>Ga0206123_10000562_pt1 | contig 36614 bp, 35 predicted proteins | sample Helgoland_Spring_2_FD_160086 | JGI IMG/M metagenome (GOLD analysis project Ga0206123, IMG submission 160086) | Pelagic subsurface seawater microbial communities from Kabeltonne, Helgoland, North Sea - Helgoland_Spring_Bloom_20160316_1 | ecosystem: Environmental > Aquatic > Marine > Epipelagic ...
CTATACCGATTGGCTCGAACGTCACAGGCGCTACCCAGGCTCTCGGTAGTCACGTGCTTTGCCTGCGCCAGTTCCCACTGGACTTCCGGTTTAAGTTGGGCCCGGGTAACCGGGTTCTTGAATAAAGGATCAGCGGAATGGGCAAGAAACCAGTGGCGTAAGGTCAGCCAGCATTGCCACAGCGAGGCCATATCAAAAGCCAAATCGCAGTTCGATATAGTTGAGCCGACAGTGCCAAGCGCCTTGAGTTTTGCCTCGCATGTATCCAGCAGACCTGTCTCTGTCGCCAGGTAATTGTCGAAATCTCCAAGCCAACCTATGTGAATGTTTTTCAACGAGACCGGTTTGAAATCAGTCAGGTTGCCCAGTTCTTCACGCCAGCTAAGGGGGGCCCTGATATCTGCTCCGGCCATGGTGAGCAGCAGATTGATCACATCCTCGACGCAACGTCCCATGGGGCCTTCGGTTGAAAGCTGGCCAAAGAAGATGTCGCCTCCGGTCCTCGGCACTCTGCCGATGCCTGGCCTAAATCCAACAACATTGTTGTAAGCTGCCGGGTTTCGCAAGGATCCCATCATGTCGCTTCCGTCTGCGACCGGTAACATATCCATTGCCAGCGCTACGGCAGCACCGCCGCTGCTGCCACCTGCACATAGCGCCGTGTTAAATGCATTTTTGGTGGAACCGTGAAGTGTATTGTACGACTGGGATCCGAGCCCCACTTCCGGGACATTGGTTTTACCAATAAATATTGCGCCGGCCTCCCTGATTCGAGCTGCAAATAGTGAATCCTGATCAGGTAAATTGGTGGCAAGCAGGGGAGAACCACAACTGGTTACAAACCCCTTAATATCCGCGAGATCTTTAACCGCATGGGGAAGTCCGTGCATCCAACCCCGGTATTCTCCCTGGGCAAGGGCGTTATCTGCCATTTGGGCTTGTTGTAGAAGCGTGTCCTTGTCTGCCATTGCGACGATAGCGTTTTTTTCTGGATTGGTACTGTCAATTCGATCTAGCGTACACTGCATCAGTTCATGGCAAGACAATGTCTTGTTGGCGATCATACGAGACAGGTCGGTTGCAGAATCATAATTCATCAGCGCTATGTCCTTCGTTGGGCATTCAAGGTTTGATGTGGCAATTAACACCTTGATTCTGGTGTATGTCAAACGCCATAGCACTTGCCACTACACGTTGGGCCTGCTTGAATCGCAGGTTTGCTCGAAGCCGGAGAGAATTGTTTGCTTAAGTTGAAATATAAAGTTCACGCCGGAAATGGTCCGCCGTTGTTATTGGTTCATGGCTTTCTTTCAAGTCCTGCCCAATGGCAATTGAATCTGGAAGCCCTGGCCCGAGTGTCGACGCCTGTGACTGTTTCGTTGTATGGCCACGCTGATTCACCTTCGCCCCTTGATGAAACCAGTTACCTGCCGGAAAACTATATCGTTCAATTTGAACTGATTCGACAGCAGACTGGTGTTGAAGCCTGGTTTATTTGCGGATACTCCTTCGGTGCCAGTCTGACAACCCGATACGCTCTGGACTATCCCGGTGCAATTCTTGGTCATATTTTTACCAACTCCATGTCCGGTTTCTCTGAGGTTGCTGAAATGGGGGTAGATCCCGAGGAAATCATTCGCAGATATGACGAAGGTGGCATTGAAGCGGTTGAAAGAATTCCGGTGCATCCCAAAAATGCAAAACGATTACCACCCTTGCTCGCTCAGGCAATCGTGACCGATTCAAAACGTATCAATGCGGCAGGAATAGGCCGTAGCCTGGCGTATACAATGCCAGCCAGCAGTTCTGCGGATCGAATTGCCGGGAACACCTGCCCTTCGTTATTGCTTCATGGAATGAAGGAGAAACGTTTCCTGGCCATCAGGAACATTCTGGCTAACAAAATGCCCCATCTGGAAATTGTTGATCTGGACGCGGGGCACGGCGTCAATATGGAACAGCCTGAAGCCTTTAATGAGGCCGTGGTAAAATTCATCCTGGCAAATCAGGCGGTACCCTTGTTGAACATGAGATAGGGTTCTAGTCAGCCACCCTTGCGATCACCCGTATTTCTACATGGGCGCCTGGCATGGCAAGTTCAGTGGTGCCAATGGCTGTCCAGGATGGCCAGGGTGCCGAAAGGACCTTGTCCCTGGCCTGCATAAACGCCGCGATGTGACCCTGCATACCAATGTGATAGCTTGTGTACTCGATAATATTTGCATAGTTTGAGCCGCTGGCGGTCAGGATTTCACCAATCGAATGCCATGCGTTCTCGAATTCCTCTTCGATTGTTTCCGGCATCTTGCCTTTTGCATTTGATCCCACAACACCGGAGCAATAGACCACACCGTCTGACACACTCGCCTGTGAAAAATGAAAATTGTCATAGGTATATTTACCGGATTCCGTCACGACGGATTTTATTGCCATTGTGTTCGCCTCGCATTGAAGTCATTAATTCATGTCAAACTACATCATTGCTGAAAGATTGTCACTTTAGTCCTCGACTGGTTTTGACGCTGGGGATGACCACCTTGCATCCCTGGTTTATCATGCTGGGAACCACAACTTGCAAGGGGCTCGAATGGAAATTGTAAAGTTATCAGGCGTGGGTGCCGAGATTACCGGTGTCGATCTCAGTGAATTGACGGACAACGAGTTTGAAGCGATAAGTTCGGCCTTTGCTGCCAACGGCCTGGTTTTTTTTCGAGACCAGAATTTGTCAGAGGAAGATCACATTGCTTTTGCCCGTCGCTGGGGTGATATCAACATCAATCGTTTTTTTAAGGCCAATGATCGATTTCCTGAAATAGCAATGGTGACCAAGGAGGAATCCCAGGAGGAAAATATCGGTGGTGGTTGGCATACCGACCATAGTTACGATATTGAACCTGCCCTGGGATCTATTCTGGTTGCAAAAGAGTTACCCCAAACCGGTGGGGATACCTGGTTTACCAGTATGTACAGTGCCTATGACAGCCTTTCAGGTGGATTAAAAGAGACGCTGCAAGGACTTCGTGCTGTTCACTCTGCCCGCCATGTGTTTGGGTCCGAGACAGGCTATAATCGTTCGGAATCCACCGGGGGTCGCATCGGAAATCCTGACCAGGCAGATAAGATGATTGACCCTGTTCACCCGGTCGTGATCAAACACCCCCTGAGCGGTAAAAATGCACTGTATGTTAATGGTGCTTTTACCCGACATTTTGAAGGTTGGTCGATCGAAGATTCACAACCACTCCTTAACTATCTCTATAGTGTTGCGATCAACGAAGATTTTGTGACTAAATTCCAATGGCGACCCGGTTCCGTTGCTTTTTGGGATAACCGTGCAACCTGGCATTTTGCGCAAAATGATTATCATGGGCAGCGACGTGAAATGCATCGGATAACCCTTGAAGGTTGTGCACTAACTGGCTGATAAATGAGCTAAACGGACTTGCGATGGCATTTATTGAACACAAATTTGGTAAAACCCACTACACAAAAAAAGGTCGTCAGGGAGGTGTGCCCATTATCTGGTTACATGGCGGTCCCGGCGGCCAGCACAAACCCGACAGCCCTGTATTTCAGCTGGCAAATAACCGGGTGGTTTATTGTTATACCCAGATAGGTAGCGGCAGGAGTAGTAAAACCGACAAAAAACTCTGGAAGATTGAGACTTTTGTCAAGGAACTGGAAATATTGATAGCAGCCTGGGGGTTGTCCGAGTTTCATTTGATGGGAGGTTCCTGGGGTACAACCCTGGCGCTGGAGTATTATCTGCGAAACAAGGGTCGCGGTGTTAAGTCTCTGGTGTTCCAGTCTCCACTGTTCAGTGCAAAGGACTGGAAACTGGACGGTCTTCGCTTAATGAAAAATTTGCCAAAGCAAACCCAGCACATCCTCAATACTTGTCATGAAATTGGTGCAACCGACGCCAAAGTCTATCACGAGGCGGTAAAAGAATATTATGCCTTACATGTATTACGTAAGAAAAAACCTCCCGCAAGAACCGCTAACCCTAATGGTGATCGTATTTATCAGTATATGTGGGGTCCAAGCGAAATGGAGCCAACCGGTACGCTGAAAAACTATTCCAGAATCTCGGATCTAAAAAAAATCAAAGTGCCAACGATGATAATCTGTGGTGAGTATGATGAGGCAACGCCCGAGACAGGAATTAGTTATGCTAACCGAATACCGACATGCAGTTTTGCCGAGATCAAGGATGCCAGTCACGTTATCTGGATGGAAAAACCCGCCAGGATCAAACGGGTAATTACTGAATTTTTGAGTGACCTGGATTAGTTGGATGCGGCAAACCTAACCATCGTAGAATAATGGCTTGTGTAATCCAATCAGGGTTTGCTCCCGAGGAGTGTTTGCTCTCTTGATAGCCTGTTCAGACAAGTGATTAATACTTTCAGTTGTTTTAATTCTTTGTGCGATATCACGGCGACCATAATGCGCCTGTAAGAAAAACCGGCCATTGTCACCATCCATCGTTGGCATTCGGCGGTGCCATACGTCAGAGACAAATAATCCCACGTCACCTGCACTGGCGAGTAATGGTTCAACACCTTGACCCTTGTAGGTCAGGCTGTCATCCAACGCCTGCTCTCGCGGTGGAAACGCACCTGACAGGTGACTGCCGGGCAAGACCCCGGTTGGACCATCCTGCAACCTACAGTCTTTGAGATAGATGTGGGCGCCGATTGCAAATACCGGGTGAGGAATGTCCGCCGGCCAATCCATGCCTTCTGCCAAAGGAATGTGTGGTCCCGCATCTATATGCCACGCCTGGCCTCCATGGGAGCTGGTATCGTTGGGAGGGTTTCTCCAGGCCGTATTTGCGATGATATGGCAGTCTTCACCTAACAAGGGTTCTATCGTTGCGAGGATATGAGGGTTGGCAATGGCCAGTTGAGACAGGGGGCTGAGATTGAGTAACTCGTACCTGAAGCACTCGTCGTCTTCCTCGGTTCGAGCGGCACCCGCACGATTGCTTCTTGGGAAATCCTCAAACACCTGGCTGATTTCCTGCGCGAGCGCTTTTACTTCGGTTTGATTAAAGGCACCCCGCAGAACTGTGTAACCCTGCTGCTCCAGTTCCTGCGCCGCCGGTGTGCCATCGGCACTCGACCGGTAAGCGAAATACCCTCGATTACGCGTTAACATTACAATACCTCACTGGTAGTCAGACACAATCCTGAGCCATGAGTGTCTCATGGGTAATTGAATCGCTCAAGGCTGTTTATACCCGCGCTCAAGGCTGTTTATGCCCAGGCTCAAGGCTGTTTATACCCAGGCTCAAGGCTGTTTATAATTCGGCTCAAGGCTGTTTATGCCCAGGCTCAAGGCTGTTTATAATTCGGCTCAAGGCTGTTTATGCCCAGGCTCAAGGCTGTCTAACAAGGCGAGAAAACAAGGTCAAATGATGGTGGGGCGTACAGTTGTTGGTCGTGGACCGCCAGTTGCGAGATTCGGAGGGTGAACCTTCCGAATCTCGCTGGGCCAGGAGCAGGTTTTTGTTCGGCGTTATTTCTTCTCGTGTAACCGAACAGGCAGGTGGGTATAGCCCTTAACAAATGTTGAGAGAGTTCGCACCGGTTCACCCACAACTTCAACTTTATCGAACCGCTTCAGAATCTCTTCCCAGGCAACTTTAAGCTGCATTTCAGCTAACCGATTGCCCATACATCGATGTATACCAAACCCGAACGAAAGGTGGTGGCGCGGATTTGCCCGATCAATGATAAAGTCGTTGGGTCTGTCAATGACCTCATCATCGCGATTACCGGATACATACCACATGAGCAGCTTGTCACCTTTTTTAATTTGTTTACCACCGAGTTCGGTATCCTGAACAGCCGTGCGGCGCATGTAGGCAAGGGGTGTCTGCCAGCGAATAATTTCCGGAACCAGTTTTGGGATAAGTTCGGGATGCTCGCGTAATTTCTGGTATTGATCAGGATTCTGGTTTAATGCGAGTACACCGCCGGTCAAGGAATTTCGGGTGGTGTCATTACCGCCAACAATTAGCAGAATCAGGTTGCCAAGATATTCCATTGGGTCCATTTCCCGGGTGTTTTCACCGTGAGCCAGCATGGAAATCAAATCGGTTCTTGGGGGTTCATTGACCCGTTCGTTCCAGAGCCTGGTAAAGTATTCGAGGCATTTTAACAATTCTTCCTGTCGCACCTTGTAGTCGATATCACTGTCCGGCCCCGCAGTCGCTATGTCTGACCAGTGGGTTAGCAAACGTCGGTCTTCAAAGGGAAAATCAAACAAGGTTGCCAGCATCTGGGTCGTCAGCTCAATAGACACCAGGTCGACCCAGTTAAATTCCTTGTCCCGGGGAAGTGAATCCAGAATGTCGCAAACCCTTTCCCGTATTGTGCCTTCCATCAGCGCCAGATTACTGGGTTGGACAACCGGGGATACAGTGGCGCGTTGTACGTCGTGTTTCGGCGGGTCCATGGCAATGAAATTACTGGTCTGGAAATTTGCCCGTTCATGCTGGCGACTGGTTGGCAAACCGAGGGTGATACCATCCTCAGAGGAGAACAGATCATGGTTTTTATCAACATACATAATGTCGTTGAATCTGGTGATCGACCAATGCCGACCCCAGTCCTCGTCATCGTTCAGATGAACGGGGTCTTCTTTTCGTAGCCGCTCAAAATAAGCCCAGTGGGAGTCTGTTTGAAAGAGCCTGGCCTGTACAACGCTGAGTTCTTCCAGCGGTAGGGAGTAAGGGTCGGGTATTGTATTCTCGTCCAGCTTTATTGCTTCGCTCATCGTCGCGCCTGATTGTCGTGGATAATGCAGACAATTTACGGCTTTTACGGTACTAAATGCAACTATGAGGTTGATTCGAAATGCAGCCCCATGAATGGGGGTGAAACGGCACAAGCGCCAAATCCGGGACGGACGTGGCGCCTGGAAGTCTTAAAAAGCCATCGGTTCAGGGTTAGTGCCGTTAGTAATATGCTGAGCGCGGCCTAAAATGATCTGGTCGAAGTCAGAATGGGTCAGAATGTATAATCGCTCTGCCTTGATGCCATCGAAAACGATGTCTGCAAGTTGTTCTGGCTGCATTCCCTGCTCCAGGAATGTCTTAAAGTTCTTCCGCATCTCAAGCTGCTCGGCTGTGGGCCCGGTATCTCCCTCGTTAACCAGATGCTGTTGACGATTCCGGCCACTTTCGTGGATGTTGGTGTTGACAAATCCTGGACAAAGTACCGATGTATTGACCTTGAGGTTTTGTTGGCGCAGGTCAGCGTAAAGGTTCTCGGTCAGTGCCACGACGCCGTGTTTGGTGACGGAATAGCAGGCATTGGTGGTACCGCCGAGGAGACCCGCAACGGAAGCGGTGTTAACGATATGACAATCAGTATCCTGTTCAATCATGAGGGGGGTAAATACCCGAACACCGTGAATCACGCTCCAGAGATTCACGCCGAGGACCCACTCCCAGTCTTTTGTTGTGCTTTCCCATGTGGTGCCGCCGCCGCCCACGCCGGCGTTGTTGAACAAAAGATGAACTGCGCCGAACTGGTCCATTGTCTTGCTGGCAAGTGTCTCAATTTCCGATTGCATGGATACGTCGGTTCTTACCGGCAAAATGTTGTTGTTGCCTTCCGCCTGCAGACTGGCGGCAGCTTTATCAAGCGCATCCTGTTGAATGTCCGCCATGACAACCTGCATGCCTTCCGCCAGACATTTTTTTGTGAGTGCGAGTCCAATCCCGCTGGCTGCACCTGTAATCACAGCAACCTTGCCACTAAAATCTTTCATTACGTTGTTCCGCCGATAGGTTTATTTATTATGGGTACCGTCACATAAGGGCTGGTTGCCTGTTGCCTTGCATCCACAGAAGTAGACGGTTTTCGAGGCTTCAGCGGAATATTTAAGAGGCAGAAATTCAGTATCTGCATGTGAGCCATCGCAAAATGGTTGCTTTTGGCTTTTCCCACAGGCACACCAGAAATAGGATTTTCCCTCTTCCACTTCAATGGCGAAAGGACTATCTGCTGCGCGAACCGGATCTGACATAGTGTTCTCCTGAATGACTGACTTTGGATTATGATGCTTTTTGTATTGCCATCAGCATCGAGCAATCGACAGTACACCCAATTTGTCGTGATGGAAACACCCCCCTGTTACTCTTTTCTCCAGACGGAAACCTGGCTAACGATATACTCGTACTTTCGACGATGCTCTCTTATCATAAAAGGCAGATCCTCGTCGTGAAGGCGCTTAAAGCCAGGCAGTAAGGCACCCAGTTGTGCAAGAGTTGCCTCATTTGATGCGCCGTCCAGAAATTTGTCAGGATCTGTATATTGTTCCATCCATGTGTTGGGTGAGGCAAAAACCAGGATGCCCCCGCGGGCGATATAGGTGTCGTCCCTGGTGAATTGTTCCAGGCACTGGCCCGGATCTGTCAATCGGCACATCAGGTTGCTGAGCAGAATCGCATCATAGGGACCCTTCTCTCCGAGTGGCTTAATTGCACCGAGCGCCATGGCGTCGCCAACAACAAAATCAATTTTTGATCTGTCTATTTCCGGGGCGACAGTGGCCTGCAAGGGTGTTGTATATCGGCCGGTTTCGATGCGATTGTACCCAAGGGTGCCTTCCGCCTTCAGATAGTTGGCTGCATCGATAAATGCCTGGCTAAAATCCAGACCTGTGGCTGACTTGAATGTTCGGCCGAGGTCGAAGGTTGTTCTTCCGACAGCACAACCAAGGTCAAGTGCACGACCGGTCCCCCGGGTATGTTCATTCATGAGTTCCACGGTTCTTTCCATGAGGTTCATGTGCCCCGGATGCCCGATGTGTTCAGTAATCACCTCGTCACGCTGCTCTTCATCAGTGCCCCAGTGGAACAGCAAGTACTGGTCGACCAGCTCTGAGGTTTCGTATTTTTTGCCGCCATCGTTTTCACTCTTGTCACTTAAGACAAGCCGAAATCCGGCGTTCTGAAAGAAATGGGGTCTGAAGTGAAACCGCGACCAGATACTGGCCTCATCACCGGTGCTGATGAACGAACCCCCAAGAATCATTTGATGCTCGTCATCGAAACAGGGTGTAGAAAAGTCGGTGTAATAAGGGTGTATTTCAAAATCATTGAGTGGATGAAATACGTCCTCACTCCATTGCCAGACGTTACCCATGACATCGTGAAATCCGAGAGAATTTGGCTCGTTGGCATTGACTGGGCCTTCACTGCCAAAACGAAGATTTAAATTGAATTGTTCCGGCGCGGCAAAATTCATCACCGCATCCAACGCCAGCGCACTATCGAATGAAGACTCCCCTGCTGGCAGATTCCGTGTGTCGACGTCCCGAATCTGTAGGTACTCTGCTTCATTCGGAAGCCTGTATATTTGCCCGGGGTCCTGTTCATTGAGCCATTCACAATAGGCTTTTGCTTCGTAGTAATTAACGACCGCCGGCCAATGCCACTGCATGGACTCTATTGAAAAAATGGTTCGCAGCTTGTATCGATGTGAGCCAGAGGGGCCATCCTGAACCCAAAACGTTGGCCATTTTGCATTTCTGAATCGCCGCCATCCCCAACCTGCCTCACTCCAGTACTGCTCTTTTTCATAGCCGTCTTCTGCAACAAAGCGATAATATTCCCCATTGCTCACGAGGAACTTGCTGGCATGAAAAGCCGAGGTCTCTCGAATGTCGTTGCCGTATTCGTTGTCCCAGCCGAAGCTTGGCCACTGTTGTGGTTTGCCAAGCTGAACCTGGCCACCTGGCAATGCAATCATCGGGGTGTCGTCTATGGCAGGGGCGGGTGTTTGATTATCGATTAAGCCCTGGAACTCAGGCCAGGTTTTAGGGCGTGCCACATGTTCAATGGGTAGTTCCCGGATGAGTACACTGGAAGTCTCAAGGTGAATTCGCTCGTGCTCAAAGCCCATCACTAGCGCCCATGCGGGTGAATCCTTGGTAATCGGGGCGTCCAGTGCAGGGTGCCGGGAAATGACATCCAGCATGAGGTCATAAATTTGCTGGCGATATTTTCTGACTTGATCCATATCAGGCCAGATATCCTGGTCACCTTCATGTAGGTCATCCCAGCCCATCTCGTCAACACCGGCTTCAAACAGGAGTTCATATTCCTGGTTAACCGGTTCGTCAATAAGTCCACTCACCAGCAATTTGTTTGCGTAGAAACAGGCAGGGTGAGCATAGTAAAAAACCAGTGGATGGCGGGACTTGTGATACGGTTGCAGATAATAGGTTGCGTCGCTGGTGAGAGACGAAAACAACAGCTCCGTTAACGCCCAGGTATTTTTGAAATAGCCAAGTACTGAGTCTCTACCTGCGTTGAGATTGAGTAGTGGCAAAGAGGGAGAGCCGTCGGTTACCGGGCTGAAAGACTGGTTTTGTTTTGATTCCAGACCCTGGTCTGGATTAGAAGAGATTGCTGACGCCATGGCTTACCGGGCTCCATTGTGCTTTTGGTTGTTGTCGACCTTTCTCGTAGTTGTGTAGCATTAGCGCTCACGGGTACGATGGCGAAAGAGACGGATGTGATTGATTCTACGCAGGGATATGCTCATCGGATCAAGAATGTAACATTCCTCTCATAATCAATAAACCGGTCATCGGGCTGTTCAGCTGAATCCAGGGGAATAAGTCTTATCCGGTATGTCGATAACAGGTCATTTATAACAATAAAAAAGGGCATTCGGAAAGATGATGAGAATTATAAAATATACAGGCTATCTGGTTATCGTGCTTGTCGTGATTGCGCTGCTCTTTTTGTACAAGGGCGATCTGGTACCCGAGGTGGTTGATGCCAAATATTCAAATGAGCAATCCCGATTTCTGGATGTGGACTCGGGAGCAAGAATTCACTACCGGGATCAAGGCAATGCAGGAGGGCCTCCACTTGTGCTCATCCACGGGTCAAATGCATCACTCCATACCTGGGAGCCCTGGGTCGAGAGGTTGGGGGATGATTACCGGATTATCACGCTGGATTTACCCGGGCATGGTTTGACCGGGCGTGTTCCCAACGATGATTACACACCAGTTGGTTTTATTTCTGCGATTGAAGCCGTGGTTACCCATCTGGATATGACCAATTTTACCCTGGGTGGGAATTCCATGGGTGGCAGTGCAACCTGGCAGTACACACTCGAACATCCTGAAAAGGTTAATGCAATGATTCTGATCGATGCCGGCGGGCCACCTCAGTGGTGGCGGGAATTTCGAGCGCAAACCCAGGTTGAGGGGGAAGAAGATTCTGGCCCAATCGCGTTTAAATTACTGCGACAGCCCTGGTTTCGGGCGATCTCCCGATATCTTGACCCTTATCGATTAACTGAACAGGGAGTCAGGTCAGCTTACAACAATTCTTCCGTGGTCAATCAGGCACTCATAGATCGCTATTATGAACTTTCCATTCGGGAAGGTACTCGTGATGCCACAATGATGCGATTTGGCAGTTTTGGTATGGATAATGATGAGACAATTGATCTTTCTGTGCTTGATCAACCGACGCTGATTATGTGGGGAGCTGAAGATTCATTGATCCCGGTGAGTGTTGCGGATCAGTTTGAAGCCATCTTGCCGACCAATCGGAAAGTGGTCTATGAGGGTGTTGGACATATTCCGATGGAAGAAATCCCCGATAAGTCCGCAAACGATGTTCGTGCCTTTTTGTCCACACTCTAGAAAGTGCTATTAGGGAAGTAAATTCCATGGCTAATTACCTGGCGAAAAAAGTTGTCATCATTACCGGAGCTGGAAGTGGTTTCGGCAAACTCCTTTGTGAAAAAGTGATTGCGCTTGAGGGCAAAGTTGTCGCCGTTGATATAGACGAGGCTGCACTAAATTTGCTTGTTCAATCTTTACAAAATGCCCCGGGAGAAATTATTGGCAAAGTGGTCGACGTGACAGTCCGCCAGGACCTCAAAGTGCTATCGGCAACGGCGATAGAGACTTTTGGGCGTATCGATATACTGATTAATAATGCTGGCACTATGCCATTAGCATTCTTCGCGGATCATGCTGCTGCGGAAGACGCATGGGATAGATGCATCGACATTAATTTTAAGGGCGTACTTAACGGCATCAGCGCCGTTTACGATCAAATGATTTTCCAGGGTTCCGGTCATATCGTTAATCTATCTTCAATTTATGGCAATTTCCCTGTCTCTGGCGCAGGGGTTTATGGTGCAACCAAAGCAGCCGTCAATGTGTTATCAGAATCCTTGCGAGTTGAGTCCCAGGGCAAGATAAAAGTGACAACCGTAAAACCTACCGGCGTGCCAGCGACCGGTCTTGGCGGCGGAATTATTAACCCCGCAGCCATTGCTGGAATTCTCGGTGCCAATGCTGAGCAATACCTTGGTAATTTTCAGGCAGCACAGGCGGGTACCCTGGACCAGCAATTACTTGATCCTGACAATATCGAGTACTACGCCCTTGATCCCGATTTGCTGACGGATCAAATAATTTATGCCATGAACCAGCCCCTTGGGGTTTCTATAAGCGAAATTACGGTCAGGGCGTCCGGCGATGCCTATGTGATTTAGCCTGTTCAGTCCAGATGTGGCTGTCGATGAATTAGCAGGCAACCTGCGGGTACAACTTTCAAATACAGGAGTGAATTATGGATCATCCGGCCATAGCAGCGGGAAGGGTAGCGGTAATTACGGGGGGTGCCAGTGGTATAGGGCTCGCAACCGCACAAAAGCTGCTTGGCAAGGGTATGCGGGTGTGCCTTGCTGATACGGATAGTGAGGCGCTGACCGAGGCAAAAGCATTACTCGGTGATGCCGACGTCATAACGATAGCCACTGATGTTTCTGACCTGGGGCAGGTTGAAGCCCTGCGGGATCAGGTGCTAGCAGCTTATGGCGAGGTGGCACTGCTTATGAACAATGCGGGCGTTGGCGGAGGTGGGGGTGCATACCAGAACCTGCCGGGTTGGCAAAAAGTCCTTGGGGTCAATTTGTGGGGTGTTATTCACGGTCTTCAGGTTTTTACCGAAACGATGATTGCGCAGGACTCTGATTGTGCGATCGTCAATACAGGTTCAAAACAAGGAATCACGAATCCTCCAGGGGATGCAGCCTACAACGTTAGCAAAGCAGGTATCAAAACCGTTACCGAACATCTGGCACACGAATTACGGAACATTGAGGGCTGTAAGGTGACTGCGCACCTGCTTGTCCCCGGATTCACCTACACCGGGATGATCCAAAAATTTGTTAAAACAAAACCCGCCGCTGCCTGGGACCCAGGCCAGGTTGCGGAAGAGTTGTTAACAAGGATGGCAAACGGGGATTTTTATATTATCTGCCCCGACAATGACGTGAGTGTGGCGATGGATCAGCTTCGAGTCCAATGGAACGTCGATGACATGTTGAACAACCGTCCTGCACTGTCGCGCTGGCACCCGGACTATGAGAAAAGTTTTAATGCCTTTATGGAAAGTACGAATTGATAATCCATTTAGTAGATCAATGGCTACTCATTCCTTGCCTTTTACTTCGAAACAAAAAGATGTACCTTGAAGCCAAATTCAATAAATAGTTTTAATCATCGTTTCTAACAAATCAGGAGAACCTAAATGGGAGAATTTACCGATAAAGTTGTCATAGTGACTGGCGCAGGTGGTGGTCTTGGCAAAGCACATGCACTGGAATTTGCCGCGCGGGGAGCCAGGGTTGTGGTCAATGACCTCGGCGGTTCAGGGGATGGCACAGGTGCCGGTGATGCCGCGGATGCTGTGGTTGATGAGATAAGGGCGGCCGGCGGTGTAGCCATTGCCAATAAAGCTTCGGTTTCCGATAAAGCTGGTGCCAAGTCTATTGTTGATGATGCCGTTGCTGAGTTTGGTACTGTCGATATTCTAGTTAATAACGCCGGAATATTGCGGGACAAAACTTTCAAAAAGATGACCCTGGCAGACTGGGATATTGTAATGGATGTGCATCTTAACGGTTCGGCTTACGTGACTCACGCGGCCTGGCCTATTATGTATGAGAAAAATTATGGCCGAATTGTGCTGACCAGTTCTACCTCTGGCATTTACGGTAATTTTGGTCAAACCAACTATGGTGCTGCCAAAATGGGTATGGTTGGGCTAATGAATGTGCTGGCGATGGAAGGCCGCTCCAAGAATATTAATTGCAACGTGTTAGCCCCGTCTGCGGCAACCCGTCTAATCAACACAATACCTGGCAGGGATGTCGATCTCGACAATCCCGATCCCATGGCTCATCCTAAACTGGTGACACCTGCGGTGCTGCTCATGTGCAGCGAAGATGGTCCGACAGGAAAGATTATCCAGGCGGGTAACGGCCGATACTCCACTGCAGCAATATTCAACAATGAAGATCTTGAATTTGGTGCTGACGTGACCTATGAAGACTTGCTGGCGAAAAAAGATCAGTTGCTTGATATGAGCCATGCCACCGAGGGATGGACTTTTAGACAGAAGCGCATGGCAGAAATGGCGAAAAAAGACTGATCTAATCCTTCGCCAGGTCAGTCTTTTGAAGGTCAGCCTGGGAAGGCCAGTTTAAAAACAGGTTATAGGAGTCCGGGAGTCGTTCCAGGCTCATTAATGTGAGATTAATGGGAGATCAAAATGAGCATTACACTTGCAGATGTCGAAGCAGAGCTTGCCGTCAAACCTGAAGAAGTCGAGGGCAGCTATCAGGACCGTGATTCACTACTTTATGCGGTGGCGATTGGGATGGGACGAGACCCTCTGGATGCCAAAGAGCTGGAATATGTTTGTGAAACAGTGGGTCATCGTGTGGTGCCAACTGCGGCGAGTGTTTTATCTAAAGCAAAGCAGGGCGCCGCTGGTGGTCGTCGGGCTTCATTGCAGTCAAAGATGAATCATGCGTTGTTACTTCACGGTGAACAACGGCTATCGATACATCAACCATTACAACCCGCCGCCGAAACCAGGATAAGCAGTGGAATCACCGGTGTTTTTGATAAAGGTGAGGGTAAAGGTGCCCTGGTAACCAGTGAAACATCGGTAAAATTGTCCGATGGGTCGCCCCTCTACACCGTTGGTTCAACTTTGTTTTATCGTGGAGACGGTGGTTTTGGTGGCGAGTCCACCGGTGCGCCTGTTCCACACAAGCTACCGGACAGATCGCCCGATGCTGTCTGTGAAATGCCCGGGCGTAAAGATCAGGCCATGGTCTATGCGCTCTGCGGAGATCGTAATCCGCTTCACAGGGATCCGGCGTTTGCCAAAAAGGCCGGTTTTGACGTACCGATTCTCCATGGTCTTTGTTCCTATGGAATTGCCTGTCACGGGGTACTGAAAACAATGCTGGACTACGATGATACGCGGATGAAAAGCTTTGATGTCAGGTTCTCCGCACCTGTGTATCCAGGTGAAACACAGATTGTTGAGATGTGGAAGGACGAAGGTGTGATCAGTTTCAGGGTGAGTGTCAAAGAACGGGGTGTGGTTTGTATTAACAATGGTAGATGCGAATTTGTCTGATGTTCCAACGCGCTCTCCTGCTATCCCCGGCGAGCCGGACACTATCCAGTTTACTAAATGGTGCTGACAACACAAAATAAGGGGCCAGGACCACAATGATATGAAAGCACTGGAAAGTGATGCACCGCTAATTGTTTATATCGATGTAAAAAGCCCCTATGCCTTTGTTGCTCTGGAGCCGACATTTGCCCTGGAACGGCGCCTTGGCTATCAATTTGACTGGCGGCCACTGACCCTGGATATACCAAGTTATGCAGGCTCGGCGCGTAAGGAAAAAGGCAAGGTTGTGGAGAGCAACCGCAGCCCGAGAAAGTGGTTGGGTATTAAGTATGCCTACATGGATGCGCGACGTTATGCCGAGCGTCAGGGTCATAAACTCTATGGTACCGAGAAGATCTGGGACTCAAGTCTCGCCAACATTGGTATTTTGTGGGTGAGTAAATACGCCAGAGCTAAACTGCAAGATTATCTTGGCGCTGTCTATCCACCTTTTTGGCGGCGCGAATTGGATATTGAGAATATTGCTGTGGTGATCGAATGCCTGAAAAAAGCTGGCGTTGATAGCGCGGGCTTTGAAGAATTTTGCCTGGGTGAAGGTCGAGTGCTGCACGACCAGCTTCAATCCCAGTTACATCCCGGTGGTATATACGGGGTGCCAACCTACGTATTTGAGGGCGAGATACTATTTGGACGCGAACACTTGCCCTATGTGGAATGGCGATTGACTGGCGGATCAGGCGACGCCCCTGATATCGGCAATGCCCTGTGAAAACTATTACTCTCTATATCGATTTTAAATCCGCCGCTTCCTGTCTTGCGATGGATGCGACGCTTGAGCTGGCCAATACCCTGGATATCGAAGTGATATGGCAGCCATATCAAATTCGGGTACAACGGATTGCAGATAAAAAGGACAATGAAACAACAACCGAATCCCACCTTCGGGTTCGCGAAACCCAGCGGCAGCGGACCCACCTGAAATATGCGGCGATCCAGGGTAAAACCCTGATGTTCCAGAAGGCGCCAAAAGAGTCAACCGCTGCCCTGATGGCGCTTTCACAACTTAAAGGCAACCCGATCGACTTTATTCAGGCAGCATTTATTGCTTATTGGAGAGATGGGCTTGATCTGAATGACCCTGCGGTTGTGAATTCTATCCTGGATAATTGCGGCCAAAAAACCGGGGACTTTGAGTTTGATACCGCACAACAAGAAGTTTTTGCCGCGTCCCAAACAAAGGCCGAAGACATGGGTGTGTTTGACGCACCCATGTACATTATTGGGGCAGATCGATTTCTTGGCCGTGAGCAATTGCCCTGGATTCGGGCGTTACTAACAGATCAGCTATAGTAAAAAACATGCTCGGATTTCCGTCAGGTTTCGTTATCAGCTGCCGCTGCCGCAACCCCTCTGTCGCCGGAACGCATGTCGGTAATGCCTCCGTCAATTCTCATATGTTGTCCTGTCACAAACGATGATTCGTCTGATGCCAGAAATAACGCCATGTTGGCAATGTCTTCGGCTTCTCCGGATCGTTTGATAGGGTGCATGTTCGCTAGTAGAGGACGCATGAGGTCCGCGGTTGACTCGTTGCTCTGGCCTTCAGGATCTATCATTGGTTTAAAAATCGGTGTTGCAATACCACCCGGGCAAATACTGTTCGCTCTGACATTAAATGCCGCTAGCTCATGGGCGATTGAGCGGGTATAACCAATCACGCCTGCCTTTATGCCAGAATAAACATGAGGTCCGTATCCGCCCTGTACTCCGGCAATACTTGCCGTACTGATGATGGAACCTGAACCCTGTGCTTTCATGATCTTGCTCGCGTGTTTTGCGCCAAGGACAACACCGGTAAACATGACGCCGATAGTGACGTCATACTCTTCCCCAAGTTCAATGGTATCGACGTCTCCGGACACGCCGCCAAAACCCGCATTATTAAACATCACGTCCAGTCTGCCAAAGTGAGAAACAGTCAGTTCCACCAGCGCTTTCACATCGGCTTCACTTGACACGTCGGTGTGCTGATAAAGCACAGCCTCCCCAAGTTCTTTCTGTAGCGCGACACCAAGTTCATCCTGGACATCGGCGATCACAACTTTTGCGCCCTCCGACAGAAATTTCCTGACAGTACCTGCACCTATTCCGCTGGCGCCACCGGTGACAATGGCAACCTTGTTTGCTAAACGAGCCATGGGTATTCCTCTGGTTAAATTTAGACCAATCGTTACACAATACGGGGGTGTTGAACAGGTAGGGCAGGTTAAACAACCGGAAAATTCATCCAGGCAGGGCGGGTTTCTGGTAGACGACACACTTGTGGCTTTGTTGGGGCTGAATTTTTGCTTTAAATATTGAGTGACTCTGATAAGCTTTTTCGAAAGGATCAAAACTGAAAGAAATGATCATATTTGTCGCCCCTTTTTGCTGCGATCATTTAGCTGCGATCAGGCCGACATCTTCAGCCAATGCAGAAAGAGGGAAATATTATCGAGAAAATTTATGAGTCATAGCGAAATACACCGATCGCATCGTGCTGGTTGGTTGCGCGCAGCAGTACTGGGTGCAAATGATGGGATTGTATCGACGGCAAGTCTTATTATTGGGGTTGCAGCAGCCAGTGCTGCCCGTGAAGATATTCTTCTTGCGGGAGTCGCTGGACTGGTTGCCGGTGCCATGTCCATGGCGGCTGGTGAGTATGTGTCGGTGAGTTCTCAGTCAGATACTGAAAAAGCAGATCTCGAGATTGAAAAAAAATCACTGGAGCATAATTTCGAATCAGAAAAGGAAGAACTTGCCAAAATATACGAGGGCAGGGGACTTACATCACCTTTGGCTGAACAAGTTGCCGAACAGTTGATGGCTCACGATGCACTAGGCGCACATGCCAGGGATGACATTGGAATTTCCGAGAGTGTTGGCGCCCGGCCTGTTCAGGCGGCCTTATCTTCTGCCGGTACTTTTACCATCGGTGCGGCACTTCCCCTGGTGGTCGCATGGATTGTTCCGACTAGCCAACTTATCCCGGCAGTTGCGGCATCCTCTATGGTTTTCCTCGCCCTGCTTGGCGGAATTGCTGCACGTGTGGGCGGCGCATCAATTGCGACAGGCGCCGCCAGAGTAACATTCTGGGGTGCCCTTGCGATGGTGCTAACGGCAGTAGTAGGCCGTTTGTTTGATGTGGTTGCGTAAATAGCAGCAGGCGATACACGGTTCTTCACAAGCGGGTATATCGAGGGTTTGCATATGGCCAAATTTATGCTGGTGATGATTGGATCTGTTACAGAGGGTGACTGGGAAACCTATATTTAAACCCTGGCGGAATCGGGCAAGCTTTGCGGGGGAAGTACCCTCGGAAATGGTGTCAGGGTTTCTGCTAGTGCAAGCGATAGTGAATCTAGCATTACCGGGTATATGCGGGTCGAGGTTTCTGATATCACAGAGGCGAAGACACTCCTGCGGGGAATCCACTGTATGAAGCTGGTGGATTTATTGAAGTTCTGGAAGAAATCCCGGATTAGTCCTGTAGCCACCTGGCTTATCCGCCCTGGCCCAGGACAAGAGGCAATAACAATGCGTTGAATGGTTTCCAGAAGCTATGCTCTGAGATAGTCAGATCGATACCCGTGATTGCGGCAATTCGGTTTGGCAGGACATAAAGAAGTGGAGCGCGCTAAATGCAATTTACCAAACGACTCCGTGAACCCATCAAAAATGGTGAAATTGACACCACAGTTCGCATCTGGAAAAGTGCGAGGGTCAGGGTTGGTCATCGTTATAAGCTTGAGGAAGGTTTTGTTGTTGTGGACAAAATAGCCGAGATAGCGCTTCATGATATAACGCCGAATATCGCCAGAGCCTCAGGCTTCAGCGGCGTTGTAGATTTATTGAAAACCGCCAAACATGGAACCGGTGAAAAAGTGTTCCTGATTAAGTTCCACTTTGAGCGCCCATAACATGATCGACACCCATGGACTGACACATATCAATCTTGAAGTCGACGACCCTGAGGTATCGCTGAAGTTCTACGAGGCATTTTTTGGTGTGAAAGAGTACTTTCGTGACGAGAACTCTATTCAGGTATTGGGCCCAGGCGAGCATGATGTATTGGCTTTTGTGCGCTCCGAACGCGCCGGTCAGGCAGGCGGCATATCACACTTTGGATTTCGACTGAAGCAGCCAGAAGATATTGCTCCGGCGACTGAGTTGGCCATAAAACTCGGCGCAACGATTGTAAGGCGTGGCGAGTTTTCACCGGGATTCCCGTACCTGTATTTACTCGATCCAGACGGCTATAAAATAGAGATTTGGTATGAGTGAATGCCGCTCAATCAGGACTAAGACTGGAGTGGTATCGAGGAGTGACCCGGGCAATTGGAGCAATTACCTTCGGGGTTCTAGGCGGGGAAATTTGATCTGATCTCGAGTGTCAGCAAATCGTCCGCGATGATTTTGTCAGCATTAGCAACCAGTTCATCCAGATTGTGGCGTCCTGCATGGATGAACCTGCCGGTGAGGGCGTCAGCTTTGCCAGATGCCAGGGCAACCACCAGTTCCTCGCAATTTTCGATGGGTGTCCACTGTTCTTTGGGGATGTCGCTGAACCTTGGCTGGCTGGTCATATCTGTTGCAACTAGCCCGGGACTGACGGTAAATATGCTGACACCAAAGTCTTTTGCGGCGGCAGCAAGGCAGCTACTTAATCGTAGGAGTGAAGCCTTACTAACCGCGTAGGCTGATGAGGTGGGGCTTGGCGAGGCACCGATCAAACTACCAATATCTATGACTCGCCCAAAACCTTGCCTGGTCATGTGAACCAGCGCGGCGTGTGAGCATAGATATGCACCCCTGACGTTAACTTCCTGCACCATCCACCACTCATCGACATCCTGCTCCCAGGGCAGTGAGGGACTGCTATCAATTCCGGCATTATTGACCAGTAAATCCAGTTGACCATATTTAAGGACAACAGAATTGATGACGTTTTTTACCTGGGTCGCGTTAGTCACATCAAGCTGAAAAGATTCGCTGATGCCTCCGATGGTGGCAATCGCATCCTCCAGAATCTCAAGTGAATCCGGATCGCGGGCGGTGATAATTACCGTCGCACCGGCTCTGGCCAGCGCAATTGCCAGCGCCTTGCCAATGCCGCGGTTTGCCCCGGTAATGAGCGCTATTTGCCCCTTTAGTGATTGTGATTCCATGGTGTGTTTTGCTCAAAAGTTGACCGATATCTTACTCGAAAAACAGCCGGTGACAATCGGTCTGCACCCATCGGCAATTAAGAGAACACAACTGTTCGGTGGCCATTGCGCAGAATACGATGTTCGGCTTGATATTTGACCGCTTTGGCAAGCACCATGCGCTCGACATCCCTGCCAGCGGCAACCAGTTCCGCTGGAGTCCTTCTGTGATCGACCCTCTCAACCCCCTGTTCGATGATAGGGCCTTCGTCCAACTCAGGGGTGACATAGTGGGCCGTCGCACCGATCAGCTTCACACCTCGTTCCGCAGCTTGATGATAGGGTTTAGCCCCTTTAAAGCTCGGTAGAAAAGAATGGTGAATGTTGATAATTTTACCGCTCAGCTGATGACAAAATTCCGGACTCAGAATCTGCATATATCGGGCGAGCACTACAAAATCAATTTCACGTTCATTGATTTCCCGCAACAGTCGCGCTTCCTGAGTCGCCCTGGAATCAGCTTCTGTGGGTAGATGGAGAAAATCGATGTCTTCCCTGGCAGCGGTTGTATAAGTGTCGCGATGATTCGAGCATATCAGGGCAATTTCCACGGGCAGTTCGTTATTCCGGGTTCTGTAAAGCAGATCGACCAGGCAATGGTCCAGTTTTGAAACCATCACCAGGATGCGTTGTTTTCTTGCCTTCGACCAGATGCCAAAGGACATGCGGTTCTCGTTAGCGATCGGTTGAAAGGCGGCTTCCAACACCTCGAGCTTTTGTTCTCCTTCAAAGTGAACGCGCATAAAAAAGGTATCGCTGGCAAGGTCCCGGAATTGATCGCTGTCCAGAATATTGCAGTCGAGCTCAAACAACCAATCAGAGACGGCTCGAACAAGACCTGTCTTGTCGGCACAAGACAGTGTGAGAATAAAATCCAAGGTAGCTCCTTGATCTATCAGAATAAAAAGGTGATGAAATTTAAGCTGGTTTGCTGGCGGTTACAGAGATTTGGCAAACTCAAGTGCATTCCATTCTTCCAGTGCATGTTGGGTGCGATTGTACATCACGTCGCGCCAATCAACCCCAAGCGCCTCACATTCTTTTTCCAAAAGGTGAACATCTGTATCGGCCGCCGCAATCACCATAATCATTTGGCTGACAATTAAACCCACACGATAGTCGTTCTCGAGTTGCGTCATGCTGTAGTCGTTAACGCCATGCGCTTCCAGTCCTGCGTGATATTTCGACAAAAGCTGCGCTTCGTTTTTCCGTCGATCTTCGGTGGACATGCACATGCCGATCATCCTGGCAAAATCCCAGGCGCCTTGCGCGACAAACGGAAACTGCCAATCAATGACTGCAAAGTTCCCGCCAGCATTGGTTGGGAAGAACATCTGTTTAGCGTGATAGTCGCCGTGGACAAAAGTGCGCGGTTGTGAGGAGACATAATTGCTGAATGCACCAATTTTACCGGCCATCACATTCATGATTTCTATGGTTGTTGCTGTATTCTCGTACAACGAATCAATAACAGGGGCGCCTGCATTCGCCGCACCAAATGCAGCTTCATAAAAAAGTTTGTTGTCGCTTTGAACCATCCAGTCTTTCTGTTGCAAAATCGGATTATTCCACCACTTGCTATGGAATGGGGGTAGTTGGTCCAGCGCATTGCTGACCTGGGCAGTGGTGATTGCCCATGATGGTGATTCTGCGGGCTCAAGATCTGCCATCAAGATGACACATTCCTGGGTTTCGGGGTTGTGTTTCTCGTATAAACAGTTGGGAACGGCGATGCCGATATCAGGAAACTCCCGGTAGAATGAAGTCTCGCGGCGGTACTGGTCGTAGTTAGCAATGACCTGGTCCAGTACCACCTGGTTTCTGGATGTGACCTTGGCGACCATCTTTTGAGGTAGTGGCGAGTTTGGGTTTTTGTAGCTGACATCAAGCAGGACTATCTCAGCGGTTTGTCCGGGTATGTCCGAGTCACGCGCCTGACAGGTCATAACAGTTTCAGTGCCCAGTTTGCCGGAAGCAGCCAGTGCCTCGCTCATCCACGCAACTGTAAAATCTTTTGCCGCATTGGGTATTTCCATTTCTGATTGCCTCTTGTTTTTATCTTTAGCGCTTCCCTGGTAAACGACTGCCTTGCGGCCAGCATACCCGCAACGGCAATCACAACAATATTCACAACAACATTCACAACAACATTCACAACAACATTCACAACAACATTCACAATATCATTGGACTCTTATTAATCCAAAGACCCCGGTTGAGACTATTAGTCGGGAAGGATATTGTCCATCTTCGAGTCAGAAAACGATCGACTCGATATATCACTAAAATTGATTTCGGGGTTAGACCAAATAAAATACAACAATGAACGCAACCCAATGAGCGGTACAATGGGAACAGTTAAGATTGAAATAGAAATGGAATTAGAAGGTTCAATGAATGATTAGTTTGAGTTATACATCAAGAATAGATCAGTGGTTAATCAAGGCTTATCAATGGCCGGTTGAGGCGGCACGTGGCGTTGTCATTATCTCCCATGGTCTTGCCGAGCATGCAAAACGATATGATCGGCTGGCGCTGGATTTAAATTCCGCCGGGTATGAGGTCTATGCCATGGATCACCGCGCTCACGGAGAAACACTGGGCCCGCTCGGATTTGGAGATTATGGTGAGGGGGGGTGGGATGCGCTGATTGATGATGTTGATCAATTGGTGGATTATTGCCGAAACAAAAATCCCGGCAAACCATTGTTTCTGCTGGGTCACAGTATGGGTGCCGCAGCGGCACAACAATATGCGCCCATTGGTTCTGAAAAGCTCGACGGTTTGATTTTATCCGGTTCTACATTGCGAAATCCCGGTGACGCAATACCTGAATATAACGCTGAGTTTGAACCGGTGCGGACCAACTATGATTGGTTGAGTCGTGATGAGGCAGAGGTCGACAAGTATCTTGAAGATCCGCTTTGCGGATTCGAAGGTCAAACAATTCGTAACGGCATGGATCGTACTGACCCAAGGAGGGTCGACCCAGCACGACTGAAAACTATCCGCCCGGATCTTCCGGTTTTGCTGATCGCCGGTGATGCAGATCCGGTGAACCAACGCCTGAAAGGTATTGATTATCTTGAGGCCTGTTGGGCAGAGGCTGGGGTCGCAAATATTGATCGTCAAATATACCCGGGTGGACGCCACGAGATGTTTAACGAGACCAACCGAAATGAAGTTACCCGCAACATGATAGATTGGTTGGCGAGTCACTAGTTGTCTTTTTCCCTTTCTTTAGGCAAAAAAAAGCCTCAACACCGGGTTGAGGCTTTTTGCTGTGACCAGCTGTACTCCAGTAGGTTAGTCCTGGATTACAGCAGGTACTTCACTGAACCGTAAATCCTTCGTCCCCTGTTGTCGAAGGTCGACAAGTCGGTTCCGTTAGAGTTTTTGAGCCTTGGCAAGTCCGCATCGAACAAGTCGATTGCACCCAGGGAAATAATGAGTGCGGAATCTTTTATTGACATTGTGTAGCTGTAGTTAAAGTCAAATGAGTAATAAGCATCAAGTTGACCGTCACCGATGCGATTATTAACAGACGCATTGTCTTCATAGGCACCAACAAAGCGCATGTTAAGCCTGGCTGAATGTTCATCCCTCAAATAGCTGACTCCCAGGTTTCCTTTGAGGTCTGGCATTGAGCGTGATAGGCGACGGTTAGGATCATTGTTGGTGAACCCGGCGGCATCAAAGTCTGGCTGACCACCAGGGAACTCCGAGACCAGGAACTCACGGACATAATTCAGGCGTCCATCGATGACAATCGAGCCCATATCTGTATCCCAGATGTAGCTGAAATTGGCGTCGATACCATCAGTTTCGAGTTTGCCAGCATTGATAGCACCACTGGAGATAATTTGAAGATCCCGTGAAGAATCGGTTCTGCGCGTGATGTTTCCTCCCAGGAAGCCGGAGTTGGCTGCATTGACGGTGTAGGCTGCAGGGTTCACCTGGCAGGTTTCTGCCCGCGCACCTGTGCCGGTATCAAATTCGGCGGCGGTTGGATCACAGGCCTGTCCAAAATCGGCTTGACCGGGAACCGCAACAACAAAGTCACCTGCCGCCAGAGCTGTATTAAACAATGCCAGCTCTTCTCCCAGGAGTGATTGAGTAGGTACATCAATAATCTTGTCGGTGAAGTTAATGATGTAGTAGTCCACACCTACTGTCAGGCCTTCAAGTGGACCATCGGTTGGTGACCATATTGCACCGAAGTTATAGGTGGTGGCTTCTTCCGGTTGCAGAGTGGGAGTTGCGAGACCTTGTTTTACGATAATGATGGTTGGGATATCGGTTCCGGTCGGGAATCCACAGCGACCCGTTCTGACACAGTTCGGTCCTGCTGCATTGGTTCCCTCACCCAGCACGTCAATCACACCAAACTCAAGACTGAACCCTGTACCTTCTTCAATTTGGGCAAGACCTGGTCCGCGGAATGAACTACTGGCTGAGCCGCGCAGGGTTAAGGCGTCTGTTGCTTGCCATCGAATTCCTACCTTCGGATCAAAGGTTGAGCCAATATTTGAACCATAGTCCTCGTAACGGCCAGCGACCTGGACATCTACAGTGTCCGTTAGCGGAATCTGGAATTCTATAAAAGCTGCCGAGATGCTTCGATTTGCATCGAAGTTTTTGTTCTCGGACAAACCGGCCACTGATTCCTGATTGCTTAGAATGCCAAAGCTGTTCACTGCACCGATAGTCTTTGGGTGCACTTTTGTTTTTCTTGATTCACTTCGATGTTGCAGGCCAAATGCCATAGAGAGTGGACCAGCATTCATTTCTATCAATTCGCCGGCCATGACAAAGTCAATTGCGGTGAGCTCAGTTTCAGATCGCTGTGCGTCTTGCAGTTCAACCTCAAGCCACTGTAGTAACTCTTCAGAATTAGGAAGTGTGCTGCCTCTGGTGAGGTAAGGGTTGAAGAAATGACAACCCTGGCTTGCGTCTCCCCGGTTGGTGCTGGAGAGAGCGACAACAACATTGTCGGGATTGATAAAAGGTTGGCCCGGCAGGCCACCCATCAGTGCCTGGATTGTGCCTTCAATTGCACCCACAGCCCCTGCGGCGCCGGCCGTTGGATCGATCAGGCCGTCATTCCCGGCAACCAGTCCTCGGGCAAAAGGATGGTTCACGTCGCCATCTGGCGTACAGCTTGGACCACCTAACCCGTAGTGGGCAAGTTCGAGACGATCGCTGTCGAGACCGAGGAAGTTAGTTGAAAATTCAGAATCACCCTGGGTAATTGAGATATCGTAATTCCAGGGTTTGTTACCAATTTCAATGTCGCCTCGCAGACCCAGTTGAACCCTGGTCGTGGTTTGTTCGTTGTGTGCATCATAGTTTCGATCAGCATCAATACCCGGAACTCGCACGGTATAGTCAACCAGTTCCAGGGGCAGAAACCCCGGGATAGTTGTACCACCCAGTAGAATTGAGGAAGGGTCGTTGGCAGGGTCTGACCCTACACCAAAGCCGGTCAAGGCATTTAGTATGCCTGGCAGAGCATACTTGGGTTCGATAGGACCGACGTACACTGGCCGCGATGAGCCGCTTCGTGAATCAAGCCAGGATAACTGGCCATAAACTTCAGCTGCGTCGGAAAACGTGTGTGAAAAAGTTGCCATGACACTGGCACGTTCCTGTTCCGGAATTAACAGTTCAGTGTCACTGCCATTTCTGTTACAGGCTCGGGGAGAAGACCCAAATCCATTGTTTACAAAGTAATCAGCTCCAGGGGTGCCCGCCACGCCACATTGTGCATCGGGGCCGTTAAAGGTGGCGCTGTTGACAATTGTATCATTCTGCAGCGGATAGACATCGTTGGTCAGGTCCCGACGATCTTTTGATTCCAGCAAGCCTCTATCGAAAAATTCGCCGCCGATAACAAAGTGAGTGTCACCACTTTCGCTACCCCAACCAAAAATTGCTCCCAGGGTTGCATCGTCCTGAGAGCCGGTTGATGTCTGTTGAAATTTTCCTGAAAGCTCAAATGCTTCGAAATCAGAGCGGGTAATAAAGTTGACCACGCCAGCAATAGCGTCAGAACCGTAAGTCGCCGAGCCGCCGTCTTTTAAAACCTCTACGCGCTGAACCATGGTAATTGGTATTGAATTAACATCAACGAACCGATCACCGTCTGCCAGTTTCTGGCCCGCATAGGGTAGTCGTTTACCGTCCATCAACACCAGAGTTGCGGTTGGACCAACTCCCCGGAGGTTGACATTGGCCAGGCCGGAACCGGAGTTTCCGTTGAACCGTGTTTCATTTTGAGGTGCGGTATCAGAACCGGAGGCGATTTCCAGATTGCGAATCATCTCTGAAACATCAGAAACACCTGATATGACAATATCTTCACGTTGTAGTGTCTGTACAGGAGATGGTGCGTCACCGGGTGAGCCTTTGATATAGGACCCGGTCACAATGACTCGCTCCAGTTCTCCCTCAGCGGCGAGAGCAGCCGGACATAGCCCGATGCACCCTAGCAGTAAAGCAGTTTTTGTAAGCTGGTTAAATGGTCTCATAGTTTCCCCTCTAATAAGACTGGATTGACGCAACACAAAAACTTTCAGGGTCGCGTTCGCATGGGTTGCGCGGATCTATTCGCGCGGCATGGCAAAAGGTACTGAACCACTCATATCATGGTTCGCATTAATTACCCTGAACATTAATAATCCTTTTTTGACTCCGAATCAAGCCGTACAATACCAATCCCCGATTCCCCTGCTACGGCATAGAGTAAATAGATATCCTCCCCTTCAAGGAAAATAGCCGGGTCCCGAAGCTGATTAACTTTGCCGTAGGCAACACTGCGCACAGAGGGTACAAGTTTCGCGTCTGCACCTTCCCATGGGCGTTGGGGTTTGAGAATCTCAACTGCAGGGCCTTCTGACCACTGTTGCCAGTCTCCGGTCAGGTCTATCTTGCTGAGTTTGATATGTTCAGGCGTGTCGCCTACCTCAGTCCAAAAAACATTGAGTGTTTCACCTTGTAGCAGGACCGCGGCATGCCGCATATGTTGGTTAAAAAGTATTGGGCCCATTTCAAAGGGACCTTCGGGGGTGCGGCTTCTGTAGATCTGACCCGGCATCGCAAGCCCGTAGGTGTGTTTATCCCATTCGAAAGCACGAAAGTAGGTCTTCGCCAGTATTTGCGGCAGTGCATCAAAGTGGATGCCGTCAGCTGAAATCGCGAGGCGGGTTACCTGGTGCGCCAGCCCCTCAAGTCCATGAAAATACATTAATATTCGTTGGTTCTTGCTGTCTACATGGACATCGGGGGAGGCGATGTGTGGGGTTGTGATCTCCTCCTTAATGCCGTGCATAAGTTTTACGCCGGCTTTGATTCTATTGGTTTCGATCAATGCCAACTGCTCGTCACTTATGTCAGGTGGTGAGGTGAGGAAGTGTGAGCGCCCAAGCTGCAGGCTGCCGGGACGGTGAATTTTCCATGGACCGATGAGACTATCGGCATAGGCGAGCCTGATGTAGGCCCCCTTGTGGTCTGCAAAATACAGGTAGTACTTACCTAATGGCGCCGTCACCCAATCAGGCACCCGAATTAGCGACGGACCCTGGATATTGGCACCGATGCTGGGGTCCAGTTCCTTATGAATAATGGGCTGGTCGATGAAACGGTGAACCTGATATGAGTTTTGAATGGTTGTGCGCTCGTGTTTATGATTATATCAACCGAGATTAAAGCGCATTTTTTGGTAACTCAAGTTTGAATTCACGTGGAGTGACGCATGTCTGATGAAAACAGTGTTCTGGTAAAGCGGCATACAGGCTGGGCGGAGGTGATTCTAAATCGTCCGGAACGGCGCAATTCAATCATTGCCCCCTTAAGTATTGCGTTGCGGGAAAAACTGCTCGAACTTGAGCAGGATAATTCCATAAATTGTGTTGTGCTTCGCGGCGAAGGGGGTTTTTTTTGTTCGGGTATTGATTTAAAAGCACTGCAAGCGGATCCACCACCACCCTGGCGAGACCAACAGTTTAATAGTTGGCGCGATCTGCATATTTGTATGTTCCATTATTCAAAGCCGATTATTGGTGCATTTGAGAAATACGGCATCAATGCCGGTGCAGCACTGGCCCTGGCTTGCGACCTGCTGGTCTCCGGCGAAACCGCGTTTCTGCAAATTGGTGAAATCCAGCAGGGTGCCGGCATGCCGATGAATGCCGCCTGGCTAAAATTGAAAACGACAGAGCAGGTGACTTCAAGATTAGCTTTCATGGGTGACAGGGTTATAGGGCCGGAACTGGTCAGGCTTGGACTCGCGGCTGAGTGTGTGCCAGACGCTGATGTGGTGAGCCGGTGCCAGCAAATTGCCGAGCGGATCGCCGCTTTCCCTGAGGGCGCACCGACGACCGTGAAAACAAACATCATTAACCAGCGCGGGATCAACGACGTTGATGCTTATTTTTCCAGTGGTGGTTCAAACGCTTTATTGACCGCAAGCAAGGTCAACTGAAATCGTTTTAACTTATAACCCGAGCACCGCCTGGGCGATAATATTATGCTGAACCTCGCTGGAACCACCAGCGATGGTGTAGCCACGGTGATGGAACATTCGGCTGGCGACCATGTCGCAATAATCAGGCCCAATGGCACCGGTACCATCATTTCGCATGGGCGAATCCAATGGCAACCCATATAGGCCAATCGCCTCAAACATGAGCGAGTCCATCTCCTGTACTAATTGGCTGCCTTTGAGTTTCAGCATGGATACCTCGGCGCCGATGCTGCCACCGCTGTCAAATTTTGACAATATTCGCAGTGCTGTGGCGGACAATGCCTCCAGTCTGATTTCAAGTGACGCCAGTTTTTGCCAGAATGACGGGTCGAGTTCGATGCCTCTTTTTTGCTCTGCGCGGCTGATTTCGAAAATCCTACTGAGCATACGTCTATTCTCGGCAACGCGTGAAACCTGAAGTCGCTCGTTTCCCAACAGGTTTTTTGCAACCGTCCAGCCTTTATTTTCTTCCCCCAGACGATTGGGTTTTGGTACAACCACATCGTCGAAGAAGACCTGGTTCCACAATCTAACGCCGTTGAATGCCAGTAAAGGTTCGACAGTAATGCCGGGCGTTGCCATATCAATTAACAAAAAGCTGATGCCAAGCTGGGATTTTACTTTCGTGTCGGTCTTTACCAGTACAAATATATGGTCGGCAAACTCAGCGGCGCTTGTCCAGATTTTTGAACCATTGACAACATAGTTGTCACCATTGGAAACCGCCGTCGTACGAAGGGATGCAAGGTCTGAACCTGCCTGTGGTTCAGAATAGCCCTGGCACCAGGACATTTCTGCATTAAGGATTTTGGGAAGATACTCTGCTTTTTGTGCCTCGGATCCGTATTTGATAATGGCTGGACCAACCATACTGAAACCAAAGCCTTGCAGTTCCGGTGCATGGGCTGCTCGTAATTCGTTCTCAAACAGATGGCGTCTCACCGCCGACCAATCCGCACCGCCAACTTCAACTGGCCAATGGGGTGCCGCCCAGCCCTGCTTATTTAGAATCCTGGTCCATTCGTCTACTTCAGGTTTATCAGCACCGTAGCCGAGGCGGACTTTCTCACTTACCTCTTTGCTCAGGTTGGCGGCAATAAAAGCCCTGACCTCGGATCGAAATGCCTGGTCTGAATCGCTAAGTGCTAGTTTCAAAGTAGATACCCCTTCGAGTTGGTCGTTTGACGATATTGATAACCCCGCGCTACTAGTCCCGCTTGAGTTTAAAGCAGAGTTTAAAGCAGAGTTTAAAACTGAATTTGAATCATGGGTTGTGATTTGGGACACTTGGGTCTGGTACCAAGACTACACCCGGAAGTGAGTCAGGGTAAAGATCAGCGTGAATTCGCAAGGAAGCCGAATTGGCCTGGAGATTGATTCTGAAGCGCGTTGGCACTACCCTATAACCTTGATCTTGCATTTAACTGGCGCAATCCAGGAGGTGCTTCCCTATTCAATTCTTGTGAAGTTGTATATATGAATATCAATAAGCTGTCCCGAAGGAATTTCCTGAATCTGGTTGGAGCCGCAGGTGGTTCCACGGCGATTTACCAGACTTCATTGGCCATGGGTGTCATGACCGAAAGCGGCAAACCGGCAAAACTGGACCTGCAACAGGTTGGCAGAGGCGAAAAGCAGTCTGTGTTGATTCTGGGTGCTGGTATTGCTGGCCTCACCATTGCTTACGAATTGGAACGTGCAGGATACAAGGTCACTGTGCTGGAGGCATCAAAGCGTATCGGTGGTCGCAATATGACATTGCGGCACGGGGATGAGGTTGATGAATTGGGTCAAAAGCAGATTTGTGAATTTGATGATGACCCCAAATTGTACTTTAACGCCGGTCCAGCCCGTATTCCGGGGCATCATCGCCGCGTATTGCACTACTGTAAAACCTTAAAGGTACCCCTTCAGATTAAGGCAAATTTTAGTCGTCCCGCTTATACCCATGAGACGGACCATTTTGATGGCAAGCCGATGCGAATGAGTCGCTACGTCGCTGATGCCCGGGGATTTTTGTCTGAACTGCTGCACAAGGCGGCTGATAAAAATGTGTTTGATGAAACCCTGTCGGGGGAAGAAATCGAAAATCTTCGTCAGTTCGTGACAAGGTTTGGTGATCTGAAAGCTGATGGCTCCTACAAGGGGAGCCTCCGTGGAGGTATAAAGGCAGGTGGAATGCTCAAGCCTGCAGAAGCTTATGAGCCTATGGAACTTAAAGAACTGCTGAGCAGTAACTTTTGGCGGCGCGGTCTAACGAGCTCGGAAAATGCCGATTGGGGAGAGCCCTTGATGGAAGTATCGGGCGGCATGGATGGAATTATTAAAGCGTTTGTGCAGGCGATTAGAAGCAAAATTGTGACCAACGCTCAGGTTCAGGGTATTCGGAATACCGGTGATGGTGTTGAAGTTGAGTACAACCATCGTGGCAAGCGAAAGCAGCTAAAAGCAGATTGGTGTTTTAATAGTATTCCCTCTCATTTTATTCATTCCATCCCTAACAATTTTGGAAAGGATTATATCGAAGGGCTTACCGCACTGGAGCGTGGTAATTATTTCAAGATTGGCCTGCAGATGAAAAGCCGGTTTTGGGAAGATGAAGGAATTTATGGCGGCATAACCCAGACAAATCAACGTATTAATCAGATCTGGTATCCCTCCACCGATATTCATTCAGACAAAGGTGTTGTTCTGGGTGCCTATGCTTTTAACAATCAATCCCTGTTCTTCGAGAAAATGACCCCGGCCGAAAGATTAAAATATGCAGCCGACTGCGGTGAGAAAATCCATCCGGGGTATAGCGACCAGATCGAAGCAGGGGTCAGTATCCCCTGGGGCCGGATGAATCACCAGATGAGTTGTGGCGTACACTGGACCGATGAACAGCGAGTAAAATACTGGGATCGACTGCGATTACCTGAAGGCAGGCATTATATGGTGGGTGACCAGATTAGCTATCACTCCAGCTGGCAAGAGGGTGCGTTTGCCTCGGCCGAGTTTGCCTTGCAGGATCTGGATCAACGAGTCAGAGCCGCGCGCCTTAACATGGGAGAATCTTGATGGACCGGCATCTTATTCATAGTTTACTTATTTTCACTTCGTTGATTTTTACATCGCTGGTTGGTTCGGTGGCGAGCGCCAAAGACAAATCGATACCCTCGGATGATCTTGTGTATTGCACGGTTTGTCATGGCGTGAACATGATGGGTAATACGGTTTTGAGGGCTCCGCGAATTAGCGGTATGGATGCCTGGAGTGTGAAACAGCAACTGCACGCATTTAAGAATCGCTGGCGCGGTATCCACAAAAAAGATATTTCCGGGTTGGAGATGCGACCCATGGCGGAAGCATTAACGGAGCAACAGATTGAGCGTGCTGCAGACTTTGTTGCCAGTACAAGCTCGGCATTACCAGAGCCGACAATTAAAGGTGACATCGGGCACGGGCGACAACTTTATCAGAATTGTGTCGCTTGTCATGGCGATAAGGGACAAGGCAACGAAGCACTACGCGGTTCTCCCCTCGTTGGCCTGAACGACTGGTACGTGAAACAGCAGATCGAAAACTACCAGAGCGGTTTCCGTGGACATATTGCAGAAGATATTTATGGTTCGCAGATGAAGGCCGCTGCAATGGTATTAACCGGCGACGGTGATATCCCCGATATTGTCAGCTACATCGCGACTTTTAAGAAAAACTAAACAACTGACTCTTATTATGATAAATCAAAATGGCAGGCTTACCTGATATTTACGCAGGAGTTTCTGACCAGCTTACACCGGGCTGATGCACCGGTGTAAGGTCAAATCGATTAACCCATCTGAAGTAACTCGACCCAATTCCCATCCGGGTCTTCAATGATGGAGATTGTGATGCCGGCACGAATTTCTGTCGCTGGTACGGCAATCTTGTATCCCGCATCAGCACAGTCAGTTGTTGCCTCCTTTAGATTGCTTACGGAAATCGTAAAATAACGAAAGCCGGTAGCACCGCCAATTCCTCCGGGTGCAGCCTGTGCAGGAGGTGTTTTACCGTTAACAACAATTTTCAGTGTAGTGGTGCCGCATGCCAGTCGGGTCATTTGACCGCCACCTGGCATCGCCATTTCACCATCTGCTGCCAGACCCAGGGTATCTCTGTAAAACTTCAGCATGGGTTCGGCGTCCAGGGTGATTATACCAAGGTCGATTGAGTCTTTGGTGATTTGTAGTGCCATGTATTACTCCAGTCAGGTAAAAGGCTACTGTAACCCGTAATTGTTTTAGGCTCTAGCGTCCTCCCTGATTAGATTGGGGATCCACCTTGTTTTTGTATTTTTAGCACTGGAACCCCGTGCTTTAGAAGATGCAGGCTTGGCAATATCATAGGGTGTTGTTAAGGTCTAGGGTCACAAATCGATTGATGAATGGCCTATGCTGAATGATGTAGAAAATTTGCGTATCCATTTCTATGGGGTCCAGGGAAGTGGCTCTATTTTCCCTTCCCGGGAAGAGCGGTTGCAAACCCAAAACCACGCCGACCTGGATCTTCTCGGCAGTGTATTTGAGGATCTCTCCGCGCGGCAGAATGAGGATGGGGCCATCGCATCGTCGGTGGCGGACATTCTTGGTGGCCCCATCAATCGGAAGAATTTGCAAAAATACCGCAATAAATTCCAGCTTGCCGAACAACGGGTTTATGGAGGCTGGACGACCTGTTTTCGCATAGAGACCGCTGATGGCTACGACATTGTGCTCGATTGCGGTTCCGGTTTCCGAAACTGTGCCAATGATATCGTGCGAAAGTGGGGAGACGATGACAGCAGGGAGTTGTTTATTTTTGGGAGTCATGCGCATTTTGATCATACCGAGGGTTTTGATCAGGCTGCTGTCTGCTTCGACCCGCGTAATAAAATTCATGTCACCGCTGACCGACAGTATCTACAAGCGCTGGACCAGAATCTTGGCATTTTCTCGCATCACATCGATATCAATCTAAAAGGTATCCAGACCCCGTTAAATTATGAACTGATGCCCGCCAGCTTTGATTCCTGTGAAATCAGGGATCTGGAAAAACACCCGATACCGGAAACAAAAGATCCCATGGTGGGTGGTTATCATGATATTAACAAACCCATCATCCTGGGTGACACAACCATCCAGCCCTTTGAGGTGTTTCACCCTAATACCTGTCTGGGTTACCGAATTGAGCGTCATGGCAAGGTCTTTGTTTTTTGCACTGACCATGAGTTACGTCGCGGTGAAGACCCTTCTGATCCGTTGCAAATTGCGAGTCTCGAGGCGGAAGAACGACTTAAGAAGCACTCCATGAATGCGGACGTGCTTTACCGGGATGGGCAGTTTCTACAGATTGAATATGATGGCCATCAGGGGATTGGTTCGCCCTTTGGCGTATCCCGGCTGGATTGGGGCCATAGCTGTATCGAAGATGTTATTGCGATGGCGGAAGACTGTAATATAAAACACACCTATATTGGTCATCACGATCCGAATAGAACCTGGGCAGAACGGAACTGGATTGACGAAACCCTGGCAAGAAGAAGTGAACAGTCGTCACGAAAATTTGAGTTGTCCCAGTCAGAGACAGTCATTGACTTGTAAACTACTGCTTGCTGCGACCAGGTTCGGCGGGTAATCCCGGATTTTATAATACGTTTTGAGCGAGGGTGTGGAATGCAAGGTCGACATTTTCGCCGGTTTTTGCACTACCGCTGAACCAGGGTTGGCCATGTTCGCCCAGCACATTTTCAACGTCAGCCTCGGTCATCTCCCAGGGTAAGTCTGATTTATTAATCATGATTACAAACGGGAGTTTGCCGACTTCCCGATTGATTATCTCAACCAGTTCCGCACCTGATTCCAATGATTTTGCCCGTGTGCCGTCGAGCACCAGCAGATAGCCGGCCGCACCTTTGACATAGTTCATTGGCACAGAAAAGTTATCCTCTGAACCGGCAATATCCCAGAGCATTAGATTGACATCCTGGTCGCCAGCCTTGACAACTTTTTTGTCAACTTTAACGCCGAGGGTGGCGTGGTACTTATCATCATAAATGCTATTGACGAACTGTTGCACCAGGCTGGTTTTACCCACCCCCCACATGCCTAACATTGCGATTTTTTTACTAATCATGGTGGTTCTGCCTTACCAGAGCACTATTTCCAGAAGCGCGGTCTTAAGAAGAGCTATCTTAAGAAGAGCCATCTTTAGAAGAGCTATGCCCAATAGTCGAGAATTTCAGCGTTGCAGCGACTGACCGAGCTATTGTCGATGACCGAGTCAAATTCCCGTTTTTCACCGGGTACCAGTACCGAGTCTTTCACCACATAGACTACGCTTTTTTCAATAGCGAGTCCTGACTTGTTTAACCAGATTGCATGCGCTGTGACAAATGATAATTCTGCGTTGCCGGTATTTTGTACATAGCCTCTCATATAGGTCCGTGAACTGACACGGCGACACTCGGTGACAATGACCTTGAGTGCCGGTATCTTCTTTTCCTTCTGAATTTCTTCGGTGGGGATGATGGCAATTGTTTCTTCAGGATTCAACCACTTGTCCCAGAGGAGATATCCGCCGAATATTGCCAGGGCAACGATGATCGAAATTAACATTGCACGATTGGTCATGAATTCAGCCTTGATTCTCGAGAGGTTAGTGGCAATTCCCCACTCTTGACCTAGCGTTATAAGTAGGCTCCCTGGAATGTCAGATGGGAGCGTCGACAGTATAAGGAATTATGCATGAAAGACGCAAAGGGCTTTACTTTGCTAGAGCTGGTTGTGGTGGTGATTATTTTGGGAATTCTGGCGGCAATCGCGGTGCCACGGTTCATCGATGTTCGGGGTGATTCCCGAATAGTGATTGTACAAACATTTGAAGACAGCCTGCGCCGGGGTGCCGAGTCCGTTAAGACCAAAGCACAGCTGGACGGTATCAACCCCAATCGTGTCGACAGATTCATGGATTGGAATGGAGATGGTGATGTTGACGATGGCGACGGAATAGATTTGCGACTGGATTTTGGCTATCCCGAGGAGTCAGCCTATGGCATTGATCTTGTGATTGATGATATCGGCGGGTTTGCTCCCGTACCGACCGAAGAGGGTCGGCGCTACGTTTTTCAAAATTTACCCGAGTGTTATGTCTCCTACCGTGCACCCACAGTGGCGGGTGCTCGAGCGGTCATTGGGGTTGAGATCTCCGGCTGCGAATAAACTAAATATCGCGGCTGTTCGCCTTTGAAATGAAGGTAAGGTAGTCTTCGCTCTACTTTTTAACTGCGGTTGACCGCCCGATGAATTCAGTGAAGAAATTTTCCTTGTGGACCGCCATCGCAGTTGTTGTG
>Ga0206123_10000563_pt1 | contig 36578 bp, 34 predicted proteins | sample Helgoland_Spring_2_FD_160086 | JGI IMG/M metagenome (GOLD analysis project Ga0206123, IMG submission 160086) | Pelagic subsurface seawater microbial communities from Kabeltonne, Helgoland, North Sea - Helgoland_Spring_Bloom_20160316_1 | ecosystem: Environmental > Aquatic > Marine > Epipelagic ...
TCCGCCGCGAAGGCAGCAGGTTGGCATGTTGAAATAGCGTCCGTACTCTTGCACCATTACATCAGCAGCCACTTTGGACGCTCCAAAAAGAGAGTGTTTACACTGATCGATTGAAAAATCTTCGGCTATTCCATTAATGTATTTTGGATCATCATATTCCCATCTGATATCCATTTCTTTCATTTTAATAGCGTTTGGGCCGTCTCCATAGACCTTGTTCGTGGACATATGAATGAACGGAGATTGATGGCATACTTGTCTGGCTGATTCGAGAAGATTTAGTGTTCCGGTCGCGTTGACATCGAAGTCATCAAAGGGGATCGTCGCCGCTTTGTCGTGAGATGGCTGGGCGGCAGTATGTACAATGGCATCAGGCTTGATATTGGTTATTAGCTCAAGTACGTTGTCCCGGTCCCTGATGTCCAATTCATGATGGTTGAACGAGGGAAGGGTATCCCTTAGTTCCTTAAGCCGCCAAGTGGTATCGCCCTGAGACCCAAAGAAGACTGCTCTTTGGTTGTTGTCGATGCCATGAATGACATGACCACGCTGGGAGAAGTAAGAGCATACTTCGGAACCAATTAATCCGGAGGAACCGGTGACGAGAATTTTCATTGTTTTAACAAATCAATTTTAATTTTTGTAGCATTTAACCGTCATGATTTCCCAAATTTTTCATTAACAAAAATACAATCAACTTGAAGTAATCTTTTCGTTTCATGATGCGAGAAAGCATTTTGAACATGAAGCGGATGAAAGTGGAGATTTTTAAGATGTCTAAGCCAATCGCAGAGTAAAAATTCGTCATCGTAAAGAGCTTCCAAGCCCATTTCCAATTGTAAGATTGAAATTCGATTCAATGAGCCACTTGCCCCCTTGAGTACTTTCTTCTCAAAACCCTGAACATCTACTTTGACGAAGATATTTCTTGGAAGACCGGGACGTTTTTGCAGGAAGTCATCAATCGTGTTTACTTCAATGTTTTCTTTCCGGATTATTTTTGATTCGGGAAACGCTTCAATGTGGGAATTTAAGATTTTACCAAGGGAACTGCTTTCGTTGTTTTTGCTAACATTTATGGAAGTTTGCCCGTTTGTATCGCCCAAGGCAAAATTTTGGCATTCCCAATTCGGGAATTCGCTACATCTTGACTTGAGAACTCGATAAGAGCCTGACAAAGGTTCGAAGGATACGATTTTTGAGTCGTATCCTTCGTCAATAAGCTGCGATGCCCAATTTCCTGTGCTTGCACCCACATCGAGGGTCAAGGTGATTTGATGATCGCTCAATATTTTGGCCAACAAACCAAAATAGGTATCGGTCGATTCAACTAATCGGTAGTTCGGATTGATTCTTCTTACTTCAAGATTGAAATGACGTAAAATTTTCTTGGTCAAACTCTTCATTTAGTTTCTTGAGAAATCAGAGATGCCTCGCAAATACCAATCATGGTATTTGCCAATCATATCAGATTCGTTGAACAGCTTTCGGGCCTTGCAAAGTGACTGTTTAGCGAAGTTGTTACGCTTTTGATCATCGATAATAATCTCTTTGATAGCAGAAGCAAAAGTTTCCGGCTGATTGGGCAGAATCCTTCCGTCAACTTGATCGGTTATTTGTTCGGGGATCCCACCGACATCGGATGCAATTACGGGAGTTCCGCAAGACATTGCCTCCAAAATGACATTGGGGTAGGTATCTGCCTTGGTGGGATGCAGGTAGATGTCTGATGCCTGATACACTTCGGCGATGTCGCGTTTGTCTTGCAACCAACCAAGTTTTTTCAAGGAAACGTGATTATAAGAGGTGGGCTTGCCATCTTCACCCATAATTAGAAAAGTTATGTTCTTGGATTTGCGCGAATTGGCTAGAATTTCAACTATATCCTCTACTAGACCGTAATTTTTCCATGGGTTCTGACTAGGAGAATTGCATGAAAACGAGATTACAAAGTCTTTCTCGGGTATATTCAGTTTTTTTCGAGCCACAATTTTTTCTGCCGCAGTGAAGATGTTTTGATCAACTCCATTGGGTATGACCGTAATGGACCTGATAGCCGGTGACAGGATCGATTTGCTAACATGATTCGCAAGCCAGTGGGAGGGGGTTGCGATGTGTACCTTTGAGGTTGAATATAACTTTTTCTTTAACACCAAATTTGATCTTGTGCCATCTTTTTGCAAGTTGATCGGAATATCAAGGTAAGGGCAGTTTCCGCAAGTTTGTTTCCATCGTTCGCAATCAAAAAAATGACAGCAATGACCTGTGAAAGTCCAGCAATCGTGTAATGTTAGGAAAAAGGGGAACTTGTTGGAGTAATAGGGTAATTCCCTTAAATCAAAAAAATCGCTATGCAGATTGTGAGCGTGTATTAGATCCGGTTCAAAACCGGCAATTTTTGTTAGATGTCGTGTCCCTGGGAAATCGAAGTCTTCTCGTCCTCTTGCGTTTTGAAAAAATCTTATCGGTTCAGAAGCTTTAGAAAGTAAAAGAAAGAGATTTGGTAGAAAAGAATAATTTCTTTTAAGGGAGTAATGGCTCAACTTTTGAAAAAGTTTAAAGAAACTGTTCCGATAATGGTTATTATTTATAAGTTGAATACTTTTGGATTGAAAATTGGATGCTCTCGTAATTATTTTGGTAACATGTCCCTGCTTTTGGAAAGAATTACTTAGGTTCCACGCAATTTGATTAGCTCCGCCACCTCCCATTTCCGCATTAAGGGTAAGGATATTTAATTTTTGATTTTTGGTTTTTCGTGTTTCGGACACTAAAGTTTCAATCAAGAACGACTACTTCTGTTTCCAGAGGTTCAGGCAGTCTCTTTTCAATTCTTTCAATTGCTTCCAATACATCGATAACAGAGATTTCCTTTAAACATATTCGATCGTAGTCACAGTGATTGTTTTGCCAACAAGGAGAACAATGCGGGTTGGTCTCAATATTTTCATTGCATGGATACCCGGATTGCCACGCTTTCAATCTTCCTCCATAAATAATTACTGATCTTGTGTCTACAGATCTAGCTAAGTGCATGGGGAATCCTTCTTGACCGAGAAAAAATTTACAATTTGTAAGCAAAGAAGCAGATTCAGAAATAGAAGATGCCCTGTAATCAATGGTATTTTTAAGTTTATTCTCTTCTGGCATTCCAATTTGTATAATACAATATCTTTTGGATAGCTCATTCACCACTCTTTGCATTTTTGTTTCGGACCATCTTTTATTTTTTACTTCATTTGACGAAAAATTATTCGTACTTTGGACGCAAACATAGTCGCCATGTGTATTTATGATGGAATGATCAATCTCCTGATACCAGTAAGGTCTAATGCTTACTTCTCCTTCTATATTTGTTTTTTGTAATATTTCTACAATCATATGATGTCTTGGTGGAATAATTCTATCAATATCACCAATCCATGTCCCATAATATAGGAGAGTAGATGTACGCTTGATCCTTTCTAGAAATTTAAGAGTTTTCCAGTCGTCCTGAACGATCTTTAAATTATAGGGATTGTTTTTAAATAATTCAGGGTAGTGTGAAAGCATCCAACAATTTTTGATCCCTCGTTTAGCTAATTCGTGAAATAAAATAGTGCAAAGTAAATGATCACCCAACCCCCCTCCAAAATGAAATGCATAACTTGGGATTTTGTTTTTTAAAAATAATTGAATAGCCCATGCTATGTGTTTTAATTTGGCTATTCCTCCTGAAGATTTTTCTGGTGCAAATTCTTTTGTGAAAGCGTACTTAGTCAACTTTTATAGTTTAACAATTATGGCCGATCCAGATTTATCAGGCATTGGAACCGGAAACTCTTTTTTTAAGCAAAAGAATTCGTCCACTGCTTTTCTACATCCGGGCCAAGCGTTATAATCATGGATGAGTATAATTCCTCCAGAAGAAACTCTGGGATAAAAAAATTCTAATCCATTTTTAGTAGGTTCAAATAAGTCCGCATCAAGATGAACAAAAGAAAAAATGGATTGCTCTAGTTTTTTATTCACAGTCTCGGGGAAATAACCTTGGTACACTCTAACATTAGAATTTTGTGGATCAATGAAACGAAGGATGGAATCGACAGAAGTGTCTTTAAAATTATTAACTGATTCAGAGTTTCTAATCTGATCGTTCTCTTTAGAAACATCTTTTTCTGAAAATCCTTCAAAAGTATCGAATAAATTTAGTGTGCGATCAGGGCAATAGTGATGAATCAATTTTGCGGTCTCACCTTTGTAAACTCCAAGTTCAGCAATTTCGCCTTTAATTTTATTTTCTATAATTGTTCTTAGGAGCAAAATTATCATATCTCTTCGAACTAAATCGTACGAGCAAGTATCCACAATATTTCGCTTATCACTAATCTTAGCTTTAGGGAGAAATCCTCCGTATTCTTTTATGAACTCGGGGTTGTGCCAGAAAGAGTAGGGGGCTATATCCATGCGACCTTGTAAAAAATAAGGACTCTTTCTTTTTAATATCTCTTCTGCATAGGAAGCAAATTGTTGTTTCCTATGCAAAGCTATTTCCTCGGGACCTTTGCGAAAAGAGAGAAGTGTCTGTTTAAGAAAGCGTAATTTATTCCAACAAAAGATATTTTTAATCAATTTAAAAAACATTTAATTGAGCGTTTAATTACGTAATTAATTGGTTATGGTTGGGTCCACATTTTTTAAAAGTTATTTTTGCTAAACTATGAAATAGAACTGTGCAAATTAGATGATCACCCAATCCTTCTCCAAATCTAAAAGCAAGTTGCGGTTTTCCATATGGAATAAAAAAGAGAAATCCCCATAAGATATTATATAGATGAGTAGTAAATCCATTTACTTCATTTTTATGATTAAAGTCTTTATGAAAGTGCAATCTCAAGTTGATTTATTAAAGTAACCTAGATAACTCTTCATACTTTGATTCAGGGCAAAGTATCTCTTCGTACATTCTTCTGCTTTCGGAAGAATAACGATCGTAATCTGAATATATACTATCTAAAGCTTTATCAATTTCCGAGATAGAATTTATTACAATTCCAAAGTCGTAGGATTTTTTTAATTTCAAAAAGCTATTATTAGCGGAAACTATAATTGGAATACTCAGCATAGCCAAAAGCGAAAATTTCCCCGAAGAATATCCAATGAAATTAATGTTTTTACCGAAGTGCGCACCGACATTTTGGTCAGGGAAATAGAGTGCCAAACCTATGTCAAACTGTGATACAAACTTAATATATTCAGATGGTTCTGCGATCGGGGTGCAATTAAAACTTATATTGTCGAATGAGAACGATTTGTATTTATTGTACATGTGGTAAGAATGGAAATGAATATTATAGCTAAATAATCTCTTGTTTTTAGAAAATAATTCTACTATTTCGTCTACGCCGCATGTTGCACTAATTGTTCCTGTATATAGAATATTATTTGAACATTCTTGAATTGCCTTTGGAATTGGAAATGAATGGTAACCTACTGGAATACAAATTTTATCTAAGTTTTGTAATTCTTTTTGGTACTTGGAGTTATCAAGCAGGATTTTATACCTTTCCACATCAGTAGATAAAATTAGATCAGAATTTATTGCGACTTTGTGGGACCTATCTTTTATAAATTGGATGCTAGGATCGATTTCATCGTCAAAATACAGTTCGTGAGATATGAAGTTTTTGGTCGATTTCCTTATGAAAATAGAAAGTTCATGTAGCAAAAGATAGCCAAATTCATCATTTCCAAAAAGTCTGTTCTTATAGCCTAATGCTTCCCAAGTAATCTTCAGCATTATTTTTAAGTTTATAAATAGTTGTTGAATAAGATGATTTAGTGTTATTAAAAAATGTTTAGTTAAATAATAAAAAGATCTAAAGTTGAAATTTACAAAGGATTGTAAAAAATTATTTGTAGATAATTTTATGTTTTTTAAAATTTTAATTCTGTGTTCTAAATCACTAGGCCAGTCAATGAACTTAGAATTTACATATTCTTTTGTAATTGGAAATAATTGTTTCTCTACACAAAAAACTAATTTGTATCCCTTTGTCTGTAGCAATTTAGTAAGTTCGATGTTATATGGATTTTGAAAAAAATAGCAGTTATTCGAAAAAAATATAGCTTGTTTCTTATTAAAAACTTTCATTTTAGCTATCGTGATATTCATTTTTATGGATTCAATAATAACCCAGTAATATTAATTTTTTAATTAATTGTATTTCAGTTATTATCACTTATTTAATTTCTGAAATTAATAAGTTTGAAATCTTTTCTATATCCTCATTTTTCAAAGTGACTCCTGATGGTAAATAAAAGCCATATTTCCCCATATATTCAGATTGCTTAAGACAAAGTGTTCCTTTCCTTTTTGATTGTAGGCACGGTTGCTTATGCATCGGGTAAAAAAAGGGTCTGGACCCAATTTCATTTTTAGAAAGTCTGTTCGTAAACCATTTTGCATCCATGCTTAAATCGTTACAAACTAATCCAAATACCCAATAAATATTTTCGCAATAGTTGGTTTTCACAACTGGGAGAGTGAATATTTCACATTCTTTTAATCGGCTATGATAAAGTTTACCGATCATTTTTTTCTTTTTTATTGTTTCGGGCAATTTTTCTAGTTGGGCTACTCCTACTGCTGCCTGAAGATTACTCATTCTGAAATTCCAACCTTGTTCCTCGTGGATGAATCGATCTGTCTTTCCAAAACATAGGTTTCTTAGATTTCTACACTTCTCTGCCAATTCGAGATCATTTACCAAAACCATACCACCTTCGCCTGTAGTGATGTGCTTATTTGGGTAAAAGCTTAAGGTGCTTATGTCACCAAAAGTCCCGCATGGTTTTCCCTTGTAGGATTGTCCAATTACTTCTGCTGCATCTTCTATCACCTTCAATTTATGTTTCTTGGCAATTTCTAGGAGCGGATCCATATCTACGGTAATTCCATAAATATGTACAGCCATGATCGCTTTTGTTCGTTCTGTCAAAAGTGGTTCGATATCTTCCACCTTCATGTTCCAAGTAAATGGGTCGGCATCCACATAAATAGGGGTAGCTCCAGCGCGAACAACGGCTAGTGCACAAGAGATAATTGTAAAGGTTGGCATGATAACTTCATCCCCTGTACTAATTCCAACTGCTTTTACGGCTATTTCAAGGGCAGCTGTACCATTACAAACTGCGAAGGCGTGCTTTCGATTACAGATCTTAGCCACACTAGATTCCATTTTTTCAATAAATGGGCCTTCGGAAGAAATCCACCCTGTATCAATGCACTCCTGGAGGTATTTCTTTTCGTTACCACCTAAATCAGGCTCGTTTACTGGAATCACTTAGTTTCGAAAAATTTGATTTTTAGATTACAACTAGTTGATCGGCATATCTATTAAAGTATTTTTCAAGCTTCCTATATTCAATATCTTTAAATATTTCTTTTGGTGTAACTTCTCGGAAAAAATCCTTCACTTCTTCTTCTAACACAAAAAACAAATTAATCCCATTTCTAGAGCTTCCTATTAACTTATAACCTTTATGTTTTCCAAGTTTATGCAATGCGGATATTGAGGCACCATGAAAACCAGGTTTATCAGTCGGAAGACTAAATTTATCATCGTAAGGAATTGTCACAGATTCCGTTCCAAAGGTACAATTTGACTCAATAAGGACAACTCTTGGTCTTACTATATCCAGCGCTTCCCATACCCAGTAATCATTACCGTCGATATCAATTGAAAGAAAATCTATTTCTCCACTGATATCGTGCTTCATTATCAACTCATTAACATTTTCTCTTGTAATGAATGAATTTTCGAATGAAGGAGGGCAAACCCATGTTTCAGGCTGTTCCTGGTAAAAGGATCGTCCCTCATTTACCCTATCTTCATTTCCTTCAATAAAGAGGCCTGACCAGCCAAAATTTAGTGAAAGATTAGCACAATTACTGTTTATTCCATTCCACGCACCAAGATCTACGAAAGTTTTGTTTTTCATGCCTATTGCAGCAAAAATATACAAAAGCTTCCCATCTTCCTCGAATTGAGAAAAGCACCGAAATCCTGTGTCTCTAAGATCGTGCATGTGACCATTGCTTATAGAGAATTGGTAGAAGTTATATAAGTGTTTTTGATTTATTCTTGAAGCACCACTACCTATCTCTTTTTTAATATATGATTGCATACGATCTTCCAGACAAGTGAGCTCGTGAGAAATTTTAGTAAAGTTGGAAGTAACCAAGTCACCAAATAATTTGTTACGAATTTTTCTCAGGATATTTTTCATACTTTCTTAAGGGTTGAGCATACGCCCCAGGTATGTTGGCTTGGGGAATGGCTGGTTAGCCATTCTTCGGAGTGTAGTGGAGCGAACCCGGTTTGATTTGCAAATTCTTCGATTTCTTCTGCTTCAAAGGCCCGCATTTCATGCGTTTCTTTAATTTCAGAAATGTAATTATTTTTTAACTCTTCTACAAAAGTTTGGTAGTTTACCTTAACGATATTTTGCTTCTGAAAACATTGAGGTTCAGCAATTCGAGTAATTTTAAGCTGTTGGTTACTCACTCGTTTTACTCGCAGGGTAGGGGCGATGTGCCAAACTGCCGGTGCATACCAATAATCGAAGATAAATATACCACCCGGATTTAATTGCCTGTGAGCATTCTTAAGCATGGCGATCACCACTTCGTTTGAAGTTTGGTAACTAAGCACATGAAAAAGGGAAATCACTGTGTCAAAATCATCCCCAAGGAAGGTACTTGTGCAATCGCCTTTGGTGCATGAGAAATTGGTATTTTGATCCTTTACTTGATTTGAGGATAGTCCAAGGTCGATCATTTTTTGGCTTCTTTCTATCCCGCTTATTTGGAAGCCTGCATTGGCCAATATTCTGCCATGTATCCCACTACCGGCACCAAATTCTAGAATTTTGCTGGTCTTGGGTTGGTATTTCTTGATTAGGGACAAGATGTAATCTGTTTCCGCTCGGTAGTCCTTGTCTTGGTAGAGCAAATCATAGTACTGGGCATATTTTTCAAAAACCATCAGGCGGGAGTAAATTTTATCTTATCTTCATCGCCGGCATAGGGGCCCTGCTTGACTTCAAACATTTCCAAGTTTTCCAGTACTTTGAACCCATGGCCACCTTTGATTAGCAGGATCACATCTCCACCTTCTAGCACTCTGCTTTCCAGGTATTGTTGATCATCTGAATAAAAATCGACTTGTAGCATTCCCTTGCGAATAAATAAAGTTTCCTGGGTATAGTGAACCTCCCGTTGCAATTTCTTGTGTAAATGTGGTTGTATCTCTTTCCCGGTGGGGTGACTCATGTAAGCGAGTTGTTGAGAGTAATCGTTTGGGGTAAAGAAGTGAATGCCATCCTTTTCAAAATCCTTACGAACGATGATCGCTACAACATCTCCCTGGATAGTTACTTGCTCAAACATTTCTAAAATACATGTTTCTAATTTTCCCAATTTTTATCTTAATTAAACCAATGGAATTATAGTAAAATTGATGTAAAAATACTTTGGTATAAAAGTTAACAATCGGTGTTATAGATTTTCGATCATTCCTAAAAATCTTGAAAAGCTCTTTTATTAATTTATTAAGGTCGGTTCTATTAATTTTCCAATTTTGTAAATTAGTTAAATGATTTTCTAAAATCTTATTAACTTTAGAATGATAATGGGTATAATGTATTCTCACATTTATAAGAAAATGAATTTGTGCTAAGGTCTTAATCATGGGAGGAATTGGAGCCCAGCTACTTTTCTTGGTGATTCGATAGGTTCCCATAAACTCAGGTATACAATGGCAATACCCATGTTGTAAGAACTCAGTAAATAAAACATCATCACCACCTCGAACTGGATAGATCCACTTTGGAATGTACTTAACAAATTCTGAGCGAAATACCCAACTCAATGGATGATAAGCTGTGCCATGTGGTGAACCATCTTTATTCTCAAACAAATCATCCTTATCGAGTGGGTTCTTACGAGCCTTGGAAGAAAAGGCATCTTCGTGAATCCCTTGGTCTGACTCATCTTTTGTTTTAACCCAGTGGGTACAAATTGAGTAATTAGGATTTGCTTCTAAAAAATCTACTTGTTTTTGAAGTTTGTATGGGTCTGTCCAGTAGTCGTCGCCCTCAAGAATAGCAATATATTTTCCTGTTGCTAAAGTCAGGGTGTGAAGAAAGTTAAAGCGACCATTGCCCGTATATTGACCCAAGCGATGTGTTCTTTGGATATGGAACAAGAAATCAGAATTATTTTCTGTATATGAATCGATAATCTTTGTCGTTCCATCATTGGAGAAATCATTCGTTATCAAGCACTCAACATTGAAGTCAAATTTTTGGGAAATAATTCCCCCAAGGCATTTTTTTATGAATTTTTCATGGTTGTAGGTAAGGACAATTATGGAAACGACAGGTTTTTTGGGTCTTTGATCCGAGTTTTTAAGAATATAATTCTCTGATGCAAGTCTACTTAGTTTGTTTGAACTTATAATGTATACCTTTGGTCGAAATTTGCTTTCATATTACCAATTACACGAGTCCATGGTTTGTAAACAATACCACAATTTTTAATAGAGTTGAAATCTTGTAATAAAACCTCAGGGATTATTACAAGATTTATTTTATATAAATTTAAGAATTTTAATTATGAATAATTAATTTTTAATGAATGTTTTATAATTAAAAAAGTAACATGATTAAAATTCGAAATTATAATCTCCAAATTCAATATCCCAATCATCATTCATGTTAGGTGCCCACGCAGGGGAAGGCATATTAAGGATATAGGCATCATTATCTCCAATATTAACAAGTGCATTAGGAATGCCTGCCGGTACCTGTATAGTATTAAACTCAAAGTCTTCGCCAGTAAAATATTCTTCATAGTTTTGATCAGTTTTGCAAACTATTTTCACATTTCCTTTAATACAAGTAAACATCCCCCATCTTTTTTTATGTAAATGAGGGCCTTTTACTGTTTTAGGTTTGCAAACAGTAAGATATATTTGGCGTGGTTTTTGTGCAGGGTGCACAAAATTTTCAAGTTCATTATAGATTGGAACAAGAAAACCGTTTTCGATACCTGCTGTATTTTTTGTTAAAATAACTTTATTTTTCTTGAGACGAATTTTCATAAATTAAGATATCTTTTATGAGAAAAATTGATGTATTTATTATTAGAGAAACTGCTTGAAACCCTTAATACTATCTATGATATATTCAATTTCAAATTCTGATAAATTAGGGTGTAATGGAATATTTAAGCCCTGCTCGTTTAATAGTTCACAATTGATTAATTTAGAGTCGCTCTCATAAATCTTATTAAGATGGAGAGGATGATAGCGTAAAGTAGTGTAAATCTTTTTGTTCAATAGATATTTCGATAATTCATCTCTCTTTGGAACTCTAATAAAGTAAGTAAAATAGGAATGCGTTTCATTTGAAAGTGCATTAGTTGGGGTTGTTATCCATTCCTCTTTGCAAAATTCACTTTGATATGTTTCCCAAATTTTTCTTCTGTATGTTTGCAATGAAGGTAGTTTAATAATTTGTGCCAAGCCAATGCTTGCGGCAATATTGGTGGGAAGCATTTTAATGAAAGGTTCAACAATATTATGTTCCCACCATCGATGAGCATCCGCACTTGCAGCTGAATTAAAGCCAGATTTACCAATTCCACAATACCGTAAAAACTTACCTCTGTTTATTAGATCGGGGTTTTTAGATGTTATGCCACCACCCTCTCCAACAGCCAAGTTTTTGACTGCATCGAAACTAAATATTCCTACATCACCTATTGAACCGCAACTAATTCCATTATAGCTTGAATCAACCGCATGGGCAGCATCTTCAATGATCGGGAGACCTAAGTCTTGAATTTCCTTCATTTCGACTGGTTTGCCGGCATAGTGAACTACCATAATAGCCTTGGTATGGATTGTAATGTGAGGTTCAATGTGTGCACGAGTAATGTTCTGAGTTTCCAAGTCTACATCACAAAAAACGGGCTTATGGCCAGCTAGGAGAACTGATTGTGCACAAGCTACCCAAGTAAAAGAGGGAACAATGATTTCACTACCTTTGGGTAAATCCAATAAGGTCGTGGCCATGAAAAGAGCATTGGAACCACTATCTACCATGGCAAAATTTGATATATTTCTAATGTTCGAGAATGCGACTTCAAATTCTTCAACTTTTTGACCAAAACCCATCCATTGAGATTCAATACATTCTTTTGCGTTCATAACTTCTTCAATGCCTGTTTTGGAACCAAAGACTGAAATTGTTTTTTTTATTTTCATAATTGTTTTGATTTAAGATGTTAATTTCCAAACAACATGCTTCGCAAGATTGCCGTGTTCGTGAAGGTAATCAAACATTTCCCAAATTGCTTGATTGTTACGATCTAAATCGGACTTGGTAATTATGCCCCTCAAGTGTAGAACTCTAATTAAATTATGAAAAAAGCTAATATTTTGTTTACCAAGTACTTTTAACTTAGCTTCACGAAATAAAATTAACCATTCAGTTTCATCAAAAGCCCTGAATTTAAAACCACTATCTAGCTTGGTTTCTTTAAAGCATTTTGATTTAAATGTCTGTGTGGCTACATCTAGGTTATCAAAGATAAGTGCTCTGAGAATAAAAGATTCTAACTGAGGATCAGAAGTTATTAAAATTCCTTCATTAGATAATAAATTTTTAAAACATTTTAGCGAATCTAAATAGCGATTATTTAAATAATACAAAACACCAATTGATAAAATTAAATCAAATATAGGTTTATTAAATGGAATTGAATCATAATCTCCATGTATAAGAATTACTTTTTCACTAAATACATTCTCATTTATAAAGTGGGAAAGGGAAATTAATGTATTTAAGTCAAAATCAATACAAATTATCTTATCAGCTTTATTATTAAGCAGATAATTTGTAAAACGACCATCACCACATCCAAAGTCTAAAATCAATGAGTTTTGTAATTTTATGCCGCTTAAAAATTTATCTAATGTTTTTTTGTAGTATGGAGATTCCCAATATATCTGGTGGTACTTTTGTTTTTCCAACTCCCGTAAATGTGCACCTTTGGTGTGATTTTTATGGAAATCATAGGATTCGCTATTTTCAAAATTTAGGCAATAAATAGGAACATTATCGACAAAATACTTAGACTCATACTCCTGCAGATGATCATTAATAAATTTTGTTTTCCAGTTACTCATCAATACTTGAAATTTAGAATTATTTGATAAGTTTTTCCATATTTTTCCAACCAGAGTCTCCAACAACTATAACAACATCACCCTTAATGTTATACTTTTTTATAGCAACAATACATGAATGTAAAACTCCACCACCTTGAAAACCAACGAAAATTCCTTGTGATGCAAGCTGCGTAGTTCTTTCTTCTGCTTCTTTTTGATGAATTAGAAAAGATTCATCATATAGGCATTCATTCTGCATTTCGGTTATGAAAGGAGTAATGTAATCACCATCAACAAAACCGCCTGTCCCTGGTATTTTGGTTCCAGAGGCGGCTTGTGTCGTGAATAACATAGTATTTGGTTTATTTTCTCGGAAATATCTAAATGTACCACACATGCTCCCCCCAGAACCCATAGAACCAAAAATTGCATTTACATCAGGGAGGCTTGTTAGTATCTCAGGGCCCAATGTTCGATATGAGGCCAGCGGGTTTGCAGGATTATGCAATTGATCTAGAAAGCAATATTCCTGTGGATTTTCTTTGGCTATTCGGGCACAAAATCTATTGCCTTCGATCGTAATGTCACCATGCATGGAAAGCTCAGCCCCGAAATATTTGATAAATTGTCGTTTATCTTCAGTTAACTTACTATTACAGATTACTTTAGTTTTATAGCCCAATACTTTTCCGAAAAAAGATATTGCACAAGCCATGTTACCACTGCTCGCATCGAGGATGGTTTTACTTTTGTTTAATTCACCATCTTCTATCGCCTTATTAATTAATGAAATACATGCTCGGTCTTTTATGCTTCCGCTAGGGTTAAGACTCTCCATTTTTACATAAATATTGACATATTCTAATTCATCACAATGGAATTTAAGCATTGGTGTATTACCAATTAAATCTGTAGAACTTTTGAATATCATTATATTAATTAAGTTTTAATTATTAAGGAAATTAATTATCAAGTAATTATTCGAATATGTTGGTGAATATTATTTAATAATTTATTCATTTGAGTTTTAGACGAAAATTTAAGTATTATTACACCAATACGATCAGAAGAATCGTTAAACTTAAATATTGGTTCTCCAATTCTTTTTGTTATGAATTTTGAAATTATTAATGGTTCTATTATTTTAGAGAAAATAATGCCATTAAAAATTCCATCTTTTTCAGAATGTAGGACATTGTGAGCAAAAAAACCTTTACAGTGAACATCATTACAAAAAACATTTTTGTTTCCCATAGTTTGTTCTATCGTTAGTTTAATAATGTCTACATTAGTGTGTAATGATATAATGTCATTAAACAAATTTCCTCCATTACGTGTTCCAATATCTAAAATAATTCCTTTCCCAGATTTAGTTACTAAGACATCTAAGTTGAATACCCCATTAATTATAATTAGTTTGTCTAGGATTATATTCAATTGATCAATGACTGAATTAATCACATCTTTAGAATGGGATGATGGTAATGCTATTGATCGCGGCACAAGTCCATTGAGTCTGTCATTGAAATAAACATCACCAAAACAAAATAAATTAACTTTCCCATTTTGGATAAAGCAATCACCTGAAATTATAGTTCCAACTCTATCGATATATTGTTCTATAATAATCTTGTTTCTTTTTGAATACGATTTAGCTTTTTTTATAGCACTGATTAGAGTGTCAGGATTGTTATTATTTAATTTTGTAATCCCTTTACTACCCGAAGAATCTACTGGTTTAACAATGAATTTACCTTTGGTAGAATCAATGAAATTTAATGCATCAAGCAAATTAAATGCATTTGTGAATTTAGGATGAGGTAATGAAAGTTCATTTTGAAGATTTCTAAATAAAACTTTATCTGATAGATATTCCATGGATTTATATCTATTATCAGATAATCTTAATTTTTCTGAAACATACGCACTAGTTAATGCGCCTGCTTCACAAGCGTATGACGATATTCCACTAATATTGAGCTTTATAGCTAATGCTAAAACTAACCTAAGATCGGTTATATCAATGTTATGGTATTGGTCAGAGTGAAAGTGAGCTGCGTTATTTGGTATATTATCAATTGTGATAACGAAATAACCCAATTCTTGAGCTTTAAGAATAAAAGGTATTTGAACATCTAGTCCTCCTAATAATAATAATTTCTTTTTTTTCAATTACTAATTATTTATTTTAGAATAAGTCTGTATTATAATGTCACTATTATAGTAAGAATCGCTTTTTATAAAAAAGGGGGATTGCTGTTCCAATCTATAGGTAATCTCATTACTAAAATAATCAATCAAGCCGATTGTGATAGAATAAAAACCGCTATTTAAATTAAGTTCTTTGAGATCAACTTCAATATCATTTATCCCTTTTCTAATATCTAATACATTGCATATATATTTTAAAATTGGTATGTTTTCTTTATTATGAATTTCTAAAACAATCTTTTGTTTTAAATTTATATTTGAATTAAGAGTAAATGTAAGAATGGTTTTTTTTCCATGTTCAATTTGAAATTTTCCATTTACCTCATCATAAGATTCAAAATTTCGATTTCTTAAAATAAAATCTTTAAACGAATGATCATTTCTATCGATTCGATTATTTTGAAAATTTAATGAGTCTAGATACTTATTAATACCATTAGATGTATTAAAAACCCCAATAGATTCCCCTTTTTCGAACACAATCGTTTTTGTGCAGAATTTTGAGACTAAATGCATATTATGGGAGACAAAAACAACTGCTGAATTTTTTACTAGTTTACGAACAGCATTCAAGCACTTAATTGTAAATTCAATGTCACCTACAGCGAGTACTTCATCAAGCAATAATATATCCGGTTTCGTAAGAATTGCAGCAATTGCAAAACCAAGACGTACAGACATACCAGAACTGTATGTGTTTACTGGACTATCTATGAATTCAGGGATTTCGGCGAAGTCGATAATTTCATCAATTTTATCATCAACTGTTTTTGGTGGGTATCCAAGTATTGCACCATTAATCTTTATGTTTTCCCGTCCACTAAGTATACCGTTGAAACCAGCACCAAGCGCTATCAAACCACCTACTTTACCCTTCAGAGTTACACTACCTTTATCAGGTTTAATTAAACCGCTTAGAATCTTTAGAAGTGTAGTTTTTCCTGCACCATTTCTGCCAATTAAACCAAGGCATTCCCCACGATGTAGTTCAAAAGATACATCTTTCAGTGCCCAGAATTCATTTTTTCTTAAATTCGTGGTTGTTTGTCCGTAAAGAACTTCACTTAATGAATCTTGTATGCCGTACATTAGTGAACTTTTTAAATTCTTACAGAATTTTTTAGATAAACATTTTACGGTAATTAATGGATATTTTTTAATCAATTTATAATTTAAACATATATATTTATTACATGCCCATTCTACTAACTAAGTGTGGCATAACAATTTTAAGAAGTACTAGACCAATAAGTGTTAAAACAATACTTATTCCAAATATTATACTGAATTCTGCGGTGAATGTACTCTCGCCGTAGGTTAGCCAGTCACGAGTAGCACCGAGTAGATAAGTAGCAGGGTTTAAATGAACCAAAGTACATGCCCAACCTTCTTCGGGTACTGGGTAAACTACGGGGGTTAAGTACATAAGGAACCCAAGAGCAAAACCAACGAACTTGGATACATCATTGTATAGGCTTCCTAGGGGAATAAGTAAGATGCCGATTGCCAACCCAAGAAGCAATATTCCTAAAATCCCAAGTGGGAATAGATAAAGTGCCTGCCAAGGCGGTGTGATACCAAACCATACACAAACCGGAGCAAGAAGGGCGAGTTTGAGTAATAAATCGAAAAGGAGACTTCCTAAACCAGCCAGGATGAAGGCAAAGGGAGAAACTTTTAATTTCATAAAAACTCCGCTCCCTCCCTGGAAAGAGCCAAGGGGAGAGGTAACAGAGGAGGTAAAGAACATCCACAGCGTGGATCCAATCAATACATACAAGGGGTAGGGGATCGGAGTTTCAGCTACCTGGATGATGTTTTGGGAGTTTAGAAACATCCAAATTGCAGTGGTGGTAAGCCCTGGAATGACCGCCCATAAATATCCTAGGTAACTCTTTCGATAGGCTGCCTTGAGGTCGCGAATGAATACCTGAAGAATGACATGTCGTGAGGCATACATTTCTTTTCCCATTTCCTTGGCGAGGGAGGCCAAGCGATTTTCCTGCTTTTCGGCAGTGTAAATCGTAATCTTATTCATTTACCAAGTTTATCAGATTATTGTAAACAAATTGGGCTTTTTGAATTTGGCCCTCATGGTTCAAGTGACACTGGTCAACAAAGTACTTTTCTGGTAAATTATCTCTTTTAATCTCCCAAAAGTCTACATCTTTAGAGTAACATAATTTTTGTGCTTCCGATTTGAGTCTCATTCTTGCAGAGAAAAATTCTTCGTCTAGTTCTATAATTTGATCTCCAATTTGCCTAGAAGCTTCAAGGAAAGCACTAGAATTATTTTTCTTAAGATCTTTATATGTAGGCATATGAAATTGAAAAAAAATAGGTGTGATACCTCTATCTTTTATAATGGATAGTAGATTAGATAGATTGTTTCTGTACGCATCTGATGGATTGTTAATAAGGTTGGATCGCGTTTGATCTAGTGTCGAATCCTTGAACATTTTGGTGGTTAAAGCTAAATATGAATTTTGAAATGGAATTTTATTGAACCAAATTGAGTAAAATAATTTAGCAAAATTAGAAAATTCGATGAGCGTTTTCTCCATAGGTCTAAGTGAGGAACCTCCAGAAACATAGAAATTTCTCCAATGACTGTAATCCATTTGAAAATCATTCCCTGCCAACGCACCAACATCATTCCCTCCGGTGTGAATAATGACTATATCATGTTCGTAATTTATATGCTTGAAAGCATAGTGGGTAAGGAGCTCTGCTGAGGAACCCCAACCAATTCCACCGTTTAAAACTTCAAATTTCTTGTAATCTAATTGACTGGGTGGGTTTGTATTCAAGAAGTTTTGTAAAACTTCTGGCCATGCAAGTTTAGGGTTTGAAACTCCAGAGCCGTAGGTAGTGGAACCTCCAATACAAAGAATTCTAAAGGTATTTTTATCTTTAACATTTGGAGTTTCGAAGCTATTGCGATATCCATCTGAATTGTGTTGCCTTACTCCATTTAGCGAGAAATTAGGCGTATTGTAGTAGGCAAGATAAGGACTTATGGAAGTCATGGTTATGTTGTTTTCGATCGGATCGAGAACAAAGTCCAAGTGCCTTTTACCATAATCCGGTGCAAGCGAATCATAAAAGAAACCAAGTATGTAATCACAGACCAATGTTAAAAATACTGGGATTAGTATGAGAACTATTCTGTGTGAAAACTTAATGTTTAATTATTTTTAAAATAGTGTGTAGATGAATGGTGCGTATGTGCTACTTCCCATGATTATCAAGGCACCAAATACAAGAAGAACCAAGATGATAGGCGTGAGCCACCATTTTTTATTATGTTTTAGCATGAACAGGAACTCTTTCAGCAAACCAAATGAGTTTTCTTCTTTAGAAATTTCTTCAAAGTTATCTTGATCTTCTTTCGGCATAATTAAAATTGGCGAAGATATTGTTTAAGACATGATGGTGGTTTTATAGTTATCCAGAATGTGGTATTTTGGGAACTCTTTTTTTTCATAGCAGCTTTACCAAAAAATCGAAGAACAACTGAAAAAGGGGTAAGCAAAAAATAATAAAAGAGAGGTAGGGTTGCCCAGGTAATGACTAGATCAATAAAATGAGTGAACTGTTGCCAAAGTTTAAAGATTATGCCGTATGCTTTACGCGATATCATGCATAATACCCCCAAGGTTATCCCAATTCCACCGATCCAATATGCAATTTTAAAGTTGGGAATTTCCGCAACTGAAAAATAATAAATCAAAAAGGTCCATACTAAACCTGCAATGGGAAACCCGAGTATTAACTTAAACTTAAAGAAGATATTTTCGTATTTTTTCAAATCGCTAAAACTTTACAAAAGTTTCTATAAATTAATCCAATTCAAAGCGGCTGATATGTTGCTCTTTGAGGATTTGGTTTTTGATTGGTTGTTCGCTTTTGATGAGTACATGATTCTCCAAAACCAAAATATCCATCTCTGTCGCCATGAAGCATCGATAAGCATCTCCCGGAGTACAGACAATAGGCTCGCCCCTAACATTAAAACTAGTGTTCACAATTAATCCAGTTTTTGTCTTTTCCTCAAATTTCTTGATGAGGCGATAATAGCGACGATTCCGGGACTCTGAAACGCTCTGAACCCTTGCCGAAAAATCCACATGAGTAATAGCAGGAAGAGAGGATCGTTTGACGGAAACTCTCTTTAGAAGATTAGAATCTTGCATTGTTAGCTTATCCTCTTTTGTCGGAAACAGCCTGATTGATTGTTGGACAGGAGCGACAATAAGCATGTAAGGAGAAGAGCAATCCAGATTAAAATATTCCTTAGATTTTTCCTCTAAAACACTTGGAGCAAAAGGTCGAAAGGATTCTCGAAATTTAATACTGAGATTCATTTGCGATTGGGTTTTCTCACTTCTCGCATCACCAATAATGCTTCTTCCCCCAAGAGCTCGGGGACCAAATTCCATCCTGCCCTGAAACCACCCGATAATTTTCTCTTCATCAATTGCTTGAGTAACAAAGGAAAGGAGCTCATCTTCACTTTCGTAAAATACTGAGCAGGCATCTTTATCTTGAATGAAAGAAGAAATTTCAGCATTGCTAAAGCTTGGACCAAGAAAACTACCAAACATCGCATCTTGCTCATTAACCTTTCTTTCACGATTCAAAAGCTGATAATTTAGAAACAATGCAGTCCCCAACGCTCCCCCGGCATCACCGGAGGCTGGTTGAATCCAGATATTTTCAAATATCTTTTTAGTCTGCAGTTTGCCATTTGCCACGCAATTAAGAGCCACGCCCCCGGACAAGCATAAGTTCTTCTTTCCGGTTTCTTCACGAGCAAAAGTTGCCATTTTTATAACGATTTCTTCCGTTACTGCCTGAATGGATGCGGCAAGATTGATTTCCCTCTCGGTAATTTGATCTTTTGGTTGGCGAGGAGACCCATCGAAGAGTTTTGCAAATCGATGATTGGTCATGGTCAAGCCTTGGCAGTAGTTAAAGTACTCGAGGTTTATTTCAAAAGATCCATCCTCTTTTAATTCGATTAAATGGTCTAGGATTAAATCCCTAAAAACAGGTTTCCCATAAGGAGCAAGGCCCATGAGCTTGTACTCACCCGAGTTGACTTTAAAGCCACAAAAATAAGTAAATGCACTGTAAAGCAAACCAACGGAATGAGGAAATTGGAGAGCTTTCAGAAGTTTTATTTGATTACCTTCTCCAATCCCAATGGTTGCCGTGTCCCACTCGCCGACTCCGTCCATGGTCAAGATTGCTGACTCTTCGAAAGGACTTGGGAAAAATGCACTGGATGCATGAGATTCGTGATGATTTGTGAAGGCTATATTTTTTGACCATTTTTGCGGAAGACTTTTCCTGATTTCTCGTTGCAGGTGCAGTTTTTGTTTGAGCCACTTAGGCATAGCTTTGACGAAAGAAGCAAATCCACATGGAGCAAAACTCAGATAGGTTTCTAGCAAGCGATCAAATTTAAGAAAAGGCTTCTCGTAAAAAACTACATGATCAACATCACTTAATGAAATGTCTGCCTCACTCAAACAATATTCAACTGCATTTGTCGGGAAGGATTCATCATGTTTGATGCGAGTGAACCGTTCCTCTTGAGCGGCCGCAACAATCTTATCATCACAAATCAATGCAGCGGCACTATCATGATAGAACGCCGATATACCTAAAATCTTCAATACTCAACCGTTGAAATTGAGCCTGCGATTTGCAAGGGCATGTAACTGGTGATGGTCAACATTTCTGGATGATATTTGGGTAGTTTAAGATTATCCAAATTGCGGTGGTGGTAAGCCCTGGAATGACCGCCCATAAATATCCTAGGTAACTCTTTCGATAGGCTGCCTTGAGGTCGCGAATGAATACCTGAAGAATGACATGTCGTGAGGCATACATTTCTTTTCCCATTTCCTTGGCGAGGGAGGCCAAGCGATTTTCCTGCTTTTCGGCAGTGTAAATCGTAGTTTTTAAGGGTGGGTTATTCAAGGTTCTGGCGGGATTGACTTATTCCGATATTTTATCCCCTAAAGTTAGCCGTTGGTTGGCAAGTGCCTGCAGCTTGTTGATAGCAGTTTGCGGGGAATCGACATTAGCAAGGGCGAGGGCGAGCATCGTGCCACCAACATTCCGTTGTCCGTCGAGGGCTGATTCTATGCGACCATCAAAGCTGTAGCCCCCACGGGGAAAGACATTAGGCTGGCCTGGAGTAAGTTTTTTGGGCCAAAAACAGCGAAATACATAGAGTTTACGATAATCTCTGGAAAATCCATAGGCTTCAAAAAGAATTTCCCGGTCATCCACTTGAACTGGAATCAGTACGGGGTCTTGCCCAGGAGATGGTGAGATTTGAGTAAGTCCGGTTAAGGGGAGGCAGGACTCGGGAGAGTGGGTGGATAGGACTGCTGTACAAGCACCTCCCGATTCCCAATTGGCTTCGAAAGCCTGCCAATATTCTTTATTTTGATTGATTTCTAGATAACCAAATGGATTCCATTGTGACCTGAACTGGTCTTGCCATTGAATGGAGCGTGCATCTTCGTAGTGAAGTTGTGCTTTGATTTGATTGGAAATCTCCTGCTGAGAACTGAGGATGTCTGAGTCCTCAAGGTCCAAAACTAATTTTGGTAGTGATACCATGGTTTTTTCATTTTTTGCGTAATGAAATTCCGCACCAATGACAGAAGATATAGTTACAATAAGCGAAAAAATACTAAGTCCTAAAGGGGGAGCACAGCATAGGTTTCTCCAATTACTGGGTGCGGTTCCAAGAGTAGTAAGAAATAATCCACCTTTAGATAGGCGGGCGAGTAAAAGGATCGTGAGGAAAATAAATCCTGTCTCGATCAAACCTACAAGATCATGAAGGTTGGGGAGGGCATAGTCTCCAATTGAGAATAACGACTCATCGATGTAATGCCCCTTTCCTTTAACTTTGATAAATGAGAGGCAAAAGGCTCGGTTTAAATTGAAAAAGAGGGCAATGAGTAAGCCTCCAAATACAAGGAGGAGACGGTGTAGAAGAGGGAAAGAGTAGTAGGCACCAAGGAATAGAGAAACTACGAGCGATGCTTGGAGACCATTAATTCCGCTACAAGCTTGATCAATCCCGACTTTACCAAAGATCCCAACATCGATAACGGTTCCCTGCAGGCTTGCTTCATGCTCGAGTAACAGCAGGATATCTACAATAATAGAAGATATTTTTTCTTGAAGCCACTGGGTGAGCTGGAGATCAGTTGCTAGCGGCCAAGGAATTGCGACAAGAAAGAAAAGAAGAGGGAATAGTAATCTCCGAATGTTCACATCCTGTTTTTGACTAAAAGCCAAATGTAATATCGAGAGAACCAAAATGATTATGTACAATGCTACATTTATAAGCCTCCAGTCTGAATTTGCCCCCCTGATCAGCCAAATAGGGAAAATGGAAAGAATAAGCGGAATACCAATGATGAACGAAAGTAGAACTTTTTTCCTGTAAGCAAAACCTTTTGCATGTGGGGTTGTAAAATCACTTTTCAAGAGCAGAAATAAGCAGAGAAAGGGAACTAAAAATCCATGGGTATACTGTTCGTTGGTTTCCCAAGTTATAGATAATTGATAGAGCAGAAGGCTCCAAATACCAATAAATGAACTGACACCAAGTGCAATTTTTGCTTTTTCGTTGAGGGTGGTGTTATTCATTTCTTTTAAGAGAGAAAAGTCTTTGCAGGCTTTCCTTTTCGGCTTTATCCATACTGATAAAGCTTACCTGCTGCCGTAAAACGGAAGCTTTTTCCGAGTCATGATTCATTAGGTAGATCTCAGAGGCAATGAGTGCCCATGCTGATCTTTGGCTAGCCCATTCCCTCCAATCCTGAGGATTACCCAAGGAAACAAGGGCTTGACTGGCGTCGTCGTTTCTCAAGTGCGCGAGTGCTAGGCTGATTTGAGTGTAGCGGTTGCCATAATATTCATGATGTTCTTGTGCCAGCTTTACGAGTTCATCTAGCTTGGGGGAAGATGGGAAAAGTTGATCGTCGAGCAGTCGGAAGTACAGGAATGCATTCTCCAATTCAGGGTCTTGTTTCCTCATGGCTTGCAATTTGGATAGCCAAGAAATGAGATCTTGCAGCCCTGCAGATGCTGAGCGATATTGAATTAATTTAGTAAGGGCGAACTTTTGATGGATCGGTTTTTCGATTAATTTTTCGAGGATGTGAGAAAGGTTGGTTAAGTCTTTAACTGACTCCAAGTAATAACATACTGACCTGACCTTTCTTGGGTCTTCATCAACTAGGGGTAGCAATCGGTCAATGGTTTTTCTTGCCTCCTCGTATCTTCCTCCGAGGGAAAGAGATCGGGCTTCCACCACTAATCTCCAGATAAGGGGGATAATCGGTGCATCATTTAATTCCTGACCAATTCTTTCCATATCTCCAAGCTGGGTAAGGGCACTCATTCTCAGTTTGAATAAGTCCTCATCAACTTTTGCTTGTGAGGCTGGAATGAAGTAAGCAAGTTGCTCAAAGGCTCCTAATCGCCCTAACCAATTTGAAAATATTAATAATTCATCTCGATCATTGAGATTGAACAGAGATGCACATTTTTTAACAATTTCATTTTGGTGATTTTGGTCTTCTTTTTTCGTGAAAAGAAGTGCATAGACCCGAAGGAAATCAATTGGCTTACTGGATGTATTAGATCGTAAAAGCTCAAGGCATCTGCCTAAAGCACCTTCGCTTAGAGGTTGGAGTAAGTTGAGTAGGGTCATGTGCCTGATCGCCTCAATGCCAATCTGATTCCTTCTAGAGGATAACTGAGCAAGCTTGCGACTTATGAGACGGGCGGATTCATGGTCTTCGGCATGAACTGCAAGTTTAGTAGCTAAAAAAACAGCATCTGGGAAATTTGGGTATGTTTCCATGATTTTTTTTGCACGCACAAATGACTTATCGGGGTGACCGACTTCTGCAAGCAAGTTTGCGATCAGAAGAGCATTGGATGGATTTTGAACCCAAGTAGAAATTTGTTCCAAATTTTCTGCTTGTTGAAGGGCAACTCGTGCGACAATTTTAACTTGATCTCCTTCTAAACCCTGATTTTGAAGGGAAGATATACACTTATTGAGTAATTCTGTTTTTTCGTCCACATTATCCCTAACCAAAGTTGAGAGAGACCATTGGACAAGTGCCTGAGTAGGGTCAGTTCTAAAAAGCAGTTTGAGAAAGTTTTCTTCGGTTTCAGGGTTGTGGGGATTTAACAGCATGGCAATCCTTGCTTTATCTACTCCGTTTTGAAGTAATCCCCCGGCATTATCAATTGAGGAGTCCAAGTAAACCTTGGATTGATAAAGCAAACGGTTTGATTGTAATTCCTTAATTTTTCCAATGTATAAATCAAATGTGAAAAATACACACCCAAATATGAAGAGGAAAACGAGGGAAAAGTAGTAGCTAAAGTTCAAGTCTTAGCGAATAGTGGCATAGATTTTTCACAAGGCAAGCTACCGCCCTTGGCCGTTTGTGTTAATTACAAAGCCAATGTAAGTTTTGTTTATTTTATTTATAGGCAAATTTAACCAGAACTCATGGGATGAGCGCTGGGAAAGTCTAGGGAATTCTCATCGATTTCCACTTCTCTGGGTTGTCCGAGAATCTCAAAAAGTACTTTGACTCGTTCGCGTGCTGAAACCAGTTGGGTAACCTTTCCCTCCCCCCCTTTGAATAAACCGGCAATGATTTTTACCTTATCTCCAATTTGGTGGGGTTGGTCAGGGATTTCAACAATACCATCCGGGGAGATTAGTCGGAGTTCGATCATAATCTGTGGATGTATCGGCACAGGAATTTCTTTGCGTCGAACAATGTAAGCGACTCCACGGGCGTAATGAACATTCCGATGGTGAATAATCGGGTCAAATCGGGCAAATAAATAGCCAGGAAATAGGGGTTTTACCAATGTAGGAATTGCTTTTTTGGGTCGGATGGTGCGGGGCAAAAATACTTCGACGGAATCAAGAGTTGCAAGTGTAGCAGAAGCAACTGCTTCCATACGAGGTTTAGCCCGGAGGCAAAACCAACCTTTTGACCAGTCTTCCAAGCTGTCGGGTTCGCCTGTCATAAGCGAAGCAAACCCGCAAGGGCAGGTAGTAAACGGCCGCTAGTTTTGGTTAATCGCTTCAGTTTCTCTATGCGTATGCTGTAGAATTCGCTTTGTTCTTCATTTTCAGTGGGTAAAGATTCTTCCATCCTTGAAATTCGATCTTTAGCACTTTCAAGGTGGGGCAGAATTTCGTCTTTTAGAAAGGTTGAAAATAACCTGCGAAACTCACTCTCCGCAAGATAATGGTCCCGGCGGTCCCCGGGAACATAAGATGTTTTAACGGCTTTTAATGACCGAAGTGTTTTTAGCCCTTGGCTTGCGGAACCAATACTGATTCTAAGCTTGGAAGCAATTTGTTCCATGCACATGGCATCGGGATTAAAATACAAAAGTCCGTATATTTCACCTACGGATCGAGGAAGACCAAGCAGGCTCATCAGGCGAACAAAAAAATCGATGGACTCTACCTCCAACTCCTTCGGGGTCGAATATTTTGATTGTATCGCGATATTGGCTTTTGATGCCATGTTTCATTAATTTCAAAAAAAAATGAAAAGTGCAAGGGGTAATTACTTTCCGTTAATTCATGACTTGCTAGAACACAAAAAAAACAGTAAATTAATTTTTAATTAGTTCCCATGCCCAATTACAGAGATCAAGGTCACTTGCTGCTTCACAAGTTTAGTATTTTGTTATTATGCTTTGTTTGGTTTTGGATAAGTTTGTATTTCTGGGAAAGTTGGGATTTTTCGCTCATAAATTTGCCATGGAATTATGCATTAGTCGCTATTGCCGGCTTACTCGTTGCCTCATTTGGTACGTTTCAAAATTACGGAGCCTTTTTCATTAAAAATGGGTGGCAAAGGATTAGGGATTCTTTTGCAAAATCAAATTTTCAAACTGCTGTCATCGCTTTTTTTGTTTTTGGTGCCTACTTCGCAACAAAAGATAAGGAGACGAGCCGTTTGTTTCTTGCTTTTTTTGTTTCTGGATCTTGGCCAGTTCTAGTCTTTTCTAATTTTGCTTTACCCGGGGTTTTCAAGAGAATCATCGGTTTTCGTGGAGTAAACCGAAAATCGGTTATTATCGGTTATCACAAATCATTAGACGATTTAAAAGGGTGGATGAAAAATCAGGAATCCCACGGTTTTTCTTTCGTAGGCAGTTTTACTTCCACCGCACAAAAGCCAAGCGATGCTAAGTTGCCTTGGTTGGGGCATTTTGTTGATTTGGATCAATTTCTTGAAGAAAATGATGTCCACCAATTGGTGGTTGTGCCCGACCGTAAAAAGGAGGAGTGGGTTACTCAAGTGGCTGATTTAGCTGCAAAGCACGGTTGTAGGATATTGATCTTTAACACGATGTCAGGTCTCTTTGATTCACGCTTAGTTTTTGTTGAAGAGTCTGGTCGCCAATTTTTTACCTTATTGAATGAACCTTTGGATAGTCCTTTTAATCAGATGGTGAAGAGAGTCTTTGATTTATCGATCAGTATACCTGCTTTAATATTTATATTTCCTGTTTTGGCCTTTTTTGTGAAGTTGTTTCAAATATTTCAGTCGGCAGGACCTATGTTCTTCAAGCAGGAAAGGGTAGGGCTTGGTGGTAAGCGCTTTGTGATTTGGAAATTTCGTTCTATGCACTTTGCTCAAAAAGGTACGAGGGATGAAACAGTTCAGGCAAGCTCTGGGGATGAGCGTATTTTTGGTTTTGGGCGTACGATGAGAAGATTTAGTATAGATGAAGTGCCCCAATTCATAAATGTTCTCAAGGGAGAGATGAGCCTTGTTGGTCCCAGACCTTACTTGGCGGAGCACGATTATTTGTTCCAGCGTGATTATAAATCTTATCGCATCCGTCAGTTTGTTAAACCTGGTGTTACGGGTCCTGCTCAATGCCGTGGGTTAAGGGGAGAGTTTACCGACCCTCAGCTAGTTAACAGGCGAATTGAAATGGATTTTGAATATGTGGGGAATTGGTCGATTTGGTTAGATATAGAAATTGTTTTTAGGACAGTTGGGCAAATTTTGTTTCCTCCCAAATCAGCTTGTTAATCATTCCCTTCATCCTGCAATAGGCTCTAACATTTCAGGGGAAATATCAATTGGATGTAGAAAAGGATAAAGTACTCGGAGTTACATTCTTTCAGGGCTCCATCGAAGTAGCTTGCAAGCTTGCTCGTAAGGGGGGACTGCTTGTCGCACCTTCAGGTCCAGGTATGGCGTCAGATTTACAGAATAGAACTGGCTATATTACCGCACTTCTTAGTGCCCAAGTTTGCCTTTTAGACAGCGGCTTAATTTCTTTATGGAGTAAGTTTTTCCGATCTAAAGCATTGGTTCGCCTGTCGGGGTTAGCTTTTCTTAAGCAATACTTGAAAAATACGGATTGGAAGAAAGAAAAAGCCTTTTGGGTTATGCCCAACCAGCAAGATGCAGATCAAATGCTGGCTTGGTTGACCAAGAAGTATGGTTTTTATTTTGATGAAGATTCGGTTTATATTGCTCCAAATTATCCACGGGCTGGAACTATTGAAGATATTCAACTTCAAGAAAAAATTGAGCAGGTTGATCCTTGTAATATATTTATCCAAATTGGAGGAGGTGTCCAAGAGCGCTTGGGTTTATTTCTTCAATCAAAAGTTAAGCACGAAACTTCAATTTTGTGCACGGGGGCAGCCCTTGCCTTTTTATCGGGTAGACAGGTAAAGATACCTGAGTGGGCTGACTTTTGTTTCTTGGGTTGGGCTTTTCGTTGCTTGGCCAACCCTCGTCTTTTCATCCCAAGGTACTTAAAAGCTCTTAAACTTGTCTACCTATTGGCTAGGTATCGTTCAGCGTTACCCAAATTATATAATAAAAGTAATTAGTTTCTAAGATGACGGTAAATCTGCCCAAGGTAAGATATAAAAGAGCAAGCGTACGGGCGCTGGGATGTCGATTGAATCAATACGAGGGGTTAAGCATGGAAAGTACGCTCCAGGCAAATGGATATGAGATTGTTCCTTTTGGGGAAGATGCGGAGCTTGGGATTATCAATACATGCACGGTTACAAATGAGGCCGATGGCAAGTCTAGAAGTGTGATCCGCAAATTTATTAGAAAAAACCCAAATGCGGTCACTGTTGTCGTAGGTTGCTACTCTCAGATTTCCGCTAATGAAATTGCGATGATTGAGGGAGTTGACTATGTAATTGGCAATCACGACAAGATGAATTTCTTGCAATATCTAGGTAACCAAAAAAATGAGAACCCAGTGCTTGTGAGAGATCGTATAAGTCGAGAAGATTTTACCATAGGATTTGTCGGAGATACTGAATACTTGCAGCGTGCAAACCTTAAAATTCAGGATGGTTGTGATTTTATGTGCACTTTTTGTGTGATCCCTTTTGCTCGCGGTCGAGCCAGGTCGCGAGGGTGGAGTAACCTGAGGGCAGAAGCAGAGGCGATGATAGCAGGAGGCGTGCAAGAGATTGTGCTTACTGGGGTAAACTTGGGCACTTATGATTCTGAGACCAAAAACTTTCTTGGTCTGATTTATGCACTCTCTAAGTTGAGGGGATTGAAGAGACTACGCATTAGCAGTATTGAGCCTACCACGATCCCCGAAGAGATTTTTCAGATGATGGCTGACCCAAGTCATTGCTTGATGCCATACCTGCATGTTCCTATGCAATCCGGATGTGATGCAATACTGGGGAAAATGAGGAGGAAATATGAACTTTTAGAAATGAGGGAGTTCTTTGAGCGGGCTGTGGCATATGTTCCTGGCCTTTGTATCGGTACTGACTTAATGGTTGGTTTCCCAGGAGAAGGTGAAGAGGAATTTGAAAAGACATGCGCAACTTTTATGGAATTCCCCTTTCATTATTGTCATGTCTTTACGTTTTCGGAAAGAGATGGAACACCCGCATCCAAGATGGGGAATCAAGTTCCAATGTCTGAAAGAAGGCTCCGGAGTGCCCATCTTCGACGGCTGTCCGCATCGAAAAGAATGGCGTTTCATGAAGAACAGATCGGCAAAGAAATCCATGTTTTAATTGAAAACCCCAAGGATGGAAAATTTTCTGGGTATTCGGATAATTATGTAAAAGTTGTAATGCGAGAGGGCTTTGTTGACCTGTCTAATCGCATGTCCATTGTAAATGTATTGGAGGCTCGTCCAGAATATGTGATTGCTGATTGGGTTCGGTTCTCTGGATAAAGTCTATCCGTCTCTTATCCATTAATCTTGCTTTTGATTGACGGAGAAAGAATAACATATCCTATGCCTAAAGTTTTACTTTGCGACGGCCATAATCTGGCTTTTCGAGCTTTTTACGGAATTCGTGAACTAAGTCGGTCCGATGGATTTCCAACGAATATGATACACGGGTGGCTTCGTACCCTGTGGCGACTTGAAGATGAAGTCCGACCGGATGAGATGTGTGTATTTTTTGATAAGGGTGGCAGTCCTCGCCGTGAGAAAATACTTCCAGAGTACAAGCAAAACCGCGGAACCCCCCCCGAAGGTTTTTCTGAGCAACTGGAATGGGTAAAGAAATTAACCGCGGCACTTGGGTACTTCAGCTTTGATATGACCGGACTCGAGGCTGATGATTTGATTGCATCTGCGGTGCGTCAGAAAAAAGCTTCCGGGGCAAAATTAGTTATTGTCAGTGCCGATAAAGACCTCGCTCAACTTGTGGACTTGCATGTTTCTCAATTACTTCCTCCCCCGACAGCTAATCCTCGCTTGGGTTGGCGGACCTTGGATGTAGACGGAGTGAAGGAAAAATTTGGGGTTCCGCCTAGTGGGATTTTAGATTACCTCTCCGTAATTGGAGATCAATCGGATAACATACCCGGAATTTCAGGGGTGGGTCCTAAGACCGCAGTCAAGTGGTTGGCTGAGCATACAAATTTAGAGAATTTAATCGAAAATGCCGGTCGGTTAACTCCAAAAAGGTTTTGTAGCGTGGTCTATGAAAATCGCGACCGACTGATGATGAACCGGGAACTGATTCGTTTGGAAGATGATGTTGAATTTGAAATCCCTGAGCCAAAAGGAGTCAACCTACCTTGCCTTAAAGACATTCTTCTAGAGATGGAAATGAGCAAATCTTGGGAAGAAGCTCAAAAGCGGTACGCCAATTAACTGAATTGCTTAATTTTGTTTGCTTCCTTCAGATCTAAAGCCCATGGTTATAAGCTTTTTTTATGACTGCATTATTAAACTTTGGTCTGCCAAAAGGTAGCTTAGAAGACCCAACCATAAAATTATTTGGTCGGGCCGGCTTTTCGATTTCAAAGAGTTCACGATCCTACAAACCTTGTTGGGATGATTCTGATTTAGACGGTCGCTTTGTGCGCGCTCAGGAGATGAGCCGCTATGTAGAAGATGGCTTTTTTGATTGCGGACTTACCGGGAGAGATTGGGTAGAGGAAAATGCGTCAGATGTAGAAATTGTTAGCGATTTAATCTACAGCCGTGCATCCAACCGAATCTCCAAATGGGTCCTAGCGGTTCCTGAGCAATCTGAGATTCATTCAGTCGCAGACCTTGAGGGGAAGTCAATTGCAACTGAACTTGTTGGCGTTACTCAAAAATACCTTTCGAAACATGGGGTAAAGGCAGAAGTTGAATTCTCTTGGGGAGCCACTGAAGTAAAAGTACCAGAGCTTGTTGATGCGATTGTCGACCTGACTGAAACTGGGGGTTCCCTGCGTGCTAACAAATTGAGGATAGTGGATGTGCTCATGGAAACAAACACTGTTCTTATTGCAAACAAGAAAAGCTGGGGTGATGCCCAAAAGAGATCAAAGATTGAGAATATTTCGTTGATGCTACAAGCCGCTCTCCATGCTGATACTAAAGTTGGCTTAAAGTTAAATATTGAGAAGTCAAAATTGGAGGAGGTCATTACTGAAATGCCTGCTTTACGAAGACCTACCGTTTCATCGCTTTCTGACGACTCTTGGGTTGCATTGGAGACGGTCATCGAAAAAAAGGTATCGAGAGAATTAATTCCCGCACTCAAGAGAATGGGAGCAGAAGGTATTGTCGAATATCCACTTAATAAAATTGTGCTTTAATTTTTCTCCCTTTTGAAAAAATTCCTCTTTTATTTTGATATTGCTTACACATCACTTTCAGAATATCCATACTCTTTGTTCTTTTTTTTTACTACTTAAACCCTTAACCCATTGAGTTAAGTTGATCGTTTTTTCGCACGAACTTACACCCAATGGTTTTACAAAATATTAAATAAGCATGAGTGCTGTTATGGAAGAATTGCTCGCGGAGAGCAAAATCGAATTACTTAAAGAAGGTTCCGTTATTTCGGGAACGATCATGGAAATCCGTCCGACTGAAGTTGTTATCGACTTCGGAGGAAAAGCAGAAGGTACAATCCCTGCCCACGAATTTTTAGATCTTGGTGAACTTGAAATTGGTTCAGACCTTGAAATCTTTTTAGAACGACTAGAAGACCGGGATGGCAACCCTCAGCTTTCCTTCGACAAAGCAGAGCAAAAGAAAAACTGGGAAAAAATTGTTAATACCTGTGAAGAGGGGTCAGTTATCACGGGGAGAGTTCGCTCGAAGGTTAAAGGTGGTTTGGTTGTTAATATTGGCGTTGATGCTTTTCTTCCATCATCTCAAGTCGATATACAAGCCCCCAAGAACTTGGATCAATTCGTTGGTCAAACTTTTGACTTCAAAGTTGTAAAAATTAACCGTGAGCGGAAAAACATTGTTGTTTCCCGTCGCGAACTTATTGAGGAGCGTCGCCAGGATAAGAAAAGAGAAATTTTGAATAAAATCACACCTGGTGAAACTCGACGTGGTATGGTTAAGAATATTACTGATTATGGAGCCTTTATCGATTTGGATGGCTTAGACGGACTTCTTCATATCACCGACATGAGTTGGGGTAGAGTTTCTCACCCAAGCGAAATGGTTAAAACGGGGGAAGAAATTACTGTTTGCATTATCGATATTGACCACAATCGCGAGCGCGTCTCTCTTGGGCTCAAGCAGCTCTCATCCAATCCATGGGATGAAATTGAACGCAAGTTTCCAATTAATGCAAAAGTTCGTGGTAAAGTTGTCAACTTGGTCCCTTACGGTGCCTTTATCGAACTGGAAGAGGGCGTAGAAGGTCTAGTGCATGTCACAGAAATGTCATGGACCAAAAGAATTACCAAACCAAGCGAAGTACTCAATGTTGGGGATGAAGTGGATGCGGTTGTCCTAGGAATTCAAAAAGATGATCAAAAAATATCTCTTGGACTAAGACAGCTTGATGTTAACCCATGGGATATGGCGACACACAATTATCCTCCTGGTGCTCGAGTTCGTGGTAAAATCCGAAATCTTACATCATACGGGGCATTTGTTGAACTTGAAGAAGGAATTGATGGCATGGTTCATGTATCCGATATGAGTTGGACCCGTAAGATCAATAACCCAAGCGAAATGGTTAAGAAGGGTGATGAAGTAGATGCCATAGTCGTTGAAGTTGATATTGATAATCAGCGTATCAGCCTTGGCATGAAACAGCTTACTCAAGATCCTTGGGAAGATATTGACCGTCTTTATAAACTCGGAGATGTCATTAAGGGTAAAGTTGCTCGAATTGCAGGTTATGGAGCTTTCATTGAACTAGAAAACGACATCGACGGACTTGTTCATATTAGTCAGGTCAGTGAAGAGCGGATTGAGAAAATTAAAGATCATATTAGTGAAGGGGATGAAGTCTCTGCACGGGTTATTAAAATTGATAAGGAAGAGAGAAGGATTGGCCTAAGTATTAAGGCAGCCGAATATGACGAGGACGCACTTGCCAAGGAAGTGGCTGCGTACGATGAAGTAGGTGAAGACCTTACCACATCACTTGGTGATCTTTTGGATGAAGCAACTGCTTCTGATTCAGAACAGTAATAAAATCTTTTAAAGTTATAAGTTGGGTTACCTACGGGTGACCCAACTTATTAAACTTTATTCAAAATATCCTGAAGGATTTTAGCTCTTTCTTGCAGCATATTATCATGCTTTACTTCCTCTGCTGACCTTTGTTTTTCAAGCTTTGCCATACTTTTCCGTAGTGCCCGCAGGGCATGCTCTTGAAGTTGACGAACTCGTTCGCGAGTGAGCCCAATCTTCGCACCCACCTCTTCAAGGGTAAGAGGATCTAATCCTTCCAGGCCAAATCGTAATCGGATAATATCAGCTTCTCTCGGTTCCAACTGATCGAGTACTTTGCTGATATCTCCAACAATGCTTTTTGACTGAAGGTTTTCAAGAGGGGATGCCGCTTTGTTATCCGGTACAACCTCTCCCAAAGTTGAGCCATCTTCATTCCCCAAGGGATAATCTAGCGAAGCTGGTTTTTGGCTTACAGATTTTAACAAAGTAATTCGGTTGACGGGTAAATTCATTTCAGAAGCCAACTCATCATCGGTAGGGTCACGACCTAATTGTTCAGCTAACGAGGCTGTTGTTCTTCGAATTTGTGTAACTCGGTCAACCATGTGAATAGGCAAGCGAATTGTTTTACTTTGATTAGCCAGGGCTCTTTTGATGGATTGTTTGATCCACCATGAACCATAAGTGCTAAGCTTTCCCCCTTTGGTCGGATCAAAGCGTTCGACTGCTTTCATGAGTCCGATGTTGCCCTCATTTATAAGATCAAGCAGGGAAAGTCCAAGGTTTGAGTAATCATTAGCGATTTTTACCACAAGCCGAAGGTTGGCCGTAATCATTTTTTCACGGGCTTCTTCGCTTCCATTCTTAATCTCAGCAGCAAGCTCAATTTCTTCTTTCGGGGTGATTAAAGGAATTTGTGAAATCTGTTGTAGATATATTTGTAGTGATTCTTGTTCGCTAGTTTGCATTTGATACCCGTTCTATAAAATCGATCGATATGTTTATGAATTTGCAGCCATATATATAGCCTTTAGCATGCCCTTGGCCTTGTTTATTGTTTCCTCATATTCCATTTCAGGAACTGAGTCAGCTACAATACCAGCTCCGGCTTGAAGGTGAATGCACTTATTTTTAATCATCGCAGTTCTGATAGCTATGCAAGAATCGTGGTTTCCGTCATAACCAAAATAACCCAAAGCACCTGCATATGCATTTCTTTGCAAATCCTCAAATTCAGAAATAATCTGCATGGCTCTTACTTTTGGAGCACCACTTACAGTGCCGGCCGGGAAAGTGGCTCTCATTAAATCAAACGCGTTGTGTTCTTTATCAAGTTTCCCCATTACTTGGGAGACAATGTGCATTACATGAGAGTATCTTTCAATGGTCATAAACTCAGCTGCATGGATACTGCCAATTTTGCAAACCCGACCGATATCATTACGAGCCAAATCAACAAGCATTAGGTGTTCCGCTTTTTCTTTTTCGTCGGCTAATAAATCTTTTTCATTTTCGAGATCTTCTTCTTCATTGGCACCGCGGGGGCGAGTGCCGGCAATTGGCCTAATCAAGACATCATCATCTGTTAAGCGTACATGGACCTCAGGAGATGCCCCAACAATGGCAAAATCATCACCCTCTAACAGAAACATATAGGGAGATGGGTTTATTGCTCGGATTGCCCGGTATAAGTTCACAGCTTCACCCTCAAATGGAATGGAAAAACGTTGCGAAAGTACTGCTTGGATAATGTCACCAGCCCTAATGTATTCTTTCGTTTTTTCAACCATCACCATAAATTCTTCCTTGGTGAAATTACCCTCGGGTATAGGCGGAACTAAATCCTCAGATAATTGTCGTGGAAACAATGAGTGAGGCTTTTGGAGATTATCCAAAATGTCTTGGATGAGTCCACAGGCTTTGTCGTAGCTATCTTCCGACTCCTGGTTGGTACGAACATTTGTAGATATCGTAAAGGTTTGGCATGCGTGGTCAAAGATTAAGACACTATCCGCAATCATGAAAAACAAAAGAGGAAGCTCAATCTCATCTTGAGACGGGATAGGAATTGAGGATTCCACCCTATTTGCATATTCGTAGGAAAGATAACCGACAGCACCTCCGGAAAACCTCTGGGCAATGTCAGGACCATGATATTTGAGACTGCCCATTTGATCCTCAACCAACTTGAGTGGGTCGGGTGGGGTGGTTGTAGTTGATGTGCCTCGATCACGATCATAAATTTGTGTTTCTGAGTGACCGCAGGAAATTATTTTGTGGGGATTGCAACCTACAAAAGAGTACCGACTAACCTGTTCTCCTCCAACTACTGACTCAAAAAGAAAAGAAGGTTTTTGGTCGGATAACTTTGTGTAGGCAGAAAGAGGTGTTTCAGAGTCCGCAGAAAACTTTGCATGAACCGCAACGATATCAAAACTTTGCGATATTCTTTCGAATTCATCTTTTGATGGTGAGAAGTTCATATCTGCGGACTAATAAATCTAAATGAAATAGAAAGTGATGGACGGATTGAAAAATAAAAAAAGGATGTTGCGTTTAATCATTGTAGAAGTCTGTCTATAAACAACACACCTATAGCAAAACGAACAAATCTTGCATACGAGCAAGAATAATCGAGTAGAAATTATGAAAAGAAATGTACATTGCGTTATTATGGGCGGAGGACGAGGCACTCGTCTATACCCTCTGACCAAGCTTAGGTGTAAGCCTGCGGTTCCTATCGCAGGGAAATATCGTTTGGTCGACATTCCCATCAGTAATTGTATCAACTCTGGTTATAATCGTATTTACTTACTTAGTCAGTTTAATACTGCTTCTCTCCATAGACATGTGCAGGATGCCTATCGTTTTGACCGCTTTGGGCGCGGATTTGTAGAAATTCTTTCTGCTGAGCAAACCGAAGATGGGGACGATTGGTATCAAGGTACTGCCGATGCGGTGCGACGTAATTTAATTCACTTTCATGCCCATCCTGATGATGTTTTTGTAATACTTTCGGGCGATCAGCTTTACCGAATGGATTTTTCAGAAATGGTGAACCAACACATCGAATGTGATGCGGAAGTAACCGTTGCTGCAAAACCTGTAGCCATTGATGAGGCTTCAGACTTAGGATTATTACGAATTGGTGAA
>Ga0206123_10000567_pt1 | contig 36444 bp, 30 predicted proteins | sample Helgoland_Spring_2_FD_160086 | JGI IMG/M metagenome (GOLD analysis project Ga0206123, IMG submission 160086) | Pelagic subsurface seawater microbial communities from Kabeltonne, Helgoland, North Sea - Helgoland_Spring_Bloom_20160316_1 | ecosystem: Environmental > Aquatic > Marine > Epipelagic ...
ATCTATTCGCATAGACCTAAACTTAAAGATTGTAAAAGGTTTACCGTGTATTCCTATTCTTTCTTGTGAAAAGAATGCTGGTCCTTTTGATGTTGATTTTACAATTATAGCAGTAACTATATAAACAGGAGAAAAAGTGAATAGAACAATAATTGAAGTAACAACATCTATTATTCGTTTTACTGACTGTTGCCAAACAGGCATTATGTTTCTGGTAATAACTATTAAAGGTGTACCAAAAATGGAAGTCATTTTAACTGATCCAGAAAGAATATCATACATATCTGGAATCACATTAATAATCACATTCAAACCCTCTAGTTCTGTAATAATACTGCCCAAACTATCATGTTCAGATGACTCAACAGCAATCACAACCTCTTCAATCTCATATTTTTCTATTGTTTCTCTTAAATCTACACAATTACCAAAGTGCGGCAAATACTCATCTAACAAATACTCATTTGATTTTTGAACATGTGTAAAACCAATAATTTTATTTCCTGTAGAATATTTTTGACCTGCTATTTCTTTATACAACTCAACAGCCTTTTCATTAGAACCAATAATTAAGGTTTTGAAACCTATTTTTCTATTCTTAATTCTCTTACCTGTATAGGTTGTTAATGTTAGCCTAAAAAATGCAGTGATAGTAAAATGAAGCCCGAATAACACAACATAAGATTTATAATATTGTTTATAAGATGATATTTCATCATCTAACAATAAAACAAAGAAAAGTATAAGCGTACCTATTAAAGAAATTAGTAAGGTCTGCCCAAACTCTATAAGCCTAGACTTCCTATAAATATCATTATAGGTTCCGACAACAAAATAAATAACAATCCAAAACAGAGGAATTAACAACAACCCTAAGTAAAAATTATCATCAAAATTTAAAGGAACTTCATGCCCAAATTTAATAGGTTCAAGAAACCTTTTTCTGTAAACAAAAAATATTGCCCATACCAAAACTGCCGAAACTACATCTAAAAAAATGTACTTTAATACCTGTAATTTCTTATTCATCAAAAATGAACCAGTTTAATGTTATCTAAATAAATTTCTGGCTGAGATGTACTAAAAACAGTTGTTCCTTCTTCCTTTAACCCTATAAAAATTTTCACCTCAGAACTATTTGTTTTAGCCTTAATTATTTCCTTTAAATTTAAATAAGTTTTTTTCCATTCTGTATTTGCATTTAACGTTATATGTGCAAATTGTTCTCCATCTAAATAAACTCCTACAACTATGTTTTCATTTATTTTAAAATCCATTTCCAAATAGAGGCTCCCTCCAATTGGTATAGAATTATATGGAAGTGATGTTGCCTCAAAAAAATCCATCTCATCCTCTAAAAAAACTTGCCCAGAAAACAATCCTTCCTTTAATGTAGAAGACTGCTTATTAAAAATTGTGTCACTATTTGCATGATACAAAAAAGAGGTGCTTGCTCCTTCAAAATCTTCTAACCATGCAAACTTAACATCTTCACTATATTGAACATTTGCAATAATTTCGGCTGTATCACCTACTATTAAATCTATTTTTTCTACATGTGGGTCATACATTAAATACCTTGCTCTTGATGCCGAAATCCCATTATCTTTTATTCCTGCATAAACTTTAACTGAAACATTCCCTTCTTTTAAAATCGGAAAGCTTGCTGGCAACTCATAAATACCTACTAAATCATCATTAACATAAACCCAGGCATCAGTAATATTAGCTGAAGTAGAACCTTCAGTTGCATAATCAGTTGTTAATGCTATACTTGGAATAGAAATATACGAAGGAATAGTTGCCTCATAATCCTTTTTAGAACAGGAGAAAAAAATTACTCCAATTAAGAGTAAAAAGCTATAGAGTTTCAAGTTGTACAAATTGTCTTTAATATACACGCAAACGCGTGGTTAAAAAAAATATTGTGCAAATGTATTAATCTTAGTGTAAAGAGCTCGTTATTTTCATTTTTTCTGCAACTCGGTATGCAGCATCTAACATAATGCTTCCATCATGTATTCCAACAGCAGGAGCTGTATTGTTTATAATAGATTGAGCAAATTCTTCCAATTCTAATTTTACCGGATTTCCTTTATTTATCTTAAGTTGTTTAGAATACAACTCTACTTTTTGTCCTTTTTTAGCTGAAAACAAACTAGTTTCTTGCGACAAATAATCAATTTTAACATGAGCGTCTCTTTGATAAAACTTAGAAATACGTTCGTTTTTCAATGAAATTCTACTTGCTGTTAGATTTGCAACACAACCATTATCAAACTCTATTATTGCATTTACCACATCTGGAGTATCGCCAACAACACGAACCCCTTTAGCACTTACTTTTTTAATGTTAGAGTTTACCACACTTAAAATAATATCTAAATCATGGCTCATTAAGTCCATCACTACAGGCACGTTTGCTTTTTTTGCATCAAACTCAATCATTCGGTGCGACTCAATAAACATTGGAGCTGTAATATAAGGCAATGCCGCTTTAAATGCAGGGTTAAATCGTTCAACATGCCCTACTTGAACTTTAACATTTGCTTCTAATGATAAATCTAACAATTGTCTTGCCTCATCTACTGTATTAGAAACTGGCTTTTCAATAAATACATGTTTAGACTGTCTTATTGCATTTACAGCATAATCAAAATGAGAGATAGAGGGTTTTACAATATCAACTACATCAACATTACTAATTAACTCGCTTGCAGAACCATAGGCTGTAGTATTAAAGTTTTGAGATACATTTTTTTGAAGAAATTGATCTCCATCATAAAAACCAACCAACTCAAAATCGTTAATCTTCTGAAGTAATTTAATGTGGGTTTCACCTAAATTACCAGCTCCTATTACACCTACTTTTAACATTTATTCAGCAAACATACAGGTTTGTTTCTGCTTCTTTTTTAGCATTAATAATTCTTATTAACACCGTTATTTTAATAATAACAACAAAAAACCAATAGTAAACCTTATAAATTCTTGCTTTCTTTGTCATCATATTTAAAGGTAATGACAGACACATATAGACATAAGGGATTAAGAAGGAAATTAGCTGAAGTATTAGCAAAAAAAGGCATTAAAGATAACGCTGTATTGACTGCTATAACTGAAATTCCTCGCCATTTATTTATACCTGACAATGCTTTACATAAATATGCTTACGAAGACAAACCTTTCCCTATCGGTTCGGGCCAAACAATATCACAACCTTATACAGTTGCTTTTCAAACAGAATTGTTAGAATTAAAACCCCGACAAAAAGTCTTAGAAATTGGAACAGGTTCTGGTTTTCAAACAGCAGTTTTATTAGAAATGGGAGTTAAAGTATTTTCTATTGAGCGGCAAAAAGCACTATACGAAAGAACAAAGCAACTTTTACCAAATCTGAACTATAAAACGAATTGTAAATTATTTTATGGAGATGGATACAAGGGGCTACCTACTTATGCACCTTTTGATAAAATTATTGTAACTGCTGGTGCACCTTACATTCCTGAAGATTTATTAAAACAATTAAAGATTGGAGGAACATTGGTAATTCCTGTTGATGAAGGTGATAGCCAACGCATGAAAAAAATCGTTAAACTTTCTGAAACTAATTTCCAAACGGAAGATTTAACCCTTTTTAGATTTGTTCCTTTATTAAAAGAAAAAGGAAGAGATTAAAGTATAACAGTCCCTTTTCCTTAATTTTACTGTTCAAAATGAGCAGATTTTTTATTGAAATAAAATACGATGGCACCAACTATCACGGTTGGCAAATACAAGACAATGCCAGTTCTGTTCAAGAAGAAATTAACAAAGCATTTTCTACTATTTTACAAAAAAAGATTGAAGTTGTTGGCGCTGGAAGAACCGACACAGGAGTTCATGCAAAACAATTGTTCGCTCACTTTGAAATTGAAAATGATTTTGACATCGAAAAAACAAGTTTTAAAATCAACAAGTTTTTACCAGATGACATTTCTTGCACTTCTATTACCAAAGTTAATGATGAAGCACATGCAAGGTTTTCTGCAACAGCAAGAACTTATGAATATTGGATAACCCCAAATAAAAATCCTTTTTTACAAAATAAAGCGTATTACTTACCCTATTCTATTAACTTAGATTTAATGAATGAGGCAACAACAGTATTGTTAATACACACCGACTTCTCTTGCTTTAGCAGAAGTAAAACAGACACTTTCACAAATGATTGCGACATTACTTTTGCAAACTGGGAACAAAAAAATGATTGCATTGTTTTTACAATTACTGCTAACCGTTTTTTAAGAAATATGGTGAGAGCCATTGTGGGGACATTGTTAGAAATTGGTCAACGAAAAATTGAAGTTGCCGAGTTAAAAAAAATAATAGCCTCCAAAAGTAGAGCAAAAGCAGGAACATCTGCTCCTGCACACGGGCTATATTTAACCGAAGTAAACTATCCAAAGGAGGTTTTTAATGGCTAAAACGGTAACCGGTAAAGCGTTTGACTTCTCTCTTTTTAGAAGAGTAATGACTTATGTAAAACCATACAGAAGTATGTTTTACACCACTGCTTTTTTGAGTGTAGTTTTAGCTATTGTTACATTAATACGTCCAGTATTAATTCAAATAACAATAGACGAACACATTAAAGAACTAGATGATGAAGGCTTACTTTTTATGACTTCTCTCCTTATTGGTTTTTTAGTTTTAGAATCTATTTTTCAATACTTTTTTACATTATTGGGCAATTTACTTGGGCAAAATGTTATTAAAGATTTAAGAAATCAAACCTTTAAGCATGTCATCAATTTTAAATTAAAGCATTTCGACAACACTCCTATTGGGCAATTGGTTACACGAACTGTTTCTGATATTGAAACCATTGCCGACATGTTTTCAGGAGGTATTTTAATTATTATAGGAGACTTATTAAAAATATTTTCTGTTGTTGCCTGTATGCTCTACATTAATTGGGATTTAGCTTTAATTACTTTAATTCCAATTCCGATACTCTTTTTAGCTACTTACATCTTTAAAACTGTAATTAAAAAAGCTTTTCAAGATGTTAGAGAGCAAGTTTCTCGTTTAAACACTTTCGTACAAGAACACATTACTGGCATGTCGGTTGTGCAATTATTTAATCGTGAGGCTGTTGAAATGGAAACGTTTTCTGGAATTAATAAAAAACACAGAAATGCACACATCAGAACTGTTTGGGCATATTCCGTTTTCTTTCCGGTGGTTGAAATATTATCTGCCTTATCCATAGCTTTAATTGTATGGTATGGGTTTAAAGAAGTTGCTTTAGGATATGCTAGTCCTGGAGAAATATTTTCGTTTACTCTTTTTGTTTACATGCTTTACCGTCCTATTAGACAGTTAGCAGATCGGTTTAACACCTTACAAATGGGAATGGTAAGTTCTGAGCGTGTTTTTAAAGTGTTAGACACTGTTTCTGTCATTTCAGATAATGGAACAAAAAGCACTACTGAATTAAAAGGAAACATCAAATTTAAAGATGTTAGTTTTGCTTACAATGATGAAGATTGGGTATTAAAAAACATTTCATTTAGCATTAATAAAGGCGAAAGCTTAGCTCTTGTTGGTGCAACTGGAGCAGGAAAATCTTCCATAATTAATTTATTAGGGAGGTATTATGAGATTAATAAAGGTGAAATTTTTATTGATAACATCAATATCAATGAATTAAAATTGGATGAGCTCAGAAAATATATGTCTATTGTACTACAGGATGTATTCTTATTTTCTGATAGCATTTTTAACAACATTACTTTATACAATAAAGACATTAGTAAAGCAGCTGTAATTGATGCTGCAAAAAAAATTGGCGCACACGATTTTATTGACAAACTCCCTGGAGGTTATGATTATGATGTAAAAGAACGTGGGGCAATGCTATCTGTTGGTCAGCGACAATTAATTTCTTTTATCAGAGCTTATGTTCACCAGCCAGAAGTTTTAATTTTAGATGAGGCTACTTCCTCTATCGACAGTGAATCGGAAGAATTAATTAAACACGCTACAAGTATTTTAACAAAAGACAGAACTTCTATTATTGTTGCACACCGTTTATCTACCATTAAAAATGCTGATAAAATTTTAGTAATTGATAAAGGACAAATAATTGAATCTGGTAACCACACTGAACTTTTAGTAAAAGATGGAGCCTACAAAAAACTTTACGACTACCAATTTAAAAGCCAGAATAAAGAGTAACACTTCATTTTACTGTTTGATTTCCTATTAAAACGAAATCCTCCTATTTTCTAATCTCCATACAATATAAAACAGGTTTAAACGTAAATTAATTACTTTTACCAACCATGCGAAAAATTGCTGCTATATTTTTATTTCTCAGTGTTCTTACACTTACCTTTTCATGCCGAAAAGATGGAATTGAAAAATCATCAAGCGCTCGTTTAAGTTTCTCAACAGATTCCCTTCTATTTGATACTGTTTTTACCACTTTTGGTTCTACTACTAAACGGTTAAAAATTTATAATCCGAATAGCAGCCCATTAAACATTTCTAGTATTTCTGTTGGTAATGGAACTAACTCACAATTTAGGATTAATGTTGATGGTGTTTCTGGGAACAGTCATAAAGATGTTTTTATTGGCGCTAATGATAGCTTATTTATTTTTGCTGAAGTAACCATAGATCCTAACAACACCCTTACCCCTTTTGTAGTGAATGATAACATTAATTTTGTTGTTAATGGTAACAACCAACACATTAACCTTGCTGCTTGGGGACAAAATGCACACTATTTTGTTGCTAACAAATCGGTTAATGGAATTCCTTTAGTTTATTTAGACAGAGATAATTCTAACACAGCTTTAGACTCCACTTGGGTAAACGATAAACCCTATGTTATTTATGGTGGTTATTTAACCTTAGATGGTGATGATAAACTAACCATAGAAGCTGGAGTTCGTGTTCATATGCATAATGGTGCTGGTATTTGGGTTTATGAAAACGGAAACATTAATGTAAATGGTACTAAAGATGAACCTGTAACTTTTCAAGGAACTCGACTAGAACATGCTTTTCAAGATGTTTCTGGGCAATGGGATAGAATTTGGATTAACGGAAATGCAAGTGGGACTGATAATGTATTTAATTATGCTGTTATAAAAAATGGTTTTATTGGATTACAGGCTGAGCCTGATCCTTTTCTTTCTACGCCTCCAGTTACTACAAATAAGTTACGTTTAAACAATTGTAAAATACATAACAATTCTGTTGCAGGAATTTTAGCTAAAAACTATCAAATAACGGATACAAACTCTATCATCAGCAACTCTGGTCAACACAATTTACTGGTGCAAGGAGATGGGGTTTATCAATTTTACCACACTACTTTTGCCAACTATTGGAGTGAAAGCACTCGTAAAACACCTTCAATTTTATTACAGAATGCTTATATAGGAACAGTTAATGGAGTATCCACAACCATAGTAAGCAACTTAACTGCTGTAGATTTTTACAACTGTATTGTACATGGTGATCAGGAAATAGAATTTGATACAGAAACAATTAGTGGTGGTACAATTAATTTCTCGTTCAACAATTGTGTTTTAAAAACCTCAAATGATGTTTCGGGCAGCAATTATGTAAACCTTGCTTTAAATCCAACAGCTGATCTTTTTGTAGATAAGTCACTTTACGACTTTCATTTAGCAGATGGTTCGCCAGCAATAAACGCAGGAGATAATACCATTACTGTTGCTACAGATCATGATGGTGAAGTAAGATCTGATGGCTCTCCAGATATTGGAGCTTACGAGAAACAATAATTTTCTCACTATTTACACTTTACATCGGCTATGCTCATCATAAACTAACTTAGTGTGAGAATCAAATTACAATTTCAATAAAAAATCAATAGTATCAACACCATCCGCATAATCGTTTAATGCAGGGCATTGAGCTTCTCCAAAACCAAATGTTTCAATTGGTGTATTTTTACTAGAAACAATACACTGTAAGTTTTCTTCCTGCTCTTTTAAATGCGTATTTAATGTTTCTATAGAATCGTAAAATTCATAATTAAGTACTCCTACTGGAGAAGTTAAAGCAGCATCTTCCTTCAATAACAAAAATCCATTATCTAATAATTGGTTATTTCCCATTAAATAAACAGCCTTATTATAATCGTAATTATTAGCGTATTTATTATTCTGAGTTACATTCTGAAAATCATCTAAAATTGCTTCAAAAAAAGCATCAATCTTATATCCTTTTGGAAAATAAACTTTAGAAACACTTCTGCAACCTAGTCCAAAATATTGAAAAATATCAGTTCCTAAAGCATTCAAATCCTCAGCTTTATCATTTTCATTTACAATGGCTATAGAGTTTCTATTTTTTCTAATAATGTTAGGGTATTTTCCAAAATACAATTCAAAATAACGAGCTGTATTATTACTTCCTGTTGCAATTACAGCATCAAAATTTTCCAATTTCTCTACAAAAGAAATTTTAGATTCAAAATCCGCATCAATAAAAACAAGTATCTCCCCTATTTTACGAATTAAGGTATTATCGTTTGAGGCTAATTTAGCCTGTATTTTATTTCCAGAAATAAGTACTGATAAAAAATCGTGAAACCCAACCATTGGTATGTTACCTGCCATAATAACACCAACAACTTTATTTGCATCTTTTTTAATTGAATAATCAGATAACCAATTATTTAGTTGTTCTTCAGTTAATGACTCTTCAATTGCATTAATAGCTTGTATTACATTATCTTTTTCAAACCAGCCATTTAGGGCTTTTTGGCGAAAAATAATGTATTCAAAATCATCGTAAAACTTACCATTAATAGAGGCTATAGCTTCATTTTTCTGACCATTTTTAAACTGTTTTAAAAATAATCCTAATTGAACGAAAGCTTTTATTCTTTTTTCTAAACTCATTTAATTACTTTTGTTGCGAAATTACGAACATTAAATACTTTACGAGTATGGCAATTATAATAACTGATGAATGTATAAATTGTGGAGCATGTGAACCAGAATGCCCAAACAATGCAATCTACGAAGGTGGTGACGAATGGAGAATGAGTGATGGAACGGAAGTTTCTGGCGAATTTAAATTAATGGATGGTTCTAGTGTTGATGCAGACGCAACTCAAGAGCCTGTGAGTTTAGATTTTTACTATATCTCACCTGATAAATGTACAGAGTGTAAAGGTTTCCATGATGAGCCTCAATGTGCTGCTGTTTGTCCTGTTGATTGTTGTGTGGATGATGAAGATGTTAGAGAATCTGACGAAGAATTATTAGCTAAAAAAGATAAAATGCACCTTTAATGGTCGAATTGGTACAATATTAGTATTGAAAAACCGTGTATATCTTGTACACGGTTTTTTTGTGGACTATATACACTGATAATTATTAACTTTATTGTCATTCTGAACAATAAATTTGTCACACTGAGTTTATCGAAGTGTAAAACAAATTAAAGTGAAGAATCTATTTTTAAAACAGACTCTTGAAAAAAAGCAAACATATTTTACTACTACTTTTCATTGGATTTACCACTATTGGATTCACCCAAAACCTAGTCACTTTTGAAGATCAAATGGCTGAACTTAATATTTTAGGTAAACAAATATTAACCAGTGAAACTGATGAAGCGAAACACAATTCCAATACAGCATATAAGTCTGCATTAAAAACATTAATAGAAACTGAAGCTTCTTTTGATTATGATTTTAGTGCATTAAAAACCATTAGTATTTTACAAGCAAACAACCTTAAAATATACAACTGGGTTGTTCCACTAACTGATGACACTTATGAATATTTCGCTTTTCTTCAAATAAAAACAGGTAAAGAAAAATATAGAATAGTAGAATTGGCAGATAAATCGGAAAGCATAAAAACACCAGAAAACAGAATGCTAACAAACAAAAACTGGTATGGTGCTTTATACTATAAAATAATTCATTCTAAAAAATTAGGCAACGATAAATACACATTACTTGGGTGGGATGGCAACAATTTATTAACCAATAAAAAAATAATTGATGTTGTTACAACTTCAGAAAAAGGAATTATAAAGTTTGGCGCTTCTATTTTTAAAACAACAAAAAAAACAAAGAAAAGAATCGTTTTTGAATACGCTAAAGATGTAGTGATGTCTTTAAAATATCACGCTAATATAGAAAAAATTGTTTTTGATGTGTTAGTCCCTTCTAGTTCTAGTTTAACTGGTATTTACGAGTACTACGGTCCTACTCTAGAAACTTTTGATGCTTTTTATATCGACAATAAAAAGTGGAACTACCAGAAAGATATTGACATTAAACTAGATCCAAACTTAAAAGATCATTTTTGGGAAGATCCGAAAAAGGAATAAAACCATTCTAAAAACAAAAGATCCGAACCAGTAATGATTCGGATTTTTTATTGCCTTTTATTATATATCATCCACCTTTTTTAGATGGCATTGATGTTTTTCCTCCACCTTTTGCTGCTCTTGTTTTTGGAGCAGCTTTTTTAGCTACTGGTTTTTTAGGAGCAACTTTTTTTGCTGCTGTTTTTTTAGGCGCAGATTTCTTTGCGTCTTTGTCCTCATCGTTTTCAGGAACTAACAATCCGTTTTCTGCCAATAGATTAAACCATTGAAACAACTTCTTTAAATCAGAATTATAAACTCTATCCTCATCATAATCAGGCACTACATCCTTCATAAAAGCTTTTAACTCTTCTGGTTTAGCCTTATGACTTACAGCAGACTTCCCTCTTGTTTTCTTAAAAATCACATCATAAATTTCAGCTAAAGGCATATCTCCTTCAAGCGTATAAATACTAATATCACTTAAAGCACTTACTTTATCTGTAGCGTGTATTGGCATCCTTTTTTTCTCTAATAATGATTCTACTATTAAACCATTTTTAATTTGAGAAATTACTTTGTATAATCCCGGTTTTCCGGTAACTGAAATAACTGATTCTAAATTCATATCTAATTTTTATGAAAACAAATGTAATAAAACAAGCTCGACTAAATCTTCTGAAAAGCTTATTTTTTCATTGTTATATTAACTTAACTATAAAGTTTATAACGGCAATAGCTACTACAAAAATAAAATTGTACTTGAGCCATTTCGCTCCATGCTCAAATTTAAAGATGATGTGAGCTATTAAAAGCAAAAACAATGTTATCATTGGCAGTAATGCTGGATACAGAAAAAAGCTTTCTCCAGCATTTCCTTTTAATAATGCTATTATAGAACGCTGCATTCCACAACCAAAACAATCTAACCCAAAATACTTTTTGTAAGGACAAGAAAGCATGTTGTTTTCTAGCCAACTAATTAAGCTCATTCGTCTGAATTAATTCCGTAAAAAAATAACTCTTTTCGATCTTTAATGTCTTTGATGTATTTCCCATTTTTGTAAATCTCAATCTTAATCAATTTACCAGACTCATCATACCTAAATAATTTACCATTAAACAAATTAAAGTCTTTAAAAACACCATCCTTTGATAATTTTCCTTCAGAATTATAAACCTTATGTTCACCATTCCCACCCCAATCACTCTCTTCTTTTCTAATCATATTAACATTCTTGTTCAACTCTCTATATCGTTTTCTTGAATCTACCACATAAATACTAGCCTGATAATCAAACATTATTTTTTTGTAATAATCGGCAGCTTTACTCTTATTCTCCAATTGGTTATCATACATCATAGCTAAATTATAAATTGCATCATCTGCTAAAATATCTGTAGAGTAATCTTTCACAATAGCTTCTAAATTTTGTGCTGCAGTCTCAAATTTTTTCTGTTTATAATTTATCTGAAAACGCTTATACAATATATCATCTGCAATTACATGAGTAGGATAACCCATTTTTAATGAATCTAATAAATTCATGGCTTCCTCATTTTTATTTTGATAAGCCAATAAATCTGCCTGAGCATAAAGCATTAAAGGAGCTTTAGTTGTATCTATTCCAATGTTATCTGTAATTAATATAGAGAGTTGCATAGCATCGTTTGCAATTAGTTTAGATGTAGATGCTTTTAGAACATCTAATTGTGTTTTAGCCCAATCAAAATCTCCAGTATAAAAAGAGATTCGTGCATTTTTATATTTAGCCTCTTCTCCCAATCGGTCATATTTGTAAGCTTTTTCAACTTGAGAATACAACAAAGAAGCTTCCCAAATTTCATTGGTAAATAATAAAATGTCTGCCAATTCTATTTTACTCTTTGCTTTGCCGTGTGCTTTTAATCTGGGTATATTAATAATTTCGTTTAACAGTTTTTGAGCAGATTCAATATCATGTAAATAAAAAGCTTTTAAATGTGCTAACCCGTGTAATAAAGAAGCTGTACCTGCAGATTTACCTAATTCTTCAATAGTAGTTGTATAAGTTCTTTGTAAGCCAATTAAATCTTCTTGGGTGTAATTAGAGTTTATTATTTTTTGGTTATAGACACTAACCAAATTCATTTTTGCCTCTATATAGTAATAGTTTTCATCTCCTTTTTCAATCATGTATTGGTAACATTTTATGGCAGTTTCATAGTCTTTATTTTCTTTAGACAAACTTGCTAAAGCCATTATACGCTTACCCAATTCTTTTTGTCTTTTATCTAAAGCTTTTGCCTGGATAAACGCTCCCGAAAAATTTTTTTCTTGAATGTAAACCCAAATCAGCATTTCAGGAAACACCTTTTTATCTGCATCTTTCTGAATTCTTCGAATCAGTAAAGACTTTAACAAGCTTTGTTCCGCTCCTCCCTCTCCTGCTACCAATGTTGTTTGTAACGCATTTTGAACGCTTTGAATATAAGATTCTTGATAAGCTAACAACTCTAAATACTCATTAAGCATAGATTCAGTATTGCCTTGAGCGAAATAAACTTGTGCCAATTCAAAATTAAATGGATAAGTTCCTTTTAATAGTTTCCTTCCTTTTTGATAGGTTAAAATAGCATAATCTAACTCCTTATATTTTAAATAACCATTAGCCAATTCAATAATTTGCTGGTTACTAGGAGATAATAATTTTAATGCTTTATCATAAGCTTGCTTACTTTTTGATGCTTCTCCTGATACAGCATATAGGTTTCCTAAGTCAGGATAATAATGAAGTTGATAAACGTTTCTTTTTAATTGTCGTTTAATCAGCTTCTCTCCATTTTTAAATTCCTCTAATTGTACAAAACAATTTAACAACCTTATGTAATAAGCAGGCGAACTTGTTCTGTCAAAAAGTTTTTGATAATAAATAACTGCTTTATCATACTCTTTATCATTATAATATTGAGCAGCTAGTTTCTCATCTGTATTTTTTTGTGCAATTAATTTTGAATCAGAAAATGAAACAATAACGATTAACAATAGTATTTTAACATACTTATTCATTTGTAGCAGCTTTCTGCTTTAATGTCTCCATTAACTCTAATAACTTTGGCCTATCAGTCTCATATTTATCTACTACAACATCAATACCAGTAACCAGCTTGTTTATTTGAAGGTCTAAATCTTTAAGTGCAGTATGCTCATCTGCATAATAAGTTGAATAATTTTCTTTCTTAATTAAATTATTTTCCAAATCTTGTTTCAGGTTATTAAGTTGAATTTTAGATTTTTCTATGTCTGAAATAAATTTAGGGTAACGAGTAGAAAGTCTAAAGAATTTCTTTTTTGACCCAAAATAATCAGCCGCTTCAAAAGCTTCTTCCTTTGTTAATGTATCTCCTATTTTAGTAAATTCAGCTAAATCTTTTTCTAACAACCTTTTAGTTCCGAAAACCTTTGAAGTATCCAATGACAATAACACCTTTTCAGTTTCATTTGCTTTCTCAATTAAAGCACCCACTTCTTCTATTTCTTTTTTATTTGGATTATTACATGCTCCAATTGTTAATGCAATAAATAGAATTCCTAAAACAAATTTATTCATAATGTAGTTATTTAATAATGTCAAAACCAGTATATGGCACTAAAGCTCTTGGTATTTTTATTCCTTCGGGAGTTTGGTTATTTTCTAGTAACGCAGCCATTATTCTTGGTAACGCCAAAGCACTTCCATTTAGTGTATGAGCCAACTTCGTTTTACCAGTTCCATCTTTGTATCTGCATTTTAATCTGTTTGCCTGAAAAGATTCGAAATTAGAAACCGAACTCACCTCTAACCATTTTTCTTGAGCTGTAGAATAAACTTCTAAATCGAAAGTTAATGCTGCTGTAAATCCTAAATCACCTCCACACAGCTTTAAAACACGGTAAGGTAATTCCAATTTATTTAATAAACTTTTAACATGATCAACCATATTATCTAAGGTTTCATAAGATTTATCAGGATGTTGAACTTGTATAATTTCTACCTTATCAAACTGGTGCAATCTATTCAGTCCTCTTACATCACTCCCATAAGATCCTGCCTCTCTTCTAAAACATGGCGTATATCCTGTATTTTTAATAGGAAAATCATTTTCCTTTAAAATAACATCTCTATAAATATTTGTAATTGGCACCTCAGCTGTAGGTATCATATACAAATCATCTTTAGGCATATAATACATCTGTCCATCTTTATCTGGTAGTTGACCTGTTCCATAAGCAGAAGCCTCATTTACCATTAATGGAGGAATCACTTCTTCATAGCCATTTTCTACTGCCTGATCTAAGAAAAAGCTAATTAAAGCTCTTTGTAATCTTGCGCCTTTCCCTCTGTAAATTGGAAAACCAGCACCAGTAACTTTAACTCCTAACTCAAAATCAATTAAATTATATCTACTTGTTAATTCCCAATGTGGAACTGCATTATCATCTAATACTGGTATATCACCCTCTTCAAAAATTGTTTCATTATCCTCTTCACTCTTTCCTGCAGGCACAATTTCGTTAGGTACATTAGGCAATTGATAAAGCAATGTTTTTAATTCTTCTGCAATCGTATTTTGCGCCTCTTTTAAAGCAACACCACTCTCTTTTAAAGCTTTTGATTGTTCTTTAATCATATTGGCAGCCTCTTGCTTTCCTACCTTAAACAACTCTCCTATTTCTTTTGCCAAGCGATTACCTTCTGCTAACTGAGCATCTAATTTTTGTTGTGTAGCTTTTCTTTCATCATCCAATTTAATGATCTGATCAATGATTGCTTCTCCATCAAAATTTCTTTTTTGATAACGTTCTATAATTAACGCTTTATTCTCTTTAATGTATGCTGTTTGTAACATGCTAAAATCTATAATTTGATTACCCTTTCTCTACAAAAATAAGGAAATATAAAAACAAAAAACTCCTGTACCTAAGTTATTAGATACAGGAGTTTTTAATAAATTTAAATAAATCTAATTACTCAGTTATTGGATCAACTGATACGTATGATTTATTATTTCTTCTTTTTCTAAAACTAACAACACCATCAGTTAATGCAAATAATGTATGGTCTTTACCAATACCTACATTTACACCTGGGTTGTGCTTTGTACCTCTCTGACGAACAATAATGTTTCCTGCAATTGCAGCTTGTCCACCAAAAATTTTAATACCTAATCGTTTCGATTCTGATTCTCTACCATTTTTCGAACTCCCGGCTCCTTTCTTATGTGCCATAATGCTATAATTTTAATCCAATCAATTGATTGGGGTAATATTAATTACTTAGCTGAATCGTCAGCTTTTTTAGTTGTTTTTTTAGGCGCTGCTTTTTTTGCTGCCGGCTTCTTTGCTGCTGGAGCTTTTTTTGCTGCTGGCTTCTTTGCTGCTGGAGCTTTAGCCGCTGCCTTTGGAGCTGCTGCTTTTGCTTCCGTTTTAGGCTCAGCTTTTTTAGCTGCTGGTTTTGAACCACCTTTTTCAGAAATTGCCTCTATTTGGATTTTTGTTAAATACTGACGGTGTCCGTTTTTAACTTTATATCCTTTTCTTCTTTTCTTTTTAAACACGATAACTTTATCGTCCTTAAGGTGTTCAATGATCTTTGCAGAAACATTTGCACCTGTTATAACTGGGGCGCCAACATTAACTTTTCCTTTGTTATCGATTAAAAGAACATTATCAAAAGAAACTTTCGCTCCCTCTTTTCCTTCTAAACGATGTACAAAAAGCTGTTGGTCTTTTTCAACTTTAAATTGTTGCCCTGCTATTTCAACTATTGCGTACATTATTATATAATTTTAATTTTTAACGGCTGCAAATTTAGAATTAATTTTCTAAATATTTGTATTTATTAACTATAATATTAAAAAGTTAAACTCAAACCAAAACTTGGCATCAATGGTAATTGATACACTTTATCTTGAGTTACTCTATCTACAAAGAAAATGTTATCTCTATTGTAAGCATTTGTTGCTCCTAAGTTAGCTTCTAAAATAGAGTTTTTGCCTAAAACAAACTTTCTTTTAATATTAACATCTAACCTATGGTAATAAGGTAATCTTCCCTTATTTATTTCAGCAAGTTCTAATTCTAAACTTCCATTTGAAGATGTGTAATTCTGATCAATTGTTGAAAAGTCAACCCCTTCATAGAAGCCTTGTGTTTGTGTAAATGGAAACCCAGATGCTAAATTCCATCTTACATTAAATTCCCAATTTAAATCTTTGCCAAAAGTATAAGCTGTAACAAAGTTTACGTTATGCCTTCTATCAAATACTGGACTGTATTCTTGAACACCATCCCAACGTGTAACTTTCCCTAATGAGTAAACAGCCCAAACATTCAATCTAGTACCTGCATACTTTAAAACAACATCTACACCATAAGCATCTCCTGTCTCTATAATATATTCTTTCTTTTCTACATCTGGCTTATCAGCTGCAGCAGGATCATTCTCATCAAAAATTTGATTTCTATTAGTATTTGTTAATTGTCTAAAATCTTTTAAATAACCTTCTACATTTAAGCTAATGTTACGTGTAAAATCATATTCAAAACCTAATATGTAATGATTTGCTTTTTGCAATTTATGACCTATATCTCTAGTTGATCCATCTTGTTCTGTAAATTCTTCTTGTAAATTATCAGGTCCTGATAAAAATCCGTAAAACAAGTTAACAATATCTCTATCAGAATTAGCGCTAATTAAATTCTGAGAATACATACCTGTAGCTCCTTTAATTCTAAATTTTTCAGCAACATTATATTTAAGGCCTAAACGTGGTTCTGGAGAAAAATCACCTAACGAAGCATAATACTGCAACCTAACACTTGGCTCTAAAACTAATTTACCTGCGTTAATTCTATACATTGCAAAACCAGAAAGTTCCGTTGTATTTTCTTTTTGCTCAATATTTGTACCTACTGAATTAACGTATTGAAAATCTGTAGCAAAACCTAACATTTCAATACCATACTTAAATTGGTTATCACCAGAAAAAGTAGTAAAATCCATTCCAACATTAAATCCATTAATAGAACTTGACCTTGTCTGACCATCAGCTTCATTTAATGCAATTTTATAATTAGAAACTGCTACAACCCCCTCTATTAAAGTTTTAGAAGTACTTGGTACCAATACGAAATTCATTCCACCACCACCAGAGTTCCAGTTTAAACCAGTATTAGCATTTGGATCTTCATTTGCATAAGTAACATTATCTCTAAAATTAAAACCAAATAAACTCAATTTATTTCCATTCCCCCCATTAAAAGATAGTTTTCCATAAATATCAGTAAAACCATACGGCAACCCAATAGTGTCAACCCCTCTAGCATTATCAGAACTTAACCCTTCAAAGTAAGGCTTGTAAAAATTTGAAGATTGTTCTAAATGAGAACGTTTACCAGATAACACATAGGTTATACTACCACTACCTTTTTCAGATTTTTTAAGTGGTCCTTCCAACATTAATTTAGTGCTAAAAGTACTTGCAGAAACTTTCCCCCTCATCCTTTTCTTATCTCCATCTCTATATGTAATATCCATTATAGAAGAAATTCTACCTCCATACTCAGCATTAAAACCACCTGTATGTACGTCAGCACTTCTCATAATATCTGTATCAAAAACAGAAAACAATCCAATAGAGTGAAAAGGATTATAAACGATCATCCCATCTAACAAAACTTTATTTTGAACTGGTGATCCACCCCTAATATAAAGCTGACCACCTTGATCTCCTGTAAAAGTAACCCCTGGCAAAACTTGTAAATACTGTGCTAAATCTGGGTCACCTCCAATAGATGGTATTGATTTAATTTCTTTAGGTGTAACCTTAGTTACAGACATTTTAACTTGTGTTTTTGCTTCTTGCTTTTCAGCAGATACTACAAATGTGTTCATCATTTGAGCAGCCTCTTTAATCTCCATGTTTTTAGAGATAATCTCACCATCTGTAATGGATATTTTTTGAGCCAAAGAATCAAACCCCATTGAAGTAACCATTAACGTATAAGAGCCTGCAGGAACTTTTGAGATATTATAAAAACCATTAATATCTGTAGCAGAACCCATTGTTGTACCTTTTAAATACACCGTTGCACCTATTTCTGCTTCACCAGTTTTGTCGTTATATATAAACCCTCTAATCTGTCCTTTTTGAGCAACTGTTGTAAAACTCATTACAACTGTAAAAAGAACTAGTAAAAAAGCATTAATTTTTAGTCTATTCATTATATCTAAATTAAGCGTGCAAAAATATTAAAATACTTTTAAAGTATTAAAAGTCAAATGTAGTTATTCAGAATCGTTTTTACAGTACCGTTTATCAAAGATAACTAGCCGATAATAAATTATTGATGCTTTTTCTTCGACTTCCTTCTAAATCGATCTCTTAAGTTTTGCCAAAACTCTTTATTGGTGTCATACTCTTCTCTATATGAAAAACCAACACCCTGAGTATAAGGACTAGTCGTTTCTATCAAAGAAAATTGGTTGGAATTATTGAATGCTTTTACTCGAAGCTTACCATCTTTAGTAATTTTATATTCTACAGATAAATCTCCAATTAAGTTATTTGTATTCTGAGCTTCATTTGATACACTTCCATTATCTGAATATCCTAAATTACCATCTAAAATTAAACGATCATTAAAAAACTGAGTAGATAATGCCAACTCATATTCTTCACTCGACAACTCATCTCCTGGTCTATAATTAAACCCAAGATCAAAATCATTACTCATTTTTGATAGCATATTACTTACTTGATTTGACAGTAACTCATAAGATGTTGTTGCTCCAACATTCGCCCTATCGTAATTAGATTCTGAACCTGATGGTGGAAGAAATGAATTTAATACCAATAAAGAAAAGACTTGCTTATTTAATTCCTGAATATTCTCTTGTTGATCACTAACATACAAGACACTTCGCACCTTACTCTTAGTATCTCCATCTGCAGTAGGTAAAGCTATATCAAAGCTAATATCAGGGTTCATCATTTTATCACGCATCTTTAATTTTAAATCAACAGGTATTCGCTTCTTATAAATATCATTTGTATCAATATTCGCCAACAAATCATAAAGCCTTGCCCTTGTCCTATAAACTGCAGTTAAATTTATTTCAGCATCATAAGGACTCCCATTCCATGATATAGTTCCGCCTTCTTCTAAATCAAACCTTTTATTAATTACATTCTGAAGTGTAAACAAATAATCTCCATCTTTTACTACATAGTTTCCAAACATATCTAAATCTCCATCCTTAGTAATTTGAAGTTTTAAATCACCACTACCTCTACTCCTCATCACATCACCAATTAAATCATCAAAAATTAAACGAACCTCAGCATCTGGGGTAATCTCTAAATCAAAATTCATTTCAATGTTTGATAAATCAACATCTTCTTCAACAAAAAGACTAGCTGTATCATGTGAAATAAATTCAATAAAATTATTTTCTTCTAAATCTTCACCATCGGCAAGCGGTATATTTAATACCGTATTTTTTTCTGTTTTCACATCAACATCAACACTTAACTGACCGTTATAACCAGAAATGTCAACAAACCCTGTAGCATAAGCCTTTCCATAATACAAGTTGTTTTGTTCCTCCGTTGTGTTTAGTGCTAAAAAATTATGCACATCCAAACCAATATCAAAACTCCAATCCTTAAACCATTCATGGTAAACCGTTCCTACCGCTATTGCTTTATTGTTTTTTTTATCTACAAATTCAACATTATCAAAACTGATCATGTCTGGAGCGATATCTATCTTACATATAGCAGTTTTATAGTAAGTGTTTAAATATTTTACTTTAAACCCTGTATTTTCTAATGTAAGCAGTCCATTTAAAGCAGGTTCTTTTAAAGTTCCAGTTAATGACACATTTGCATCAGCAACCCCCTTAAGATTGTCTAAAAATGTTTTAGTATAATTATCAAACATGCTTAACTCTGTTTGAAATAATTCTAATTTTAAATCTAAACTTTCACTTTCCTTCATTGGGTAATAATAACCTCCAAACGATAAAGTTGGTAATTGAGATCGATAGAATTTCCCATTTAACTTAAGTGATTCGCTCGAATTATTCCATTCAGATTGTAATATTCCGTTACCTACTAGATAATTATTAATTTCAAACTGATTAAACGATAGATTAGAACTGAGAATTAACGCGTCATTTTGTTTTTTAACAGAAGAAGATCCATTAACAATACCTTCTAAATTAATTACCTTTTCTGGTATTAAACGCTTAAAGGTTAAAAGATTAATATCTTTAAATAGCAGATTTAGCTGCTCATCAGAATTATTAGCCAAAGCTCCATTTACACTAATCCGTTGGGTAGCTGAATAAATACTAAAATCATGGATCTTAAAATAGCTTGTATCAATAATTATTTCATTAAGAGGATTTACACTCCACAAACTATCAGAAACATATACATAAGAGTCAATTAATTTATTTGAAACATTTGTAAAACTATTAAAGTTGGTTTTTAAGGTTATATCCCCTTCATTTTTTGAAGAGACTAAATTATTAACCCAAATAATATTGGTTAAAGCAGAATCTCCTCCGGCAGTACTAAAAATATTAAAATTATCTAAATACAAACTATCATTATTATATATTTTTTCAGCATCAACGTTTAGGTGAAGCGTTTCATCATTTGCTTCTCCCAAAAATTCAAACATTCTAATTTCTGTCCCAAAAACATCTACCACATCAGAACTCCCTTTAATTGTTAATTTATGCTCAGCAGATTCATATCTACCACTAATTGAAGCGCTATCACTTATTACAATTCCTCTCAACAATACTTTCGATAAAATCTCAGTATTATGAAAATCAATATTAAAAGAAATGTCGTTTGGCAAATTCGCTAATGCTTTTTTCTCTTCTTTTTTAATAGGTATGTAATGCCCCATAAAATCACTCAAATAATTAGCTACTTCAGTAAATTTAAAATCTCCAACCAAATTAGCATCTAAAACATCTGAACTGATTGATATATTTTTTTCAAGGTCATTTCTTTCTGAAGTAACCAATATCTTTTCAATAGTTATAGAATCTAACTTGTCATCATAATGTGAATTATTTAACTCTACCGACCCTATAATTTCATCAGCTGTTCTACCTTTTAAATTAACGTTTAACTGAGTAGAAAACCTTGTTTTCAATTTCTTATCACTACTCACTAGTTTTAATTTAGCCAGCTTTGCATCTTTAATATTTGAAACAAAATTAATCTCTGGAATCTTTTTACTCAAATCAATTTTCCCATCAAAATCAAAAGAAACATTTTCATCTTCTACAGCTAGAAAACCTGCAAAAATTTGATCTTTAAAATCACCTTTTACCTTTACGTTATTATACTCATACCCCTTTACAACAACTTGCTTAATATTTCCTTTTAAAGCCGCATCTAATTCTTTTTTTGAAAAACCCTCACCATCTATATCCACATTCATAGAAATATCTCCCAAATCGTTTTTCATTTCTAAAAAACGGCCCAATTTAAAATGATTTGTAATTACCCTTCCCTTATAATGAGGATTACCATTATTAAGTTTTAACGAGACATCTGTGGTTACATTTCCTAAACTTGTTTTAAGTTTACCATAAGCCACAAAATCATGATAAAATCCAGTAAAATTTCCTGAAAAGCGAATGGTTCCTAAATGTCTAAAATTATCTGGTAGTTCTATAAAAGTTTCTTTTACAAAAGGATAAAGTGGAATCGATTCAATTTTTTCTTTAGAAGTAATTAACTCTTTTATTTTAATATGCATAAACATATCTTCAGAACTAGGTAGCCCAGAAATATCAACATTTCCTTTAAAACGTGTTCCATCATCAAACAAAAAAGAAAGCTTTCTTCCTTTTAAATTATTTATTCTACCTTTAACTTCCCCTTCAATATTCAACGATTTATTTAAACAATCTAAGGTTGGAGCAAAAAAGCAGATGTCCTTAAAATCTAACTTAGTATTCGAAAAGAAAGAGCTTATTTTAACGTCTTCTATAAAATTTGAAAGTCCAGCATAACTATTCGTTAAAAAGGTAACATCTCCATCAATATCAGAATAAGGAGTTACTACCTTTAAATTCTGTGCAATTATGCCTGAAGGCGAAATATTAAATTCAGTTGAAAAATCATTTACTTGAAAACCACTCTTCTCAAAAAACTTTAACCGATTAATTTTACAATCTATTCCTTTTTTAATAAAGTTTATTTTACTTAGTGATAAATCCAAGTAACTTAATCCTATATGATTATAATCAACGCCTGCAGATAATATTTCTTTATTCTCGTCATTATAATTAAAACGAGTCTTTTTTAAATCTAAATTAGACATACCAAATTCCCAAGCGCTCTTTGTAGTGTCTGATGAAGCAAAATGTTTAATAATAAAATCAAGATTATTAACTTCTTCATTCTTATATTTTTTTAAATTGAAATAAGTATTATTTAACACCACATCCCCTAATAAAATTTTCTTTTTATCTAAAGAAACCTCCTCAATATCAACGATCAATTTATTACTATAAAGTAACGTATCCTTATGCAAGTCCTCTACATATAAATCGGTAAGAATTAGCTTATTGAACAAAGACACATCTACATTACCTACAGTAATTTTATTACCCATTTTTTTAGATAATGATTTGATGTACTGCCGAACTAATGTTGTTTGAAAAGAAGAATTATGTGATGCTAAAGAACCTACTCCAATAACAATGAGCAAAAACAGCAACAGGGCAACTAATATTTTATTTCTTTTTTTAATAGCTTTGCTTCTTAATAAACTAACTTGTAAAAATAAGGTTAATGCAGCAATCTCCCATAATTATTTTAGGCATAGAATCCTCTTGCGATGACACCTCTGCTGCAATATTAAAAGATGGCAAAATTCTTGCCAACATAATTGCCAATCAGGATGTGCACGAAGCTTATGGAGGAGTTGTTCCTGAGCTTGCATCGAGAGCCCACCAACAAAACATAATACCTGTTGTTGACAAAGCAATTAAACAAGCTGGAATTACCAAAGATGACATTGATGCCATTGCTTTTACAAATGGCCCTGGACTTATGGGGTCTTTATTGGTTGGGAGTTCTTTTTCTAAAGCTTTTGCTCTGGCAATGGACATACCACTAGTTGAAGTAAACCACATGCATGGACACGTTTTAGCTCATTTTATTGATGAAGAAAACACCCCAAAACCAAGCTTCCCATTTTTATGCTTAACCGTTAGTGGCGGACACACACAAATTGTAAAAATTACCGACTATTTTAAAATGGAAGTTTTAGGCGAGACCATTGATGATGCTGCCGGAGAAGCTTTTGATAAAGTTGCTAAAATGTTAAGCCTACCCTATCCTGGTGGGCCTGTTTTAGATAAATTAGCTCAACTAGGAAACCCTAATAAATTTACTTTTACCCACCCAAAAGTACCCGACCTTAATTACAGCTTTAGTGGGCTAAAAACTTCTGTACTTTATTTTTTGAAAAAGGAAATAAAAACCAACCCTAATTTTATTGAAGAAAACCTAAATGATATTTGTGCTTCTGTACAAAAAACCATCGTAGATATTTTACTGATTGAATTAAAAAAAGCAATTAAACAAACAGATATTCAACAAATTGCAATTGCAGGTGGTGTTTCTGCCAACTCTGAATTACGAAAACGACTAGCTTCTTTTAGCAAGGACTACCAAATTTATATACCCAAAATGGAGTATTGCACAGACAATGCTGCAATGATTGCCATTAGCGGTTACTACAAATATTTAGAACAAGATTTTACTGTGCAAGGTATTGCCCCAAACGCCAGAATGAAGATTTAAAATCAAAAACATTTAACCCTGCTTTTAGCAATCCTTTTTACCTAACTTTGCCCCATGGAAAAAGAAAATATAATTTTTGGTGTACACCCTGTAATTGAAGCTATTAATGCTGGTAAAGCAATTGATAAATTATACATACAAAGAGACATTAAAGGAAGTGGATTGACTGAGTTACGCAAAGCTGTAAAAAAGAATAAAATTGTATTTTCTCATGTTCCTATTCAAAAAATAAACAAACACACTTCTGGAAATCACCAAGGGGTTTTGGCATTTATTTCTCCAATAGAATTGACCGATATTGAGTTATTGGTTCCCACTTTATTTGAAGCAGGTAAAACACCTTTTATTTTATTGTTAGATAAATTAACTGATGTTAGAAATTTTGGTGCAATTGCCAGAACTGCAGAATGTGCAGGGGTTGATGCCATTGTGGTTCCAAAAAGAGAATCGGCTCAAATAAATGCTGATGCGATTAAAACTTCTGCTGGAGCTTTACACACTATTCCTGTTTGTAAAGTAGATAACTTAACTGATACTGCTATGTTTTTACAAGCTAGTGGAATTAGAATTGTAAGCTGTACAGAAAAAACAGACAACTCAATTTATGATGTAGATTACAACACTCCAACTGCTATTGTTATGGGTAGTGAAGAGTTTGGGATTTCTAACCAAATACTTAAAATAAGTGATGATAAAGCTAAAATTCCTTTAGCTGGAGAAATCTCTTCTTTAAACGTATCTGTTGCTGCAGGGATTATACTTTATGAAGCTGTAAAACAAAGACAAGCTTAAGAATTCAATTCAGCTTTGGCTTTAATTATTTCTTCAGATGTTTTATTTTCTATTTTAGCATCTAACCAAGATATAAAATCAAAATACTCATTTGCAGCAGTTTCGTAAGGGTCTTTCAACACCTCAATAATATCATTTTTAAAATCTAAGTAAAGATTTTGCAAGTTATCTACATCTTTATTTTTTAAGAGTTTTTTAAAGTCTTTTAAAAATATTGTTTCAAATTTATAATTCTTCAAACTCTTTGTTACAAAACGTTTTGTAGATTTTAAGGTATAATCTAACAAATCATAATTTCCTAACTCAAAATGAATAATAAGGTTTACCAAACGAGCAAATGTATAAACATCTTCTCTTAATCCTGTTTCGCTATTATTTAAAACAAGGTTAATGTATTTTAATGCGTTTTTATAATCTCCTACTCCAAAATATGCTCTAGAAATATTATAATAAAACAACATTACCTCCTCATTATTTATTTTTCCATCATACTCCTCTATACCTCTCAATATAACTGGAACAACCGTATTTATTGCTTTATTAAAATTACCATTAGTTAAACAGATTAACAACTCAGCATTATTAGGAAATGTAAAAAGTTTCAATTGCACATCAAGACTCTCAAAACCTTTTTTCTTCACCAACCCTTTCATTTTCTCTATCATACCAAAACAATTGTCCCAATCCTTTTGGTCCATATAAGAAAACATTACATTATTTACTGCTTTTACATATCGTTTAGGCAGCTCTCTCATAATCATAGGATTATCTTCCATGATCGTAATAACTTTTCTAAAATTCACATAAGTTGCATCTAAGTTTCTTTCGGTAGAAGCACACAAACCTTTAATATAGTAACAAGCAGTTGCAGCTTTTGTTGAAAGTGCCGTGTTTTTACCTTTTATTAAATGGTAATTCGCAATTTCATCAACTATAGCCTGTTCCTCGTCATTTCTAGAATAACCACCTCTTCTAAAAACATAATTTATTTTAGAGTATAGCATTTGATATTCTGCTAAATTCCTTAAACGCTCCAAACAAACACTTTCCTCCTCTACCAACTTGTTTAAATCTTTTCCAAAAACCCCTCTTAAATACTCTTCCTCTACTAACGTTTTTTCCCAGTCAATTAAATCCAATAAAAAATAATATTTTTCATAATCATAAGCCATTTTCTTTGCCTTACGAATAATTTTACTACATTCTTTATATAATGCCTTATCGTATAGCAATTCAACATTTCTCAATTGTTCTTGTAAAATTGCAGCTGCCGACTTATCAGCATAAAACCCTCTTAGGCTTTTAAGAATAAGACTGTACAAATGATTTTTTTCGGATGGTAAATGCTTAATAAAAGTTTCATTTGAAAATTTATCTTTCAATCCAGCCTCATCATATTCTTCTTGAACTTCAATAGCATCAAACAGTTTCATATAATTCTTTTCTCCTGACTGAAGAGAAGATGATAACTTAAAATATCTTTTTTCTGACTTTGAAAGAGATTTTATCAGTTGAAACAGTTCTGTAGATGGCTTCATAGCAATACAATAAAAAAGCAAATTTATAAAGTCTAAAAGTAACGTAAAAAGGAAAACTTCCACCTAAGTATTTCAGATTAGGAATACAATTATACAGAAAATAGTATTATCAAACCATAAACGGTATTTAACAAATCTAAAACCCTTTAAACATTAACGTTTCAAACAAAAAAATGTTTAAAACTAAAAAAGACAACCAGTTTCATTTAATCTTCGTTTTACCTATATTTACAGACACATTTATCTTATCCATCAGAATGGAACTTGAAGAAAACAAAATAAAATTAAAGACTAAGGATAGGGACATTTTCTTCAAGAAAGAATTTTCTAAACTAAAAATTAAAGTCGCACTAAACTGGTTTAAACTAATAGCACTCTTTTTAGTAACTTTCTTTGGAGTAATTAAAGTTACATTCATCTTAAAAATGTCTTCAATTACTTTATCCGTTATTATCGCTATTATCTTTTCAGTTTCTGTTGTACTATTATTTTCTTATTTTAGAAATTACCAACTTAAAATTACTCGATTCGATAAAGAGCATATCTACAAAAAGATCAGTGCCGATTTGATTGAAAAATCAAAGTGCGATTCTTAAGCAACTTTTTCTAAAAACAACTCTATTTGAGAATAGATGTAATTCAGATCTTCTTCTTTAATACAATACGGAGGAATCATTATTAGAACATTCCCTAAAGGCCTTATTACAATTCCTTTATCCATAAACCACTTATAAGCATCATTTCCTTCAGTATTAAAATAGCTACGTTCTCCTTCAGTATCTAATTCAATTGCCGAAATTGTTCCGAAATTACGTGCATCTCTTAGTTTGGGGTGTTTTTTTATTTTAGCAATAAACTCTGATTGCTGCTTAACTATTCTTTTAATATTTTGTTGAGTTTCTTCAGTCTCAAACAAATCTAAATTTGCATTTGCAGCTGCACAAGCCAATGTATTTCCTGTATAAGAATGTCCATGTAAAAAAGTATGCTTCTTATTTGCCGAATCAAAAGCTTTAAATATTTTATCCGCAACAGCAGTAACTCCCATAGTCATAAAACCACCTGTAACCCCTTTAGACAAACAAATAACATCTGGCTTAAACTCTAAATGATCAGACGAGAAAAATTCACCTGTTCTATAGAACCCTGTCAAAACCTCATCAGCAATAGTTACTACATTGTACTTTTGACACAAGGCAATCATCTCTGATAAAATTTTAGGAGAATGTATTAACATACCTGCCGCTCCTTGAACAATCGGTTCAAATATAAAAGCTGCCACATCATTAGATTGCAAAAGTGATTCAAATCGAGATAAGATTTCTTCTCTATTCTTTTCATTTGGCGTCTCAATAAATTCAACATCAAACAAAAAACGCTCAAATGGTTCATTAAAACCTCCACGAGCAGTCAAACTCATACTACCAAAAGTATCACCGTGATAATCGTTCGTGAATGTGATGAATTTATTACGTTCCTCTCCTTGATTAAACCAATATTGAATAGCCATTTTTAATGCTACTTCATTGGCTGTCGAGCCATTATCTGAGAAAAATACTTTATCAATATTATGAGGCAAATGATTTACCAAACGCTCAGCCAACTTTACCGCCTGAGGATGTGTAAACCCACCAAAAGCAACATGTTCCAACTCTAAAGCTTGCTTAGATATTGCTTCCGCAATATAAGGATGACAATGTCCATGCATATTAACCCACCAACTTGAAAAACCATCAATATACTTCTTACCATCCTCTCCAAAAATATAAGCTCCTTCAGCTTTTACAATTGGGACTATTTCAGTTCCTTTATGATTAAAAGGGTGCCAAATATATTTTAAATCTTTTTCTACTAAACTCATATTGCTTTAAATTGAGATTTATAACTCAATACTATTTCTTTATTAATTTCTTGATGTTGCTGAATTCTCCCTAAGCATTTTAAATCTGAATAGTTCAAAATATACTTTTCAGTCTCAATATTTTCTTCCCCATTAAAAATTATTCCCAACACTTTAATCCCTCTATTTTTTAAAGCATCAATACTTAAAATAGTGTGATTGATACTCCCTAAATAATTTTGAGAAACCAATACGACTTCGAAACCTAAATATTTTATTAAATCGATTATTAAATCCTTATCATTCAACGGAACCATCAATCCTCCAGCACCTTCTACAACTAAATTATTATCTGTTTCAGGTAATTTAATTTCAGATAGTTTAATTTCTACACCATCTATTGCTGCCGCTGCATGAGGCGACATTGGAGAATTCAATTTCATTCCTTCAGGATGAATCACTGTTTTATTATTAGAAATAAATTTTTCCACTTTTATAGAATCCGAATTATCCAGATCTCCTGCCTGAACTGGCTTCCAATAATCAGCCTCTAATGCTTCTGTTAAAATTGCCGAAACAACCGTTTTTCCAACATCAGTTCCTATTCCTGTTACAAATATCTTTCTCATAATTGGTTCTCTATAACTTTAAGTAAACTATCAATTTGCTCTTTTGTATTGAAAGCATGAATACAAATTCTTAAACGCTCTTGGCCTTTTGAAACAGTTGGCGACAATATTGGTCGTACATCAAAACCATTATTCTGAACAGATTCTGCTAACTTTTTAACCGAATCATTACCTGGAACAATTATACATTGTATAGAACTGTCGCTCTCTACAATCTTGAATTTTGAATTTTGAATTTTGAATTTAAAATATTCAATTAATTCTTTTAGGGTTTCTATCCTTTCTAAATTTTCAGATAAGAAAGTATGTGCTTTTTTCATAGCCAAAATACTAGGCAATGGCAACGCAGTTGTATATATAAAAGAACGAGAATAATTAATCAAATAATCTCTTAACAATTTATTACCTAACACTACTGCACCATGAGAGCCCAACGCCTTTCCAAAAGTAGCGACTCTTGCAAAAACTTCATTTTCTAATCCATATTCAACAACCAGCCCCTCTCCTTTTGGCCCAAAAACACCAACAGCATGAGCTTCATCTACAATTAATGCTGCATCATATTTTTTAGAAATTTCAACCAACTCTTTTAATGGGGTTTTATCTCCATCCATAGAGTAAATAGATTCTACAGCAATCCAAACACTACCTTTAGCTTTTTGAATTTTATCTTCTAAAGCGTTTACATCATTATGTTTAAAAGAAAATGAATTCGCATTACTCAACTTTATCCCATCACGAATAGAGGCATGAATTAATTCATCGTAAATAATGGTGTCTCCTCTTTGTGGAAGGCTAGAAAATAAACCAATATTAGCATTGTAGCCTGAGTTAAATATCAAAGCCGATTCAGCTTTATAATAGCCTGCTAAAAAGACTTCAACCTCTTCAGTAATTTTATGATTACCAGAAATTAAACGAGAACCTGTTGCTCCATAAGTTTCAGAAAGCACCTCATCCAAAATATGAATTTCAGCTTCTGAAGCAAAACCTAAATAATCATTCGAACAAAAATCAATTAAATTCTCATTGACTTTTAATTCACGTAAAGCATTTTCTGATTTGCGTTGTGCTAGTTTTTGTTGGATATGGTTTAGGTGGGATTTCATTTTTTCATTGTCATGCAGAACAATAATTTGTCATACTGAGTTTATCGGAGTATTTACAAATTGACATGAAGTATCTAATTAAAAGATTCATCACTTCATTTTATAAAATATTATAACAAGATTCCCAGTCAAGCTGAGAATAACATAAATACTCGCCCCTTCCCTTCGGAGAGGTTAAGATGGACTATTTACTTTCAACTCTTTTCTTGCAGCTTTACCTTTCTCAGTCGCTTCAATATTTCTATCAATATCATGAGCAGGTCTACTCCATTTTTCTCTCCCTTCTTCTTGAACCTCTTTGTATGATTCTTTTGTTGATGGTTGTTCACCAGCAGTAAAAGCTTCTTTAGGCTTAACTCCTAAAATCTTGAACAATTCCATATCTTCATTATATTCAGGATTTGGAGTAGTTAATAATTTATCTCCAGCAAAAATAGAACTTGCACCAGCCATAAAGCACATTGCTTGTCCTTCTTTACTCATATGCTGTCTTCCTGCGGATAATCTTACCTCTGCCTTAGGCATTACAATTCTTGCCGTAGCAATCATTCTAACCATATCCCAAATTTCAACAGGTTTTTGTTCCTCTAAAGGTGTTCCCGGCACAGGAACTAACCCATTAATTGGCACTGAACCAGGATGAGGAGTCATGTTTGATAATGTATAAAGCATTCCTACTCTATCATTTTCATCCTCTCCCATTCCAATAATACCACCAGAACAAACATGAATTCCTTCATTTTGAGCGTGCTCAATTGTTCTTAATCTATCATCATAACCTCTTGTAGAAATTATCTCTTTATAAAAATCTTCTGATGAATCTAAATTATGATTGTAAGCATACAAACCTGCTTCTTTTAATCTTCTTGCTTGATCTTGTGATAACATACCTAAAGTACAGCAAACTTCCATATTCATAGAATTTACTTCCTTTACCATATCTAAAACATTGTCAAAATCTTCATTATTTTCAACATTCCTCCAAGCTGCACCCAAACAAACTCTTGATGCACCACTTTCCTTAGCATTAGTTGCCATTTCTTTTACTGTATCAACACTCATCAGGTCGTTCTTTTCAATACCTGTATGGTATCGAGCTGCTTGCGGACAGTATCCACAATCTTCTGAACAACCACCTGTTTTAATAGAAATTAAAGAACTTACCTGAACCTCTAAAGGATCGTGGTATTCTCTATGAATTGTTGCCGCATCATACATCAATTCCATTAAAGGCTTATTGTAAATTTCTAAAATCTCTTCTTTTGTCCAGTTATGTTTCGTTTCTGTCATATCAAAATTTTGAATAACAAAAATAAGTATTAGGAGTAAGAAAGTGTATTGTAAAAAGTAGAAAGTTTTAACGAGTTTATTAATAACGAAAACTTGTAACTTTACACCTTTCTAACTTTTTGAGTTTAACATGAGAATAGACATCATAACTGTATTACCCGATTTATTGGAAAGTCCTTTAAATACCTCTATTTTAAAGAGAGCTCAAGACAAAGGTTTAGTAGAAATTAACCTACATAACTTACGCGATTACTCTACCAATAAACAAAAAAGTATTGATGACACTCCTTTTGGTGGCGGTGCAGGAATGGTGATGCAAATTCAACCCATTGCCGACTGTATTGAAAATTTAAAATCAGAAAGAACTTATGATGAAATAATTTACATGACTCCTGACGGAGAAACGATGAAACAAGGAATGGTAAACACGTTATCTTTAAAAGAAAACATAATCATTTTAGCAGGTCATTACAAAGGTGTTGATGAAAGAATAAGAGAACTATTTATTACCAAAGAAATTTCTATTGGAGATTTTGTTTTAACTGGAGGAGAATTACCTGCAGCTATTTTAAGCGATGCTATAATTCGTTTAATACCTGGTGTAATAAATGACGAAACTTCTGCCTTAACAGATTCTTTTCAGGATGGATTATTAGCTCCACCTGTTTATTCTAGACCAGAAAATTATAAAGGATTAAAAGTTCCTGAAATATTATTAGGCGGCAATCATAAAGCCATAGACCAATGGCGTGAAGAAAAAGCTATTGAGAGAACTCAAGAAAGAAGGCCTGACTTGTTGGAAGACTAAGCAGCCTCTTCCATTTCATCACTTTTACACTTCTCTTGTGGTTTAGCGCCACAAAATCCGCAAGGCTTACCTTCATCATCTTCTCCAAAAATACGACTAGCACTTGCACAAGTTTTATCAAACTTCCCATCTTTTTTAAAGATGATTTTTACAGCCATACCAAAAACTCCAAGAGCCAACAAACCTGTTATTAATAAGAATAGTTTCATAATACAAAACTAAGAATTTATCAGATGATAACTATAAAACTTAAAAAATGCAACTTAAAAAGATTCAAAACCGTCTAACTGGAAAGAAAGACTTCATGAAAAAAATAAGCACACTCACTTTATTGCTCGTTTTAAAATTAACTGTGTTTTCTCAAAATACTTTTATCATGCAGTTAGACAAACATCTTAATAGCTCAAATATTCTTGTAATACCATCCCAAAATAATGAAATTTCTGTCTGGATTTCTGATAGCTTAGAATTACATAAGTTTGATAAATGTGGAAACAGTCTTTGGAATAAAAAATTTGATTTTCCTGATTTCATAAGCCCTATCTTTGAAAATATGATACCCCTTAAAAATGGAGGGTATGCATTTATGACTAGAGAAACAACAGGTCAAATTGTCTCTTCGAGAATTACGAAATTAGATAATCTAGGAAATGTCATTTGGAGTAAAGTTTATAGCATTCCATCTTACTCAATTTCTTCTTACTCCTTAATAGAAGATGATTTTGGAGACCTTTTTATTTATGGAAATACAAGCCCTTTAGGAGGAGGAACACCTTACAATCTAATTGTTAAAATTAATGCAAATGGAGACAGATTATGGTCGAAACACTATAATCATGGCGGAATTTGGGGGCAAGCAATTACAACTTCTGACAATGGAATTTTATTCAGGACTGGAAGCCGTTTAATTAAATTAAATAATTTAGGTAACGTGCAATGGACCTCTCAAAATTGGGCCTCAGGTTTTTATCATTATTATGCGCCCATAGAAGTTAGTGATGGGTATATTTTTACAGCATCAATCACACCAACTGGCTTTATCAACTTTATGAAAATTGATAAGGCTGGAAATCAAGTATGGGGAGGGGGAAAAATGTTGAATTTTGAAGGGGTAAACCGTAAATTATTAAAAAAAGTAAATGGCAACATCGTTTCAATATTTAATAAAACTATTAATGGTAAAAACTTACCTACAATTATAGAGTTTGATAAAGACCTTAATGTTGTGACAACAAACTCTATTCAGTTTTCTCAACCTGACATAGAACTTACAGCATATGATATTAACTTTGTAAATAACGAAACCCCAATATTGGTCGGAATAATTGATTCGTTAGGCCACAACAAACCTTTTATCGCTAAATTAAATCCTAACTATCAATCAGAATGTGAAGACACTACACTTTCTATTTCGTTTAGCCCACAAACGATTAACAATTCATCAATAACTACAACTGTACAGAATATAAACATTACCGAAACAAGTTCCATTTATCCCTCGACACCTTTTACCATTACCAATAGTTTCATTTGCTTTTCTAGCCAACCAACCATTAACATTGGAAACAACACCATCCTTTGCCCAAACACAAACATCACCCTAAAAAACTTAACTTCCTCTATATTTGACTCATTCTTATGGTCAACAAACGAAACAAGCTCTTCTATACAAGTTAATACACCTGGCGCATACTGGCTAGCTGCAACAGAAAGTTGCACAGGAACCATTCTTAACGATACTATTATTGTAGATGTATTACATTTTCCTGAACCAAACAATCTTATAAAAGACACTATACTTTGCTTAAGTAATTCAATTATTTTAGACGCAACACACATCGGAGGAACATATCAATGGAATGATGGTTCCATTTCCCCTTTTTTAACAGGCACATTACCAGGCTTATATTTTGTAGATATAACTTACCAAAGTTGTGTAAAAAGATTTTACTCAAATATAGTTGGTTGTGAAGAATACATTATCCCAAATGTATTTACACCGAATAACGATAACTATAATGATTTATTTAAGATTGTTTATAACGGAGACCAAGAATACCGTTTGTTAATTTATAATAGATGGGGACAATTAATGTTTGAAAGCAATGAAAAAGAGTATTTATGGAATGGTAAAAATGCTCCTGACGGCACTTATTTTTACATTTTTTCTTTAGGAAAACAAGAAATGAAAGGCACTCTATCTTTGTTTAGATAAATCATTTAAAATCGAGAAACCCCTCAAAAAATATTTGAAGGGCTTCTTTGCACTAACTAAACAGGAACCTGTTTTTTTGGGAGAGATTTACTAACTATCTATCTTACTATAAAAATATCTATTTATTCAACTGTATTAACTAGCATTTACATTAATGGCCTTATAAAATGATGATTGGAAACCGCTCATCACAAAATATTCAATTAATTTTCGACAAGAGGCTCGTAAGTTCTTATCGAATCCAATTGAAAACTTGTTATCCCTTCAATTTCATCGCAATCTAAACAAGTTAAGCCATCCTCTAACATCACCCATTTTTTGCCCAACATTTTTCTATCCCTGGTTCTTGTTACATTGTCAATATCATAAATAACATGTCTTAATGATTTGTCTAAATAAATTGATTTTCCAACTGGTAAATACATTTTAACATTAACCTCCTGACCTCTAACTCTATTTTTTCTTAATGTACTGATGTAATTCCCTAACAGAATAGAATCTCCGTTTACTAAGTATTTATAGTTCATTTGATTTAATTTTGAAGTCACATCTTTTCTTGAATGTCCTGCTACATCTTTTTGAACTGCAATTTCAAAACTATCAGACTTACTTTCAAATATTCTTAATTGTATATCACTAAAATAAATAGAATCTTTATCTAAAGAAATTGAGAAATATTTATCTTCTAAGATTCCTTGCCCTGGTATATTATTTGTTCTCATCGAAATAAAAAAATCCTCTTCAGAATTATCTACCACATCTTTTACCACACCTATTTCCGTATCGTAATGATCGTATGACAATTCTGTTCCCATTCTTATTCCAACCATTGCACACATAAAAATCCCCACCACCCACAACACAAGCAATCCAATATTCACTCCAGCATGAGTTTTAACTTTAAATAACAAATTAGCCCCAGCATAAATCAACATAATAATTGGCAATCCAACTGTTATTGCTACTCCAATAATCGCAATATGAAATTGATCTTCTGAAATAAAAATTAAATTAAAAAACTCACTTGAAGCAATAGAAAATACACCATCAGAAGTAATAGAAAAAATAGTCTCAGATCCAAACAACATCCCCAGTAGTCCAACTAGCATAAAAGTCCCAGCAATTAAAAATATAACCCCAAAAACTTTTCCGAAAACTTTAAATATCCCTCTTAATAAATGACCAATAAAACTAAAAAACGCTTCAAATGCTGACTCTACTTTTTTACCATATTGCTGTCCATTACTTTTAAAATGATCACTTACTTTATCAGCCTCATCTTTAAATGTTTTACTTAAATTATCAATATTTACAGGATCTCCTTTCATTTGTAATTTATCTGAGGCTGTTTTTGCTTCTGGCATTATAATCCACATAATCAAGTATATTAAAACCCCAAAACTAAATATACCTGCTACTATCAAAAACAATCTAATGTAAATAGGAGTTATTCCAAAATAAGCTGCTATACCAGAAGCTACCCCACCAATAACTCTTTCGTCAGGATCTCTAAATAGTTTTTTTGCAGTAGTATAAGTTCTTTGTTTTGAATAAGGTTTTTCTTCTTCAATACTCTCTTTATCATCCTCATCAAGATATTGTTCAGGTTTACCCATAATGGTAATTATCTCTTCTACATCTTTAGCGTTTATTACTTGATTTTCAGAAGTAATCTTCTCGTTAAAAAGCTCTGCAATTCTAGCTTCAATATCAGTCATTATTTCTTCGCTTTCTTCAGCATTTTTAAAATAACTTCTAATCTTGTTTAAATATTTTTTAAGATTTTCATAAGCATCAACATCTATATGAAAAACTATTCCGCTAATATTTACTGTTACTGTTTGATTCATTTTATATAAGATTATAATATTCTAATTAATTTGACTTTCTTGTTAACTTAACTGCTTTCACCAAATCATCCCATGTAGTTTCTAATTCTTTTAAAAACTCCTCTCCTATTTCAGTTAGTTGGTAATATTTTCTTGGTGGTCCAGATTT
>Ga0206123_10000569_pt1 | contig 36380 bp, 48 predicted proteins | sample Helgoland_Spring_2_FD_160086 | JGI IMG/M metagenome (GOLD analysis project Ga0206123, IMG submission 160086) | Pelagic subsurface seawater microbial communities from Kabeltonne, Helgoland, North Sea - Helgoland_Spring_Bloom_20160316_1 | ecosystem: Environmental > Aquatic > Marine > Epipelagic ...
CCATCTTTGCCGTAGAGCTCTACACCAATCACCCCAGCGGGTTGATCTTCGCTACCACAACCAAAGAAGCAACCGGGGTCCATTTCTGCCAGGTCTGATGTTGGTAAATCATTCATCGCCAGCAGCGCTTCGATACTGGCGATTGCCGGTTGTTGAAATATGTTCATTCGATTTTCCTCTTTAAAGCACTTAATGATAAATTTGCGCGAGTGCTGACACCGGCTCTACCGGGAAAGCATCAAACTGGCATCTATCCCTGGGAATATGGTTTAGTTCACGAATCCAGGAAAAAATAATTTGCAGCATAATTTTCTGCTTATCACCAGATTACAGCTTGCTCCAAGTCAAAAAGAGACCAATATGAGCGCACTCAGCATTACCCAACAATACTTTAATTTATCGAACAATCGGGACCTGAACAACATTTTTACTTTGTTTGCCGAGGACTCAACCTATAGCTCTGACAATACCGGTTTGTATTTTGGCGTTTCCGACATCAGCCAAATGATGATCCGATTCTATGACAGCTATCCCCTTCTGGTCTGGCATATCAAGACCATGGAAGAAATAACACCCTACATTGTTGAGGTCAGCTTTACGTTAACAATGAAAGATAACAATGGCGAGGTAATAGAGAAGCCTGGCATCGAGCGCGTGGTTGTAGTAGACCAGAAGCTGCGACATGTTGAGGTTCGAAACTCAACTCCATCCAGCGCCTGATTGGTCCAACCCGGACGTCCTTTTAGAGTTGCCACAAACCGTTTTGAACGCCACCCTGAATATAAATTGCAAAGGTACCGTAGCCAACCAATTCCAGTGGAGGATGAATAATTTCCCCACCCGCTGCGACAATCAGTTCAACTGAGGATTCTATGTTATCAACTAACCAATAGGGTCGAACAATGGGCGTTTCTGCGCCACTCATTGCAGCACGCACACCGATCATTGATCCATCAGGGCGGATCGCAAGTCTGGCATTACCGAGTACTTCAACCGGTTCACCAAAATTGGTCCCAAACGCTGTGGCGTAGGCATCGCACGCTGCATCAACATTCTCGGTTACTATTTCCAAATATTGGATATTCAAAATTTGACCCTCCGGGAGTTGCGTATTATGGAGTCTAGCATTTTCAAGGCGCTTTTTTGATAGACTCCAGTTTTAACCTATAAGGACCGCCCATGAGTCAGCTTTTATCTGAAACCGTTGTTAAAACCTATCAACAAATAATCCCTTCCGTGCTTGGTTATCTTGAAAAAGGACGCCTGCATTATGAGGAGATTGGCGAGGACGTTAATGATGCTGTGAACCTGCGTCTGATTGAAGATATGCAACCACTGCACTTTCAGATGGTGTCGGTGGTTCACCACTCGATGAATGCCATCACCAGCACAGAAACCGGTGATGCAGGACCACCTGATTTTTCATTGGCATTCGACTATGCTGGCCTGACCGCGCATGTCCAGGCCGCCCTCGACGCAGTCAATGCAACTGATCTTGATGCACTGGATGCCAGAGCAGGAAACCCGGTTGTATTTCGGATGGGTAAAAGGGAAATGCCGTTTACAGTTGCTAACTTTCTGTTGAGCTTTTCGTTACCTAATTTTTATTTTCACGCCACGACGGGGTATGACCTGCTTCGAACGAAGGGTGTAAAACTCGGCAAAATAGACTTTCTCGGCAACATGCGCATGGGGGGCTGAACCAGACTCCGCAATTAATGCCAGGGAGTTCCTTAAGGATTTGCCGCAGTACTATTTGCGCATATCCTTAAGGAACATCACTTTGCCATCTTTCCGCATTTCAACATCAAACAATTCGCTGACCTTGATTAAATCGCTCAGTTTTTTGTAACCATAGTTGATCGATGAAAAAGAGCTGTTGTTAGATATGTAATGCCCTACCCTGCTCATATCTGCCCAGCCATCATCATCCGATGTCTGTTCAACGGCAGTTCGAAGCAACCGCACCAGAGTGGTGTCCTTGCGCAGACCTTGTTTGCTCTTCTTTGTTTGATGTTGCGGGGCATCTGTTTTCACCTCGTCTTCAGAAACAAGGTTCTCGGTGTAAATAAAAGGCGAACAGGCATCAACAAAGGGTTGCGGTGTTTTCTTTTCACCAAAGCCATAAACCGGCAATCCGCTCTCAAGGATTCGGAGGACCAGCGGCGTAAAGTCACTGTCACTGGTCATCAATGCAAAGGCATCGATATTTTTGCTATAGAGCAAATCCATCGCGTCGATAATCATCGCAGAGTCTGTTGCATTTTTACCTTTGGTATACGCAAACTGCTGCATCGGTCTTATTGCATGCGGGTGCAGCCTGTCTATCCAGCCTGACAGGGATGGGTTGTTCCAGTCACCGTGTGCATGTCGAACGTTGACCATGCCATATTTGGCCAACTCTTCCAGCACACCTTCAATTGAGTTATGACTGACGTTATCGCAGTCGATCAGAAGTGCTATTCGGTTTCGGTCTGACACTGGATTCTCCAAAAGATGCGCCGAAAAAATCGGGCACGGTTTTTGTAATGACAGGTATTTAAGCCTTTCGATCCATCTGACACAAGCACTTGCAATGCGGGGCCATCAGAAAAGTCAGGGGACACGTATCGTTAATCGCAGAGGTGCCTGTTTCTCATTTACCTTTCCAGCCACCCATCGGCACAACGTGGACCGATTTTTTGCTACAGTACATATCAACAGCCAGAGTAGGTAAATCACTGATGACAACAGAAACTGACGGTTATTCCAGTCACCAGGTGCAACTAGCCGCTGATTACATAGCGTCAAAAATTAAGGGTACTCCCCCAGGTACACTCATCATACTGGGTTCTGGACTGGCTAGTCTGGGTGACGAGTTAAGTGAACCGGTTACCGTGCAATATGAAGACATTCCCGGTTTTGCTTCGCCGACTGTACCGGGGCACATCGGCGAACTTGTGCTGGGAACCTTATCGGGTCAATCAGTCGCAGTCATGAAAGGAAAGATCTTCAGTTATGAAGCGGCTGGTATTAATGGTATGCGCGTACCCATTCGCTGCATGTACAAACTGGGTGTTAAAACACTGATTTACTCTGCCTCTGTTGGCAGTCGCCTAGCCGAGGCTGGTGTCGGTGGGCTGGTGCTGGTTTCCGACCACATCAACGCCTTAGGTACTTCCCCGCTGCTAGGTAAACATGAACCGGCTTATGGCGATCAATTTCCTGATATGGCGACTGCTTATGACGAAGCCCTGCGAACCACGGTCAAATCAATTGCTACAAAGCACAAGATCCCGTTGCCCGAGGGGGTATATGGCGCTGTTCGTGGCCCAGCATTCGAAACCCCGGCAGAAGTGCGAATGATTCGAAGCTGGGGCGTGGACGTGGTTGGTATGTCGCTGGTACCCGAAGCGTTGCTTGCCAGGCAGTGTGATATGCGAGTCGTGGCGATCGCCAACGTCACAAACATGGCGGTAGGCATGACGTCCGATCCAGTCAATCACGAACAAACACTAATTGGAGCGGAAAAAGCCCGGGAGAATTTACGAACGATTCTCACGGAACTCATGGCAACATTTTGAATGTCTATAGACACTTGCTGACAATCAATCCGGCAACGCCAACACCCGCTTGGCAATAATGTTCAGCTGAACTTCCGAGCTACCACCGGCAATGGTATATGCCTTGTCGAATAGCCAACTGCGTGTGACGGCAAGCTCTTTCTTTGTGAAGGTATCACCCTCCCATCCCAACGACTGGGTCCCCATTGCCTTTAATCTCAGCTCATCTTCTTCGACGATCAATTCTGTACTGTAGTACTTGAACATCGAAGTTGCGAAGGTGATGGATTCCCCTTTGGCATTCTCCTGGGTGCTCCGCTGTGTCGTCAGCTTAAAAGCCCGCGAATTCATTTCGTTTCTCAGGATGTCATCACGAAGTTGTAAGTCTTCGAGTTTTCCCCCCGACTCACCTACATAATGCATGGCAACAGACGAGAGTTTATTTGCTTTACTCGGCGTACTGGCACCCCCAATCGAAAATCGTTCATGCTGCAATAGTCGCTTGGCAATTGCCCAGCCTCGATTTTCAGCACCAACTCTTTCGTGCTTGGGCACCTTCACATCATCAAAGAAGGTTTCGCAAAACGGTGAGTTGCCAGCGATTAGCTCGATCGGTTTTATCGTGACTCCTGGCGCATCCATGGGAAACAGCACAAAACTGATCCCTTCATGCTTCGATGCCTTCTGATCTGTCCGCACCAGACAGAATATCCAATCCGCTTTGTCGGCACCGGAAGTCCAGATCTTCGAACCATTGATCACATAATGGTCGCCGTCACTCACCGCCTTGGTTTGCAATGACGCCAGATCCGAGCCGGCACCGGGTTCAGAGTATCCCTGACACCAACGGGTCTCACCCCGGGCAATCTTCACCAGATGGCGGGCTTTTTGTTCATCATCGCCCATTTCAAGCAGGGTCGGCCCGATCATCGAATAACCCATACCCACCAGGGGCTGGGGCGCCCTGAGGGCACGCATCTCTTCATACAGCACTTTGACTTCTGCCGGAGACAATCCGGCGCCACCATACTCTTTTGGCCAGGATGGCACCGTATAACCTCGCTCAAGACAATGATCAAACCAGGTTTGAAAATCTTTGTTTTCAATCGGTTCTTTATCCCCGCCCGAAAAAGACAACCCGGAACCACGAATTGATTCGGGACAATTGGCCGCAAGCCAATCTTGAATTTCATGCCTGAATGTTTCCAGAGACGCCATTTTTTCCCTCTATCTGTCGGAGTAATGCCAATATAAAATCACGGGGCAGGCTAAATGTCGAATATCAACGGCTGTTTAATGATCCAGATCAACCGGGATTTCCCGGGACAGTAAACCTGATCTGCCCCTGGGTTCGCCAGCCCCATCACCTTATCTACGAGTCTCCGGTTCCCGTTGTAACCCCAAGTGTGAACCAGAATAGAGAACCAGTATGCAGGCCACAACTGCAAAGGGAAGATTCTTGGTGATCTGATGGAATGGGGTCAAGGCTTCAACAATGGAAGCACTGCCAGAGATCCCAAGGGCATCGTTGCAAAGCCCGTGAATCACAATCGCCGGGATAACACTGCCCCCCAGGCGGTTACAGAAAAATATGGCAATGATAGAAACAGCGATCGTGCCCATCAGAAATGAAGGCAGATATTGAATCAAGTAACTCAATACACCCAGGCGATCTATCACACCGGTTGTTAGATCCCTGGGGAAGTGCCACATGCCCCAGGCGATACCCACGGCAAATGCAGCAGCAAGTGGATTAAGCCCCGACAGCTGTAATTCAGACTGTGCATAGCCGCGCCAGCCAAGCTCTTCCAACAAGGCACCCTGATCAAGAATCGACATAACCAGGATCGACAGAGCAAAGGAGAAACTCAAAGAAAAATTTGTCTCATAACTCGCACCCAGACTCGTTCGAAACAGGAAAACCAGCCCCAGGCAAGCAACCAGAATAAGACTAACCGTCACATAATTCATCACCGCATAAATGAAAGTGCAGCCCTGATAGGGTCGAAGCCGCCGGAGAAACCTTACCCATGCAGCGCCGTTAGTTTGAAAGGAGAGTACCAGCACGGCTGCAATAGCCGGCACCAGGGAACCAAGCAGAGTCAGAAGCAGGACAGGCTCTATGGCGCTGAGCCGCAGAACCGAGACTAAACTTGAAGTCCACTGAATGCCTGAGGCTTCGCTGGCTTTTGTCGCCGCCGCAGAGAAATCCATGCTGCCGTTATTAAACACCCAGCTCAGTAAGGGAATTAGTCCTAACAATAAGAAAGTGAGTAGGTAAAAGATAATGAATTGGCGGTAGGGTTTCATGCTATGTCCTGGCATCCTCGATTTGCCGTATCTCAATAGCCACCGGCAACAAATATCTAAAACGAAAGGTCGTCAGTCTATAGCCATAAAGCACCCGCACGCCTCTGTTATCAATTTCAACCCGGTCGTCTCGCTGCTGATGTGCTATTACTTTGTTATAAAGTGCATATACCATATCCGAAGATTCAACATACACGCCCATAGATTCATAAGCTGTTGTTGTCATGGGATTATCCTCCATCGCCTATCTGGTAGGTTAACTTCTGGATTGTTTTTGCATAAAGTTTGCCCAAAATTCCTGGTCACCCTGATCCGAAATGGTTGTAATGCTGGTATCAACGCTGTCCCAGGACGCTACGCTGGCAGCATGCATATTGATCTCGGGTTTTAATGCTAGTGGAGAATCGATCAGACCGGCAGGTATCGCGACGAAGGCACCTTCGTGGGTGAAGTGTGGAAGCGGTGAACCACAGGTGCAGCAAAACGGTCGCTTGTTGCCTGGCGTCGATTCATATTCTGAAATGGCCGAACTGCGCGAGATCCAGCTAAAGCCGTTAGAATCTACCTGTACCTGGCTACGAGAACCAACACCTGAAGCTTTTTGACATTTTTTACAGTAACACCGATTGAACAGAACAATCGCTGAAGCGTCAAATTGAAAACTGATGGCGTTACAAAGACAAGCGCCTTTGAGCATGGCAAATTCCTCAGGCTTCTAATGTCGTAGCATTCTCACTTGAAACAGCTTATATGTTTTCTAGTGCCAGCAGCAAACTGATGCCAGGCGCTCTCAGAAACAAGATCAAGGTACTACCTTATTGCAGACGAAACTTCGAGCTTGCCTTCAAGCGCATCCTCCATCGCTTTCTGGGCAAGGTGGAGGCCCGCTTCATACCGGCCAAAGGTAAAGTTTGTATTCACACCCGCCGCAAAACCCTTTTGGATGCCTTCACCAATCTCAAAATCTTCATTAAAAACCTTTCGAACCCCCTCGTAGTTGGCCTCCCAGTACTTCTTTGCCTTCTCGGTGACCGCGGGTTCCGGAATCAGCATCATGCACTTAAAAACGCAGCTTTCCGGACCTGTCGGGATAATTGTGTGGATGTAAACATGATCCGTCATTGCTTGAACGAAGTTGCAGGGAAACAGGTAATTCTGGGTCATGAAATATGGCCGGTAATCCCGAGTCGCTGGCGCCATGTCTTTTTGCTCGGTGATTTTTGCCAGCGGAACCGCATGCCGAAAATGGGGGTACTTATCGAGAAATACCGATTGATTATCAAGATAGGAAGAACAGGCTGTGTTCTTGTGCGCTGAACAGAAGTGGTAATTTTCCTGAAACCCTTCGAGGGCGATACGCCAGTTCATATCCCGCTTCAGCGACCATTCGCGATAGATAGTGTGCGACTCTAACCCAAGCGAGCCAAGTTGTTCTGCCATAGGTGTAAGCCAGGCATCAATGTCAATCGCAGCTTCACTCGGCGAGGGTCGAACCCAGATTAAGCCGAATCGTTCAAATGCCGGAAGTTGGACCAGACCGTGAGTTGCCTTGTCAATCTCACCAAAACCGGCAGCCTGGCGCATACCTCTAAAATGGCCATCAAGGTCATAGGTCCAGCCATGGTAGGGACAAGAAAAAGTGTTTGCCTTGCCGCAAGGTTCATTGACAACCAGTGCGCCACGATGTCTGCAAACGTTGACAAAAGCGTTCAATTCACCCGCCCGATTGCGAGTGACCAAAATGGGAATACCGGTATCCTTGTGTGTGAAATATTCTCCCGGTTCTTTCAGTTGCTCCCTGTGCCCCACAATTATCGGGAACTTGCGGAACAGCGTGTCGATCTCCTGCTTTAACCGATCCGGATCGGTATAGTGAGTCACCGGGTTCAGCATGGTCTCCGGTTCCAGATGAGTTGTGCCTGATTCGCAGTACTCGAGGATGGTGTTAATGATGTCGAGTTCTTCATTGCTGGTGTTCATAATTTCCCAACCCTGATGTTATGTTTCGAACGAAGGCGCTCCGCTACGCTTTATGAGTCAGTGACTAACCGTGGAACGGACGTACTTCAACGGGAGCTCTACAGGCAATTGCAGCTTTCTTCCCCCACACAAGTGCTTGATCCAGATCTGATACCTCTAGTACCCAAAGGCCTCCGACATGCTCTGGGGCACTTAGGTACAGCCCAGGGGAAACGATGATCTCACCATGTTCGTTCACACTTAGCGCTCTCGCGCTTTCCGGCGACTGCAATCCACCAACAAATATCCTCACACCCGCAGCCGTCATTTCTTCGTTCAGCACATCAATGTCGCTCAGCATTGCCGGGTTCTCTGATACCGAGGGATTGTAATTCAGCGGGCGATGAATACTGATCAAGTATTGCGGCACGGCTTACTCGTGTGCAATTGGTTTGTCAGTAAAGAGAAAATCTTTTAACTCTTTGTCAAATGCAGGGTCTCGTCGTCTAATCCATTCAAGCACCATCGCAGCATGTTCTTTCTCTTCATCTCGATTATGAGCCAGGATTGCTTTCAACTCTTTGTCTTTGCACGCATCAACTCGCTGGTTGTACCAATCAACTGCCTCCAGTTCTTCCATCAGGGAAGTAATTGCCCTGTGCATGTCCCTGGTTTCGTCAGTCAATTCATTGATCGGTTCGTGGTAGCCTTCGTTTGACATTATTACTGCCCTTCCCTGTTAAATCGTAAGTGAGTATTTTAAAGGCTAACAATAGCGTTTTTGTTAAGCGCACTCAACAATCTCGACAAAACCCGGTCGGGGATAACCGACATTGGCTGAGAGTTCCGAATCACTCGTGCTACGCCCAAGAATCGAGGTATATGCCAAATTTACATTACCCGGCAACACTCGCGGTTATTTGAATAGTTTCACCAACAGGCTCAGCGATTTGCTTGAGATTAAAGCCTGCATTCGCCAGATGTTCACAAAATTGGTCAATACTCCAGATCGTTCTTGTCCACATTCTTTCAACGGACTCTACACCGCCACTGGTGTCAATACGTTCGTAACGGAGTAACACTGATAGTTTTTGTGTTTCCGCATCCCAATCTAACTCCGTCATGCCTACCCTGATTTGAAAACCCTTGTGTTCGGTTTCTTTAAACCTGCCAACATATTTTCGAAGGCTCGCAACGTCAGGCACGTCCAGATCGATTAAGACGGTCCCCGTTGGCTGTAGACAATCGCGAATTCTGAGCAATGTTTTATTCAGGTCTGAGTCGCTCTGAAGCAGCGTAATACTGCCATTGGCGACATAAACACTCTTGAACTTTCGAGCGAGGACAAAATCCTGCATCTTCGCTTGATGAAGGATTACGATTAAGTTTCTTTGTCGTGCAGCCTCCTCGCAAATCTTCAGCATGTCTTTCGAAGAATCGATACCTTCTACATCAAGCCCGGATTCCAACAGATCAAGTATCGGCTGACCTGTGCCGCAGCAAAGTTCCAGCGCGGGTTCACCATGGGTCTTAACAAAATCTATGAACCTGGCTGATCCGGTTATCCCACCAGCAAGCGGCTCATATAAATCTGCAACAAGACCTGTATAGAAATCAGCGGCGTCATTCATTTCGACAATTCACAAAGCAGCAGGACAAGTATCAATCTTTGATTCAGACCCGACATCTTGCGACTCTTTAGTCCGAAGCAGATACATGTTGGTCGATCAGAATCTGATTACCATCCGGGTCTTCCAGGGTAAAGTGTGCTGGCCCAGTTGTCGCCTCGTCTGCTTCAGTAATTAGCGTAATGCCTTCTGCTTTAAATTTGCGTTGCAGTTCACGAATATCAGTGAACTCGGCTAATTTATTAGCGTCGTTGTCCCAACCAGGGTTGAACGTCATGATATTATGATCGAACATGCCCTGAAACAAGCCGATGATAGTGGTGCCATTCTGCAGGACTAACCAATTTTGTTCCTGATCCCCACCTCTGACTTTAAATCCAAGCTTTTCATAAAATGCTCGTGAGACTGCGATATCCTTAACTGTGAGACTGACTGAGAAGTTGCCTAGTTGCATAGTAGATTCCTTTGTTTTAATTGATTTTTTGGATGCGGTTGTGGCTGTTGGTGTAGTGGTACAACCCACTAAAAACACTGTTAACAATAAGAAATAGCAAAGTTTGTTCACGCAGATCTCCTCCAGGTTTTTCATCTAATCCATGGTTAATTGACTGAGCGATTGCGGAGGAGACTACTGGCATCGCCACCATCGACGGAACAAATTAAGTTCACCACTAGCCTTTAACATTTTTCTTAACATAGACAAGTTCGGGATCATCAGGGTCAAGATTATGAATAACGCCAGATCGTTTGTAGCCCAGCTTATCTAACACTCGCTGCATGTGCGAGTTTGACTCATTGGTTGATGTAAACAAGTCCTCGGACCTGGACTGCATTTCCAGAAATGATATTAAACGGGGACCATAACCATGGGAGCGCTTGTTAACATCTATGTAGACTAGCTCCAGAAATGATCGGCCAAAAAAACCATGCGATATCACGCCGTAACCCACAATATTCCCTGAATCTTCAATTGTCCATGCAAGGTTCGCACAGACGGCATCTTTGATGACCTCTCGCCTCCCATCATCCACCCGTGCGACGTGATCAAGTTGAACTAGAACCGGTAAATCTTCGTCTGTGGTCAACCTGATAACAACAGCCTTCATCTGCATATTAGTTGCCTTCCATCACCTGATTCATTGTATCGCCAAATGTGGCGCCTTTTACCTCGTAGCAATGGTCCAGGTCAGTGGCCCAGGGACGATCAAGATGTACCCAGGCGGCATGGTAACCCACCTGCTTGCTACCCCAGACGTCATTAACTGGATGGTCCCCAACGAACCAGCATTCACCGGGATTCAGACCGAGTATTGAAGTAGCCTCAAGGTAGATAGAAGGATCAGGCTTTTTGGCACCAAATGTTTCAGAAATAACGATAGCCTCAAAATATGCCGCCAGGCCGCTACGCTTAATCTTGGTTTCCTGTGCCTGGGTAGAACCATTAGAAACTATTGCCAGTGGGATATTGTCGTTCCCGAGCGCTGCAAGAACTTCTATGACATCGTCCGCCAATCGAGGCGTCTCCCAGACCTCGTTGAAGAAGGCTTGCTCGACAATTTTCCGGGAAGGAATAATGCCCGCCAGGTTTTCCCACATTTGTTCAAAGAATAATCCCCTGGGGGTATAACCGTGACCATCTATCTGATGTACTTTATCAATAAACGTTTGAGCAGTTGCTTCAGTGCCAGACAGGTATTGTTGCCAAAGGGCCTGGGCAAATTCTTCCACGGCACCCGTACGATCTATCAAGGTTTCATCCAGGTCGAAGACGATGCCACGGATAGTCATCCTGGATTGCACCAGGACGCATTTAGGAGCGACCAAGGGGAGTTTTCCTGTGGTAGCAAAGAACGTGTTGTATATTTTTTAGTTAGAGGCATGCCTTGAACAACCAAAGATAAAAACAATGCTGCTTGTTTGTTAATCAACAACTTCACGATTTTCTCCTCGTTTGTGAGCAATTTAACTATTGCCAAAACGGCAGTGAAATGGCCAGGATATACAGACCGCGCTCTGTCAGTAACACCACTGTGATTCACAGGGTACACGATCTCCATCACCATCCATTTTAGTATCTGGACAATTTTTCATGAAAAAGACGGCTTCCGGACAGGAGGTCATTTGCGAGCAATATTGCCGACCGTCACAGTGAAACGCAGAATGCTCGTCGGTCTGCTGGGTTGTTACTAAGGGTATTGCCGGCTCAACCTCCAATTGCATGTTTTCTGACTTTTCGCAGACGACATCTGAAGGTACATTCCCAAAGTGAACCTGGCCATCTTTTGTCACACATTTGGTCACTGCAGCTTTTTTCGAACCCGCGAGATCGTGATTAGAGGAATGGTTTAGATTTGGATTATTCGATCGGAGCCAGGTGATCGAAAAAGTCAAAACCATAAGCGATAAAATAGTTGCTGAGCGTTTCATCTACAATCCACCTACCACCTTGATGAGCAATGTTGCTCAGGTCAACAACCTACTCTATCTCCCCTGCCCTTCGATCACCAACAACAATATTTAGGCCATCAAGTCTCGGGAACCGCATAACCTTTTCTTAATCTTTTGTAATGTTTTTGTAAATTTTACTCTGACCCGAATTATTGCCGACCGGAATTATTCCAGCGGTCGATGGTCACCGTTAGGGCCGGGGGTGATGTGGATGAAGCGTGCTTCTTCGATAAGCGAGACCTTGTGCCATTCGCCTTTCGGAACGATACAGGTGTCACCCGGACCCAGAATGAGATCTTCGTCGGGTGATGAGTCGCAGGACACACGAACCTTACCGGAAATGATATGCAGGACCTCATCACCGTCCGGATGCATCTCACCGTTGTGGGGTGCGTCTGACGTTAAGGTTAATATCCCAACCGTCATGCCATCAATTCTCTCCGGCGGTCCCGGTTTTCGTTTTCTGGCTGCTATCGAAAGATCTCTATGGATATCAAGGGAACACTCAGAAACATCTACGGGTATAAGTTTTGGCATTTTCGTTGAGTCCTTCTTGGGTGCTAGTCGAATCCGCAAAAAGCGGTACTTTTTTATATGGATATTAACCATATCGCAAGAATAGCTGATTGCCAGGTGTTCAGACACATCAAAGAATTGGGGTAGACACATCCAATACTGGAGGATTCATGCTGTCGTGTTGCGCTAGTCATCTTCCTGCACCTATTCAAGAAAGGAACTCTATCAGCTACCTGTCCCCGGTTTTGTCGGATTGACACTTTTGAATATCTCCCACGAGTTCCAAAAATTTTGACCCGGAAAAAGAGTGCCCGCGATCTTCGAACTCGCGGAGGATCGCCTGAGGGAGTTTCTCCGCCCAGTCAGTCAAATGAGAAAAGGGAACCCACTCGTCATCCCGGCTGTGGTACAGGGCAAGATGTTGCACCTCCGGGAGACTGGCACCAAAATTTACGTCCAGTGCAAAGTCGTCGGTACCCCACTCACCGTCTGTACATTTGTACGGGGCAGCAATGAGGAAAAGCCCGCCGATTGACAAGGGTATCGATTCTTCCGAAAGGTATTTTAGTAAGGCGGGTCCACCCAGTGAATGGGTGACGATAATTCCACCGTTACCAAAACCTTCGAGTTCTGATCCGATCTGTGTCTTCCAGGCATCGTAATCAACATTCTCCAGACCCGAAAATTTTGGATAGGTGAAGTTGTATTCTGCGCCAAGGCCGTTCTTCAAATAGTCGGCCAATACCTTATCTTCGTCGTAAGCGCCTTCGCCAGCACCTTGTATAAACAAAACCTGCTTTACCATCTTCTGTCACCCTCTGATGTTGTCGATAGATTCTTGCTGCAATTCCCTCTTCAATGGCGGCCTGCGCATCGCTAACGAAGGCCTCCCAGTCGCTGGCAGGCAACTCACTCATTTGTAAATTTTACTCTGACCCGAATTATTCTGGCGCAGCCATTCCACTCGCAAACGGTGTGTCGACAAGTGTTTTCCATTTATTTGCTATGTTTGTTGTTTACCTGTTTTTAAGTTTTACCAGGGTGTCGCCGGATCGATCATAGCCAATTGTGACTCCATCATCGTTGGCGATGATCTCACGCACTTTTGCTTCCGGGACTTTTGCGGTTTGTGCCAGGCCGGGAAGTGATCTCCATCTGTATTTTGGTGACGTTAATGCCGCCAGTATGGCCTGGCGAATCTTGTCATCTTTGATCTCGTCCGGGTCAGAGATCAAGCGCGCGCTTTCAACTTCATTTTCGTTTTGATTTTTTTCTTCGATCGATGCTAACCGCTCTCTGAGATTATCAACTTCCTCCTTGAGTGGATCGAGTTCCTGGTCAAGGCTGTTGGAAAGCTCATTCAGTTTGATGTGATTTTCACCCCATTTCAGCTCTAGGTTCCGGGACGCCAGTAAATCCAGAAACGACCTCCGGAATACGATCAATAGAATGAAAACGAGTATGGCTATAATAACAGGCGATTCAAGCAACGCCTGTATAAGCGTATTCCAATCAATCTGGGTCGTATCATTCATGTCAGCTCCTATGGGCTACTAACTCCAGGTTAAGCCGCGCGGCACAAGAGGTGGAGTTTGCGATGAATAAGTAAAAGCATTTGCACACGGGGCCAGAGGTGGCACGGCCGAGTGCTGACGCAAATTGCTACAGAATCACGGCTTAATTTTCACTTTGCATTCGCTTCATCGCGGACAACCTGGTTGACCTTCTCTACGAACTCTTGAGTCGTGGTTTCGTTCTGGACGCGTGGGTAATTTGTCTCCCACCATAATGCGAACAGCGGGTCAGCTATCACGTTGTTGGCATAGCTCCTCTCGATAATCGCAGCCGACTCCTGGTCGGGTGCGGTTCTGTACAAATTTACATGACCTATAAATATGGCATTATAGAATTGGCCTACCGAGTGCACCTCTTCTTCTTCGAGTCCCCCTTCAATTAATGTAGAGGCAAGCGGATCGAGCAACCAGTTTGATCCCACTACTTTCGACGCGCGCAAGAGTGTTCGTCTCGTCGCTGGATCAGAGGTTGCTCTCCAGGAAATGTCCATATACAAATTTGCGATCTTGTCATCAAAGTCAGAAAGATTTTGCAACCGCAGCAACCTAATTTGAATGGCAAGATAGATAAGCGTGATAAGCACCGCCAGGGACCCTAGGAACTCGCCCATGTTACCCAGTACTTGAGTGACTTCTATCCAGGTCATGAGGAAACCTCAGCAGGAATACAACGAAGGTATAGAAAAAACCATTTGAGGTTTTCCCAACAGTTGACTGAGGTATTCACACTAGTCGAACTCCTTCTGCTCTCAATTCGCCTATTGTAACCCTCTGCTGCAATCTGTCTATATCGTTCTAATTTTACGATATGAAAACCAGGAAGCAGGGTTACCATTGACCGTCTACCTTCGTAATCGAAGCCAGCAAGACTTGCCGATACAGTCATCCACAAACGCAATCGCTGGAAATTCAGTCGAAGTCAGTATCATTTGATGCGCACGGTTGTTGAGTGTGTGGGCCTATCTAGTCCTTACTTTACAACCTTGCATTGATATACCCGCACCAGGCCTCAGACATGATGTCTGGTTTGCCTTGCTTGGATCGAATTTTTAATTTGAATTCTGCCGCTGATCTCCATTCTCTAGAGCCTGGATCAGGTCCATGGCCCTGGGCGTCACCAATATGCAGCACATGGTCCACCCTTGAATACCACTCCGTAGAGCAGGATATATGAGATGAATTTACAGGGTGCTCTTGCACGCTACAGCCCGAAAACAAAAACACTGCAGCTAAAATTACCCTTACCATAACAATGTTCTTCACCTCGCAGCCAGCTAACACCGGGCTTCAGCCAAAATGGCGATTAAATTAATCTGCATGTTCTTTGCTTAAATCATCGAGCTTTCTAACTCTTTGCTCAATTTGTTCGCTCAAACCTGTCCTTGCAGGATCAAGCACTACAGGATTCGCCTCCCATATTGCTCTTACCCCTGGGTTCATTTTGAGACTACTAACAATCGTTAAGAGCACTTGTTCCATCGCATCACTTCTATTACTGATCAGATTCTGAAAATAAATTGCGCTCATCATTTCAAACCAGGACATTGTTAAATGGCGAAAGCGAGACCTAACGCGGTCCAGTTTGCTGCCCTCATCTCAACACCTTTGCAGTACACAGTGACCCATAACACCCGATGACGTGGCGCTGAACAACGCGAAGCGTCTCAGCTATAGAAGAATGAGACGGTCAATTAACGGCCATGCTATGTGGCGGTACCAATGTGCTGAATTTCAATTGCCAGCGGCAAAAGGTACTTAAAACGAAACTGGGTTACCGAACCACCATAGAGTGTTTGCACACCCCTCTCGTCAAGTTCAACGCGGGTATCATTCTGGCTTTGTAATAAAACACGGTTGTAAATAGTGGTGACTTCTTCTGAACTAGCCACATAGATACCCATATGTTCGTACGAAGAAGAGACCATGGGCGTATCAAGGGCTCGTACGTTCAGGTACTGACCATGAGCAGGAAGCGATATCAGTAATCGTTCATTCTCAATCGAAAGTTTCTCATCAATTTTCCACCCGAGTAGATCACAATAGAACCCGATGTCTGCGATGTATTCTTTTGTGAACATCGATCGATGGACGCTCATTGCAACATGACTTATCAAGCTGGCTTCTTCCACGACATCACCTCGTTCGATTTTTGGTTTATGTAAGGTCTTGTCACACAGCGCCTGCCTAAATCGCCAATCGGTAGCGAGTCGATTCGAGGCACTGGCTAAATCTTTTAACTTTTATGAACGATAATCTCAACCGGCGCAATCAGATCGTTGGTAATATTCTCGACCATGTTTTTTACCTTCCTGGCAGTAGTTTCCCCCATGAGTGTATGAAGCCCTAGCGGTGGCGGGCCTCCATGAGCTTCTGTTTTTGCCCGTTGTTGCTTAAAGAACTCCAATGAAAAATCACGTCGATTATTCTGTTTGGAAATCGTAAAACCGGCATCACTTAACGCCTGCTGATACTGGTCAGGCGTCGCGAGCTTACTGGTGCTGCTGTCTGTCGCCCATGGCACTGGATAAACTAACTCGCCGTCTGTTTGACGCATGATGTCATAAACACCAAAAGCTGATCCAGATTTTAGCACCCGAAATATTTCGGCGAATAGCGATGCTTTATCATCAATATTCATACCGACATGGAGCATATAACCCCCATCGAATGTCTTGCCCTGAAACGGCATCGACAATGCACTTCCCTGTTCGAGAGACACAAATTTGTCAAGATTCAACCAGTGACACAGTGCATTTCCGGTTTCGATGAACTCAGGTGTTAAGTCAATTCCCGCAACACGGTTTTTATATTTTGTTGCAACATAGCGGGCAGCGCCTCCCAGACCACAACCCACATCTAACAAATAGCCTTGTTCTGAAAAATTGAGTTGTTTGAATAGATGATCCGTTGCCAGGCGTCCCCCGACATGGAACTCATCAACCGGCGCAAGGTCCTCAATTGTGACGTTTCTAATGGTTTTACCAAGGGTCGGAAGCGCGGCTTCAATTGCTTTCAGTAAATCCCCATGTAAATAATGATCTGCTACAGATTTATCATATGACACAAATAGCCCTCCCCCTGATAATCGATTCTAAAATATAACATCACCATAATGGACACGAAGCCGCACCTGGAGCGTCCAGACCACTTCGTGGCTGATTCACGGTGCTGCGATAGATCATTTGAATAGCGCTTTGACAAAACCGGATGGCCAATATAACCAACCCGACACAATGCTCCCAGTGTTGCTCGCCGAGGTGAAATCCAAAACCATGCTTTCTTTGTCAGTTGGAAATTTTAATTCGCTTGTTGACGCATTTCGATAGACTCCGGAAATTGGCTTTCCCGTATCTGAATAATTCAGTGTTAGCGAGCCACCTTCGCACTCAAATGTTCCCTTATACAAATGTTCTTCCCCGACATGATGAAGATCGCCGGGAAGCCAACTCTTGTGAAGGAATTGATATCGTCCATTCTCCTGAATTTCCAGGGATAGAGAAAATTCGCTCTCGGTAATAGCCTCGTAATTTCCAGGCGGTATATCACAAGCAAAAGCGATTTGTGGGAGGAAGAGTATGGGCAAGAGTAGTCGTAGCCTCATGACTTAATACATACGCCTATGTAGACAATCCGTGAAAAGCAGGATGACGCAACCAAAAGGATGAGCTTTTGAGCGCAGCACAGCAAAAACAGTTCGATTTACTGTACCAACAACATATTAACGCCCTGACTCGACAAGGCAAGTGCAATATGGCTATCGACGCTTATGCGAGCACAGACACACGCATGACGACAACTTGCGACAAGTGGGAACATCGCAACGCTGACATACCTGAATGAGAACCATTGGAGCTCAAAATGACAGATCGCCACTAGTAAGAAACTTATCAATTCTCCAAAGCTGGATGCCAGACCCGAGAGAGGCTGGTTAGGTTTCAGACTTGAGCAACTGACGATCCGCTGTTTCCGATCACCACCAACCTAAGCGGATTGGCTGCGGTCGTTTCGAGCGGCATAACAGCAAGCTCCGCTACCATCTTCCCAAGGGAATTTTTGGGAGATAGTAGCGACGCGATCCCTAAAACGTACCGCAGAAAATGTCAGCTGGAGCAAATAATCATGCAACTATTTACGATATTGATAGGAAGATCGCCGGTTTACCAGCAACCCCATAATGCCTATCATTAACAAGCCGATCATGCCTGGTTCTGGCACACTTGTTGGCGTTGATACCTCAGCAGTGAAACCCATATTTTGGAAATCAACTTGCTTATTGTCACCCGTTAAGAAAGCTGTCACATACTGAACATTTAGAGGTGCCGGTAAAATAATATCTTCCGCCAATATGCCAGGACTACTACCCAACGCCGGCAGAACGGACAATGTGCCAACTATATCGTTTGAAGTATTAAAGAAAGTAAAATCAATGTTGTCCACATCGAAGCTTTCCGCCGTGTAATTCCAGAAAGACAAAGTAGTAATATCGTACTCCAGGCCAAAATCAAACAACAACTCAAGCCCGCCGCCAACTTCATCTGCGGTAAACCAGATGTGTGTGGTTTGATTGTGGAATTCCGTTGCGTCGGCACTTGGCGCATCGATTACCTTATCAATCGTTCCGCCAGAAAAGGTGTTATTAAATGTGCCCGCTGACGTGCCTGCACCAACCGCAACAGAGATATTACTTTCATTCAGATATATTGGAGCTGCCATTGCGTTAAAGCACAGTAAGCCGGCAGTAATGCCAAGCAACCCAGGTCTTAATATTTTCATTTTTCTTATCCTATTGGTTTTTATATCAATTCAAATGCCCTGGTATTAATTTGATCAACCACAATTAGGCATCGGTTATTCGTTCTTTTTTTCCCGTAACTATAGGTTAGGCGCCTGCATCGCTAAATGCATTGACATACTTCGCCATACCTCTGAGATTGTTCAGAACCCCTGGCGAAATTTCCAGATGCATAAACGCTTCTGTTGCGCCGTATTCGTTACCTATGTGTGAAGTGCTAAACCCAAATCTTTCGTAATAGCACGGGTTTCCCAGAAGAAACAATGCGCTAAGATTTTCTTCGCCAGCTCTCGATACTACTGCATTCATCAGTCGGCTACCGATACCTCTAAGTTGGCACGAAGGCTTCACAGCCAAAGGACCGATCGCGCCAAAATTGTCATCAACTGCAACAGATAGCTCAATCGGAGTAACTAAAATGTGACCCACAATTTGTCGATTTTCGATGGCCACAAGCGACATTAATATTTGATCCCGCTGCCGCGCGAGCCTTACAATTTCGGGCTCTTCAATTCGATATTGAAATGCTTCCAAGACAATTTTCTCAATATCGGAAGCATCTTCTACAGTTTCTTCACGGACAATAAGATTCTTCATGCTGCCCAAGACCCCATCAAGCCGTGTGAACTTAATGTTTGAATTCCCCACCAGAGATCCAGCATCATAGTGCCACGCAAAATTTTCGGCATGAAGTCGTCCATAAGCTGCAGTCTACAACCATCGGTCTCAATATCGCAAAATCTGTCTTTCAATTACCTCTCGCGAACCAAAGCGGCAAGATAAGAGAAGGGAATCGCCTGACTCGCAGTAAGTTTGAACATTATTTATACAAGCGGTCACAATCAAAATTAGTGATGTAAGCTGCAGCGGTTATGGGCCACATTTTCTTATTTGTTAGGCGCCCTCACTAGTTCAATGGGTTAATAAACTATCCGGCACAATTTTTTGTCCCGTGTCATCCAGGTATACAATTTCCCCACTATCTCCCGCCTGGAAAAAAGTCACTCGCTGCTGCATAAAAACGGGCTGATCGTAGATGACCAGTTCAAGGTTTTGGGAATCCACCCAATGTCCTTCGATTCTTGCATCTCTCTTTTCATGGTAAAATATGCCGATACCGCCTCTCGACCAATCCATCGAACCGTGAGTTGCAAGGTAGTCACCATTTAGGAAATGCTCAAAGGCATTGAATACTTTTTTGCCGTCCGGCGCGACAAGATTGAGCAGTACGTTCCTGCTATATATCTGCTTTTGCTTTTTACGTCGCTTTTTCGTTTTACGTGGCGTGCTGATTTTGGCCAGGAATGAGCGCAGATGTGTTTCGCGTTCATTGAGTTTTTCCTCGGTCGCCGACAAACTCCTCCACCTGGCGATGTCTTCGCCTTCAACGATAATTCTTTCAACTTCTGCTAAATGGCTAGCTGTTAGTGATTTCGTTTCCCACAAGCCCAGGACCATTGCAAAATATATATCGATACGCTCATCGGCGTCTGAATTTTCAAAGGCATCCAGAGTCGCTTCAGCAGCAGCTTCCGCGGTTGCGCCGTCGTTATAAGTATCAAAAAAGCAATCAAAGGCATCCACGAACGCATCATTAGCATCAATATTTGTATCCCAGGTTCCCATGCCGCTAACTCCCCCGCCTAATGATTTTGTTTGCTCCAGGTAACCCTCAAGCTTAAGGTGCATTGTTCAATTTTGCTGATATGACTAACCCAGCCAGACTTGTTTCCATTTCATGGATCACGTTAGTTGAGTTTTCTACTATACCGATATCGGTATTAATCTGAAAAGCAATGGCGACCCCATGATTTGGGTAGTAGCGGAGGCTGGAACTATATCCCGGTATCCACCCACCATGACCATACACCCGACCAAAGGGGCTCGTGCGATATATTCCCACACCTAACCCATACTCCAGGTCGGGCGTTTCCGGACTAATCTGTACTGATTTCAGAAGTTCAGGCAAATAGCTGCCGGGCATCGCATCCCCCTCGAAAAGTGCTTTGCCCCAGACAACGAGGTCACGTGAATGACTCAGCAGACCACCACCGGTCCATTCAAGACCAGGATGCCACGCCATCGCGCCATCTGTGGTGACTGTTTTTCGAGGGAACCCGTAGGCATTATCTGCCGTCGTGTATCCAGGGACTAGCCCCCGCATAATACGGGTGTCAGATGGCGTTGTCATCGTCAGGCCCAGGGGTATCAAAAACCGTTCCCTAAGCTCTGTGTAGTAGCTTCTTCCATTGGCTTTTTCGATCACAAGCCCGATCAAAATATATCCAGTGTCTGAATAGGACCAACCCTTACCTGCCTCGAACAGGGGTGGCAAATCCAGAACAAAGCGGATCAATTCTTCTGCTGGAAATGGATTATCTTTCTCACGCCATTTACGTGAGACTGCTTTGGCAAAAGAATTTAGATGAACATGATCCGGTAATCCTGAACTGTGGGTTAACAGGTGGCGTAGAGTGATGGTCTCGTGGTTGGGCAAACGACTGAACCACTTAAGCGCTCCCAGCCAGCGCGATACAGGAATATCAAGATCCAATATCCCCTCGCGAGCAAGTGCTACTGCTGTTGCGGCAACAAAAGTCTTGCCAGTGCTCGCTGCCAGCATGCGCGATTTCACTGTCATTGGTGTTACCGCTTCTATATCGGCGATCCCTGTGGCGGCAACCCCAACGGTACCATCAGGTAAAACATAGGCCGCCGTTGCGCCCGGAAATCTATACTGTTTTTGCATAGCATCAAGTGTTAATTGAAATTCTCCTGCCAAATCTGCTTGCGCTTCTAATGCAAGGGCAGTAGCTGGGAGTGAAACTATCAGGAGATAGTGAAGGAATGACAGTATCAACCGGCGCGGATGATCAATACATAAACAGGCAAAACAGAAACCTACTCGAAGGTTATTTATGGCTGGGATCAGTTTAGTCATCAGCTTGCGCCTGAGGAATAACCTCGGTGATAGCGTCCTCTCTGCTAAGCATCGTTGTTCGATTGAACCAAACAACCAGACTCGCGGCCGCCACAAAAAAATAGGTATCGTAAGGTTGTGCATCTGGCCAGATCGGATTGATAAGTTGAAAATGCATCAGTGCGGGCAGAAGGATGCTGCCACGAGATGCATTAAATAGTGCGGTAATGATCATACTGATTGCCAGGGTACCGGTAAAAAATGCCGAAAATGACCAGGCGCTTTGCGGAGTTCCGCTCAACAGAAATGCAGGCAGATGCCAAAAGCCCCAGATAATGCCAAGAATCAGTCCCGCCCAGACCGGTGCAAACTTTTGTTGTAACAAAGGCAGGGCTAACCCTCTCCAACCGAATTCTTCGATCGGACCTTTGACGGCCATTAATAACATTGCGATGAAAAGCGCTTGAGCAGATGAAAACGCAAACGGTTCAGAAAAAAGATTGCCCTTCACCGCGGCACCACCCAGGAAAAGCAGCGGAATGCCGATAATCAAAAAGGCGTACCAGGCAAAAGAGCAACGCCAAAGCAATAACCGGGAAAGAAAGAGACGCAATCCTCCAGCACCAACGTGGTAGGTAACTACAATAAATGCAGCAATTGCCGGCGCGTAAACTGCCAGAAAAAACAGAGGATGTTCTCCGCTTAACTCACCAAACAAAGCAGTGATCTGCGCCGGGAGAAAAATGAACAGCGCCAGGATGCCCCAGGCTAGACCGAAAGTGATTAATAGAAATGCCAACAGCGAACTAACGGGAACCTGGAGCCTGTCTTTGCCTGAAGAAATCATAATCATAATCACCCCATTTATTTTACAGCGTCACAACTCAGCCTCTGGCGGAATAAAACGAATCTCGTTAACTTCCGCCAGATAGAAAGGAAAATAGTCTTTTGTGTCAAACATATTTCCGGCATCGACTCTAAATGGTAATTTGAAACCCTGTACTACACGGAAGTCCGATAGCACACCACCGAATGGCTGTCGCTGAAATGATTTTTCCGGGTTTGCATTGCTCCACCGCATAAAGGAAACCTCTATCGGTTGACCATCGGCGTTCACGGTTACATCGACTGCCTGTGAAAGTACTCCGTGGGCGATGGTGACACGGGCGGTATGTTCATCAACACCTTCCCAGGTGACGCCTGCCCCCGGTAATATGGCAGCGGGCGTCCAAAACACAGATTCAGCCACGTAACGTCCGTAGGCAGACCGGGTATGATCCAAGTCACCTCCCATCCTTGCCACGGGTATAAAACCCAATATACGAAATCGTGTCCACCGTCCGGCATCGGAACCTGAAACCGGGATGATACCGGGTAAATTCAAACACCAGACAAAACCATGAGGTGCCGCAAGGATCTGATGTGCTTGCATAGGCTGGTAGTTGGGGTTTTCCAGGGAGCCAAGGCTGAACTGCCCTCCCATATCAATTTCTGCAACAGTAAACAGCGGTGTTCCCGGTGCAATGGAAAAGTTGAAAAATCTTCGTGCCGGTTCGGGTAAATCCGCCACCATTGATGGGTCGTATTTCAGGGGGTTTGCAGGCTGAAAGGACGACAGTTTTTTCCATTCAGACTGATCAGCCCGCCAATCAAGTAATCGCAAGATTAAAAGCGCACCCAGTAATAAAACAAAAAGCGCAATGAATACACAAATTATTTTCATAATCATTCCATGGTGCTTTTGCAAGATGATTCGCCGCTAACAACCACTTAAGCGGCGTGACACGGGAAGAACCGCTTGCGATAAAATGGCGAAGTCATTCGTAACCGGGCCTTGAACTTGTAGGTCCAAGCGGCCAAACCGCGACTTGATGTGCAAGTTATAGGTCACGCTTTGGCTTGCCTTCTTCTAGAATGGATTCGAAGAATTCCTGAAAATCCTGATTATAAATATGCCTTGCCGACTCCCAGGCAATTTTGAAAGTAGGAGCAGCCCTGCTTTTGTGGAGTATGTGTCGAATCTCGTCTTCTGTGGGCTTAAAGGATTTATCATCCAACACACCAGTTTTGTGTTGGTACAAATTATTAGCCCACTGATGAAATAGTGCTCTATAGTAGGCCAACCCTTGTAGGAATTCTTTTGTGCCGGGTTCAAGTCCGACCAGACTGATAATTCTGTCGGGGCTCTCTGCAGACCAGAGGTTTATTTGTACCCACTTATTGGTCATATCTTGCACCGTCGCTGCCTTCGATGCATTGGTGTTCTGGCGGACTTGAACTGCGAGGTAGATTAATGAAACGACAACAGCCGTTGCTCCTACTATCTCTCCTACGGCCCCGATAGCGTCCCAGTTCATTTTCATGTTATGTGGTTCCTAAACACTGGCTGTTCTTCTAGACACGCCTGTAGCTCTTTGGAAAAGGCTGGCATGTTCTTGGTGTAGATTGGAAGTACGGATTCCAGATATTGCTGTCCCCCAGCGCTAGAGAGAGTAGCAACGATGTCTTCACGTACAGTTTGCCAGTGATCCTTCTCGACCTGGCCTGCTTCCTTCATGCGCCACAGTGACTCCCATAGGACCATGAACTCGCTTAGGTGAGCAAAAAATTGATGTGCTTCATCGAGTGAGAGCGACTTTGGATCAGCATGTCCCAAACGGATCAGTCTGGCCATTTCTGTTGTGCTTGCGATTCGGCTAGCGACGGCACCGTAAGCCTGCATGTAGGACGCAACGGTGCCGGCTTTAGTCGCTTTTGTGTTTTGAAAAATCTGAAAAGCGAGAAATGCCAGGGTAAGTATGACGGCGATGCCACCGACAAAGTCACCTATGGCACCTATCGCTTCCCAGTTCAAAAGGTCTCTCCTGGCATATAGCTAATATGTGGAAAAACCCATTTCCTGGCTGTCTGTATTTTGACCAGCGGCATCGAATATGTTCCTCGTCACCTGATATTGTCTCATTGTGCCACTATGCTGCCAGGTTTCCAAAATTCCTAACTTACCCAAGTTCACTTGATCTTCTGGTAGAAAATAAATCTGTTCCCTTTCATTGGATCTGGGCTCAGCGGCGCAGCGGCGAACCGCTCAAACGAGTCTTTAATAGGATGGAGTCGCCTTCGGAAAATGTGTTCTATTCTCCCTATTCACATAAATACGTTGTAATAATAAGATCTCAGTCGATGATTAGAAAAGTGACCTTTTTAAATGAAGCGTTATGGGGGGTCAAAATTAATGGCCGATGACACCAGAAAAAGGGAAGATTGTTTAATGCTGGATTGGTTAGCTAAAAAACTGGACTATTTTAGGAACGTCACGAACCTCGGTGCAGGAAATTCACCTCCAAGTAATAGTGAGCAAGCATCAAATGTTGCTGAAACAACTGAGGAAATCGGATCTTTGAAAGCTGAAGAAGCAATCGCGCTTTGGCTAGCTGGCAAGGACGCCTGGAATGAGTGGGCTAAGGAACACGAGCATTGGTCTGTAGATTTTAAAGGCATTGATTTTAAAGAATACCTAACAACTCAGTCTAAGGTGGATAAGGAAGCACCCCTTCTCTTTGAAGGTTTTAATTTCCCCGGAAACGTTGATTTTAGTTGTGCCATCTTCAACGGGCGTGTCAATTTTTGCAATGCTACTTTTAACGGTCAAACTAATTTTTATAAAGCCAAGTTTTTCGATGACGCTGAATTTAGGAATGCCAAATTTGGCGAAGGATGGGATTCTATTATCGACCCTGCTGTCGATTTTCACGAGGCCGAATTTTTAGGCAAAGCAGATTTCGAAGAAGCCGTTTTTTGCGCCGAATGCGAATTTAACGATTCCGTCGATTTTCGCAACACTACTTTTGCACACGACGTCAATTTTAACAAAATTTGTGTTTTAGGCGGCTTCCACTTTTCTGAATCCAACCTTCTCAAGAATGTCAGTTTTTGTGGTGCCAGTTTCCGTTGGAGAGCCAATTTTATTTCTACCAATTTTACTGGAAAAGCGGATTTCAGTGATGCTGATTTCGGCCAAGCCTCGCCAGATTTTTTTAAAGCCGTTTTTAACGGTGACGCCTGCTTTAGCAATACAAACTTCTATAAGGGCGGAAGCTTTGACTATGCTGAATTTAAAGCGCGGGCCAATTTGAATTTTAAAGAAACTTACTTAGTCTATGATGATGGGGTGCGTGAGTCGGTTAGTTTTTCAAGCGCTGTCTTCAAAAAAGGTGAAGGGCCGTTTTAAAGATAGAGCCTATCCGTATGATCTGTTACTTATTAGTAGCGATCTCAACTTCAGTGAGAAATTCCGCTTCGACTCGCGTCATAAAACGACATTGATTGACGAGCGCGTGCTTCAGGGTCTTGAAGAAACTATCTGCCACTTCATTATCCCAATACTTTCATTGTCAGTGAGTGTGCTTTTGACTTCCGTTGGGCTTTCGCCTTGTCTCAGCCTGGGTGATTTGCTTTTAAGAAAATTCTCTATCCATTCAGCCTCAGCTTGAGCGTATGACTTCAGTCGTCGGCGATGATGATTTCACTAAGAGTCATCCTGTCACTATATCTGGGGGACGACAATTATGGGGTTCTTCTAACGCTTGAACCTCCAGTTAATCGCCGCCTCAGCTCATCGCTGTCGAATAAATCAGGGTCTTCGAGTCTAATGATACGATAGCCACCAGCCATGTCATTCAAGATGATAGGTTTCACTCGTTCGGAAAAGCCCCAAATAATCCCAAATAATTTGGGAATGATTTTGTATTCGGGACAATCTGGTGGTAGTTCGGGACGCCCCTTAAACAGAAATGGAACACTTCGTTTTAGCGCACGAAAAGTGCAACGTTGAAGCGGAACGTCAAGAAAAATAGTCACATCAGCCGCTCTTCGAATTAGATGAGAGACGCCCTCAATGACCCAATCGGGCTTTTCGATCAATTCTTCCTCCAGGCGGTCTCGAGTAGCAGGGTCGGTCTTCGTCCAGCCTGATTGCCAAACTATCTGATCGAGGCCAAATACTGGAAGATCAAATTCAGCACCAATTCTATTACCCAGGGTGGTCTTTCCAGAACCTGCGTTGCCAGTGACATGAATGCGCAATGGGTTTAATACCTTGCTAATTGGCGCGGCGCGGCGTAGCCGCGGAGCGACCAAATGAGCGATGCGAATAAATTGAGCAGCATGTAATGTTGCGCCTTTTTCTTTGACGAAATCAATTTTTATCTTATACCCGGTTGCCTTTGCGTACTCAGTAATAGTTGAAAGTTTTGGTGATATCTAGGAACCAACACTTTCAAGACGTGAAATATTACTCTTGCTGGTCTTGAGTTTGACGGCCAACTCCTCTTGAGTGAGACCCGCTTTCTGGCGCAGTTGAACAAGTTGCTTTCTAAGAAGGTAGGCAGGCTCTAGTCCTTCGTAGGCCTTTTTTTACACCAGGCTTATCGAAAGCCTTTTTCCTAAATGATTTTAAAGTTGGTCTAGCCATCGTTAACCTCCTTGAGTCTTCGTCGAGCTTTCTCCAAGTCGTTCTTTGGAGTACGCTGAGTCTTCTTGATGAAGGAGTGGAGAATGATGATTTCTTGATCTTTTTTTGTGTGCAGAAAATGGACCTGCCGATTCCTTCTGCTCCCTTTGCTCAAATCTCAAATAGTCCGCTGCCTAATGGGGTGGTGTGCGGTTTTCCGAGGTTTGGGCCCAATTCTTCAATGAGTTCGAGGATATGCAGAAAGTTTGCCAGGGTGCTTACAGGGAATCCAAGTGTCGCCGATTCCACTTTCTCATTGTAAAATGTCACTCTCCACTTCATTGGGCCACGTTATCATAAATGATAACCCGCGTTCAGGCATGACTAGTAATATAACGTGGCTGTAGAAAAACCCATTTCGGGCTTGTCTGGTATTTGACTAACATATTCACAGTTGTCTAACTCCCGCTGCCTGTTATTGGCCCATTTGTAACCTCATGCCGCGATCTTCCCATATCTCTGTGGTTTTTCAATGTTGTGAACCAAACTATATAACTGCCATTGTGATTTAACCTTTTGTTTGGTTCTGAGCGTAAACCTGTTGAGCCCCTTATTAGACTCGATGCTCCCAAACACCGGTCCAACAACATACATCCGGTGGCCATAAATTGCTCTGCCTTCATCAGTATCTATCCGATGACGCATCCACTCAGTGTATGAGGTTTTTTTCTCCGTAATAAATGATACCTGCCTGCCGTGACCGGTAAGTTTATCTGCGGATGCCGGGTTACGCATGCAAAAATCCTTTTTCGGACAGCTGCGACAATCCGTCAAGCGACCTTCAAAGAAGATTTTCTGGTTGCCTTTAGCGTCGAGACCTATTTTCTTAACTTGTAGCAACTTATCACCAGGACATTGACAAGTCATCGCAATAGGGTCGTATTGAAAGGCGCTGATCAGGAATGTTGTTTTATTCTTTTTGGCGGGTTGACGTGATGCCACCTTATGGTGATCCTCGAATCGAGGATTGCGCGAGCGAAACTGATTGTCAGGGATGTAGTCGTTAATGTCGTTGTCATGGCAGTACTGCATATTCTCTTCATTGGCGAAACCGGTATCAGCGGTAACTATAATATCTATGCCGAGGATGTCGTCGGCATTACCCAGGCGTTTGAAGCTCTCCTGAATACCATTGAGCATTGGAAGGAGTGTCTGTTGTCTGCTCCCAGCCGGCTGCTCCCAGCCGGTCCGGTCCCGCGCCATAGATCTCGGAATTCACAATAATCTGATGTTTACGATCTACTGCATTGACACCATTATAATCTTGAATGACACCATGACTGGTCTTCATGGTTGGACTCTCGTTATCGATGAGGTTGCTTTTAACTTCCTTCGGTTTTTTATCCTGACCCATTCTGGGTGATTCAGTTTCTAGAAAATCGCCAATGCGCTCGGCAGCTGCCTTGAGTGTATCAGCGCGTTGGGCTACGCGGTCTGCGGCTTGCTCGTCATTCGTTGCATCAAAACGCTGGTATTCTGCCAACGCATGTTCCAGGCGCGCGCGAATTTTTGTGCGCTTCTTATCCTGTTCTGCAAAAGTCCCGGAATGTGACTTGCTTGCGTTAGATGGCGGCCGGCTTCGGACATTTTACAGCCATCAATCGCGATCAGTTCATGGCCAAGGTTATTGACGTTTAACACCCTGTTGATCGCAGCCCAACAACACCCGTTTGAACAGATCTGTGATGGCGTCAGGGCGTGTACTGACAAAGCTTGTGATTGTGGGCCAATGCGGGATCTCATGACAGGCAAGTGCCATAAAGGTGATGTTGCGCTGGCAATGTCCGGCTATTTGGTTTGAGGTGTGTATTCCCCTGGAGTAGGCAAAAAGCACTATACGGAGCATGACACCGGGGTGATACGCGCGTCTACCTGCATCATCGTTCTTGTAGTCAGCATCAAACTCAGAAAGGTCCAGATAGTGTCCGATTAGATAGTACAGGGCGTACTCGAAGGTACCGGGGACTAATTGTTCCTCAAGGTTATAGCGACAAAACAGGTTTGTTGGTAGTTGTCACTACGATAGTTTGCCATGATGAATACTCTGACAGTCATGTTGACAGTGTATCAGAGGGGCGATATTTAGGGGGTTTTCTACAGCCTGAACACCTGGTTAAGCGGCGCAGTGAGGCGACGCAAAATTGCGAGAGATTGGTAAAGCCATCCTCATTTTTTCGTTGGATTGATGCGTCCGAGGGAGCGCAAGCAACCCGATTCAACCACATGTTATGTGGACCCTCCACTGTTCTTATTCTTTCGAATATCCATCATGAACTTGAGACTCGCAACAAGAACCGAAACGTTAATAATGATCGCTGCCTCAGGACCGTAAGTTAAAGCCAATGCAAAGCGTTTCGGATTTAACTGTTCCAGTTCTAATGAAAGCATGTTCATCCTGCCAAAGGTTCCATAAATTGTCATCAAAACAAAAGCTACGGAAGTCAAATACAGAATATTTACAATCCAAAGTTGTGATGAAGTGAGTTTAGAACCAGCGTTGTAAGCAGCCACCAGGTAACCACCTACAATAGATAAGAAGATCGCGTACGCTGCCATTCCATTCGAGACTAGCGAGGTCAAAGTTTCAAAATATTCAGCTTCTGTCATGGTACGTGCCCACATTACAACCAGCTAAACGACCGAAGTGATTCGGCCGCTGTTTTGCATTCGAAAAACAGATGACGAGAACGACAGTCCGGTTCAGTTGCATGTTAGGCATCCCCTGATTATCTGGTCGTTGTCTTGCAGTTTGCCAATAGACTGCTCAAAATATCGAAGTGACTCTACATGATAGTTTTCGTCGTAAGAGTCTACCGCATCTAAAGCGATTGTTACTCGGTAATCACGTTGATAAGCATCCACTGCGCTTGATCGTATACAAGCATGTGTGTTTACCCCGGCCATGATTAGGTGCTCTATTCCTTGGGACACGAGTAGATATTCAAGATCTGTGTCAAAAAAAGCACTGTATCGCTTTTTTATGATCTCGTGATCAGCCTCGGAAACGTCTAATTCAGAAAGCAACTTGCACCCATTGGTACCACGGATAGTTATTCGATTTCCTTTGTCTTTCATCAACAGATATGCGTCGCTCAAATCGGATTCAAACTCCTGACGCACCCAAATGACCGGCACTGCAGCGTCGCGCGCAGCAATAACAAGGCGATTTGTAGCCGCAGTGAGGCGGCCTCTTCGCTCCGAGAGTGGACCGGACAAGAAAAAGTCTTCAAGCATATCAATCACAAGTACTGCCGCTTTCATAAGAGCAACTCCGCGTCAAATGAAGCTGTAGAAAAACCGATTTCAGGGCTGCCTGTATTTTGTCCAATCACGTCAATTACGTTCTTCGTCTTCTAATATCGCTTCATTGTGCCACTATGCGGCCAGCTTTCCAAAATTCTTAACTTTTTCTATGTTGTGAACTAAACAAAATGACTGCGATTGAATGTTAGGTGGCGTCATCTTCCCATAGGTCCAGCAACAAACTAGAAAACGTAATGAAAGCGATAGACAATTGAAACATTACACCAATTACGTAGAGCCAGGAAACCCCGTAGAAAGCAGCGTTGGTTACCAAAGCGATTACGCTCAAAAGATTGATTGGAAGAAGAAGCGGTATTCGCAACACGTTGGCGGCGCCCGACCGCGCAGCCTGTCGAATCCGAATAACAAAGATAGAGACCAACCAGGTTGCTTGAAGACCGCTACCTACGCGCCAAAATAACTCCGCCGAAACCCCAGCATCTAGTGCAATGAATGGGGTCATTGAAAAAAGCAGTGCAACCCCACTGGCCGTAATAAGAATCCTCAAACGAAGTTGATCTGCCGCTCGCCACTCCCCAGCGTCCCTCTGCCCAAAAACGGCAATAATGCCTGAGAACCCAGCTATCGCTATCGCGACCTCGATAGAACTCCCTAGAATCTGCTCCCAGTACACGCTAGCGACCTAACGAAGGTGTAAAAAAAAACCATTTTCGGGCTGTCTGTATTTTGACCAACGACATCGAATATGTTCCTCGTCACCAAATATTGCTTCATTGTGCCACTATGCAGCCAGGTTTCCAAAGTTCTTAAGTTTTTCTGCGTTGTGAACTAAACAAAATAAACGCCATTATCCGTTTACCTTGTCACTTCCCCGCAGCGAGAATCGCCTAAGCATTTATTATATGTCTTTACCTACTGGACATTCCCAGGTTTGCTTCACTGGATCAAATGCAAACTCACTGGCAGTAATTCTAGTATTCAGCGGCCGCTCCTGCCGCACGCGATTAGGATGCTTTTTGACCTTATCATCAAATCTTTCATCCCGCTGTCTGAAATAGAGATCGGGTATGTATGCGTTGATGTTTGCGTTATGCAGATACGCCATGTTCGACTCACTGGCAAGGTAAACTGTTCCGGGCCGGCGCCAAAGGCTGATGCGTCCACAATTACCTGATGTTTGCGGTCTAAGGTTGCAATACCATTGTAGCCTTGCAGCGTACCCTTGCTCGTTTTCATCTTCACACTTTCATTATCCGTGATGTTACTTTGAACTTCCTTCGCCTTGTTTCCCTGCCCCATACGAGGCGTTGCATCAGCTAAAAATCCCTCAATCCGATTGGCCGCATGTTCCAGGGTTGCAATGAGCTCAGACAACTTACCTGACCATTCCTTAGCGGCATTACTGCTCATTTTACAGCCGTCCATGGCCAGCAGTTCATGCCCCAACAGACCTTGCTCATCACATACCATAGCACTTGCTCAAATACTGACAAGATCGCTTCGGTGCGACCAGAGACAAAATTGGCGATGGTGGTAAAGTGCGGCACCAGATCACAGGACAATGCTTTGAAAACGATATTGGTATGAAAACACCATTCGATTTCACGACTTGAAGTGATGCCTTTAGAATAGGCAAACAGAACGATCTTTAACAACAATGCAGGTCGTAGGCGAGTCGGCCTGTATTGTCATTCTTGTAATGATCATAAAAGACACTCAGGTCGATTTTGTGCTCGATCAAGTAACGAATAGCGTGCTCAAAGATTCCAGGTTGGAGTTGTTGTTCAAGATCAATGACCGGCATGATGTGCTGGATGATATTGCACGACTGGAAGCGAGGCATAAGTATTGTCAACAAGATTATCATGTAGACATTATTTCAGAGGGGCGATAATTTTGGAGTTTTCCTACAGCCTCAACACCTGGTTAAACGGCGCAGCGGTCCGACGTTTCGGCACGTAGGGGGCACTTGCGAAAATTTGGCGGAGCCAATCGCAAAGGAACCCGGAGCGACTGCATCCGAGCATTGGAGCTGTTGGCGTAAACGCGACTTAAACTTACTGTTATGCGTATCCTGCATATATGTCTGAGTCCATGAACTCAACAAAAATTGGGGTGTACTCAGTTTTATTGTCATCCCACCACCTTTTTACACCTGGTCTTCGTGCAACACGATAGATCATCGATCGCGGTTGATGCCATTCATCTTTGCCAATTGCATTTACGGCATATTGAAAGTGTTGAGCGGCAAAGTACCAGAAGCACTTACTCATTTGTCGTCTGAACAATTCATCATCGACTTCGCTAAGACTGATTCCTGCACTACCTTCTCTAAAAGTACGAGCTAGCTCTGGATTCTCCAGTAACCCATCCATAAAGTCACTATATTGGCGGGTCATCTCTAGCTTCGCCGAGATGCTCGCAGCCGTGTTGCTTTGGCGAATCTGCATCGCCAAGTAAGCGAGCGTACCTACGACTGCGACCGCACCGACTATTTCACCAACTGCTCCAATCGCTTCCCAATTCATGTGTGATGTCGCCGAGACGCATAACGAGGCTGTAGAAAAACCCCTAGCGGGGACGCCTGAGTACTTTGTCCAAATTTGATCCTGCAGAGAGAGGCTCTCAGGTGCGATCTTTTGTAGCTCATGCAGTGGAAAATCATTTCAAGTATCTCTCGTTTACGTGCCAATTGTTGCTAACGACATTACAACAGTTTTTCTACAGCCTCAACACCTCGTTAAGTGGCGCACCTGCGGAGCGAACAAGCGGCTTGAACGATATGTTATGCGCCGCCACCACCATTACTTTCATACCACTCCTCAATGCTGCCCGTTCCATACACGTTTAGCTTGGTCCAATACGGCATAAAGTATCTAATGGCTTCACCAGTCAATTGGTAGGTCCGCTCATCAAGAAGGCCGATTTGATGCTGGTAGAGATTATTCTCTTGGTGAAAATAGATGTTTGCGTAGTAAGCTCGCAACCGGACTATGTCTTCTTCAGATAATTTATCTAAATCGAGCTCTCCTTCGACACCCTGTCCCACCCTCCCTAACAATTCAGCAAGATACGTTGAATCCGACAAGTGCATGGCGCTTTGTCGTCGAGTGTCGCTGCGAGCTTGGTACACCTGGCTTAGTGCAAATTTTCTATTTTCTTCAAGAAGGTTGCGGCTATGTCGTACCTGCACAGCTAAATATCCAAGAGTAGCCAATACAACTATAGAGCCGAGAAGTTCTGCAATAGCACCTATCGCATCCCAGTTCATGCGAGACAATCCCGAGGCGCATAACGAGGCTGTAGAAAAACCCCTAGCGGGGACGCCTGAGCACTTTGTCCAAATTTGATCCTGCAGAGAGAGGCTCTCAGGTGCGATCTTTTGTAGCTCATGCAGTGGGAAATCATTTCAAGTATCTCTCGTTCACGTGCTAATTTTTGCTAACGATATTACAGCAGTTTTTCTACAGCCTCAACACCCACTTAAGTGGCGTGGCGTTCTGGCGCCTGGGTTGCGTAAGCAAGCCAGGTGACAGGTTGCCACGTCCAGCTTAAAGTGCATGTTATGCGTCGCCACTATTGCTAGTCTGGGATTCATAGTATCTCTTAACTCTTCCGCGAGGATTTGCTTCAAGTTCTTTCCACCACAAGTAGCTACGCATGATTCGCCTTTTAGTACTCTCATTCTCTGCTTCATCTAAGAGACTAAGCTCTTCTAGGTAGAGGCTCATTTCTTGCTGAGCAACGTCGTTAATAGCAAGGTTTTGCAACAACAACTTCTCTTTCTCAGATAAGGCATCAAGCCCGCCTTCCTTATGTTTGATCAGAGCATCAGCAACTTCAGGTATGAAGTAGTTGTAAGAGCGTTGAACGAGCAGGTCGACTCGAGCCTGATAAGCATTTCCCAAGGATATTTTTTCATTGCGTTCAAGTAATTCTTTCGAATGGCGCACTTGAACAGTGAGATAAATCAGGGTCGCCAATACAGCGATGGCTCCTAACATCTCTGAAATGGCGCCGACTGCTTCCCAGTTCATGTGAGATCTCTCCAAGACGTATAACGAGGCTGTAGAAAAACCCCTAGCGGGGACACCTGAGTACTTTGGCCAAATTTGATCCTGCAGAGAGAGACTCTCAGGTGCGATCTTTTGTAGCTCATGCAGTGGAAAATCATTTCAAGTATCTCTCGTTCACGCGCTAATTTTTGCTAACGATATTACAACAGTTTTTCTACAGCCTCAACACCCAGTTAAGCGGCGTAGTCGTTCTGGCGCGGAAATCGCAACGCGATTTGCGTGACAGGTTGCTACGTCCGAGTGACGGAACCGAAGGCGGAGAAACGACTTCAACTGAATGTTAGGGGGATTCTTCATTGTCTTTCCATCGGTCCAACAACAAGCCCGAGAAGGAACTAAACGCTACAGCCAGTTGAAACGCAACGCCAATGACATATAGCCAGGATTGACCATAGAATAATGCATTTGTTACCTGAGCTATCACAACGAGTAACATTAACGACACCATAACCTTTATGTGCATCACTGAAGCCACGCCTGAAACTTGCGCCTGCTTCATTCGATACAAAGCTATTGAGATTATCCAAGCACCTTGGACAGCGCTTCCAACCCGCCAAAAGATGAACTCGGGGACACCAGCATCGAGAACTACAAATGGCGCGAGAGAGAACAAGACAGCTACAGCGCTAGCTGTAAGTAGAACGCTAAGCCTGATGTGATCAGCGGCCTGCATAAAGTCGTCATTTCTCCGACCAAACACAGCAACAATGCCTGAGAATCCTGCAATGGCTATGGCAATCTCCATGGAACCGCTAAGTGCATCCTGCCAGTACACGATATCCACCTAACGAAGCTGTAGGAAAACCCCAAACTTCGAATCACTCAAAATTTTGGCGGTTTTTAGTTGCTGAGATTGACGTTGTAGCACGACCATTTCCAGTTAGCTCCCTGAAAAACATTTTCATTGTACTGTACGCTCCATCAGTATATTGCACGAGGGTTTTTCTACAGCCTCAACACCAAATTAAGCTGCCGGAGGGGTTGGCGCTTGGGTTGCGCATGCAAGCCAAGTGACCATCCCGGAGGTCCGAGCGAAGCGGCTTGAACGCTATGTTATGCTGTGGTTGCATATATGTCATATATGACATAAAGTAAATCCTATGAGCCCAAAAGATAAGCCTCTTGTCTGGTTACACGGTGAGGTGAGATCACCGCCGTTTTCTAATTTAGCCAGATTGGAGGCAGGATTTCTACTACGCAGGCTACAGAAGGGTGAGTCCATTGGTATGCCCCATTCTAGACCTATGCCTGGGATCGGAAAAAACTGTCACGAACTGAGAATTTTGGATAACGATGTAACTTGGCGGCTGGTTTATAGAATAGATTATGACGCCATAGTAATAGCCGAAGTATTTGAGAAAAAGACTACAAAAACACCAAAGCATGCTTTAGAAATTAGTAAGTCGCGACTGAAGGTATATGACCATGAAAGCAAATAAGAGAAGAAAACTGGAAGATGCTGGTTGGAAGATCGGTTCTAGCCAAGATTTTCTGGGACTAACCGATGAAGAAATTGAGTTCATTGAAATGAAACTGGCACTTAGCAGTAAGGTACGGGAGCAGCGTGCAAAAAAGGGGCTGAGCCAGACAGAGTTGGCCAAGTTGCTCGGGTCGAGTCAATCTCGAGTTGCGAAAATGGAATCTGGAGATGCTTCTGTATCAATCGATTTGCTGTTCAAGGCTCTACTTGCTCTTGGGGTATCGAGGAAGAAGGTGGCTCAAGTTCTAGCAGCATAACGAGGATGTAGAAAAACCCATTTCAGAGCTGTCTGTATTTTGACCAACGACATCGAATATGTTCCTCGCCACCCATTATTGCTTCATTGAGCCACTATGCTGCCA
>Ga0206123_10000570_pt1:0-2500 | contig 36328 bp, 29 predicted proteins | sample Helgoland_Spring_2_FD_160086 | JGI IMG/M metagenome (GOLD analysis project Ga0206123, IMG submission 160086) | Pelagic subsurface seawater microbial communities from Kabeltonne, Helgoland, North Sea - Helgoland_Spring_Bloom_20160316_1 | ecosystem: Environmental > Aquatic > Marine >...
AGGACCGAGAGGTCCACCAAAAATAAACCCACTCAAATGAGTGGGTTTTATATTTCCTGCTAATTCACTAACCTCTTAGCATCAAACTGACATTCTGTCCTAAAGATTAGCTTTGGCACAGTTTTAGCACATGTAATTATTAAAATTAATTACTTATGAAAAAAATTAGTAAATTCGAGAAAGAGAAATTACTTCATCTGCTAGAATGTACAGAAAAGGAATTAGATGTCTTAACAGAAAAATCGATTGATATTCTTGAAGAAGGGAATAGTATCTATGATATTTTTTTAAAAATATTACAGCAAGGGTTTAATATTAGAGAGGCTACATTATCAGGCATTATCTTAGGTAAGAAATTAGGTTATAATACAGCTAAAATAGAGATGGAAGAAGAAATAAAAGACAAGTTATACAAAGCTTTTAAAAACACACAATAACATTATAGTTTAGAAGAGAAGTCTTACTAATAACAAACAATTAAAACTAAAAAAAGATGAAGAAGAAAGGTAACATTAATGTTCAGACTGAGAATATATTCCCAATAATTAAACAATTTCTATATTCAGATCATGAAATATTCTTAAGAGAGCTAGTCTCTAATGCGGTAGATGCTACCCAAAAGATGAAAACACTTAAAACAATTGGAGAATTAGATGCAGATATTAAAAACTTAAGAGTTGAGGTAATACTAAATAAAGAAGCAAAAACAATTACCATTAGAGATAATGGTATCGGAATGACAGATAAAGAATTAGATAAATATATCAATCAGATTGCATTCTCTGGAGCTGAAGAGTTCGTTAATAAATATAAAGATTCTGACACTAAGAATCCAATCATTGGTCATTTTGGGCTTGGATTCTACTCTGCATTTATGGTTGCTAAAGAAGTTGAAATTATCACAAAAAGTCAGAAACCAAATAGTAAGCCTGTTAAGTGGATCTGTGATGGCTCTCCAAATTTCACTATGGAAGAAGCTAAAAAGAAGACTAAGGGGACAGATGTTATTTTACATATAGCAGATGACTCAACAGAATTTTTGGAAGAAGGTAGAATCTCTACTATCTTAAATAAATATTGCAAATTCTTGCCAGTAGAAATAAAATTTGGTACGAAAACAGATAAAATTGATGACCAAAAAGGAAAGAAGGATGACAAGGGAAATGTTATTAAAATAGATAAAGTATCAGATAATATAATAAATAATACCAAACCCGCTTGGACAAAAGCTCCTTCAAATCTAAAAGATGAGCATTATAAATCTTTTTACAAAGAATTATATCCAATGGAATTTTCTGATCCATTATTTCATATTCACTTAAACGTAGATTTTCCTTTTAACTTAACTGGGATTCTATATTTTCCGAAATTAAAAAATAATTTAGAAGTTCAAAAAAATAAAATTAACCTTTACAGTAACCAAGTTTTTATAACTGACAATGTAGAAAATATAGTTCCTGAATTTCTCAACCTTTTACATGGTGTGATTGACTCACCAGACATTCCTTTAAATGTTTCAAGATCTTATCTGCAGGCCGATAGTAATGTAAAAAAGATAGCGAGTCATATCACTAAGAAAGTAGCAGATAAGCTATCAAGGATGTTCAAGAAAGACAGAAACGATTTTGAACAGAAATGGGATGATGTTAAGGTATTTATAGAATATGGAATGCTTACTGAACAGAAATTCTTTGATAAAGCTAAAGATTTCTCTCTCTACAAGAATACTGATAGTCAGTACTATACATTTAGTGAATTTTCTGAGAAAGTAAAGCTATCTCAAAAGAATAAAGATGGAAAAACAGTAATCTTATATACTAATGACGCCAAGGAACAACACAGCTTTGTAAAAACTGCTACAGAAAAAGGTTATGAGGTTTTAGAATTAGGAGGTCCTTTAATTAGCCATTTAATTAGCAAGCTTGAAGCAGACAATACTGACATTCAATTTGCTAGAGTTGACGCCGAAATAATAGATAAATTAATAGAAAAAGAAGAGTCTACTGTTTCCAAACTTTCTGATAAAGAACAAGAAAAGTTAAAGAAAATGATTGAAGAAGGGGTTGATAAAGAAAAATTTACTGTGCAGATCCAAAATATGTCAGTTTCAGATTCTCCTGTTGTTATAACTCAAAGTGAATTTATGAGAAGAATGAAAGAGCAACAACAATTATCTGGTGGTGGAGGCATGCAAATGTTTGGTTCTATGCCAGAATCATATAATTTAGCTATTAATTCAAATCATGATTTAATTGGGAAAATTCTTGCAGAGAAGACAAAGAAAAAAAGAACTAATTTAATTAATCAGATTCTTGATTTAGCCTTATTGTCTCAGGGTATGTTAAAAGGTAAAGATCTTACTTCATTCATATCCAGAAGTGTAAATTTAATTAAATAAATATAATACAGTGAATCTAAAATAAACAATTAATCTTACTCTATTAAAGCATAACCATTACAAGAAATGTTAAAAAATACAGCACTCATATTAACCTTTTCT
>Ga0206123_10000570_pt1:7500-36328 | contig 36328 bp, 29 predicted proteins | sample Helgoland_Spring_2_FD_160086 | JGI IMG/M metagenome (GOLD analysis project Ga0206123, IMG submission 160086) | Pelagic subsurface seawater microbial communities from Kabeltonne, Helgoland, North Sea - Helgoland_Spring_Bloom_20160316_1 | ecosystem: Environmental > Aquatic > Marine >...
GACTTAAAATTCCGCCTGCGAACCCTTTAAACCTAATAAATCCGGATAACGCTTGCACCCTCCGTATTACCGCGGCTGCTGGCACGGAGTTAGCCGGTGCTTATTCTTACAATACCGTCAAGTTGGTACACGTACCAAGGTTTCTTCTTGTAAAAAAGCAGTTTACAACCCATAGGGCCGTCATCCTGCACGCGGCATGGCTGCATCAGAGTTTCCTCCATTGTGCAATATTCCTCACTGCTGCCTCCCGTAGGAGTCTGGTCCGTGTCTCAGTACCAGTGTGGGGGATCACCCTTTCAGGCCCCCTATCTATCGTAGTCTTGGTGAGCTTTTACCTCACCAACAAACTAATAGAACGCATGCTCATCTATAACCACCGGAGTTTTAAATATTTAATGATGCCAAAAAATATTATTATGAGGTATTAATCCAAATTTCTCTGGGCTATCCCTCAGTTATAGGTAGATTGCATACGCGTTACTCACCCGTGCGCCACTCGTCATCAAGAGCAAGCTCTTATGTTACCGTTCGACTTGCATGTGTTAGGCCTGCCGCTAGCGTTCATCCTGAGCCAGGATCAAACTCTCCGTTGTAAAAAAAATTTGTAATTGACTGTAATTGGATGTAATTTAATTCTATCTTCAATAATTCAATGAACTGTTTTCAAAATGGTCGGCAAAAGTAATATAAAATATTACTCAGCAAGTTATTTTGAAACTTTTTTGTTCTTACTAATAAGTAAGTTTTTATTCCTTCAAAAAGCGGCTGCGAAAATAATAAAACTTTTAACTCTCACAACTTTTAATTAATAAAGATTTTAAACTTAAATATTTTAAAGAACAGTTTTTCTCTCAAAAAGCGGTTGCAAATATATACTGATTTATTACTTAAGCAAAAATATAAAAAGAATTTTAAAATTATTTTACATCTCTCTATAATCTAATCCAAAACAGCTAGAAACAAGCATGTTAAGTAAGTCATTCCCTATATGAAACCACTCTTATCTATTGTATATTAAGTAAAAACAAATGATAGGGCACAAGAAAAACAGCTGTTTTGAAAATAAAAAAGTGGTTTTTGACCCAACAACAACCTTATTAAGCAAGAAAAATTAGCCTTTAACCATATATAACAGAGCAACACACTTAAAAAATACATTGAAAAATCATCATTAACTTCTAAAAGACACTGGCAATAGTCAGAAACATAATTATACTATACATATAATGTGTATCTATTATTTTTGACAAACAATTTTTAAATTTACAGAAATCTAAATTATTAAAATACTATTATTTCTACTTGCAACTTTACAAGCAAACACATGAAGTGCACAAAATGATTTTAAGTTTTCTTATAATATTTACCCATCCTAAAAGGGTTCCTAGAAAACATCTCACAAACTAAAACACATCTATCTGATAAAACTGAAGAAGTAAAGAATTATAATGGGCTTCCTATATATTACGGAAAGATGGAACACTTGAAAAGAAGCTAATTATAGAATAAACAATATATTTGCAGTTAAATTAAAAAAATAAACAAATGAAAGCAGTAATAAGTATAATAATGGGAAGTACATCTGATATGCCAGTAATGAAAAAGGCTGCAGAATTTTTAAATGATATGGAAATTCCATTCGAAATTAATGCCTTATCAGCACATAGAGTCCCTCAATTAGTGGAAGAATTCGCTTCAAATGCAAAAGCAAATGGGATAAAAGTAATTATTGCAGGAGCCGGAGGAGCAGCACATCTACCTGGAGTAGTTGCAGCTTTTACAACAGTTCCTGTAATTGGAGTTCCTTGCAGATCCTCAATTTCAATTGATGGATGGGATTCTATTCTTTCAATCTTACAAATGCCTCCAGGAATACCTGTAGCAACAGTTGGTTTAGATGCATCCTTAAATGCAGGAATATTAGCAGCTCAAATATTATCTACAGATAATGAAAAAATTCATAAAAAAGTAAGCACTTACAAAGAAAACTTAAAGTTAAAAATTGTAAAGGCCAATAAAGATTTGGCAAGCCATGAATACTCTTTCAGAGTACAATAAATTTACTATTTTAGGGACCTCCAATGAGGTCCTATTTTTTTATCATATTATTTTCAGTTTTAAGTGCAACTACTTTTGCGCAAAATACTGATGTAACAAGTAATTCGCTAGGAGGCTGTGGACTTACACAAACGAATGTTTGGAGTAACCTTTCCAATCAATCAGGACTTGCAGAAATCACTCAATTATCAGTAGGAGTTAGTACAAAAAACTCATTTGGAATCAAAGAACTTAGCACGCATGTTGCAATTTTTGCGCTTCCTGTAAGTGGTGGAGTTTTTGGTTTAAATGTTGCTTACACTGGATTTGAACTCTACAATGAAACTAAAATTGGACTGGCTTTTGGTAAAAAATTAAGTAAGAGTTTTAATGTAGGGATTCAGGTAGACTATTTAGGAATTTATGCAGATGGAAGCACAAACAATAAGAACAGCTTTACCTTTGAGATTGGTGCTCAAAAAAGATTAATGCGAGATTTAACTCTGGGTACCCACATATTCAATCCTATTGCAGTAAAACTAAATGAGACGGAAGTTATTCCTGCTATTTTTAAATTAGGATTGCGCTATGATGCCAATAGTAAAGTAAGTGTTTTTACAGAAACTGAATTGGAAAATGGTGAAAATGGAATACTTAAAGCAGGATTAGAATACAAGATGATTGAGCAATTGCAATTGCGAACAGGATTTAGCACCAATCCTGCTAAAAACACATTCGGGATTGGATATTCTCTTGATAACATTCAAGTTGATATTGCAATATACCGCCATCAACTTTTGGGGTATTCACCACAGTTTTCGGTAAGCAGTACTTTTTAAGATGAAACAGCTTATAATATTTTGCTCATTGGCAGGGTTTTCACTACTATGTTTTGGGCAAGATAACAACCAACTTCTAGAGGAAATTGCTGAGCAAATTGCAGAAGATAATGATGAAGGATTAGATTATGCTGAACTTTATGAAGCGCTCTATTATTTTTCAGAAAATCCAATCAATTTAAACAAAACTACTAAAGAGGAATTAAGAGAACTCTATTTCTTAAATTCCTATCAAATTGATAAATTATTAGTGCATATTGAGAGAAATGGCAAACTTCTCTCGTATTTAGAATTGCAAACTATTGCTGGCTTTGATGTACAAACAATACAGAATCTTTTGCCTTTTATTTCCATAAAATCATCTGTAACTACACAACAACTTTTAGCGAATATCAACCAATATGTAATTGTGCGTGATCAGTTTTATTTGCAAGAACAGAGGGGTTATATTCCTGATGAAGATGAGAATATCCATTATTTTGGAAATGCCCATAGAACTTACTTTAAATATAGATTGAAAAATACCTTTTTGCAAGCAGGAATTACAGCAGAGAAAGATGCTGGAGAAAATTTCTTAGGAGTAAATCAACCTTATGGCTTTGACTTTTATTCAGCCCATGTGCAAGCTAAAAAGATTGGTAAAATAAAGAATATAATCCTTGGTGATTATCAAATGAACTTTGGACAAGGTCTAGTGATGCAAAGTGGTATGAGTTTTGGAAAATCATCAGAGGTAATTAATATTCAGAAAAGTGGGAATTTGATAAAAGCCCATACTGCGGCTGCAGAGAATCTGTTTTTCAGAGGAACAGCAATTCAAATTGAGCCCCTCAAGAATTTGGAACTAATTTTCTTCTTGTCTTCTCATAAAGTAGATGCAAATATTGTGGATACTTTAGAAAATGATGAACTTGCTTTTTCCTCTATTCAAGGGACCGGAATGCACAGAACAGAAAGTGAGCTGCTAGATAAAAATGTGATCCTACAGAATCATTTTGGAACGCATGTAAACTACAATTACAAACAACTGAACTTAGGGTTATCCTATTACAAAACTAAAATAGAAGGAGAATATCAAAAGAATATCTCAGCTTATAATCAATTTGACTTTAATGGAAATAGTAATCAGAATTTTGGGATTGATTATCAGTATCTATATAGAAACATGAACTTTTTTGGAGAGGTAGGAAGGAGTAAGAATGGAGGGGTTGCTCATATAAATGGAGTAATGCTGGGGCTTGACAAAACCATTTCTGCATCCTTACTGTACAGAGATTATGGAGAAAAATACCAAAGCGAATATGCCAATGCTTTTGGAGAAAGAAGTTCCCAGAATGAAAAAGGCGTTTATTTTGGATTGGAATTCACCCCAAATCATAAATTCAAGATTAAAGGATATGCTGATAATTATGAGTTTCCTTGGCTTAGATTTGGAGTAGATGCACCAACAAAAGGTAATGATTATCTTTTGCAAGCAGATTACAAGATTAGCAGAGCAATTAAAATGTATGTCCGATATAAATCAGAGACTAAGGAAGAAGAATTGTCTGAATCTACTGCAATTAGTGGAAAAAGAAAAGATAATTTTAGGTTTCATATAAATTACAAAGAAGGAGACAACTGGGCTTTTGCCAACCGATTTGAAACTTCATTAATTGATTTTGATAATACAAGAACAAATGGCTACATGCTTTATCAGGATATAAAATACAAACCTCTCTTTGGAAAATTTAGTTTTACAAGCCGTTATGTTCTATTTAATGCAACTGAATATGTTAATAGAATTTATGCCTATGAAAATGATGTGCTGTATGGTTACTCCATTCCTGCTTATTATGGAAAAGGAAGTAAAATATATCTAGTAGCTAAATGCAATGTTATACGGAATTTAGATTTTTGGTTAAGAATTGCGCAAACGACTTATACCGATAGAATAGTGTTAAAAAGTGGCTGGGATGAAATTGATGGAAATAAAATGACTGAATTAAAACTCCAGTTACGATATAAATTTTAATTTTATGCACGCATAATAAATTACAATGAAAAAAACACCTGTTAACGAATTACTTGAAGTAAAATACCCAATAATAATGGCTCCTATGTTTTTGGTAACCAATACCAAAATGATGATAGAAGCAATGAACTCAGGGATTGCAGCTTGTATTCCTGCTTTAAATTACCGAACAGATGAACAGTTCAGAGAGGCAATACAAGAAATTAGAAGCAATACAACAAGCAAAGGTTTAGGCATCAACTTAATTGTAAATAAGTCCAACATAAAAGTGCAGCAACAATTAAAGACTTGTGTTGAGTTAGGAGTAGATTTTATCATTACATCATTAGGAAGTCCAAAGGAAGTAATTGAACAATGCAAACCCAAAGGAATTAAAGTGTTTTGTGATGTAGTAGAAGAAAAATATGCCAAAAAAGTAGAGGAATTAGGAGCTGATGCTGTCATAGCTGTCAACTGCAATGCAGGAGGACATGCAGGGAAATTAAAACCTGAAGAAATTATTCCACTACTAAATAAGCATTGTAATATACCTGTAATTTCAGCTGGAGGAATAGGAGCTAAAGAAGGAATTGATACAATTATGAGTTTAGGAGCAGCAGGACTTTCCATTGGCTCACCCTTTATTGCTTGTGAAGAAGCACATATTTCAAAAGAATACAAACAGGCCTGTGTAGATTATGGAAAAGATGATATTGTTTTTACTACTAAAATTTCTGGAACACCTTGTACTGTTATCAATACTCCTTATGTCCAGAAAACAGGAACTACTCAAAATTGGTTAGAGAAACTGATGAGCAAGAATAAAAAAATAAAGAAATGGGTGAAAATGATTACCTATTTTAATGGAATGAAATCACTTGAAAAAGCTGCATTTAGCAGCACTTACAATACAGTTTGGTGCGCAGGGCCTTCTATAGAGCACACAACAGAAGTACTTCCAATAAAAGAAATTATAAAACGATTAACTACTTAACAGATTTTACTTTAGAGAAAGATATTTTTAAGTTTTTCTCATATTCTCTAATTGTTCTAACATCATAACCATTGGCTAAAACTAAAGAGACTCCCTCTTTACCAGCACGAGCTGTTCTACCACTTCTGTGGGTGTAATATTCATCTTGATCAGGCAATTGAAAATGCACTACGAAAGTTAAATCAGCCACATCAATTCCTCTTGCAGCAATATCAGTAGCAACAATAATACTTAGGTTTTTATTCTTAAAAACACGCATAACTTTATCTCTTTCCTTTTGCAACAAATCACCATGAATAGCATCAGCAGCAACATTTTTAGCTATGAGTTGAGCGGCTACTTTTTTAGCCGTATTTCTGGTTCTACAAAAAACAATTCCTCTTTGCCCCTTTACAGAGTTCAAGAATTGCAAGAGAATATGAAACTTTTCAGCATCTTCACAATGCACAAATTTATGTTCAATTTTTGCATTAACTACATTACTCCCACTGACAGTAATTCTGTGTGCAGTATTGCTCATGTGTTCATTTACAATTTGCTTAATTCCTTGAGGCATAGTTGCTGAAAACAACCATTTACTTTGTGCTTCAGGTAAAAAACCCAATATCTCATCCAATTCTTTTTTGAACCCCATGCTTAGCATTTCATCTGCTTCATCCAAAATAACTGTTTTTACTTTATTTAAATCGACTGCTTTTCTATTCACCAAATCAATCAATCGACCAGGAGTTGCTACTACTATATGTGTAGTCCTTTTTAAATTTGCTATTTGTCTGTCAATTTTTTCACCACCGTATACTGACTCAGTGAAAATTTTATCGGAATATTTAGTAAAACGAAAGAGTTGTTTGGCTACTTGTTGCCCCAGCTCACGCGTAGGACACAAGATTATACCTTGTACATAGTCTTTTTTAGAATCAATTTTATGCAAAAGTGGCAAACCAAAAGCAGCCGTTTTGCCTGTTCCTGTTTGGGCTTGCCCAACCAAATCAGTATTTCCATCTAATAATAAAGGGATAACTTGTTTTTGTATATCAGTAGGATTGATGATTCCTAAATCCTTTAACCCTTTAATAAAATCTGATTTTACACCTAATGCTTTAAAATTTTCCATGCGGCAAAAGTAAGGATAAAGTGGTTAATTAGTAGTTGAATTTTATTTTTTGTATTGTTGTAAAAAACAATTTATTATGCAAGATTCTACTACCCTAATTATAACAATTTCTATTGGAATTATTTTATTTTTTATACTAAGAGGTGTGAATCTTTGGTATTGGAGAATCAATGATTTGATTAAAAACCAAGAAGAAAATAATAATCTATTAGAAAAAATATTTATTCAATTAGGTGGAAATTTTAACGAGCAAGAACAAAAAAATATTGACCTTTCAAATCAGAATAAAGAAGATACAGTTAAAATTAATAAATTATTAAATAATTTGAAAAATGATGAAGTAATAATCCGAATCAAAGCAAGTAATCAAATTGAAAAAATAAAGAAAACCGATTGGGAGGATATAATTAAAATTGGTAATCAAGAAAAGTTTGACTTACTTTCTTAGCAACCTATAATACATCAACTTTAATTCTACTCCATACTTTAGATAATAAATAAGCAGAAATTAATGCAATTAGCATAAGGATTCCTCCTAATTGTAAGTTTCCATATATGAAATAACCTGTTGCAAAAAGCAAACAGTAAATCATAGCCAAAGCCAAAAGCATTGCCAATATTCCTGAGGGAACTGACCAACCTTCATTTTTGATTTGCTCATTTCCTACTATGGCCTTCCAGCCTGGTCCTCCGGGAACAGTTTTTTTATAAAAACTCAGCAATACTTCTTTATCCTCAGCTGGAGTTAAAAAAGTTACCACAAGCCAAACGACAGTAGTAATCAGCACTACCATTGGGAATTTCATGTATTCTGGCATTAAGGCACTATCGCCAAATAGGACAGAAGATACCACTTCCATATTGAATAATACCGAAACAATTCCTGAAACAAAAATGGCTGAAATTTCACTCCAAGCATTTATTCTCCACCAAAACCACCTAAGTATAAAAATAAGTCCTGTTCCTGCCCCAAACATCAGAATAAAATCAAAGAGTTGCAAAGCATTAGTCAATAACAAAGCCAAAATTGCAGATGCTAAAAACAAAATAACAGTCGCCAAACGCCCTACATTTACCTTTTGTTTTTCAGTAGCAGAAGGGTTAATTTGTTGTGTATAAAAATCATTTACTATATAAGAGGCTCCCCAGTTAAGATGTGTAGAAATAGTAGACATATATGCTGCAATTAAAGAAGCCAAAACCAAGCCCAACAATCCTGTTGGTAATTTGGTTAACATAGCCGAATAAGCTAAATCATGTCCTAACTTATCCTCACTCACTGCAGGAAAAGCTTCTTGAATACTTGCAATATCAGGAAAAACAACTAATGATGCCAAAGCCACCAAAATCCAAGGCCAAGGGCGTAAAGCATAATGCATAATATTGAAAAAGAAAGTTGCTCCAATCGCATGGTTTTCATCTTTTGCTGCTAACATTCTTTGAGCAATATAACCTCCCCCACCAGGTTCGGCACCTGGATACCAAGCAGACCACCACTGCACAGCAAGCGGAATAATCAAGAGCATAATTAACTGTTCTGTATTGCTAAAATCAGGCAACATGGAAATTTTATCAGCAACATTAGGGTGGGTAATTAAAGCTTGAACCCCTCCTATTTCTGGTATATTCACCAAATAATAAGCTGCACCAATTGACCCAGCCATAGCTACAAAAAAGAGGAGAAAATCAGTATAGACTACTCCCTTAAAACCACCCAAAGTACTGAAGACTACCGTAATTGCTCCTGCAATTCCAATGGTTTCAAAAGCAGTAAGCCCCAACATTACTTGTCCAATTTTTATGGCTGCCAAGGAAATTCCTCCCATAGCCAATACATTAAAAACAACACCTAAATATACAGCCCTAAATCCTCTTAGGAATTTTGCAGGTTTTCCTGAATACCTGAGTTCATAAAATTCTATATCTGTATTCACATTGGATTTTCTCCAGAGTTTTGCATAAACAAAAACGGTTAATAGGCCTGTAAGCAAAAATACCCACCATACCCAGTTTCCTGCCACCCCATTATTCCGAACAATATCCGTTACTAGGTTTGGTGTGTCAGTTGAAAAAGTGGTTGCTACCATAGAAAGCCCTAAAAGCCACCAAGGCATGTTTCTCCCAGAAAGGAAAAATTCAGAAGCGTTTTCTCCTGATTTTTTTGAAACAATAAATCCTATCAGTAAAGTTAAGAGTAAAAAAGAAATGATGATAATCCAGTCGAGATTTGCGATATCCATAAGCGAAAATAATTTGAACAAATCTAAGGAAATCTTTTAGCTAATAAGCATTACATTTGCCGAATGAAAGATGATAATTTTTATATGCTAGCCAAAACCATGTTTGGCTTAGAAGAAATACTAGCTGAAGAGCTAAGAAAACTAGGTGCACAAAATGTAAAACCTATAAATAGGGCCGTAAGTTTTAAAGGAGATAAAGGGTTTATGTACAAAGCGAACCTAAACCTAAGAACTGCACTAAGAGTACTGAAACCAATTGCACACTTTCAGGCACATGATGAAAAAGAATTATACCGTAAATTATGTGAAATAGATTGGACTGAATTTTTTGATCTTGATTCAACTTTTGCTACTCATGCTACTACTCATTCTGAAGTTTTTACGCATAGTAAATATGCTTCATTAGTAATGAAAGATGCTATTGCAGATACTTTCAGAAAGAAATTTGACAAACGTCCAAATGTTGATCCTGAAATGCCAGATGTGAGTATAAACTTACATATTGCAAAGCATACTTGTACTGTTTCACTTGATAGTTCAGGAGATTCTTTGCATAAAAGAGGATATAAAACTGATGCAGTTGTTGCTCCTATGAATGAAGTACTAGCGGCAGGACTTATTCTTTTAAGTGATTGGAATAGGATTGCTAATTTTCATGATCCTATGTGTGGAAGTGGAACTTTATTAATTGAAGCTGCACTTATCGCATATAATATACCTGCTAATATTTTCAGAGATAAATTCGGATTTGAAGGCTGGAAGGATTTTGATGAGGAGCTTTGGGAAATGATTAAAGAAGTTTCTCTTGAAAAAGAAACGCATTATTACGGAAAAATCACTGGAAGTGATAATTTTCAGAAAGCAGTGCGTATTAGCCGAGAAAATATTGATAATGCGTTAATGTATGATAATATTAAAGTTGCAAAATCTGACTTTTTTGAAACTGAAGTAGAACCAGGTACTTTTGTAATTTTTAACCCTCCTTATGGAGAACGAATAGATTTAGGGGTGAATGATTTCTATGAAAAAGTAGGGACTACATTAAAACATAAATATGAAGGATGCAGTATTTGGATTATCTCTTCAGATATTGAAAATATGAAATTTATTGGCTTACGCCCTTCACGAAAAATAAGAGTAATGAATGGTAAACTAGATTGTAGCTTCCGAAAATTTGAAGTTTATGAAGGAAGTAAAAAAGCTAAGAAACAAATTGAGAGTTAAACAATACTACTTATAAATAGAAAAGCCAGCTAAAAGCTGGCTTTTCTATTTATAATTTAAAATCTTACTTCATTAATTCTTTTGCTCTTTCCATAGTAATCCTTTCACCATCTAACTTAGGAAACACAAAAGCATCTGCAAACCCAACAAGTTTTGCTTTTTCTAATTGGATATTAGCATCCTCTAATGAGTTATATGTTCCTGCAAAATACCTATACATATCTGTACCCTTAGCTTCTTTATCAATACTACCTAGTTTACCCATTTTATTAAGATCAACTGCTGACAATGATGATTTCGCAACCATAATTTGAACAACAAATTCAAGATTAATCACTTCATCTTTACCTTCTTGATTTACAACCTTAGATTCTTTCTCAGTTTTAATTGCTACATTCAAACTAATACGCTCTCCATTTTTATAAGTAACAATAAATGCATCTTCAAACCCTCTTGCTTTCATTTGCGCTTGATAATCAATAGCGTCTTTATACTCAACAAATGAACCAGCCATATATCTTACAAGGCCATCTTTTCCTGTAAAAGAAATTACATTATCAACTCCAACAAAAACCTCATCAGAAAGTTCTGTATTAAATGCTCCAACTTGAATTCTATAAGTAGTTTCATTAGTCATTTCATCTTCTGTAACAGTTGTAACAACTTCTTCAGATATTTCATCTTCTGGAACTTCAACAACCACTTCATCTTCATCAATTTCTGGCTCAGGAGTTGGCTCAACATAATCTGAAACCTCTCCATTATTATCTACCATCAAATAAGTATCCTCAATTCCTTTTTCTTCAAGATCATATTTTCTTCCTACAGCCCCATCTAAAGTTGAGTAAGACCCAACTAAATACATTACTACTCCATCATCAAGAGTAACACTTTCTAAATCATCAATACTTAAAAATTTATTAGCAACCTTTGCGGGAATTCCATCAGAAAATTCTCCAATTTTAACTTTATATACTAAACCTTTAATTTTCTCATCATCTTTTAATCCTTCATTATAAGCTATATTAAAAGCATTTGCCTTAGCGATTAAATACTCATCAACTGTTTTATAATTTTCTCTTTTAATTTCTGATTCATTATAGAAGTTAGCATATTTTCTTGATGCTACTTCATAGTCAGAATACATGCTATGATACTTATCAGCAGTTAATCTAACACCATGTTCATCAACAATTGACCCTTCTGGAGTATTCTTTTGTGCGTCAAGATAATTAGCAATTCCATCATTATCATCATCTAAAGGGCAACCAGTTACATCAACTTTTACACCAATAGGAGTTTTAGGACAATAGTCATCAACATCTAAAACCAAATCTCCATCCTCATCCTCATTTTCTAATTTAGCAAAATCAACATCAGCATAATAACTGTCATCAAAATACTCTTCATCACTATTCGGGCCTGGAGTAAATAAATCATAATGCAATGAAATATTAAACGATTTATAGTTATCGGATCCACCTTCATTCTGAAGAGATTTATCAATATCACCCATTCCAACAGCCCAATTTAATGCAGCATCAAACTCTAATCTATCAGTAACATTAATTCTGATTCCAATTCCAAAAGGAACTGCAAATGAATTATCTCTAACATAACCTTCTGTTTTAAAACTTAAAGATTGTGCTCCAACAGAAATTAAAGGGCTTATTTTTGATTGTTTAAATAACTGATTTAAAGTGTAAGTAAAATGCAAACCAATACCATCTATTTCAGATGAGAAATCTTCACCTGACGCACTATTATTTGCTTGAAATGTAGATTTCATTAATAAAAATGATAAATCAATATTGTCAGAAAGTCCAAACTTCATACCCGCATTATAACCAGGATTAGTTCCTCTTAAAAAACCAGACTCTTCATTCTGTATATCTCCAGTTAAAGTATAAAATACTGTTCCTAAAGTAAATTTAGGATTAAAAGGTTTCTTTTTCTCTAAGTCAAAATCAAGATCTTGTGCGTACACAAAAGTTGATGACACTAGAATTAATAAAGTAAAAAGATGTTTCAAAAATTGATTCATTATTCTGATTTTTATATTGCCGTAAAAATACTAAAAAAAACAGAATGCAATCAGATATCCTAAAAATTAGGTTTTAAAGTGTATTTTCTATAGAATTCTTCAATGATTTCTACTGCCTCCTCAGGAGTTTCAACAATATTAAAAAGGTCTAAATCTTCAGGACTAATATTTTTTTCTTCTACTAGCATAGTGGCTTTTATCCACCCCATTAATCCTTCCCAATATGATTTTCCGACAAGCACAATAGGGAATTTTCCAATCTTACCTGTTTGTATTAATGTAATCGCTTCAAAAAGCTCATCTAAGGTTCCAACACCACCTGGCAGTACAATAAATCCTTGTGCATATTTTACAAACATCACTTTTCTTACAAAGAAATAGTCAAAATTTAAAATTTTGTCATTATCAATAAATTCATTGTGTGATTGCTCAAAAGGAAGTTCAATATTTAATCCAACTGACTTTCCATCCCCTCTCATTGCACCTTTATTTGCAGCCTCCATAATTCCGGGCCCACCACCAGTAATTACACCATATCCTTTTTGAGTCAAAAGGTAGCCTATCTCATCTGCTTGTTGGTAATATTTATTATCTGACTTAGTTCTTGCTGAACCAAAAACTGATACACAAGGTCCAATTTTTGACATCTTTTCAAAACCCTCAACAAACTCTGACATTATCTTGAAAATTTGCCAAGAATCAGAAGTTTTTATAGCATTCCAATTTTTTTCTTTAAAAGCTCTTCTTATTTTAATCTCATCTGCACTCATCATTCTTCATCTTTTAATTAAACGTTCAAATATAGCAAAATTAAAACAATTCATCTTTTAAGAACTTTGCCGTATAACTATCCTTACAGCTAACGATTTTTTCGGGCTTTCCGTTACAAACAACATAACCACCTTTTTCTCCACCCTCTTTTCCAATATCAATAATATAATCAGCTACTTTAATAACACCCAGATTATGTTCAATTACTAAAACAGAATTTCCCTTATCAATTATCGTATTTATTACATCAAGTAACACTTGAACATCCTCAAAATGCAAACCAGTTGTTGGTTCATCTAAAATATAAAAAGTATTTCCTGTACTTCTTTTAGATAACTCTGAAGCCAACTTAATTCTTTGTGCTTCACCTCCTGAAAGAGTAGTTGCAGACTGCCCCAAAGTGATATAACCCAAACCAACATCTTGTATTGTTTTAATCTTTCTATATATAGAAGGAACCTTTTCAAAAAACGCAACAGCTTGATTAATTGTCAAGCTTAAAACATCAGAAATTGATTTTCCTTTAAAGCGAACTTCAAGGGTCTCTCTATTATATCTTTTTCCATTACAATCCTCACAATGCACCTCTACATCTGGCAAAAAGTTCATTTCAATAGTTTTCATTCCACCACCCTTACATCCTTCACACCTTCCTCCAATTACATTAAATGAAAATCTCCCAACTTTATATCCTCTAATTTTAGATTCAGGAAGATTAGAATATAAATTTCTGATATCAGAAAAAACCCCTGTATAAGTAGCTGGATTAGACCTTGGAGTACGCCCAATTGGAGATTGATCAACAGCAATAACTTTGTCAATATTTTCAATCCCTTCAAGAGTTTTGTACGGCAAAGGCTCTTTTTCTCCTCTGAAAAAATGCTTATTTAATATTGGATAAAGCGTTTCATTTATTAAAGTAGACTTTCCACTGCCAGAAACACCAGTAACACAAGTGAGTAAACCAAGAGGGATTTCAATATCAATATTTTTCAAGTTATTACCTCTAGCGCCATTTATTTTAAGAAATTTTCCATTTCCTTTTCTTCTTTTTTTAGGGATCTCAATTTCTTTTGTTCCTTTCAAAAACTCAGATGTAGACTGATTAGCATCAATTATACTTTGATATTTCCCTTGAGCTACAACTTCTCCTCCATGAACTCCAGCACCTGGACCTAAATCAACAATAAAATCAGCTTGTTTTATCATATCTTTATCATGCTCAACAACTATTACTGAATTACCAATATCTCTTAATTTTTTTAGAGAATCAATCAACTTTAGGTTATCCCTTTGATGCAACCCAATGCTGGGCTCATCCAAAATATAGAGCACATTTGTTAATTGAGTTCCGATTTGAGTAGCCAAACGAATTCTTTGCGCCTCACCTCCACTTAAAGTTTTGGAACTTCTATTTAATGAAAGGTAAGAAAGCCCAACATCAACAATAAACTGCAAGCGTTTACTCAGCTCTTTTATTATTTGCTTTGCAATTTTAAGTTCGTTTTTATTTAATGATTTCTCAATAGTTAAAACCCAGTCTTCAAAAGAGGAAATATCCATATTGGATACTTCATGAATTCCTTTACCGGCAACTTTAAAATGAGATGACTCTACATTTAACCTACTTCCCCCACAACTTTTACAATCATTTTCGGACATGTATTTTGATGCCCATTTCTCAATTGATTTTACATAGGAATTCTTAGATTGTTCTTGTATAAAATTAACAATTCCATCAAAATTTAACTTATATGTTTTCGAGATTCCTGCTGTTTTTAATTTTACTTTTAAAGTATCGGTTTCTCCATACATTATAGCCTCAACTGCTTTTTTAGGAATATCTGAAAAAGGAGTAGAAAGTGTAAAGTCATATTTTTTACCAATTATCTCAATTTGAGAAATTATCCAATCAGATTTACGATTTGCAATTGGTGCTATTGCCCCCATATTTATGCTCAAATCATGATTTGGAACAATCTTTTCCTCATCCACAATTTTATATTTACCCAAACCATTACAAACCTTACACGCCCCTTTTGGTGAGTTGAAAGAAAAAGAATTAGGCTCTGGGTTTTTATAAGCAATTCCAGTTTCAGGACACATAAGCGAACGACTAAAATATCTTGCATCTGTTTTACCCTTTTCAATAACCATCATCACTCCATCCCCATCTTTCATAGCAAGTTTTAAAGAAGAAAGCAAGCGTTTTGCATTTTTATCAGAAACTTTTAATCGATCAATTACTACTTCAATATCGTGTGTTTTATATCTATCCAGTTTCAATGATGGAGTAATTTCAATTATCTCTCCATCAACCCTAACTTTGATAAATCCCTTTTTAGCTAATGAATGGAAAAGCTCAGCATAATGGCCTTTACGAGAACGAACAATTGGAGCAAGTACATTTATCGCTTTATTATTAAAATCCTTTTGCAACAATTCCAAGATTTTATCATCTGTAAAACGAACCATTTTCTTTCCTGATTTATGGGAATAGGCCGTTCCAACCCTTGCATAAAGCAATCTTAAATAATCATAAATCTCTGTAATTGTTCCAACTGTTGATCTTGGATTCTTGGAAGTGGTTTTCTGCTCAATTGCAACAACAGGGCTCAGTCCTGTAATTTTATCAACCTCTGGGCGCTCCATTTTTCCTAAAAACTGACGCGCATATGCATTGAAAGTTTCAAGGTATCTTCTTTGCCCTTCAGCATGAATAGTATCAAATGCTAAAGATGATTTCCCACTACCACTTTTACCCGTAAAAACGACTAATTCATTTCTAGGAATCTCAATATTGATATTTTTAAGATTATGAACTCGAGCTCCATATATCTTTATAAAATCTTTCTGGCTTGACATCTTATCTTACTGAATCTGTATCAACTGCAAAATCCTCAAAAACCATTAAATCAGTATCTGTAGGTATTTTTAAAATATATTTTCTTCTTGATTTATCAGGAAGTGATGTTGACCTCAACCAAGGATTAAACTGCTTTAATAATTTATAATTTATTCCATTTTTTTTTGCAAAATCAGCTAAATCAACAATAGTCGAATCTACCTCAACTGTTGTATAGTTTGGCATAGTATACATATCCTTATCTCTGAACATAAAACCATACTTTCTAGGATTTTCCATGATTTCCTTTACAGCAATAATTCTAAAAACATAACGAGCTGTTTCAGAGTTCAAAAACAAATTATAGTAATTATTACTTCCTTGTTTCTCTATTTTTCTTCTCGCTCCATTTTTACCCATATTATAAGAGGCAGCCGCCATTGTCCAATTACCAAACTTATCATAAGCATCTTGCAAATATTCACAAGCCACAATAGTTGATTTTTCTAAATTATAGCGTTCATCTATTGAAGCGTTAACTTCCAGGCCATGCTCACGAGCTGTACCTTTTAAAATTTGCCAAAACCCTGAAGCTCCAGCAGGAGAACGCACATTATCCAAACCACTTTCAATTACAGCAAGATATTTAAAATCATCAGGGATATTATACTTTTCTAAGATGGGCTCAATAATCGGAAAGTATTTATTTGCCTTTTTAAAATACAACATTGTATTGGATTGCCAATAAGTATTCTTCAACAACTCCTTATCAATTCGCTCCCAAATTTCAGAAGAATAAATAGGAATTTCTTCACCTGCAAAACTCAACTCCTCTGGCTGAACAATTGCAAAAATTCCATATTTCATATTAAAATGTTGCTGATGGAGTTCATCCTCAGTTTTTAAGTCAGCTGAATAAATAAAAAGCTGAGAAGCAGCTAATATAAACACCGAAAAACCTAAAAAGTAAATGTGTTTATTCTTCATATTAAAATTTACTCTCAAAATCCTTAAAACTTCCAGCAACCAAATCTTTATCAGAAACAAGTGGGTTCTCTACTCCCCAATGAATTGCAATATCATCATCATTCCAAATCAATGACCCTTCTGATTCCTTATTGTATACTCCCGTACATTTGTATGTAAATATAGTATCATCTTCTAGAGTAACAAAACCATGAGCAAAACCTGGAGGAATCCAAAAAATAGTTTTATTTTCTTCTGAAAGTTCAACAACAAAATGCTCACCATAAGTTGGAGAATCTTTACGAATATCTACAGCAACATCAAGAACTGAACCTTTAATCACTCTTACTAATTTGCCTTGCGCAAATGGTGGATTTTGAAAATGCAAACCTCTTAACACTCCCTTTTGAGATAAAGACTGATTGTCCTGTACAAAATCTAAATCTAAACCAATATTTTTAAAGGACTCTTTACTCCAACTTTCAAAAAAATGACCTCTATCATCTTCAAAAATTCTTGGTTTTATAACTAGTAATCCTTCAATAGGAGTTTTTATTATTTCCATTATTTATTTTTTAGTTTTCCAAAAGTCAAATATAAAAAAATTGCTTACTATTTTTTCAATTTAATAAACAATAATTGTAGTTTTGCCAACAAAATTTTATATCATGAAAAAAATCAATTTATTAATCGTAAGCATTGCACTAATCTTTAGTTCATGTACTGATACTGCATCTTACAAAACACCAGAAACAGAGATGGAAAAAGTAAGTTACTCACTAGGAGTGAACATGGCATCAAGCGTTAAACAGCAAGGAATGGAAACAATTGAGGCACAAGCAGTAGCAAAAGCATTTACTGATGTATTTGAAGGAAATGATTTAGACATTTCAGAAGAAGAAAGTATGACAATTTTACAAGACTTCTTTGGGAAAATGCAAGCTGAGAAAAGTGCAAAAGCAAATGAAGCTGGAAATGCTTATTTAGCAGAAAATAGAGATAAAGAAGGAGTAATTACAACTGAAAGCGGATTACAGTATGAAGTTATTACTTCAGGAGATGGAGCAAAACCAACTACTGATGATCAAGTAACAGTACATTACCATGGAATGTTAACTGATGGAACTGTATTTGATAGTTCAGTAGATAGAGGGCAGCCAGCTACATTTGGGGTAACTCAAGTTATAAAAGGTTGGACTGAAGCATTACAATTAATGAGTGTTGGAGATAAATGGAAGCTAACTATCCCTTCTGGATTAGCTTATGGAGACCAAGGTGCTGGAGGAATGATTGGACCTGGAGCAACTTTAGTATTTGAAGTAGAATTGATAGGAATTAACTAATCCCTTTCAGGAATATGAAAGAAAAGCCGAGCAAATACTCGGCTTTTTTATTAAAAAGAGATATTATTTATCTTCTTTTCCATCTTTTTAATTGCGGAATACTGCAAGTATAAAACCATCTTTTAACTTTTCCTACTCCTTGTTCTTTCAATACTCCTTTAACAAAAATTTGCATTTCTTTTGCTGTAGTGATTTCTGGTTGAGTAAATGCACCATCTACATAACACATTTTACAATAATCATTACTTTCACTTCCATCCTTTTCAGTTCCTTTATTAAATAACTCATGCATTTTAGGAAGCATACAACTCTGACAAAATTTATCAAATCTCATATAGTTCTCTTTTTTGTTAATCTAATTTTCTAGTCCAAGTAGAAGATCTACCAATAAATGAAAATCCAATATACCCTCTTAAGTCAAGTGTATTTTCATCAGCAAGTGTAATCATTCCGCTATAATCTTTTCCTTTCTTAGGGTCGTACAAATTTCCATCATCCCAAACATTACCTTCAATATGAGTAAAGTTATTCATCATAACCATACCGAGTCTTGCTCTACTTTGCAAACTCTCATCAGGATTTAAAGGATCCGTTTTAGGATTTCCGTTTTCATCATTAGGAAATTTCATCCAAGTAATTTTACCTGAAATTGTAGAGCCATCTTCATAAAGTGTAATAACTGCATCTTTTTCGGCATTATACCACTCTCCTACTACATCTGCATTTGTTTGTGCAAAAGCAAAAACTGAACTCACAGCTAATGCGATTAATAAAATTGTCTTTTTCATAATATTTATTTTTTGTTAAAAATAGTAAAATTTATTTTATCCGTGTAAGCTTAAGATTATTCTTATCCTTTGACAACATTTTACTCAACTGTACAACACTTACATCATCAACAATATACTCTTCTGAGTCGTCACCAAAACCATAATTTTTTAATCTTACACCTACAACATTAAAAATTTCTTTGTTATCATTTGTTATTTTCGGATGAAAAACGTCAAAACCTTCAAAACTAAGGCATTTTACAACTTTTACAACTGTTAAGGAATACACACTATCCTCTAAGTAATTTAAGTAATAAAAATTCCCTCTTTTTTTTACAATTAAGTTTTTCCCTAAGGTATCCTCCCCAATAGTATTTGAAGTTACAATTATAGTGTCATTAAATGCATAAGTTCCTTGCAGATTTTCTGGAATTTCAGTCAAAGGTTTTACTCCTTCAGGTTGTGACTTTACAAATGAAACATTTGTGCAAGATGCTAAAGTTAAAACTACAGCAATTAAAAAAATTAATTTTCTCATAATTAAATTGTATTGATTAATATTGGTAAAACTAAACAACACAAAATAAAGTATTATGCTTAGCATAATACTTTGTCATTTACTAGACTAGAATAATCTATTTTTTACGGAAATAAATTTGGATAGGAACTCCTGAAAAATCAAAATTTTCACGCAATTGATTCTCAATATAACGCATATATGGCTCTTTAATATATTGAGGCAAATTAGCGAAAAATACAAAAGTTGGTGTTTCAGTTGGTAATTGCATACAATACTTAATTTGTATGTATTTACCTTTTGTTGCTGGTGGCGGATGATGACCAATAAGAGGTAACATCACTTCATTAAGTACAGAAGTTGCAATTTTTTGAGTTCTATTTTTATGTACCTGAATTGCAGTTTCCAATCCCTTAAGTAATCTTTGTTTCTCTAATGCAGATACAAATACAATAGGAACATCAGTAAAGGGAGCAATTTTCTTTTTAATCTGCTCTTCCGCTTTTTTAGCAGTTTCAGTTGATTTATCAAGTAAATCCCACTTATTTACCAGAATAACAATTCCTTTTTTATTCCTATCAGCAATATGAAATATCCTTTGATCTTGAGCTTCAAATCCTCTTTCAGCATCAATTACATGTATGCAAATATCAGAATGTTCAATAGCACGAACCGAACGCATTACAGAATAAAACTCTAAATCCTCATGTACATTTTTCTTCTTTCTAAGTCCTGCAGTATCTACTAAAGTAAAATCAAATCCGAATTTATTATAGTTTGTATTTAAAGAATCACGAGTTGTACCAGCAATATCAGTAACAATGTTTTGCTCTTTTCCAATCAAAGCATTTATAATTGAAGATTTTCCAACATTTGGTCTTCCAATTACTGCAAATTTCGGCAATTCCGAATCATCAAATTCTAAATCATCATCAAAATTCTTAACCAATTCATCAAGCACCTCACCAGTGCCACTCCCACTTATTGATGAAACGGGAATATAATCGCCTAAACCTAAATTATAGAACTCAACTGCTTCTTCTAAGAGTTGAGTATTATCAACTTTATTTACAGCAAGAACCACTTTTTTATTTGATTTTCTGAGTAGTTTCACTACTGCCTGATCTAAGTCAGTAATGCCAGATTTTGCATCAACAATAAACAAAATCACATTTGCCTCATCAATAGCTAATTCAACTTGTTTTCTGATCTCTGCCTCAAAAATATCATCACTCCCTTGAACATAACCACCAGTATCAATCACTGAAAATTCACGCCCAGACCAGTCTGCTTTACCGTAATGTCTATCACGAGTTACTCCACTTGTTTGATCGGTAATCGCTTGTCTACTCTCAGTAAAACGATTAAACATTGTTGATTTCCCAACATTTGGCCTCCCTACTATTGCTACAATATTACTCATTATTCGTATCCGAATTTTTTTAACTGTTGATTATCATTTCTCCAGTTCTTTTTTACTTTTACTGGAGTTGCTAGAAATACTTTCTTATCAAGCATCCTCTCTATATCTCTTCTTGCTTCTGTCCCTATCCTTTTTAAGCCCATTCCTTTATGCCCGATTATGATACCTTTTTGGCTTTCACGCATTACATAAATAATAGCTCTAATTTTGATGATATCTTCTTCCTCAAAAAACTCTTCCACTTCAATTTGCACAGAATAAGGAATTTCTTTTTTATAATGCTTTAATATTTTTTCCCGTATAATCTCTTCAATAAAAAAGCGTTCGGATTTATCAGTAATTGCATCCTTATCATAATAAGGAGGAGAAACTGGCAACATTTCAACTAATTTTTCCTTAATCACATCAAGGTTAAAGTTATTCAAAGCAGATATTGGTAAAAGCTCAGCATTTGGCAGCTCAGCTCCCCACCTTTCCATTTCCTGTTCAACAAAATCTTGTTCTGCCAAGTCAATTTTATTCAAAAGCATTAAAACAGGAACTGAGGTTTTCTTTAATCTTTCGAAAAGCTTTTGATCCTTCAAACCTTTTTCACCAACTTCAATCATATAAACAAGTACATCAGCATCTTGAAAGGCTGAATACACAAAATTCATCATGTTTTCTTGCAACTTATAAGCAGGATCAATCACTCCTGGGGTATCGGAAAATACAATCTGATATTCTTTTTCGTTTAAAATACCTAAAATCCTATGGCGAGTTGTCTGTGCCTTATGAGTAATAATAGAGAGTTTTTGCCCTATTAAAGCGTTCATTAAGGTAGATTTCCCTACATTAGGGTTCCCAATTATATTTACATATCCTGCTTTATGCTCCATTTTGCAAATAAACGAAAAAAGGGCTAACCAATTGGCTAGCCCTTCATTATAATTTTAGTGTTTTTATTTCCCTAAATTGAACCCAACCATTACTGAAATTCTAGCTCCAGTTGGATGAGTTACTGAGTAGCCAGGAGTTGCTGGAGTAATCATAGTTTCAGTTTCATAACCAGGTATCCAAACATTACTATCATCATAATACCCTTCAAACCATTCATATTCATACTCTGCCTCCTCTTCATCATGATGATAGGTTTTATCCATACTAGGAACATAAGCTATGTTTACAGGTAGATGTAATTTCCCAAACTTGAAATTATAACCAGCACCAATAACCATTGCAATACCTCCAAGTGATAAATTTGGCCCAACTGCAAACTCAATTCCTTTAGAAGTACGCACACCAACCATAGAAGACACTGAAGGCAAGAACATTCCTTTTTCCATTCCACCAACTAAAGCAATCCATTCAACTATACCTGTAACGTCTCCTCCATCAGCAAACCTACTTTCCCACTGCCATCCATATTGAGACATAACAGCTCCATATTTCCCTGTTGAACCAGTCCATTCTTCACGAATATCATCAGAGAATAAAGGAACATCTTTTCTTAAGATACTAGCCAATGAACCTGCTTGAACCATAGTAACACCAACTCTAGGTCCTGCTAATTTATCTACTTGAGCATCTACTGATAAAATAGAGACACTTAATAAAACTGTTATAATAATTCTTTTCATTTTTTTGTTTTTAGATTAATATAAGAAACTCATTTCTGTTTGAACAGCTATAACTATTAGAATTATTAATACTAATCCAGCAAGCCATCCAAATGCTAAAGATTTTCTAAAATTTTTCTTATTAATAAATAATAAGGCGCATGGCAAACCATAAAAGAGAAGAAAAGGCATTGTTACTATACCTATAATAAAACCCCAAGTATCTAAGCTAAATTTCTCTGGATCTGCTTCCGTTAATAGTATTTGTGATTCAACAGGAAAAGCTGCAAACGCTACAAATGCTAATAAGTTAAATATCGAAAATAATCCTATTTTTCTCATGATTGCAAATTTAATAGAATAAATCACCGCCATCCGCTAATACAGAGGATAAAATACTCAACAAGATTATTCCTAATGACAAAGCTAATCCAACAAAAGCTTTCCATCTACCAGTTTTCTCTTTAAACAAAGATATTATCCCTGTTATAATAGCCCCTAAAAAGAAAGCCATTCCAGCAATCATAATAATTACGGCAATTACTTCAGGACCTCCCCAAGCCATAAGGGCGCCTATTAACAATGTTGGAAACCATAATATACCTAAAACTAATGACCAAGTTGCTAATGGCGAATTAGTTGTTTCATTATCTACCAATACTGATTCTACTAAACCGCTTTCCATAACAGGAAAAGCTGCAAAAGCAGCTAAACCTATAAAACTTAATAAAGATAATAATCCTATTTTTTTCATAATGCTAAAATAGTTTATTTAGCTAAATTAAAACCAATCATTAATGAGATTCTAGCACCTGAACTGTATGTGTAGTCATTATAACTACCGTCAATTTCATTATACCAACTACCATCAGTATCCTTACCAGGCATAAATACTAAATTAACAGGCATATTTAAACTACCAGATTTAAAGTTTTTACCTATGGCAAAAACCATTCCAACACCTGACAAAGAAAGACTTGGTCCAACCCCAGCCTCAAAACCATTTGCAGTTCTTGCTCCAATTACTGATGTCAATGAAGGTAAAAACTTACCTTGCTCCATACCAGCTACTAAGGCAACCCATTCTACTATTCCAACTACCTCACCACCACCATCAGCAAACCTACTTTCCCACTGCCAACCGTATTGAGTTGTAAAAGCAGAACCTGTTTCGCCTAATTTATAAGTTTTCCCATCTTCTGTGACATAGTCGAGACCTTTGTGAAGAAAATCTGCTGTAGAACCTTCAGTAATGAATGTCATTCCTACCCTTGGCCCTGCCAATTGTTGAATTTGTGCACTAGCTGTTAGCAATCCTAACCCTAATACTAATGTTAATAATACTTTTTTCATAATTTTTAATTTTAATGATTAATTCTGGGACAAAAATAAAACACTCAAACTTAAATACTATGCTTAGCATAGCATCTTACTATTTACTAGATATAAATACCTACTTAATAGCCTCTAATTGCACGGCAGCCTTTTCCCACTCAGCTTCCAATTCTTGTAGTTTTTGCTGATTTTTCTCGTATTCTGCAAAAAAACCATCTTTTTGTGATAATTCAGTGAATTTTTCAGGAATAGCCAAATCAGCATCTATTTGCTTTTGTGATTTATCTAAAGTGTCAATCTCCTTTTCCAACTTACTCACCCTATTCTGCAATTTCTTTATTTTCTTCTGATGGGCTTTCTGCTCAGCATAAGATAATTGAACATCTGATTTATCTTGCTTTGTATTCTTTTGTTCTTTTTGTGAACTTTCTAATTGTTTAAAATTCTCTAAATCCTTTTCTTCCAAAAAAGTATCTATATCACCAATATATTCTTTAATATTTTGATTTTTGAATTCATATACTTTTTCAGTAAGCCCCTGCAAAAACTCTCTGTCATGCGAAACAACAATTAAACTTCCATCATATTTTGCTAATGCTTTTTTCAAAAGTTCCTTTGATGTAATGTCCAAATGGTTTGTTGGCTCATCCATTATCAAAAGATTATAGGGCTCTAATAATAATTTACAAAGTGCAACTCTAGCTCGCTCCCCCCCAGAAAGAACTTTTACTTTCTTTTTCACTTCATCATTACTAAAAAGAAAAGAACCCAATATAGAACGTACTCTACCTGAAGTATCCTCAGTTGCTGCCTGTTCAATTGTTTCAAGTACTGTTAGATTCTCATCCAAAAATTCAGCTTGATTTTGAGCATAATAACCCATTTTAACTTGATGACCAAGCTCAATCTCTCCAACAAAATCTAACTCATTTACTATCATCTTTGCTAAGGTAGATTTACCCTCACCATTTTTCCCAACAAAAGCAATTTTATCACCCTTTACTATCTCTAAATTAACTTTATCAAGAACTTTTAAATCATCAAAACTCTTTGAGGCTTCATCAATTTTTAAACTTATCTTACCTGAATGAGGAGCAGGTGGAAAACGAAACTGCATACGAGCTACATCTTCTTGTTCTACCTGAATAATTTCTAACCTTTCTAGTTTTTTTATTAAAGTTTGAGCGAAAGCTGCTTTATTCTTTTTTGCCCTAAATTTATTAATCAGAACTTTTGTTTCTTCAATAAACTTATCTTGGTTTTTCTTTGCCTGAATTTGCTTTAAAACTCTGTCTTCTCTCAAAGTTAAATACTTAGTGTAAGATGCTTTATAATCATTAATTTTTGAGAATGCAACCTCAATAGTTCTATTTGTGGAAGCATCTAAAAACAATCTATCGTGGGAAACTAAAACCACTGCTCCACTATAGTTTTTTAACCATCTTTCCAGCCACATTATTGATTCAATGTCCAAGTGATTAGTAGGTTCATCCAACAATAATAAATCAGGTTTCATTAACAAGATTTTAGCCAATTCTATCCTCATTCTCCAACCACCACTAAATTCAGTAGTTTGTCTTTCAAAATCATACTGGGTAAAACCTAACCCTGATAAAACTTGGTTAATTTCTGCAGCCGTATCATTTCCTCCGGCCATTCTAAATCTTTCTTCCAACTCATTAAACTCATTGATAATATCTAAATACGCATCACTTTCATAATCCGTACGCTCAGTCAATTGTTTATTTGCCTCATTCATTCTTGTTTCAACATCATTCAAAAATTCAAAAGCAGTTTGAGCTTCTTCAAGAACAGTTCTTCCATCCTCAAATTCTAAATCCTGCCTTAAAAAACCAACAATTAACCCATTTGGCACAGACACATTACCCTTATTAGGAGTTAAGTCTTTAGCCAACACCTTTAATAAGGTAGATTTTCCTGCCCCATTCTTTCCTGTTAATCCAATTTTATCTCCTTTATTTACCATAAAAGAAATGTCTTTAAAGATGTCCTGCCCTCCAAAATACAGAGATAAATTATTTACTGAAACCATGGCGCAAAAGTAAACTTTTTACACACTAAAAATAATTTTAAAAGAATGATTGGAGAATTAATTTATAGCAGTATATTTGCAAACCTAAATCGCGGGGTGGAGCAGTTGGTAGCTCGTTGGGCTCATAACCCAAAGGTCGCAGGTTCGAGTCCTGTCCCCGCTACTCAGATAAAGACCCCTTAATTGGGGTCTTTTTTATATCTTTAAATTATTTCAATTACTCTATAATAATTTTCTTTGTAATTATTTCATTCTGACTTTTCAGCTTTAAGAAGTAAATTTCTTTTGCATTTTTTGACAAATCAATTTCTGTATTGTAATTAAAATTATCTGAAGTAATTACGATACCCTTTACATCTACTAACTCATAATTACAATTATTTAAATCAATATTTACAATTATTTTATCAGAAGTAGGATTAGGAAATACTGATACAGAATTAGATAGCAAATCATTAACTGCTGTAGTTTTATTTTCAGTTAAAAAAATTACATATTCAACATTATTGCTTAAGGAGTCCATCTTAATTCAGCAAGCATAAACTTTGTTGAAGGATCATTAGACCACTACTGGTAATGGTTAGTAATTTCTGTTTCAGAAGGAAAAAGTGAAATAGAGCAGTTTTTAGTAGTAGCTTCTGTCGCTAAAATTAAAGCTATCAAAAATCATAATAGTGATTAAATAAATCGCTCTTAATTCCAAAATTAATAAATTGTGTTTGCAGCTCTCCATCATCATTTTTAAAATCCCGTAAAGTAACACCTAGATTTATTTTGAGATTTGTTTTTGGATTAAGAATGTAAGAAATATTGAAAATTTTAATATTAACAGTTGTTAAATTACCTTGATACATATCAATTCCAAAGTCGGCAGGTCGATCATTATAATTAAGATAAACATTACTTCCATAAGAAAAAGGATCTCCTTTTATATCTGATCCATATTTTGAAGAAATTATTTTTCCATCAACTACAAAATTTTTCCATTTGTAATTCATAAGCAATAAGAATTCAGAGAAGTTAGCACCTAAAGTGTGTGCTAACGGTTGATTATAATGTGCATAATTCTGCTGGGTATTAAAATGCGAATACGTATACGGCCTAGCCAGATTATACTCAGATTGCAGAGTTAAATTATCTAAACTAAATGCATTAAATATTTTATAGCCTAATTGATAAGCAAACTTATTAGCCCAATAACCATTATTAGATTTTACCTGCTCTAAAGTAAACTCATCTAGTAATAACTGACCATATAAATAAGATGAAAAAGGTAATTTGTATTTTAGATTTACACCTACTAAAACGTTAGCAGGAGACCCTACAGAAAACTCTACAGGTCTAAGCATTACTATTGGATTCAAAAAATTTACATCAAAACCACTAATTCCTGGTGCAAGATTCATACGCCAAACAACAGCTTCATACAAACTTAAACTAAATCTCTTTGTAGCATTCAAACTTAAATAATGAGATGACATGTACTTTTTGGGATAACCCATCTGATCCTTATTATCAATACTATGAGCTTTAAAATAATTGATATCCATAAACTCAGTATACAAATTAGTATATTGCACTTTTCCAAAGGTTGTTTGAATCCTTAAAAAAGGATAATTAAAAGTATTATCGGACAACAAAAGTGAACGATAGCCATCACCTATAAAATGTTTTCCGTGCCCAAATTGAACTGCAAACATCTTATTTGCTCTATAAGTTACATGACCAGACGACATAGAGAAATCAAAACCAATTTCTTTAAAATATCGTGCATTCCCTTGCCCGGGCACTACAAAATTTTTCCTTATAAAAGCATCAATATAATTTGGAAAAATTGCTTGATTTTCAGCAAATGAAGTATAGAAAGAGATGGTTTTCCCTAAATCACCTTGAACAACAATTCCTCTTGTATTCACAAAAGTCCCAAGCCCTTCAATTGATTCTTTACCTATAGAAAAATTAATAATTGGAGATGCTGAAACTTTATAATCATCACCATTCATAATTATTAAATGCTCAGAAAACATTTTTCTAAAAAGCCAATTCTGATAAATATATGAAAAATTATTTTCTAATATTGAGTCTGTATTAAAGTTTAAATCTGACTTAATAAGAGGTTTGAAAGAAGTCTGATAATTAGCATCATTACTATAAATTAAATGATTAAAATTAGCAGAATAATCATTTCCTAAAAAAAGATTTGCATGCTGTGCATTAGCTAAATTAAAAGCTAAAAAAAATAAACAGAAAATTAATCTTTTCATTTTCTTTTTCTCAGAATATAGAATGGAACAATAAGAATAAAGTAGCTGAAAAGTGCCAAAATAGCAATACTTAAATTCACGTTGAGTTCTAATAGAAAGTATGACCCAATTATTAGAAGAGCACTTATAAAATACAAAATTAAAGCAGTTCTTTTATGTCCAAATCCTAAATCTAATAAAGCATGATGAATATGATCCCTTCCTGGTCTAAATGGCCCTACTCCTTTTGACGTTCTTACAATAAAAACTCTTAATGAATCAAACAAAGGAATTGCTAAAAAAACTATCGCCATTAATGGGCCTTTATTAGGTAGTTTAAAATCCTCAGTTATTAATCCAAACTTTATTGAATTTATTGCTAAAACTGATAAAATCATTCCAACAACTAATGACCCTGTGTCACCCATAAATATTCTTGCAGGATAGTAATTATACTTTAAGAACCCAATTAAAGCACC
>Ga0206123_10000571_pt1 | contig 36240 bp, 31 predicted proteins | sample Helgoland_Spring_2_FD_160086 | JGI IMG/M metagenome (GOLD analysis project Ga0206123, IMG submission 160086) | Pelagic subsurface seawater microbial communities from Kabeltonne, Helgoland, North Sea - Helgoland_Spring_Bloom_20160316_1 | ecosystem: Environmental > Aquatic > Marine > Epipelagic ...
AACAGCGTCCCATCTTTTTGAAAATTGCACCAGACCTTTCCGATGCGCAATTGGATGACATTATAGCACTTGTTTTGGAGACTGGTATTGCGGGAGTCATTGCGACCAATACTACCATTGATCGGAGTGGTTTGAAAGCTTCCCTCGATGAGGTCAAAAAGATGGGCCCTGGGGGCTTGAGTGGCGCACCTTTGCGCAATCGTTCGACGGAGGTAATCCGCTACTTGCACAAACAATCCCAAGGAGCTTTCCCGATTATAGGGGTAGGAGGCATTTGTTCCGCGGAAGATGCGATGGAAAAGCTAGCTGCGGGAGCATCCTTGCTTCAGGTCTATTCAGGCCTCGTATACGCAGGACCTGGATTGGTGAAAGAAGTGAATCGCGCCATTTTAATGAAGTCTTAATCTCTATCCAACCAATTCCTCAAGGGTAGGAGCGAGCTCACGCGGACGGATTCCCTTCTCGGTACTTTGCAAACGGCAGCATGCGTTTGATGCGTCATGTTCAAAGAACAAAATCCAGTCTTCCCGAACAGCCAAATCGAGCAACAATTGTTTCTCGTCCATGGTGAGTAGGGGACGTGTATCATAGCCTATGACCCAGGCGGTTGGCAGGTGCGCAGCAGCGGGGGTAAGGTCGGCCATGAATGCGAGTTTGGTTCCATGACAAGGAACGATGGGGATCATTTGACTTTCCGTGTGACCGTCTGCAAAAAAGATTTCCAAACCGGGGAATGTCGTCGGAAACGGATTTTGATTCCAGCGCCCGCTTCGATCAATGAAATGAAGTTGTCCACTTTCCTGCAGCGGCATGAGGTTTTCGCTCAGGAATGATGCTTTTTCCCGTGGATTGGGGTTCATCGCCCAATCCCAATGCGGCTTGCATGTCCAATATGACGCATTGGGGAATGCAGGCCGCAAATTGCCCTCTTTATTGCGCTCTACCGATCCTCCTACATGATCGAAGTGCAAATGCGTGAGCAACACGTCTGTGATGTCGTTGCGGGTGAATCCTCTTTTTTGAAGTTCTCCATCCAGCGACATATCCCCATGCAGGTGGTAATGGCTGAAAAATTTTTCGGATTGCTTGTTGCCAATCCCTGTATCGACCAAAAGCAGTCGGTTCCCATGCTCAACGAGCATAGAACGCATCGCCCAAGTGCACAGGTTGTTTGCATCAGCGGGCACATGTTTTTGCCAAAGTACTTTCGGCACTACACCGAACATGGCTCCACCATCAAGCTTAAAGTTTCCAGTGTGAATCGTATGAATATGCATGGAACGGGCCTTAAGAGGGGATCAAGAAAAACAGGGACATGATGACCATTAGTAAGTCTTCGATGATGGTGACACGCGTCATGGGCAATTGGAAGACTGTCCCGAGGCATGCGCATTGAATCGCTTGTTTTTGACGGACTGCCCGAATGACACCGATTGCGCCAAACCCCATCAATAGCAAGGTCACGAGAGCGATTGCCAAAGTTCCTCCTGCGAATCCCCAGCCAAAGCCGAGGGCAAGCTCCAAGAAGGGGTAAATCCAAGCATAAAGGGGAGATCGCTTGGCGAGCAAATCATACCGGCTAAAACTTTGAACAAATCCACGTAAATCCAAGAACTTGAAGAAGGAGAAGGCCAAAAAGAATCCGCCCATGAAGACTTCCATTGCACGCCTCATGGGTTCGGGTGAACCCCATGCAACTGAGGAAGAAATGGCCAACAGAAATAATCCGATCAGGATCAACGGCCAAAATTTTTGAAACGCCCCGGTAGCATCCGATCCCTGCATGCTGGTTGCCGCTGAATTCGCTGCGTCATTGATGCGATAATGAGGCATCGGAGCAAGTGCTGTACGCAATTCCGCTAAGGATATTTTTTCTTCCGAACGCACCTTGGCTTGCCCATTGGCGAGGTCTATTTGGACAGATTGAACGCCGGGAACTGCAAGGATGGCGCTTTGGACACGGCTTATGCAGCCTCCACATGTCATGCCTCCTACTAGAAAAACCTGTTCCATGGAGCGAATTTCGCGAAAAAGTCGTGCCGATTGACATGTTCATCAAGCAGGGGCATTGGTTGAGAAGTTCCGCTGGCATGCGCGCTTTTCGAGTGTACTTTTGTCCAAGAATTCAAGCACATGCAGTTGAACGCGCTCACCGCCATATCCCCCGTCGACGGACGTTACCGAAGTAGAACAGCCCATCTCGCTCCCTTCTTTTCGGAGTGGGGATTGATGCGTTACCGTGTACGCGTGGAAGTGGAGTATTTCCTCCATTTGTCCGAAATCCCTTTGCCGCAATTGGCACAATTCAAGGCAGACGACGCAGAACCTCTTCGTCGAATTTACACCGAGTTTTCAGAGGCAGATGCAGAGCGAATCAAAGCATTTGAGCGAACAACGAATCATGATGTGAAGGCGGTTGAATATTTTATCAAAGAGAAGATGGAGGCGCTTGGCCTCGCCGAAATGGCGGAGTTCATTCACTTTGGCCTCACTTCTCAGGATGTCAACAACACTGCGATTCCTCTTTCCATCAAAGAAGCGACGGAGCAAGTCATCGTGCCCGGGCTGCAGGATTTGCGGAAGACCCTGTTGCAGCAAGCGCGTGAATGGAAAGGCATTCCCTTGCTTGCCCGTACACACGGTCAGCCGGCATCACCAGTGACATTGGGCAAGGAATGGGCCGTCTATATCGATCGTTTGGATGCTCAACTTGATGCGTTGCAACAGTGCAAATATGCCGCGAAGTTTGGCGGTGCAACGGGACAGTTCAACGCACACATGGCGGCTTACCCCGAATTGGATTGGGCCTCATTCGGCAATTCTTTTGTGGAGAAACGGTTGGGGTTGAAGCGAAGCCAGATTACTACACAGATTGAGCACTACGATCATTTGGCTGCATGGTGCGATTGCTTGAGACGCATTCATACCATTCTTATTGATTTGAGCCGTGACGCTTGGACGTATATCAGCATGGACTATTTCAAGCAGAAGATCAAAGCGGGAGAAGTGGGCAGCAGTGCTATGCCCCACAAGGTCAACCCCATCGACTTTGAAAATGCGGAAGGGAACTTTGGTGTTGCGAATGCATTGTTGCACCATTTTGCTGAAAAGCTTCCCATCAGTCGATTGCAGCGGGACTTGACCGATTCGACGGTTCTCCGCAACATTGGAGTGCCGTTGGCGCACAATTTGATTGCGATGGGATCCTTGCAAAAAGGATTGGGGAAACTATTGCTGAACGAAACCAAATTGAAATCAGATCTCGAGGCCAACTGGGCAGTGGTTGCGGAAGGAATTCAGACCATCCTGCGCCGCGAAGGATTTCCCAAACCGTATGAAGCGCTGAAGGACCTTACGCGTCAAAACAGCGTCATCGATGCCAATTCCATCGCCCAATTCATCGACGGGTTGGTGGTGAATGATTCCGTGAAAGCAGAGTTGAATGCACTGACCCCTTGGGGGTACACGGGTGCTGCTGAAGCGTTGGTCGAAACCTTAAAAGATTGAACGCTTGAATCGGTTCAATGACTTGTTTCGGCATTTGGCAAATTACCGGTTAAACCTGGTGGTCAATGTCGTTTGCAACATCTTGAACGCTTTTTTGTCCTTGTTTACTTTTTTGAGTGTCGTACCCTTTCTGAGGATCTTGTTTCAATCGGGACAGGATACGGCCGCTGTGATTGAAATCCCCTCGGGCAGCGGTGTAGAAAAATGGAGCGCCTATTTTGATGCGTTTGTCCTGGAGGTTGGTCCATCCCGCGCTCTGTCTTACATCTGCATCGGCATCTTTTGTGTCACTGTGCTGAAAAATGCCGTGGGTTATCTCGCACTGTATAGTTTAGCGACGATGCGGACAGGTGTGAGCCGTGACTTACGGAACAGTCTTTACAATAAGGTGTTACGGCTTCCGATGAGTTGGTTTACCGAGTCGAGAAAGGGGGACGTCATCAGCCGGATGACCAATGATTTGATGGAGGTGGAGTTCAGTGTCATCGGGACCATTGAGATTTTATTCAAATCGCCCATCTCCATTCTGGTTTCGTTGGGAACGTTGTTCTATTTGAGCTGGGAGTTGACCTTATTTTCCATGTTATTCTTGCCCGTAAGCGGTTATTTGATCAGTCGCATTGCGAAGAGTTTAAAGCATGCGGCAAAACGCGGCAAAGAGGAATTGGGAGGATTGATTTCCATCATGGAAGAAACATTGGGTGGGATGATGGTGATCAAGGCATTTCATGCTGAATCCAAGTTTGAACAAAAATTTTCCGCTTCAAATGATCGGTTTTTTGAGCTGATGCGGCGTTTGTACAAAAGGGAATATTTGTCTTCGCCTGTTTCTGAAACCGTTTCGTTGGGTGTCATGGCCACGTTGCTCTGGTTCGGAGGCCGAATTGTTCTCGAAGGGTCAAGTGGATTGACGGGTGATTGGTTCATTGGGTATTTGGTGGTTTTTTCCCAAATCATTCCTCCTGCACGTTCGATAAGCGATGGCTGGTTCCGAATACAAAAAGGGTCCGCTTCGCTCGAGCGTTTAGAAGAAATTTTGTCGGCGCAGGAAATGACCGATTCAGGAAGGAATCTGGCAGAACCGCTCAAACATGCCATCCGCTTCGAGAATGTTCACTTCTCTTATGGCGAACAGGTGGTATTGAACGGCATTGACTTGACCATTGCAAAAGGCGAGACCGTCGCTTTGGTGGGGCCGAGTGGCTCGGGGAAAACTACCTTGGTGCATTTGCTCGCACGTTTTTACGACACAACGAAAGGTCAAATTACTTGGGATGACCAGCCGCTGGAATCCTTTGAATTGGTCAGTTTTCGGTCGCAAATGGGGATGGTCACACAGGAAGCCCGATTGTTCAACTCCTCTGTCTCAGAAAATGTCACCTTGGGAGCGGCGAACGGAGTTGTGCATGAGCTGCAGGATTTGGAGGAAGTGGCAAACGCCGCCAATGCACTGGAATTCATTCAGCAGATGGAAGAAGGCTGGGAGTCGTCGGTAGGTGACGGAGGCAACAAGCTGAGCGGCGGCCAACGCCAACGCCTGAGCATCGCCCGAGCGCTGCACAAGGACCCTCCGGTTTTGCTTTTGGATGAGGCGACATCTGCGTTAGACACAGAGTCCGAGCATGCTGTGCAGCAGGCAATCAATCGCCTGATGGAAGGCAGAACGACATTGGTTGTCGCCCATCGGTTGAGTACGATACGCCATGCGGATCGAATTGTAGTGCTGGACCAGGGCAATATTGTAGAGGAGGGAGACCATGAAGCCTTAATGGCGCGAAAAGGAATGTACCATCGATTGGTATCCATGCAAGACCTGAAGTAATGGCGAAAAAGAGGACCACCGGAGTTGGCGCGATGATGCGCGGACAATGCCCAAGGTGCCGTGAAGGGAAGATATTCGTATCGGCTCGGGCGTACCGATGGGATAAGATCACAGCAATGCCCGATGCTTGTCCCGTATGCGGGGAAGACTTTTTGCGGGAGCCGGGATTTTACTTTGGTGCGGCTTACGTGTCATACGCTCTAACTGTTGCCCTTTGGGTATCGGTTTTTGTGGCCTTGACGTGCTTGAATTGGTGGGGCCTGATGGCGTTTTCATTTTTCGAAGATGTGGGCTTGTTTCTGACCACTGGCATTGTTCTCCTGATCTTTCTTTTGCCTATGATTGCGCGGCTCAGTCGTTCCATGTGGCTGCACATGATGACCCGCCGGCATCGAAAGTGATCAGGGAAAGCAGATCAAAAAAAAGAGTGTAAAAAATCAAAGGGGCCCCTCCGTTGAGGGACCCCTTCTCACCAAATCGCCTGATTCATAAACGCTCAATTCGAGCGTGGCAAAACCAAAACCATCTCCCTTTACGTGGGGAGTTCAATTTTAGTTTCAGTTTTCTCGAAAAAAACCAGAAAAAATTTATAAATACCTGATTTACAGATGTTTATGACCTTGATATTTTTGAGGTCATCTCTTCATTTTGAACGCGGATGCTTTCCTTGTGTACCTGTTCAAGGAAATTTTGAATGAATTCTGGACTGAGTCCGGCTCGCGTAGCCCACTTTTCTCGTGTATCAAATACTTCCTTCCATCGCTCCATCTGCAAGATGGTCATTCCTTTTTCCCATTTGTGCAATCCGATTTGCCGGGCAAGATCCATCCGGGCATGCAGCAGCTCGATGAATTGTTCGTCGATGGAATCCATTTGTAACCTCAAGGCCGTCAAGTCCGCAGATGAAATCTTCGGCGCGGAGGCACTTCGGATGGTGAGGGATTCGATCAAATCACCGAAAGCCGCTGGCGTGAGTTGTTGGTTGGCATCACTCAGAGCATTTTGTGGATCGGGATGTGTTTCGAGCATCAGTCCATCCATCCCCAGGTCCATGGCCTTTTGCGCGACAGGATGCAGCAGGGAACGGTTGCCGGCAATGTGACTCGGATCGCAGATGATGGGGACTTCAGGCATGGCCATTTTGAGTCCGATGGCAATTTCCCACATAGGGGCATTGCGGTATTCTTTTTGACCGTATTGGCTGAACCCGCGATGGATTGCCCAGACCGGGCCTTCGACAGTGGAACGCACACGTTCAATGGCACCCATCCATAATGACAAATCGGCGTGCATCGGGTTTTTTACAAAAATGGGAACGTTTGTGCCTTTCAGTGCATCGGCGATTTCCTGAACGGCAAATGGACTGACGGAAGTTCGGGCGCCAATCCACAAGACATCAACACCAGCATTTAAGCACGCTTCAACGTGTTGGGCGTTGGCAACTTCGGTTGCAATTGGGAGTCCGGAGGCCTCACGCGCTTTGACCATCCATTGCAGGGCCACTGAACCTTTTCCTTCGAATCCATTGGGGCGTGTGCGGGGTTTCCAGATTCCAGCTCGCAGGATGTGAACACCTCGTTTGGCTAGCTCCTTGGCCGTGTTCACAACTTGTTCCTCTGACTCAGCGCTGCAAGGACCGCTAATGAGAAGTGGCCGCTGCACCTGGGCAAGGCCGTCTACGACCGATCGCAAATTGATGGTGTTGTTCGTTACCACGGATGCAAGATACACAGGGAATGTGGCTTAAGGGGTGAAATCATGATAACTCGAGCCGTCAGGTGCTCAAAGTTCTCAGTTGATGGCTCAAGTCGAAATCCCCCGTTTTTCCACCCTCGAGCTGGGTCGAGCATTTTTCCATGCTTGCAAGTACCCGGAACTGGATTCGAACCAGCACGCCCGAAGGCACAGCCTTCTGAGGACTGCGCGTCTACCAATTTCGCCACCCGGGTAGGTGTGAAGTGCCCAGAGCGGGACTCGAACCCGCACGCCCTAACGGACACATGGCCCTCAACCATGCCTGTCTACCAATTTCAGCACCTGGGCAGTGCATTAAAAAGGGTGCCCTTGACACCCTCTTTTTTTGTAACCCCTCTGGGACTCGAACCCAGGACCCTCTCATTAAAAGTGAGATGCTCTAACCAGCTGAGCTAAGGAGTCATTTTCCCTCGTTTGGGGGGGCAAAGATAGACAGATTTTTTATCCGGCAATTGCACCTGCTGCAAAATCTTGCCTCCTCGTTCATAAACCACCGTATTCGCTGCAACCTTGTGCAGGTTCTCCTTGTTATCTTTACCACGAAACAACCTGAAACCTTTTCGCATGAACCTGCTCATTCTTGCCTTCATCATTTCATCTGGAACGCAGCAATCAAATGCTGCAAATGCCGAAGCTCCGGGTATACACGTTTCACACGGTCACGTCTCCTACGCTAACTGGGAGGGATGGCAACAGGATGAAAAAAGAATGGCCTGGTGGTTTGAGAATGGATGGTCATTGGTTCAGGGGGCAAAGCCAGGGATGAAAGAATTATCTCCAGACAATATTGCCGCATTGGATCGGACCGATTTCAATCCCTTGATGTTCAATTTGACTCCCGATGCTAAAATGCATCAGTCTTGGTCGATAAACAGAGAGGTGACCTTAACCCTCTTTAGTCTGGCACGATGCGAACAACTTTACCAGCGTCATCTGGTGAATCAAGCTTCAGCCCAATTGCAAAAAAGCCATTGAACCCATGTTAAAGCGAAATTTTTTAAAGTTTAGCGTAGCCCTTTTACTCATAATCGGTGCGGCTTTGAGTGGTCGGTCACAGGAGACGGCCATTTCCAACACGACGCTTGAAACCTGCCAAGGCTTTCTTGTCGATACAGGACTTAGTGCGGGAGATTATGGTCCCAATGAGGACATCACCATGACCATCTGTCCTGAAGCACCCGAAACCATTATCACGCTTTATTTTGCCCTTGCTGACCTTGGAGAAGGAGATATCATGCAAGTTTTTGATGGTCCAGACGAGTCAGCGCAAATTATAGGTACTTACGAGGGGTATGACCTGCAAGGTTTGGAATTGTTCGCTTCGGCGGATAATCCCGGAGGCTGCTTGACCCTTCATTTCACATCGAATGACGCTGGACCCGGAAATTTCGTTGCGGAAATGAGTTGTGGCTATCCTTGTGAAAGGCCATTTGCCATTGTTGACAGTGGTGAACCTGTGCCTCACTTGGCGTGTGTCGGCGAAGAAATCACATTCGATGGCCTTGGCTCAACATCAGCAGATGGATTCGATATTGTGTCTTGGGAATGGGATTTCGATGATGGAACAATCACCAATGATATTGGCGTTGCTAGCCATGCTTATGATTCTCCTGGCGCGTACAAGGTGCAATTATTCATAGCTGACGATAACATCACGGAGGATGATCCTGACGGTTGCGCGAATAACAATTTAGTCGACCACTTGGTCCTCGTTTCGACGGAACCGGACTGGTCGGGTACCTCCCTCGATGCCACGGTATGCTCGGGACAATTGTTTCCATTGGATGGGGCGGTCCAGGGCACAACATATGACTCCGAGCCATCGGGAGATTTTGGAGGAGGCCTATTCATACCGGATGATCAATCCCAATGCTTCAACGCGGAGTTGACATTTACGGCTTTTTCCCCTGGCGCCATCATCGAGAATGCAAACGCCGATATTGTTGATTTTTTCATCAACTTCGAGCACAGCTTCATGGGAGATTTGACCATCACCTTCATTTGTCCAAATGGTCAAAGCATGGCAGTCCACCAGCAAGGTGGAGGAGGAGCGAATTTGGGTGTGCCGGATCAAATGGACGGCACTGGACCCGGCACGGGATGGGATTATTTCTGGTCTCCGTTGGCGACAAATGGCACTTGGGCAGATAATGCGGGATTCGGTGGTCAATTGGCTTCCGATACGTATGAATCCGCCCAGCCATTTACTTTGTTGGAAGGTTGTCCATTGAATGGGACATGGGAAATAGAAGTGTGCGATTCATGGGGAGCGGATGACGGCTACATATTTGAATGGAATGTCAATTTCAATCCAGAATTATACCCAGAGCCCATCGTCTTTACGCCGGTTTTTGGAATGGACTGCGACAGTGCATCGTGGGATGGGCCGAACATCTATGATGAAAGTGAGGATTGCAATGAAATCACCCTTGTGGCGGTGGAGTCAGGTACTTATACCTATACGGCTACGAATAACTTTGGCTGCACATTCAGCACGGATGTGGACCTGACGGTCGTTCAAGGGCCAGAAGTTGAAATTGAAACCCCAGCGGGTTTTTGCGGATCACCTGTTTCATTGATCGGCAACGTGTTGAATCAGGAACCGGGATTTAATTATTCATACGAATGGTCCCCGGCTGATTTGGTCAATGGAAACGGTGCCAATGTCAATGTTGATGGGCTCACCCAGGACACGGTGATGACCTTGCTGGTCACGGTAACAGGCGGTGATTTGGACAATTGTGAGGTGGCACAAAATGTTGAAGTGGATTTCATTCCACCTCCCAACGGAGTCAATGCCAGCGCCGAAGTGTGTCCCGATGATGCGGTGCAGCTCGTATCCTTGAATTTTGCGAATGATGGTTTGAGTGAATCCGACTTTACCTATGACTGGCAATTCGAAGGCGAAACGGTTGGGACGGGAGCGGTGCTCAATGCGAGCGAACCAGGGGAATATGAAGTGTTGATCACGATGGCACCACCGTGCACATGGACAACCACTAGTTTTTTTGACGTAGAAGAAGACATTTGTGAACTCACCATTCCCAATGTCATCTCGCCGAATGGGCCAGGACAATGGGATGCATTGAACGACGCATTCTACGTGGAAGGGTTGGATAGCGATCGATACAACGGCAGCACTATTCGAATCTACAACCGCTGGGGACAGTTGATGTATACAAGCAACAACTTTGGAAAGTCATCGGGTTGGAAGCCCACTCCAGATGAAGCTGCGGAAGGCACGTATTACTATGTCTTGGGCATCGCTCGGACCGATTCGGATTTGATCATCAATGATGTCAATGGTCAGACCATTGACGAAGGAGAGGGATTCAAATACATCAATGGGGCATTCGCATTGGTGCGTTGATTTCAGACGAGCAGCGCGAAGATGAATGGGGCAATCGAAGAACTGGGTAAGATAGCCGAGGCCCTTGTTTACGAGCAACGAGAGGAGGAAAAGCGTTTGGCTGCAGTCATCGAAGGCAAGTCCCTGCGCATTCGACGCAGCGAAGGCGTGACGTGGTCACCAGTGACCATCGAAGATCAAGACTTTACCTTCGGAGGACGTGTCCGATTGATGGTTAAAATGCAACACAATGCCGGTCTTACGGGGGCATTTCGCACAGGCTCTCCCGTTTCCATTTACCAGGCCAATGAATCGGGAGCGCCGCAAGTGCCAGCGGAAGTGCGCATTGGGATTGTGCGAAAGGCGAATGCTGCATCACTGGAAATCATTTTGGACGGAACGCCGCTCGCGGCTGCTGAAACCCATGAACGCTGGACCTTGGATGCCCGATCGGATGACCGAACCTTTCAACGAATGGCTCGCGCCATGAGTCACTGGATCAACACAGATGATGAAGGCGAACAAGGCCTCCGTGATGCGCTGCTCGATGAGGGTGCCTTGCCCGAAGCGGTTTCGCATGTCCGGCCGCAAATCGCTTTGGTTGGCCCTCCACCAGCCTTAAATGCACAGCAACAGGCTTGGTTCACCGATGCATTGAACGAACCAGTACTGAGCCTGCTTCATGGCCCCCCCGGCACGGGGAAGACCACAGCTCTTTTGGCCTATGTGGTCGAAATGGTGCATCGCAAGAAAAGGCTTTTGTTGACGGCTCCAAGCAATGCTGCAGTGGATTTGTTGGTTGCAGGATGCGCAAAACGCGGCATTTCTGCCGTTCGAATGGGTCATCCGATGCGTTTGTCGGATGAGGTGCAACGATTCGGTTTGGACATGTTGGTCGAAGCAGACCCCGAATACAAGCAAGTCCGCGATTTGCGAAAGCGGGCAAAGAAAGCCTGGCAAATTGTGGATCGTTTTCACCGCAATTTTGGAAGCGAACAACGCTCTGAACGAGCGGCTGCTCGTCACGACGCAAAATCGTTGCAAAAAGAAGCCTTTGAGCTGGAACGTTTCATTGCAGAGCGCATCATTCGCCAAGCCCACGTGGTCTGCGCAACCTTGTCGGGTTCTGCCAGCGAGGCTTTGGCCACGGAAAAATTCGACTGCGTCATCATTGATGAATCGGGCCAAGCGATGTTGCCCGCTGCATTGATCCCCATGCGCAAGAGCAATCGGTATATCCTTGCCGGCGATCCGCATCAGCTGCCTCCAGTCATCAAAAGTGACAAAGCGCGAACGATGGGGTTGGACGAGAGTGCACTTGCACGCTTCATGCGCTCAAAGTCGTGTGCTGAGCGCATCACCCTGCTCACCGAGCAATACCGAATGCATCCTGACATCATGGCACCGTCTTCCGAATGGTTTTATGAAGGACGATTGCAAGCAGCTCCTGAAATGCTTCTGCATGCGCTTCCTGAAATTCTTCGATGTCCTTGGACCTTCATTGATTCAGCGGGTTGTGGTTTTGATGAGGAGAAAGAGGAGGGGAGTGCCAGCACTTTCAATGGTGCAGAGGCGGAATTCGTTTTGCAGCGAACACTAGAGATTTTGCAAGCTTGTCCAACCTTTCAAGTGGGAGTCATTGCCCCGTATCGCGCTCAAGTGTCCGAATTGATGCGGCAATTTGATGCCTTGGGAGTGCAAGCTGATATGCGCGAGCGTGTTGAGTTCGCAACGGTGGATGCTTTTCAAGGTCAAGAACGCGACGCCATTGTGATTTCATTCACTCGCAGCAATTCAGAAGGCGAGGTTGGGTTTTTGAAAGAATACCGCCGGACCAATGTCGCAATGACACGGGCGAAGCACCATCTGCTCATGATTGGCGATGGCGCCACGTTGGGCAGTGATTCGTTTTACCACCAGCTCATTGAGCGAGCAGAAGAATCTCAAGCATATTTCAGCGCTTGGGAATGGCTTTACCCTTCCTGAAGTACTTCCGATTCCGCTTCGTCGGTTGTGAATGAACCAACAGGAGCGCCTTCCACGGCATGGGATCCGCCTTCTTCTTCCAGAGGGAACACTTCTGTGATTTTTTGGAAAACCACAGAAGGGATGACGAATCCGAGTCCAACTGTGGACATGTGCTTCTGAACCTTGTCGTAGGCATCACGAACATCGCTGGCAGAGAGCAATACGTGCTGATAGGATTCTTTTTCGACCCCTTTTTGCTCATCAAGGCTGGTCAATGCAATCTTCACTTTGAACCACTTGTCGGCGTCTTCAAATCGAATGACCTCGGACAGATTGGACTTGGTGATTTGTACAATCTCGAAAGGACGAATGCCCTCGTTCTCGCAGATTCCCGTCATGCGCGATTCAGCTTCTGTGTAGTTGTAAGCATCCAGTACGAAGGATTCCGTGGCTTTAACTTCGGCACCTTCAGCATCGTGGCGGACGTACTTGACCTTGCAAGTGAACCAGTGTTTTGTCATGGGATAAAAATACTTTCAGATGACCAACCTTGGGTTGAAAGCAGTCGGTGTTTCGACGAACATTGAATTCACAATTTGCGTTCAAAAAGAAGTCTTGGGAGATCAAAAGGATGCCCATTGGTGAATTAATTTCATCCCGAGATGAAAGACGAATACCGGCACAAAGGCCAGCGAAGGAAGATGATTGATGAGCTGCGCGCTCTTGGAATCACTGATGAAGGAGTTTTGGAGGCGATCGACAGGGTTCCGCGGCATTTTTTCCTGTCTTCCGCTTTTGAGCAATTTGCCTACCAGAATAAGGCGTTTCAAATTGGTTCAGGCCAAACGATTAGTAAACCACATACGGTGGCCAAACAGACTGAATTGCTCCAGCTGAGCGCCGGTGAAAAAGTGCTCGAAATTGGAACGGGTAGTGGTTACCAATGCGCTGTACTATGCGCCATGGGCTACAAGGTGTTTTCGATTGAACGTCAGCGAAATCTCTTTGAAAAAGCCCGACCATTGCTCGCTGCGATGGGCTTCAAACCCGACCTGTTTTACGGAGATGGCTACAAGGGCAAGGCCGTATTTGCACCTTTTGATGGGATCATCGTCACCTGTGGTGCACCCGAAGTGCCTGAAGCGTTGTTGAAGCAACTGAAAATAGGGGGGCGATTGGTCATTCCGGTTGGTGAGGGAGATACCCAGCGCATGTTTACCCTGACCCGCACGACTGAAGCGGATTTTGTTCGTGAAGAACACGGCGACTTCGCTTTTGTGCCCATGCTCGCATCTCGCGCGCAGGATAAATGATTCAGATTACATCGTCTACAGACCCAAGTCCTTCGCGAATCAACATCGGAGCATCGCCTGTGCAGTCCAGAACGGTGGAAGCATCGAGTTTGCCAAAACCACCATCGATTACCGCGTCCACGGAATTGCCAAAGCGTTCTGCAATGAGTTCAGGATCAGTCGTGTATTCTTGAATTTCATTCGCATCTCTCACGGAACTCACGACCAGAGGCAATCCTAACTCCTGCACAATTGCGCTGAAAATCCGGTTATTGGGCACCCGAATACCGATGGATTTTCGCTTCCCTGTGAACCACTTGGGGACGTTGTTGTTGGCAGGGACGATGAAGGTGTACGGCCCTGGAAAGGCACGTTTCATGGCCTTGAAGGTCGCACTACTCAACGGTCGCGTGTACAAGGACAATTGACTCAAATCGGAACAGCCAATGCTGAATCGTGCGGTCTTCAGCGGGATGTTTTTGAGTCGAGCGATGCGCTCCAGTCCTTTCGACGAACCCAACAAGCAAGCCATACTGTACACGGTATCCGTGGGTACTATGATGACGGCGTCGCGCTCCAACATACCACAGATTTGTCGGATTTTTCGTTCATCCGGATTGTCCGGGTGAATGCGCAAAAGCATTAGCCCTTGGCTTTAGCGTGATCGGCCAAGAATTGGGCCAATCCGCTGTCGGTCAGGGGGTGCTTGAGCAAGCCCATGATGGCGCTGAGCGGACCCGTCATGATGTCGGCACCGATTTCTGCGCACTCAATGATGTGCATGGTGTGCCGGACACTTGCGGCGAGGATTTCAGTGCCGTAATCGTAGTTGTCATAAATGACACGGATTTTCTCAATCAACTGCAAGCCATCGCTGCTGATGTCGTCGAGTCGACCTACGAAAGGACTCACATAACTGGCACCTGCTTTTGCCGCGAGTAACGCTTGGCCCGCAGAGAAGATGAGCGTGCAGTTGGTGCGGATGCCGTGGTCTGTAAACCAGCGAATGGCACGGATGCCATCTGCCGTTGCGGGCACTTTGACCACGATGTTTGCATGCAGGTCGGCCAAAATTCGGCCTTCTGCAATCATCCCTTCGAATTCTGTTGAGATGACCTCGGCGCTCACGTCGCCGTCGACGATTTCGCAAATGGCGACATAGTGCGCCTTAACAGCGGCGTCTCCGGAGATACCTTCCTTCGCCATGAGCGATGGGTTGGTGGTTACTCCGTCTAACACACCTAGGGCTTGGGCTTCTCGAATTTGTTCGAGGTTGGCCGTGTCAATGAAAAATTTCATGCCGCAAAATTAGCAATTTGAATTGTTTTGATGACCTCGTATCGGAACGTATCTTGAGGGCAAACCAAGGAAAATGTCCCATTGGAGCCCCGAAGAAATTGCACAGTTCAAAGAAAAGGTTCAGCAAAAGTTGGTCCAACTCGATGAGCGCATTATCGAATACCGGGAATTGACCAAGCCGATTCCGCCTGAAAATGCCATTGGAAGAGTCAGCCGAATGGATGCCATCAACAACCGCAGTGTCAACCAGGCCGCGCTTCGACAAGTTGAGAAGCAGCACAAAAACCTGCTTCGTGCGTTGGATCGATTGAAGGAAGATCGCTTTGGCTTGTGCCACAACTGCGGTGATCGGATTCCAATGGGCCGCATTCTCTTGGTACCCGGAGCGACTCGGTGCGTGCGCTGTGCGGATTGAGTCCATTTGTGAACAACTCCTTTCTTTTGTTGGAAACCTGAGATACGAACGGCGGAATCCTTCCGTTATCAATGGCGCGAGCCGCACGCAAAGCGTTAATTTTGCGGGCGCAAGCGCACGATACCTACCTCCAAGTTGACCTCCGTTTCTACACCATTTCCCAAGCCACTCATGCCCTTCGCTATTGCAGCGGCGGTGCTTTTTTCTGTCACCGGTTGCATTGACTCTTGGGAGGGCGAACCCTTCGTTTTGCACGTGGAATCCATGGCCATCGTCACAGACGAAACGGAAGGCACAGCATCGAGCCGTATTGAAGAGGTTTGGGTGTATTCATCAACCGATGTTTTGGGTGCTTTCCCTCTTCCCGCAGACATTCCACTTTCACCAGATGCATTGGGGTCAAGCCCTGAGTTGGTCTTGTCAGCGGGCATCCGCGCGAATGCGATTTCGTCAACGCGGCAGCCTTATCCTTTTTACGATGCCTACACGTATACACCGGCCCTCGAATTTGGTGGCAGGGATACACTTAACTTGGAACTCGGGTACACCGAGTTAGCACAAGTCATCAATGCAGAGGATTTTGAAACGTCCAATCGATTTGAAGAGTCGTCAACGAGCACAGCTGCAATTGCCCGAACAGAAAATCCCAATTGGGTGCTGGAAGGAGACGGAAGTGGATTGATTCGATTGACTGCAACTGAGGCGGTATTGACTTCGAACACCAATGAGCAACAATTCAACTTGACTACCGCTGGACCTGTGTGGTTAGAATTGGATTATGCGTGCGATCAGCCTTTTTGGATTGGCCTGAAGGTTGCCAATGCAGAAACGGCTCAGCGTTATCCCATTCTCTTGTTGAAGTCAACGGAGATGAGTCCCAATAAAATATACTTGGACCTGGGCCCAATGGTCCGAAGCACTCCGGATGCGACCCAGTATGAAATCCTTCTGGATGCGATTTATGACGGCTCTCAGGATACGACGACTGTGGTTGTCGATAATTTTAAGTTGGTACGGTATCCATGAACAAACGCCTGCTCACCGCCGCTTATGTGATTTCAGATTGGTTGTCTGCGGTGATTTCATGGACGGTGCTTTATGTGTTTAGGAAGGTAGTGATAGAGGAGAGCGGTGTGCCTGGTGGGCTTGAAACCCTTGCGGATCGGCAGTACTTGTTGGGATTGGCCATCATTCCGCTCTTCTGGCTCATTCTGCACGGGATGGCTGGAATGTTTTCGAAACCGCTCAAACGTCACCGTATTTTGGAGGTAGGTCAGGTAACATGGACCACAGCGCTCGGTGTTCTGGTGATTTTCTTTGGTCTTTTGCTTGATGACAACATCCAAAGTTACCAGCAGTATTATGCTTCATTGAGCGCGCTCACGGCCTCCCACTGGACACTGACCCTGCTTGGTCGTTTCGTCATAACCACACGAATCGTGAAGAAAATTCACACGGGCAAATGGAGCTTTCCAACCTTGGTCATCGGTGGGAATGACCGAGCCGTGCGGATGTACGAAGAAATCAAGGGGCTGCGAAAAGAAGCGGGATATCGATTCATCGGATTCATTCAGGTGAATGGAGTGGACACTGCGTTGAGCCGGTATCTGACAAACCTGGGCAATGTGTCCGAAATCAAGCAGGTGATTGAGCAACAGCAAATCGAAGAGGTGATCATTGCCATTGGAGGAGATGACCGGCATAACCTTGAAGCGATTTTGAATGCATTGGAAGGAACCCCCGCTGAAATCAGGATCATCCCAGACATTTATGACATCCTGAGCGGATCCGTTCGGATGTCGAGCATTTACGGTGCACCGCTCATTGAGATTGACCGCGAAATCATGCCGCAGTGGCAGCGCTCAATCAAACGTCTATTGGATTGGACCGTGAGTATTTTTGCATTGATCTTGTTGAGCCCTGTTTTTGTAGTAATCGGTCTGCTGGTCAAGGCGACCAGTCCGGGGCCGGTATTTTATCTCCAAGAGCGGATAGGCCGCTACGGTAAACCCTTTCAGATCATCAAGTTCAGGACCATGCATGTGAACGCAGAGTCAGCTGGGCCGCAATTGAGCCGCGACGATGATCCTCGAATCACTCCTGTCGGACGTTTTTTGCGCAAATCCCGTTTGGATGAATTCCCACAATTCTTGAATGTGCTTTTCGGCGACATGGCACTCGTGGGACCGAGGCCAGAACGGGCGCATTTTATTTCACAGATCATGGAACGGGCACCGCACTACCACCATTTGCAGAAAGTTCGGCCGGGGATAACCTCATGGGGCCAAGTCAAGTATGGGTATGCCGAAAATGTGGATGAAATGATCCAACGCCTTCGTTTCGACTTGATCTACATCGAAAACATGAGCATAGCATTGGACATCAAGATTCTTTTTTACACAGTCTTAACAGTGCTTCGAGGACGAGGAAAATAGTTTTAGTCGATGATGTAATTTATTTGAGCGATATTTACAGAGATGATGAAGCGGGCTTCACATTTCCTGTTGCACGTGGTGCACGTTCATAATGCTGTGCAGATGTTCTCCTGTTTATTGGCCTGTTTTTGGCTGCATTTCACGCAGTTGTCGCTCTTCGCGCAGGAGGGTGCAGGGGACGGATCGCAAACTGTGGTTTGGCAGCGCTCACATGCGCTGATGATTGAGAATATGGGTTTTTACCTCGACGGAGCCGTTGACGTGGATATGGAATTGGGCCAAGTGCAGTGGAAAGCGTCGGAGGCGGCGGTATTCCGACGGTTGGAGCGGATTGTTCAAGAAGTTGCAAGCCTTCAGGCACTGCCTGTTCCATGGACAAAGGGAGGGTTTTCAGATGAGATCAAAGAACTCATTGGTCACGTTGGTTCCTTGGATTACCGGGATTTGCGCCGTTGGAGAATGGCGGAAAACTTGTCGGAGAAAGAACAATGGTATGTGTTGGTTCAAAGTGGCTTGGATGAGTTGAAAATGCAATTGGCCATGGAGTTGAACTACCGGGTCAATGCCGCTTTGTATGCCTCTTTGAAAGCAATGTTTGCGGAAGAGGGGATCGAAACCGTTGAAGTTTCAGAAACGGATTGGTTGAATCTTGATCCGGGTGCAGCGCTACCTTCCATGGCATTGGAGTTCTCAGCAGCTTCCTCGGGAGATTTGTCTGTCGAAGATCGTTCGGTTTGGCCCCAGCCAGAATCACCCGACCTGGCTTATTGGATGGAGCGTATTTTGTTCTTGCTGGAAGGTCAGGAAAGGCGCATCATGGCTTTGGAATCATTCGATTCGGGTCCAGGTGAAATTGCTCCGCTTCGGCCCGTAGCATCGGATCCGTCCCTGGGTCAATTGCGTTTGCCACAAGTAGTTGCCATTCAATTTGCCTCAGGCTCAGCCGCGATGGATTTGAGCGCGCAGCTGCAATTGAATGAAGTCATGGAATTGCTCTGTCGCCATCCACAGATTCGGGTGGTGTGCACGGGCCATGCAGACGCAATGGGATCACGTTCGCACAACCACGGATTGTCCAGGCAAAGGGCGAGAGCGGCGAGGGAATACATCTTGCAGAGTGGTTTGGCTGCGGAACGGGTACTGTTGAATTACTTTGGAGAAGAACGCATGCGCTCAAACGATGCTCGGGATCGCCGCGTTGAGATCCGCTTTTATGTGGAATGACGAAAGCTGTGTGCCATCTTTGCAGCACACGCATCATCATGAAGATTATTTGCATCGGCCGCAATTATGCAGAACACGCGAAAGAGTTGGGAAACGCGATTCCAACGGAGCCGCTGTTTTTTCTCAAACCAGACAGTGCGGTCTTGGCCCACCGTCATCCTTTTTACATCCCTGCTTGGACCAAGGAAGTGCACCATGAGGTCGAATTATTAATTCGCATCTGTCGCAATGGCAAAGCCATCCAACCGGAATTTGCGCACCGTTACTTTGATGCCATCTCGTTGGGGATTGATTTCACCGCAAGGGACGTTCAAGCGGAGGCGAAAGCCAAGGGGCACCCATGGGAAAAGGCCAAAGCTTTTGACGGCTCTGCGGTGATCAGTAAGAAATGGATACTGACAGATGCGCTGGATTCGGGATGGGAATCCATTCCCTTTCATTTGAATAAAAATGGAGCTAAAGTCCAGTCCGGTTGTGCTTTGGACATGATTCATCACGTGCACAATCTCATTGCTCACGTATCCCAATTCATGACCCTGAAAATGGGGGATGTTATTTTTACGGGGACACCTTCTGGTGTTGGAAAGATTGCGGATGGTGACGTGTTAGAAGGATTTCTCAATGAAGATTCCATGTTTCGCGTCAACGTGCATGGCACATGAGGCCCATCTTGTTTTTTATCGGGTACATGGGCGCGGGTAAATCTCACGCTGCAAAGCGATTGGCTTCGTTAACAGGGATCAATGCGCTGGATTTAGACGCGGCTGTGGAGGCATCGGAAGGGGCTACTGCCACTCAATTGTTTCAACGTGAGGGGGAGTCAGCCTTTCGGACCGCTGAGCTGCGCGCGTTGAAAAGCACCGTGCAGCATGATGATGTGCAAATTGTAGCCTGTGGCGGTGGAACTCCCAGCATTCCAGGAGCATTGGACTGGATGAAATCCCACGGGCATGTGATCCATTTGAACCTTCCTTTTGAGGTGATCCTATCGCGCTTGATGGATTCCAAGAACGAGCAGCAACGGCCCTTGCTATACCATGCAGATGGAACGGCTAAAACGGCGGCAGAATTGAGCGCGCATTGGCAATCAAGAGCGCTGCACTACGCGGAGGCTGACGAGGTGCTGAACCATGCGCCGGAAACACTTGATTTTCAACGTTGGGCGAAAATGCTTCTGTGACATTGACCCTGGATTGCTTCTTTCAATCCGTCAGGATTGCCTCATCTGAATCGCTCCAAGTATCTCCGATGGTCACATCGATGTGCTCTTTGAGGTTGGTGCTCAAACTCAGTCCGCAAAAATCAGCGCGAATGGGAAACGAACGATGGATGCGATCCACCAAAACAGCTGTGGCCACTCGCTTGGGACCGGCACTGAGGATGTGATGCACTGCATACATAAGTGTTTTTCCAGAATTGAGAACATCATCGATGATGACGATTTGTTCGCCTGACAGCTGCTTCAAATCAGAACTAAGGGAAATGGCTTGCTCCAGAGGCGCCGATTTTTTCAGCTTGAGCGTACTCATCTCAATTTCGATGGAACATATGGTTTTCAGCACGTTTCCAATTCGTTGGCCAACGGGCTCGCCATTGCCGGCGATGCAAATGAGGTGAATCTTCTTCGCAAGAATGAATTCCTCGGCGATTTGTCGCGCGATGCGTTGAATTTTCCGTTCGATTTGACCGGACTCGAGAATGCGTGTTGAAGTCATGCGTCTAAGGTCGATGCTTTCAATGTCTTTTCAAAAACGGCGATGGCCTCTACGTGAGCCGTGTGTGGAAATTGGTCCACGAGTTTAAGTCGTTTGAGCTCGTAACCGAATTCCCGCAAGATGACAATGTCTCTCGCCTGTGTTGCCGGGTTGCATGAGACATAAACAATTCTTGGGGCACCCAGCCGGATTACTTTCCGGAGGGATTTTGGGGAGATTCCAGCCCGCGGAGGGTCCAAAACAATGGATTGGATTCGGCTCTTGTACTCGGGGTATTCCAATAGGAATTTTCCGACATCGGCTGCGTGAAACTCGATGTTTTCAGTGCCATTGTTGCGGGCACTTTTCCGGGCGTCTTCGATGGCTTGTTCGACAATGTCCACGCCAATGATGGGCTTTCCCGTGTGCCGGGCCAGCATTTGGGCAATGGTGCCGGTGCCGCAGAACAAATCCATAATGTACTCACCCGTGCTGAGTGGCAGCCACGCACTTTGTTCTTCCGGCGTGGCCTCTACCGCTGCAATAACTTCAGCATACAACTCTTGCGCACAGGCCGGATTCGTTTGAAAAAAACTGGACATTTCGATGTCAAAATCCAGTCCATGCAGGGTCTCGGTGATATGCGCTTCGCCGTGGATCAATTCGGAATCTCCTGATCGGGCCTCGACTCGATCGCCTTTGTCATCATTGATGGTGTGGAGTACGCCTTGCAGTCGTTCGCCAAATTCGGTGGTCAACAGTTGCACGAATTGTTCACGGTCAAATGCATCCAAGCCGTCTGAACTGGTGACCAAGTTGAAGAGTAATTTTTGATTGGCCTCGCTCCGACGCACGACCAGAAACCGATAGAAACCTTCTCGCTTCGGCGGATGCCAGGCAGGAAGCCCCGTCTGCTCGAACCAAGTCCGTAGCGTGGCGAGGAAATTTTCCACTGCCGGATCGAATAGACCAGAATCGGCATTCAGGTTCTCAACAGCCCACCACGTCCCCCGCTTTTTGAATCCAAAGCCGAACCCATCCTCTTTTTCGCCGGTTGCAGGATTGTGGACGATGGCTGAAAAGCTGTACTCCATCTTGTTCCGGTAATGCCAGTTTTTGGGAGAAGGAATGAATCCTTCATACACGGAATCAATGCTTTCAACACCGCCAATTCTTTGATAAAGATCGAGTGCCGTTTTTTCCTTGACGTCGTGCTGCAATGGCAAAGGCACGCGCGCATAAGGTGCTCCGGGAATTTCTTGAAAATCAAGTTCTACCTCCTCGGGCGCTCGTTCAATCACCTCCTCGAGGCGGCACTCAGCGTGGCGTGACTTGCACTTTACCACCCGGGCTTCCACCTTCTGTCCGGGGAAAGCGTTTTGAATGAAGACCACAAAGGGTCCTCTGTCGGTCGTGATTCGTGCAATGCCCTTGCCTCCAAAAGCGACGTCTTCGACATCGAGGATCAGCGCTTCATTTTTTCTAAATTGTCTTTCTCTTCCCACGGCACAAAGGTAATGCTCCGCAGTCGGTATATTCGTTCCATGATGCAATCCAGCAAGTTGTTTTTTGGCTTTGTGATTTCGTTGATTGTCCTTTTCAGTGCGGCTTTCCCGGCAAATGCAGAAGCGCAAAAGGACTTGGAGACGAGCGTATGCACATTTAACATTCGGTACGACAATCCCAATGATACCTTGAAATGGTTCGAGCGCCGGGATGAAATTGCCAACGCTGTGCGGTATTTTGATGTGGTGACTTTGCAAGAAGTTCTTCCCAACCAGATGGTTGATTTGACCGAACGACTGAATCAGCATGATTCTTTTGGCCGGGGGCGAAATGCGGATGGAAGCGGGGAGGCAGCTCCAATTTTTTGGAATCGAAATCGGTTTGATTTTTTACGTGGAGAGGTCAAGTGGTTATCCACTGACCCGCAGCAGGAGGGGTCTTTAGGTTGGGATGCTGACTTGCCTCGTGTGGTGACGATTGTAGTCTTGTTTGACCGCGAGAATCAAAAGACGGTGCGCGTTCTCAATGGCCATTGGTCGCATGTTGGGGAGTGGTCGAGGAAAGGGGCTGCGGCCTTGACTGCCGGCTGGTCGGGTCTGGCTTCGGATGACTTGACCCTTGTTTGCGGCGACTTCAATGCTGAGCCGGATGCTCCGGAGATTTTGGATTTGATGGCCATGGGCAATTTATCGGATACCTATGCGAGTGCGCGGTATCGGTGCCGCAAAGAGTTTGGCACTTATTCGACCTTTTTCACGGAGGCTATAGCCGGGGCAAAGCGCATTGACTACATATTCTACCGGGGGGATGTTGAGGTGGATTGGGCCTGTGCAGACGAGCACATCAAATTTGGCCTTTACATATCAGATCACTTGCCGTATCAAGCGGTATTTAAACCGACAAAATGAATTGGAGTCAATTGATTCGTTTGTTGTTGGGACCGGCTCTGGCCATGACGGTATGGCTCGTTGCTTCCGGTGCCGGGCTGTCTGACGCGGCTGTCCCCGTCCTGAGTGCGGGTGCTTGGATGCTGGCGTGGTGGATTTCCGAAGCGGTTCCGCTCGGTGTTACTTCCGTTTTGCCAATGGTGTTATTTCCGGTTTTTGGCATTTCGAGCATTGCTGAAACCACGGCACCGTATGGCTCCCACTATGTGTTTTTATTCATGGGGGGCTTTTTGATTGCGATTGCGTTGGAGCAATGGAATTTACACCGTCGCTTTGCGCTAAATATTTTGGTGCTAGCCGGCGGAAAGCCACGGCGGTTAATCGGCGGTTTCATGCTCGCAACAGCGGCCTTGAGTATGTGGATTTCCAACACCGCCACCACCCTCATGATGCTTCCCATAGCCCTCTCGGTCGCGAATAAGATCGATGAAAAGGAACACCCTCGTTTCGCAATGGTGCTTCTCCTTGGCACGGCGTATGCAGCGAATATTGGTGGTATAGCTACGTTGGTTGGCACACCTCCCAATGTTGCGATGGCGGGAATCATGGAAGAACAATTTGCTTTCAGTATGCCATTCTTGGAGTGGATGATGTTGGCTTTCCCATTTTCTGCGCTGATGCTGGTATTGGTTTATTGGCTGCTAACGCGTGTACTTTGCCGCGTGTCTACTGTGGAGATTTCGGGTGGAGTCGATGGCATACGTGAGGAACTTTTGGCCCTTGGGAATTGGACTTCGGCCGAGCGTCGCGTTGCAGCAGTTTTCGCATTCACTGGCGTATTTTGGGTTGGCCGTAGGTGGTTGGTCGATGCCTTTGGATGGGGATTGAATGATACGACCATTGCGATGCTGGCAGGCACTGCGCTCTTTATCATTCCTTCCGGATCTGCCAAAGAGCGGTCACTTCTCACTTGGGAAGACACCAAACGGCTTCCTTGGGACATATTGCTGCTGTTTGGAGGAGGTCTGACGTTGGCAAAGGCGCTGAATGAGGCGCAGGTGCTTCCCATGGTGGCGGAAAGCATCGCCGGAAACGAAGCACTTTCATTGCCTGTGTTAATCGCAATCTTTACCTTCTCAGCACTGATGCTCACGGAGGTCATGAGCAACCTTGCCTTGACTGTTGTCATGGTACCAGTAGTAGGACAAGTCGCCTTGAATCTGGGGATAGATCCATTGATTCTAGTGGTCCCAGTAACCATGGCCAGCAGTTGTGCGTTTATGCTTCCAATGGCAACTCCGCCGAATGCGATCATCTTTGGGAGCAATCGAATTTCTATGTCGAGCATGGCAAGCATTGGATTTGTACTGAATTGTGTTGCCGCCGCAGTGGCATGGCTTTGGGCCATTTTTGTTCTTCCTAGCTGGCTTGAGATGCTTTAATTTTGCAGCGTGAAGAAAGTTCTCATCCTCCATGGTCCTAACTTGAATCTTCTTGGTACACGAGAACCGGATGTGTATGGTTCTTTGTCATTGAAGGATTTGAACACGCAACTTTCTGCTTTTGGCAAGGAGCAAGGCTTTGAAATTTATTGCGTTCAGAGCAATGTAGAAGGCGAACTGGTGAATCTGTTGCATGAGCATGGTTTCGATAGCAAAGGGATTGTATTCAATCCGGGGGGATACACCCACACCAGTGTGGCGTTGCGGGATGCGGTAGCCTCCATTGAGTCTCCGGTGATGGAAGTACACATTTCACATCCCGAAGCCCGTGAGGACTTTCGTCATCAATCCTTGGTGCGGCCGGTCTGTTGCGGATCCATCAGTGGGATGGGGGTGGAAGGATACTTTGCCGCTTTGCGCTTTTTCATGGGTGCTGAATGAGCACCTTGAATAATGTCTTGATCTGGTTTTTAGTGCCAATCTCAAGGGTGTACCAGCCATTTGCTAAAGACTCAACCTCAAGGGTTTTGGTTTCGCCTTCGTTCAAAGTCGCTTCTAGAATGATCTGTCCCAATGGGTCTATGATTCGGGAGGAGTAGGATTGGTTAAGGTCATTTTCGTTTGCGGGACATTCGATGGTCAGCCATTCGTTCGCTGGATTCGGAAAGACGCGCCAGCGACTCTCCGCTGCATTCGGGATTGACTCGGTGCCATATTTGACGCTAGCATTTTCTTCGGTTTCTTGCGCATGACATTCAGCGGTTATTGGCGACATGTCCTTGAATGATATGGTGCCGCCATCCAAAGTTGAAATTAACTCCGTAAAAGGGACAGCCATGGGGACACTTGACGTTGCGCCCGGCCAGAAGTTACCATTAACCGCCAACAAGAGTGCACCGCCGGAAGCGCTTGTTGGTGCATTGGCATCACCGAGTATGACGAATTCGGTGCAATTTCCAATCGCATTGTGGCCGCCTGTAAAGTTTGGGATGGGGGCTGCTTGAAGTTTGAAGTGAACAGTGTTTTCATGGAATTGATTCTTGCCGTAAGGTTCGCCAAGATTCAAAACGCCAGTCGTTTTTAGTTTCACAGCTTCCACTAGGTTTTCAAATTCAGAGCAACTCAATAATACCGACGAGGAGGAGAGCTCCATCCCGCAAAAGGCATCGGAAAACCGACTGGATTCTACTCGAAAATCAGTGTTAGTTGATTCGATTGATAGCTGCGCAGCATGGGTGAACAGGTTGCCTTCGAATCCGCAATTCTGGATCCAAGAATGAGAGGCACCTTCGGTTAAACTGAAGTGAGAATCATAGAAGTTGCTGCTATGAATGTGAACCCCACTCCCAAGCACTTCCATCCAAATGTTATTTGCGTTAAAGGCATGTCCTTTGAAACTTGCCTCACCAGGACATGATAGCCCCAGATGAATGTTTTCCATGCTGCCTCCTTCCCAGAGTGTTCGTCCTTTAAATTCAATCAAAGAGGAGAGGTCAACGCCGCTTAATGTGCAATCTTGAAATTGGGATTTCGTTTCGATTCGCACATGGGAGTCTTCCGCCGAATTGAAATTTGTCTTGTGAAATTTCATTTTCCCCGTTCCCTGAAAAAGATGCCCGGAATTGTCGTGAATGATGATGTCGAAAGCCTCCTCGCCCTCTGGATTAACCAATAGTTCGGCGGATGCTGAGAGGTAGGTGTAGACTTGATTGCCCAACCAGTTCCAAGTGCCCGTGCCGAGATCAATGTTGCCAGTGATGCGCAAAGTGTCTGCTGCGGGTAAAAGGAGATCTCCACTTGAGTTCCACGTTGACTGGACGCCATGCAGTTTAATTTCACCGTTTCCATGAATCTTTAATTCACTGTTGACCGCTTGTTCCAAGGTTCCTTCGGGATGAATGACGATCTTTCCTCCATTCAGTTCAATCACAGCGTTCTCTTGCAAGATCACTTTGCTATTGCGCCCGATGTGGAGGGAGCTTCCTTCATTGAGGATGAGTCGACTTCCTTTGATCAAAGTGAATGAAGCTTCGCCTCCGCTCAAGCTATCTCCAATGAGCATCTTCCCGCCTTGCGCAATGGTGATGACTCCGTTGCAGGTGCTGCTAGATGCTTCAAAAATGGGCCATGAACCGATTCCGTTTGCTTCGCTAGTCCCTACTTCCAAAGTTCCCATAGCGGCCAGATTGTAATTTCCGATGATTCGCTGTTCCGCGGAAGCCCACCCTAGCTGTTCAAGTTGAAATGAGTTCGCATTTGCATTGGTAAGGGGTTGTCCATGAATGATCCAATCCGATAGGAAATCCAGATGGGATGTGAGCGCACAATGAAATGCGGAACTCGCAGAATAAGGTTCAAACGATAGGGCATCAAAAGGACTTTCAAAGTTCGAGAACCCTGAATCAAGTGGACGGTCAATCGCCGATAATGTCGGGACGAAAAGACTCTGATTGGCGCAATAATCGGACTCAATTCCGCCGAGTTCAAGTGCGGACTTAAACAGGAGCAGATGATTGGAGTAACTGCCTGAAAGTTCATTCCAAGCTGGCAAATTGGCATCGCACCATGTCATTTCTTCAAAATTCAGCGGCTCACCCCATTCCCAGTCAGAATTGAAGATCTCAGCCTCGAAAATGACCAATTCTTCTGGGGTCGAATTTTCATGCGATGAATTGCCGGGATGGGTATAAAGAGAGATATCCAAAAAATCCCAGCCTAAAAGTGATTCTGAAGCGTGATATATGGTGCCATTTGGACTGGAAGTCGGTTCGTAGGGATTGCCGTTGGATGTGGCAATGCAGATAGGGGTGACGGGCAATCCCCAGTCGTTTTGCAGATCTTCAAGGGCTTCTCTCGATGATCCGGAATGAAAGGGAGAGTGAATCAGCATTTCACCAGCAGCGGCAGATTGCAACGCAGTCATCATGGCATTTGCCTCAACCGACATCCCTGCAAAAAAATTAATGGCTTCTTGCAATGCGGTTGGGAGCCAGGCACCTCGGTAGGGGGTGTCCAATGAAACAAACAAACGGGTGCAATGCGATTCATCAGTGACTTCCATGGATCGCAGTGCGTGCCTGCCTACGACACCACCTAGGCTGGCCCCCACAATGACGATGGGGTCATCTCCCGATTTGTAATCCCTGCACAAGCGAATGACCTCTTGCGTGAGAGCGGACTGATTTTCGATTGATTGTGTTCCATCAACGTGGTCGACGAACACCAAATCAAATCCTTCTTGTAAAAGCACTTCAATGAACCCTGTCAAATCGGGGATTCCACTGGCTTCGTAGGGGCCACATTCCCAGATTATATCCCAATTGAAATCGCCAAAACCATGGGTCGGAATATGATTCCCAATAGAGGGGTCGAACCCTTGCAAGAATAAGAGAGGTCGATCAAATTCATTGTCGCTCCCAAGCTTCACGAGCGCTTGGCCGGTAACCGGTTGGCCATTTTGAAAGCAGCCCACCCACCATGGGTCTGAATCGTTACTGCTTTCCCAAGGTGGAAGATCAGGTTCTACACATGACTCTGACGAGAAGACGGGGAAAATAATGCTGCATTCCATCGAGAGCTCAGGGTTTGAGGACCTCAGACCGACCATGGCGGCTTCCGATTGAGAAGCAATAAATCGAGTGACTGGTGAGTCAAGTGTTAATTCAATTTCTTCGCCGTCGTGGAGCAACCACCAGTTGTTATTGATCCATTCATCGGGCACCAATTCGCTCGAAACCACAAAAGAATTGTATCCTTCCTTTATGAAACTGTGCGAACTTAGAAGATTCGAAGCAGTTTCGTGGGAGTCGAGTCCAAGTTTTGGGACCATACGCACCAGCGGTTTCGAGCGGAATGACAAGGCTAATCCGATGTGTTTTTTCTTCCGGGCCACCTCTCTGAAAACAGAATCACAGGTTGAAACGCTTGGCCCCTTCATCCCACAGTTTTCTTTCGACCATAGAAACTGGGATTGTCTGCTCGACCTTGGAGAGATGGTTTGACTCGCACCAAGGTTCGAAAATAGAAGCAGCAGGAATGTGCCCACGATTGCAGGAGAATATAATTTCATTAAAAATTGGATTAGAAGGAGCAGGCGATTGAAGCCGTATCTCCTATGTGGTCGATACCGATCTGTATAGTGCGCTCGATGCCCATACCAGGAATAGCTAAATCAAAGGAGCGGATCAGCGGCACTGTTTGACTGGGATAAACATATCCCTTAAGTATTAGCGATGGTTTTGGTTGCCGACCGGGTGTAAACCAAATGGGTTTGTCAGATGTTTCCTCACACCAATCACATCGCACCAAGGATATTTCATCTTGAGGAAAGCTATTCGCGTTTCTCCCACCAATGAGCTTGATCCAGAATGGGGAGTTCAAAACCAATTGAATTGAATTGTCAGATGTCTGGAAATGTTGATTGATTTGGAAGGCATAGGAGCTTCCAGCAGAGTTGGCCCACTCGCCTAAAAATTCGGTTTGAGATAGGTCTACAGGACCATAAAATGAACAGGGTTGACCGTTGGGCGACCACAACGTATCCGAAAGAGAATGATGGGAAGGCGATTGCCACCACGAATGGGAGGCTAGATCAATCTCGCGGGTTTGCATCCAAAATGAATGAGGGTGCGTTCCGTCGATGAAGGAGGCTTCAACGGTCCACCACTGATGACTGTGTGATTCTTTTTTGCATCCATTCATCGTCACGAGGACCAATAAAACACCGATGCCGTTCGCAACTTTCAAACGCCCCCTCATGCCTCTTCTCATGCTCCAAATTTGAAGCTTTTGTTGAGTGACGATACAGAAATTAAGCCATTGACGGTGTGCACTTCACCGCCGTTATAAAATGACTATTTGAACTTTCTCAACGCCTTGTCAAATAATTGAGCAAGTGCTTTGGCGTCTCGCTCATTGAGCTGTTTGCCCAATACGAAACGGGAGCGCAGGTAGTTGAATTGAAGGGAGTCACCGCCCATGATCCAAAAACTTTGGTCCAAATTGTGCATGAATTTGGAGGGGTCTCGGCGCAGAACCTCCATGCGTTTGATATTGGACTTGATGAAAAACTTGGCTTTGCCGTAATTTCCGAATGCATTTTTGATGCTCATTCCTTCGGCGTTCACCCGGATCATTTCCTTTCCAACCCTTCGCCAAGCCAAGACTTTGAGCACGCGAATCGCAAAGAAGGTCCAGAAGGCAAGACAGATCAAAAGGAAATTTTGCTCTTCCCCTTGGCTTTGGGTGTATGCATAACCCAAAGCCCCTCCTACCAAAAGCCAAGCTGTGAACCAAGCATCGAGCATCATCTGCTGGGATGACGTGATTCGTTGATTGATGATGACCGTTAGCGCATCTTCATGCCAGGCGTAGGTAATGCGATGGCCAATTTTAAGCTCGCTTCCGTTTTTCATGGTTCGGTTTCGTTGTGCAGTGCAAACATCAATCGCTGATAGATTCCCTCATACACGGGCAGTATTTTTTGGATTTGAAATTCGGAAGCACGTGCCTTCGCCATTTTCCTGGCCGTCGCCATTTGTTCCGGATTTTGCAGCAATTGAAGTGCATATTTCGCCATCTGCGGCACATCACCAACAGGGGCTAAGAAACCGGAATTCCCATGGTCAACGACTTCAGGGATTCCACCAGAATCACTTGCTACCACGGGCACGCCAGCTGCCAGTGCTTCCAAGGCGGCCAACCCAAAGCTTTCCGTTTCGGAGGGTAAAAGGAAAAGGTCACTGATGAGCAGGGGTTCAACAGGGTTTTTGATTTTTCCGATGCAGATGACGTCATCTCCTACGCCCTGATCCATTGCCATTTTCTCAATGCGCGAACGTTCTGGGCCATCGCCAACCAATAGCAACTTCGCTGGAATAACCTTGCGAATTCGAATGAAAATCTCGAGCACATCCTGGACACGTTTGACGGGCCTGAAATTTGAAATGTGCGAAATTATTGGCTCTCTTTTGGGCGCGATGCTTTTTCGGAAGACCTCGTCCGCGGCCCTTTCGAAATGCTTCGTGCAAATGAAATTGTGTACGACTTGAATCGCACGTTCAATCCCAAACAATTCGAGGGTGTCTCTGCGGAGGCTTTCGGACACTGCCGTGACGGCATCCGAACGGTTGATCGCGTGCGAAATCACGGGTTCAAATGCGGGTTCACGGCCCAAAAGCGTGATGTCCGTGCCGTGAAGCGTGGTCACAACGGGGATTTGGATTCCTTGTGCTTGCAAGATGTCGCGCGCCAGGACCGCGGCACTCGCATGTGGAATGGCATAGTGCACGTGGAGCAAATCGAGCTCATGCGCGAGGGTGACCTCAACCATCTTGCTGGCCAGTACCAGCTCGTATGGCTGGTAATCAAACAGCGGATAATCGGATACCCTCACCTCATGATAAAACAAGTTACTTTTTAGGCTGCCCATCCGAGCCGGAGTGCTGTAGGTGATGAAATGGAGTTCGTGTCCTTTTTCAGCAAGGGCTTTGCCTAGTTCTGTGGCGACAACGCCAGAACCACCGAAAGTTGGGTAGCATACGAATCCGATTTTCATGGGGAAGTGGGGTCTTATTTGTGGGTAGCCTCATCAAAGCGTGATGCCACCCCCAATGATAGATAAACCTCGTGTTGAATTTTTGTTCTGATGTCCCAATCAATCAGCTTTCGATTTCCGGCATCCGGGAATGTCCGGTTGGAGAGGAATACAAAGATGATGTCCGCATCGGGATCTGCCCAAGCCAGGGTTCCTGTGAATCCAGAGTGTCCAAAGCTTGAAGAGCTCGCCTCGTTGCAGGTGGGACCCGAATCGGGATCGTTGGCAGGACGATCAAATCCACTGGCTTTTCGGTATTCAGGGTCTGCATCGACACGGCTTGTCCAGTCCAATATGGTTTCAGCTTGGAACCATTCCGTTTTTCCATAGCTTCCTCCCATTCGCAACATGTGCATCAATCGGGCGAGGTCATAGGCATTGCCAAATAGCCCCGCGTGTCCGCAAACCCCCTCTAACATGGCAGCACCAGGGTCATGAACGGTGCCCCGAACGATTCCCTTGCGAAAAATAGTGTCGTTTTCTGTGGGCGCAATGGTGCCCAATTTCATTTTGTTAAGTGGCTCGAAGCCAAGGCTATTCCATCCGGCTTTGCCGTAAAACAATTCTTGGGTGAATTGGTCCAAGGATTTGCCCGTCTTGCGCTCGATGATGCGCTGAATGACGTAAAATCCCAAGTCGCTATAGCGGTGTTTTCCAACGGGGTCAACCGGTGCTGTTGTGATTTTGTCCCAGATGCTGTCTTTCCAGCTTGGTCGCATGAAGCAGGTATCTGTGATTTTCTGTGAATGCGCTGCAGTGGGAATGTTTGAAAAGGCTGTTGAGTCCTCCAACGCTTCCAAATAGAAAGGGATCCAGGAGGTGAGACCGGCGCGGTGTGCCAAAACATCTTGCAACAATCGTTCACCCATTTCCGTGCCTTTTAATTCAGGAAGTAGTGCATCGAGGCGGTCATTTCGGTCCAGTATTCCCTGCTCTTCGAGGTGCATCAGTGAGAGCGTTGACGCCGCAACTTTTGTAATGCTGGCGAGGTCATAAACCGTACTGGGCTTCACCGGAGTTGAACCGTCCAAAGTGCCATAGACGCCATCATGCACAACCATGCCTTTGTGAGCGACAACAACCCGGCAACCCGGCGTGGCTCCGCCAGCAATCGCGTCAAGCGCAATGCTGTCAATTTTCATTTTTGCATCGAAGGGAACTTTCGAAAAACCCAGGCGTTGCCGGCCTAGCCACGGCAACCCGTGCCCCTCCGGAAAAGAGCCAACGGAGACAGGCAAAGATCCACCCGCCATTCCCGCACCCGTGAGGGCATCGGCAACGGCATCGATGGTGCGGACATCGTCTTGATAGGCAATCACAAGCGCATGGGCCAGTGCGGCGCATTTTTCCAGTCGTTCGAGCAGATAGGGACTGCCGTAGACAACTAGCGTTGTGGGTATGTTGCGTTCATTCGCTAGAGCCAGCGTCCATTCCAATTGGTTGATGACTTCATTCGGAATTCCATGTTGCTTGCTTACCGAATGCGAGGTGCCACCAAGATGAATGACTAGCCAGTCAGGTTCCTTTGCAATGGAACCAGGAATGATGGATTTGGCCTGTTCCATGAACATGCGATCGGTCATGGACTGTCCGGAAAAGGCACTCGTGCCGCCCATGATGCGCTGGGCAACTCTGTTGAATTGCTGATGAGGTTGGCCTGGCCATCCGATGAACAACGATTCAACGTCATTCACTGCATCTCCCCATGGCAGTAGCCGATCTCTATTGGTCACAACCGTGAGGGATTTAGCCAATAACTCCCGGTGAATGGCTTCTGCACGGTCTGAATCATAGGGCCCCGCAATCGGCGCCATGGCCATTCCCCATGATTTCGCAGCAAGCAGTCGACGGCATTTTTTTGCAATCAAAAGGGAGTCGATTCGATTGGATGCAATGGCGGCTTCGATTTCATTGATGGCTTCCAAAGGGTCACCGGGAAAAAGCAAGATGTCGTTTCCGGCAATAAGGGCGTCGACATGAGGTGTTTCAGTGAGGGCGAATTCTGAAAAGCCTTTCATGGTCATGGCATCGGTGAAAATCAGGCCTTCGAAGTTCAATTCCTGACGCAAAATGCCGTCGATGATGAGCGGAGAGAGGGTGGAGGGCCTGCCGGGTGTGGCGTCCAAAGAAGGTATTGATAGATGCGCGGCCATCATGGCAGTGATGCCTGCATTGGCGATTTGACGAAAGGGCTCGAGTTCAATAGAGTCAAGGCGGCTGCGGTTATGCAGGATGGATGGCAGGGTTTTGTGAGAGTCTGAATCGGTATCACCATGTCCGGGAAAGTGCTTGGCCGTGGCAAGCACGCCCACATCTTGCATTCCTCTCGCGTATGCTATTCCCATTGCTGCGACACGCTGCACACTGCTTCCAAAGGAGCGGCTGCCGATGACCGGGTTCAGGGGATTGCTGTTGACATCGACAACAGGCGCAAAATTGACTTGGACACCGGTGCCCAGAAGCGCATTGCCCACTTCTTGACCAAATTTCCGAGTCAAAGCCGTGTCATTCGCGGCTCCAATGGTCAATGCTCTCGGCCAAGAACGCGTGGAGTCTAACCGCATGCCAAGGCCCCATTCGGCATCGCTCGAAATGAGCAAAGGAACTTTGCTGTTTCTCTGAAGCCGCATGATGCGCTGGATTTGTCCGTGAGGATGCCCTTGCATGCAGATGACTCCTCCGATGAGGCCGTTCTTTGCCCATTGTTCAGCCACTTCCCAATCCTTGTGGTCTTCGTGCGCATACACAGGAGGCATGAGCAGCTGCGCGATTTGTTCGCGTTGATTCAGGGAGTTAAGGACAGAATCCGCCCAGCGCAGGTGGTCGGCTTGCAAGAACGGAGGACGCAACGTGTCCTCCACAGTCCGATCATTTTCCCCGGAAAATTCAAAGTGCGTGTTAGGGGAGGCGATTGAACGATTCGCAGAGAAGAGAATAACGAAGAGAACGAGAAGCCTAACTTTCCTTTGCATCATGCGTCGGACATGACTTTTCGAGCATGATTCAGTAAAAAATCAAATTGCTCGTCGATGGAGAGGTTGCTATTGTCCATCACGATTGAGTCTTTCGCTTTTCGAAGAGGTGCTACCGCTCGGGTGGTGTCGATTCGATCGCGTTCCCGAATGTTATTCAGTACATCGCTCAGGGTGGATTCCACGCCTTTGTTTTTCAACTCTTCAAAACGTCTTTTAGCCCGAATCTCCATATCGGCTGTGATGAAAAACTTGAGTTCTGCTTTGGGCATGACGACCGTTCCTATGTCCCTGCCGTCCATTACGACGCCGCCAATCGAGGCCATGCGCTGCTGTATGTTGACCAATTTGTGGCGAATTTCCGGCACTGCGGCGACCAAACTCACCCGGCGTGCGACTTCCATGGAGCGAATCTCCTTTTCCACATTCACACCACCAAGGTGAATTTCCGATTGCTCTGTTTTGCTATTGTATTTGAATGCGATGTACATCCGCTCGATGGCTGCAGGGATTCTTCGCTCATCAATTTCATGCCCATCAATGAGTCGTTCTTTGATGCAGAAAAGTGCTGCAGCTCTATACATTGCCCCGGTATCAATGTAAACAAAGTTCAATTCCTTAGCCAACGACTTGGCCATGGTGCTCTTGCCCGATGACGAATGTCCATCGATTGCGATATTGATTCTGCCTTTCTCCATGATTGTGCAAATTAAGCGTTCAATTTGTCAAATTTGCTCGAAATCTTCGCGGATTAAATGTGAGGCCTATGTGGGTGGATGAGCCAGCGAAATGATAGGTGTTGCGGGTCAGCCTGAATCGAAATTGACGGACCTTGATTTCGCCGCCGATGGAGAAGCCATTGGTGCCAAATCTGCTGGATGCGGACATCTCGACGCGTCTTCGGTAATCATAGCCGAACATTAGCGAGCCATTTTCTCCTAAGCTGATTTGTGTCCCGAGTGCAATATGGCGGAGCAACTGATCGCCAAATTGGAATTTAGGATTGGGAATGACTTCGCCCGTGAGCGGGTCAATTCCGTCATCATAGGTTCCTGGAGGGGCTAAATCCCAGGTCTCCATATGGTTTCCTTTGACGTAAAAAATGAACGGAGCGTTGTCGAATCCTTTCGCTAAAGTCCACTGCAAGTTCCAAGGCAAAACGCCTGAGGGTTGGGTGCCTTTCCATCCCCATTGACGCCCAAAACCCGAAATTCCTGCGCCAAGTGCGAGGTTTTTACCGGGCCACCTTGCCTGGACGAACCCCTCGATTCCTGCCCAAATCGCCACTTCGCGGTTGAGGCTTCTCGACCCCGCGAAGACTTGTCCTCCGACCGTCCAATTCGAATCAATGGGGTGGGACCATCCTGCGAAGGCAATCAGGTCGCTTCCGGGAAATGTCCCTTCGGAATTCCCTGCGGCGTCATAGGCATCGAATTGACCATAATTGAGTGCTCGCATTCCCAGCTGTGTCATTCCCTTTCGCTTTTTTTGCAAAGCATAGTTCACTGAAATCAGACCAATCCCGCTGTAATAATTCACATAGTCCAATGCCATCATTCCTGCGTCACTTGAATCAAGCAGATTTGGATTGTAGGCCGCCGCGTGTAAGTCTCCTTGAAGATCCGCCATGAGCGTTCCCCCAAGCGCAGCGCAACGCGCATCCGTGGGAATTTCAAAAACGAGCGATTCCTGAACATCTTGTGCTTGCAGCTGCAACAGGCTCAAACAAAACAAAGCGAGCGGAGCGGTGAATTGGATTCGGTGGTGCTTCATTGCAGGTTAAAACGCGCTAGTTGGCTTTTTCGTTTGTGACCGCCCGATTCACAACCTCACCAATTTCTTTGACATAAGTGAATCGAAGCCCCTTTACGTAACGTTCATCAATTTCATCCACGTCCTGTTTGTTGCGGTGGCACATGATGATCTCCTTGATTCCGGCCCGCTTTGCGGCTAGGATTTTTTCTTTGATTCCTCCCACGGGCAATACTTGGCCGCGCAACGTGATCTCGCCAGTCATGGCCAATGCCTTGCGGATTTTTTTTCCCGTGAATGCGGATACCATGGCCGAGACCATTGTA
>Ga0206123_10000580_pt1 | contig 35918 bp, 34 predicted proteins | sample Helgoland_Spring_2_FD_160086 | JGI IMG/M metagenome (GOLD analysis project Ga0206123, IMG submission 160086) | Pelagic subsurface seawater microbial communities from Kabeltonne, Helgoland, North Sea - Helgoland_Spring_Bloom_20160316_1 | ecosystem: Environmental > Aquatic > Marine > Epipelagic ...
ACACTGGTAAAGTTGGGCCACTGTTTATCATATAAAAAATTTCGTATGGAAACTACCCAACCATATACAATAGCAAGGGGAAATAATAATTTTCTAAAGCGATTCACACAACGAAAGTAGTCATATGTTTGGAAAATGCTGGGTAAAAATTAAAATTTCAGAAAAAAAAAGAGACAAAATAAAACACAGATTCTAGTATATTTACGAAATGGTAAGTGATTGATGAAAATCCAAAACAAAGGATTTTCTATTATAAAAAAAGAATCCCATGAAGATAAAAGAAATTATTACCCTACTTGAGGAGTTTGCTCCACTTGCATATGCAGAGGGGTTTGACAATACAGGTCTATTGGTGGGTGACAAAGAGGCCATCGTATCAGGCATCCTTGTAACCTTAGATACCCTAGAGGCTGTTGTAGAGGAAGCTATCGAGAAAAAGTGCAATTTTATCATCAGTTTTCATCCCATTATATTCAAGGGATTAAAGAACTTAACTGGAGCAAACTATGTGCAACGTGTAGTACAAAAGGCAATTAAAAATGATATTCATATTTACGCAATACACACTGCTCTAGACAATAGTTTTGAGGGTGTAAATGCACAAATCTGTGATACCCTTGGATTGGTAGATAAAAAGATATTAATACCCCAAAAACAAACCATCAAAAAACTTATCACCTATGCCCCCAAAGATGCGGTTGAGGATATCAAAAAAGCACTATTTAGCATAGGTGGAGGAACCATTGGCAACTATCAAGAATGTAGTTTTACCTCACAGGGAATAGCTACTTTTAAAGGCAATGAGCAAAGCAATCCAACAATAGGTCCAAGAGGAGTCACCCAAACAGCCTCTGAGATCATGATTGCAATGACCTTTGCTAAGCATTTAGAGCAACACATAATTAATGCACTGCATACCAGCCATCCCTATGAAGAGGTTGCCTATGAAATAACCACACTTGAAAATACCAATCAACACATTGGTATGGGTATGATTGCCAAACTTGAAAATCAAATGAATGAGGATGCTTTTTTATTGTATTTGAAAGAAAAAATGAACACAAAATGTATCAGGCACTCAAAAAAGATAGATCAACCTATAAAAAAGGTTGCTGTTTTAGGAGGTAGTGGCAGCTTTGCAATTAAAGAAGCCATTTCCCAAGGAGCAGATGTGCTGGTTACCTCTGATTTAAAATATCACGACTTTTACACTGCTGAAAACAAGATTCTATTGGCTGATATAGGGCACTATGAAAGCGAACAATACACAAAAGAGCTTTTACATACCTATCTTACAAAAAAAATCACTAGTTTTGCAGTCGTTTTATCGCAAATAAACACAAATCCAATTAGCTATTTTTAATGTATGGCAACAAATAAAGAAATTTCTGTTGAAGAAAAGCTACGCGCTTTGTACGATCTACAATTAATCGATTCTCGCATCGACGAAATCAAAAATGTTCGAGGGGAGCTTCCTCTTGAAGTGCAAGATCTTGAAGACGAAGTAGCAGGGATGAATACCCGACTAGAAAAATTAACTGCAGACCTTGAGGTTATTGAAGATAGTATCAAGGCCAAAAAGCTTGGTATTGAGACCTCGAAGGAATTGATCAAGAAATACACAGCTCAACAAGACAAGGTGCGAAATAACCGAGAGTACAATGCACTGAGCAAAGAGGTAGAATTCCAAGAATTGGAAATTCAATTAGCCGAAAAGCACATCAAAGAATTTAAATTTCAAATAGAGCAGAAAAAAGAAGTAGTAGAGCAAACCAAAGAACGTGTTGGTGCAAGACAAGAGCACTTAAAGCATAAACAAGGGGAACTTGATGAAATTTTATCTGAAACTCAAAAAGAAGAAAATTCTTTACTCAAGGAGTCTGAAAAGTTTGAGAAGAAAATCGAAGACCGTCTAGTTGTAGCCTACAAGCGCATCCGAACCAATGTAAAAAATGGATTGGCAGTGGTAGCCATAGAAAGAGGTGCCTCTGGAGGTTCTTTCTTTACTATTCCCCCACAAGTACAAATGGAGATAGCATCGCGTAAAAAAATCATTACCGATGAACATAGCGGACGCATCTTGATAGATCAAGAATTAGCATCTCAAGAAAAAGAAAAAATGCAAAAAGTATTTTCTAAAATGAAATAGAAAATTTTAGCATAACAATAACAAAGCCTTCACTAATCATGAAGGCTTTTTTTGTTACTTTAGTTTTAAGATTAAAATTACAAAATCATGAAAAAAAATCTCCTGTTGTTTATCACAACCATCTTAATGATGTCTCAAGTATCGTGTCAATCTACAGACAACTCATCAAACCAACAAAAGGCATTAAAAGCTCAGCAAACTATACAACCCACAGAAGTAATTTCTACAGATGGTTTTGATCGCGCTTATTTTGCTAGTGGCTGTTTTTGGTGTGTAGAGGCTATATATGAGAGTGTGAAAGGAGTAAAAGAAAGCATCTCTGGGTATAGCGGCGGTCATACTCAAAACCCAACGTATGCCTCCAGTAATACAAGGAAAACTGGACATGCAGAAGCCGTAGAGGTTATTTACAATTCTCAAGAAATTCAATTTTCGGATTTAGTAGATGTATATTTTGGATCTCAAAATATTGGACAGGTAAATGGGCAAGGTCCAGACAGAGGTCCTCAGTACCGTTCTATTATTTTTTATCAAAACAAACTCCAAAAAGATATCATAGAAGCCAAAATAAAAGAAATAGAACAAACACTTGGCAAAGGCTATGTAGCTGCACAGGTTCTTACTTTTGAAAAGTTTTGGAAAGCTGAGTCTTACCACCAAAATTATGAGAGATTAAACCCAACTAACCCATATGTGCAGAATGTATCAATCCCTAGACTAAGAAAATTTCAGAAAAAATTTCCAAATTTATTGAAAACAAAAGCACATTAAAAAGGTGTCTATTTGGATTTATTTGATGGCCTTTATTGAAAATAAAAGCGGGTACAAAGCAGGAGTCAACTCATACATGCCATTTTTATTAATTTCTAAGGAGGGAAAAACATTGTAAGGGCTCTGCTGGTGTTCTTTAAGATATTCTATGGTAAGACCGGCATTAACTAGGGTGTTGACCACACTGCCAAGGCTATGATTCCAACCATATTCTTTACTCTCCAGCTTTGCCTCTGGGGCAGCATAACTACCCATATACTGTTCATAAATAGCCTGTTTTTGATCATAACCATACCGCATCAAGGGCGGAGAAACTGTATAGTCAAACATCCAAGCAATGGGATGAAAATCAACAATATAAAACATACCTCCAGGTTTTAATCGCTGGGCAATCATTTGAGCCCAAGGCGCCAGATCAGGTAACCAACCTATGGTACCATAACTAGTAAATACGATATCAAAAGTTTGAGAAACAAAGTGAGAGGTATCCAAGACATTACAACAAACAAAACTAGCATCAAGAGAAAGTTCTTGGTTTAGATTTTGCGCCAGAGTTATCGCTTTATCACTAAAATCTATCCCTGTGCACTTGGCTCCTAGCCTGCTAAAACTCAATGTGTCTTGCCCAAAATGACATTGTAAGTGTAACATGGTTTTGCCTGAAACATCTCCTAAGGCTTCACGTTCAAAACTGTGTAGAGAAGAACCTCCTTTTTTAAAGGCTTCTAGATTATAAAAATCACTCTTGGCATGAACAGCAACACGATCGTTCCAGGTTTGCTTATTAGTTTTAAAGGCAGTGGTTAGATCTATCATTAACTAGACGTTGAGAATTTCAATTAGGGAGGTCTTAATTTTTAAGTTTTGTGAGCTCCGTCACAAAAAGGCATGTTAGCACTTTTGTTACATCTGCAATAAGATGCTCTTGAGGGCTTTACTTCTTGTCTTCCGTCTGGGTGGGTAATGGTGTGTTCTCCCACCACAACGATGGGGCCATTATCTAATAAATTGACTTTTGTCATGGTATGCGCTTTTTGATTTGAGTAAATATAAGATATTTCCAAAATTATAAACCCATAATTGGAATCCAAGAATTAAAAAAATACATTAAAATGTATGTGTATTGCCAGCAAGGGGCTTAATTTTCTCTTAATTTTTCCTCCAAGGCGGCAGTAATGAAATACTTTCTATATTTTTACTAAAATCAAACAACCCAGATTTTGGTGTAATTACACTATTAAAAATGACCGGTGTTTTAATCAATCAGATCCTATAATCTACTTGCTAATTATGGAATTCAAAAATACAAGAGCTTTTGCCCAACAATGTGATGATCAAGACCCCCTTTCATGTTTTAGAAAAGAGTTTTTACTTCCAACAGATTCCCAAGGAAATGAATTAATTTATCTCTGCGGAAACTCTTTAGGATTGCAACCTATAAAAACAAAAAATTACATACAACAAGAGCTAGAAGACTGGGCAAAATATGGCGTAGAGGGACATACCGAGGCTAAAAACCCATGGCTCCCTTATCATGAGTTTTTAACTCAAAATATGGCAACAATTGTAGGAGCTAAACCAAACGAGGTAGTAATCATGAATACCTTGACCACCAATTTACATCTAATGATGGTAAGTTTTTACCAACCTACTCCAAAAAAATATAAAATTGTAGTGGAGAGTGATGCCTTTCCTAGCGACAAATATGCCATGGAGAGCCAACTAAAATTTCATGGTTTTGATGCCAAAGATGGTCTCATTTTATGGAAACCAAGGGAAGGTGAGGATGTATGCCGTTATGAAGATCTTGAGCAAATTTTAGAGACACAATCAGATGAGATTGCCCTTTTGATGATTGGGACTACCAATTATTACTCTGGGCAGCATTTTCCGTTAAAGAAAATTACTGCACTGGGCCATAAACATAATTGCATGGTTGGCTTTGATCTGGCCCATGGAGTTGGTAACATTCAACCAAATCTTCATGCCATTGGGGCAGATTTTGCCGTTTGGTGCACCTACAAATATTTAAACAGTGGTCCTGGATCATTAGGAGGCTGTTTTGTTCATGAGCGGCATGGAAAAAATAAAAAAATCAACCGTTTTACAGGTTGGTGGGGACATAATAAAAAAACACGCTTTAACATGCGTCATGAGTTTGATGCCATCCCTGGAGCAGAAGGATGGCAGTTAAGCAACCCTCCTATTTTATCAATGGCGGCAATACGTGCTTCTCTAGATACTTTTAAAGAAGCGGGTTTTGAAAATCTTAGAGAGAAAAGTGAGCGACTAACTGGGTATCTTGAACACTTACTTGATGAGATTGGTTCTGGTAAGGTTGATATTATCACTCCAAGAAACAAAGAAGAACGAGGCTGTCAATTAAGCATAAAGGTTAAAAACGCAGATAAAACACTGCATGAGAGATTAACCCAAACAGGCGTTATAAGCGACTGGAGAGAACCAAATGTTATTAGAGTTGCTCCGGCGCCTTTGTATAATAGTTTTGAAGATGTATTTGAATTTGTATCACGATTAAAAAGTATATTGTAACATGGAAAATAGTAACCAAAAATTACTAATCATTGGAGCAGGATTATGTGGTAGCTTATTGGCGCTTCGCATGGCACAAAGAGGATATCAAGTACAACTGGTAGAAAAGCGGCCAGATCTTCGTGAGATTACCCAAGATGCTGGGCGATCCATCAACCTGTCACTTAGTGATCGTGGCCTAAAAGCATTACGTCTTGCAGGTGTTGAAAAACAGGCTTTAGAACTATGTATCCCGATGTATGGTCGAATGATTCACGATATAAAAGGCAATACCTTCATGAGTGATTATAGTGGTAGAGAGGGAGAATACATAAATTCTATATCACGTCCAGGATTAAACATGCTTCTTTTAGACCAAGCGCAAGCCATGCCAAATGTTGAATTAATTTTCAATAAAGGATGTACCGCTGTAGACCTCAAACAAGGGAGTGCTACTTTTGTAGATCATCATACTAAACAAGAAAGTATTTTTAAAGGAGATCTTATCTTAGCCACCGATGGAGCTGGCTCTGTAGTTCGCAAAGCAATGTTTAACAAACCAGAACTCTTGTTTAGTTTTTCTCAACAATGGCTCACCCATGGGTATAAAGAGATTACCATACCGGCTACTAAAGATGGTGGCTATAGAACCGAGAAAGGAGCCTTGCATATTTGGCCCCGGGGAGAAGATATGCTCATTGCACTCCCAAACCTTGATGGAAGCTTCACAGTAACACTATTTGCTCCTTATGCAAATACAAAATATTGTTTTGATAATTTAACAACTCCAGAAATAGTCCTAGAGTATTTTAACCAACATTATCCTGATGCTATAGCATTGATGCCTAATCTAGTTACAGAGTTTTTTGAAAACCCAACTGGACCCTTGGGCACGATACGTTGTAATCCTTGGCACTGTTATGAAAAAGTTGTTCTACTTGGAGATGCAGCCCACGCAATTGTCCCGTTTTATGGGCAAGGCATGAATGCCAGTTTTGAAGATGTTTTTGTGTTTGACCAAATACTAAACAAATACCAAGGGGATTGGAAAGCAGTCTTAACTGCCTATGAAAAGACACGCAGAAAAGATACTGATGCCATTGCAAATTTGGCCTTAGATAATTTTCATGAAATGAAAGAGCATACAGCAAGCCCACTGTTCCAGGAAAAACGCAAATTAGAAATGGCATTTGAAGGACAATTTCCAACAGCGTATTCTAGTAAATATTCTTTGGTTACTTTTAATGAAGATATTTCATACCATCAAGCAATGACCAGAGGAAGAGCGCAAGACAAAACAATATTAAAGCTCTTATCTGATGGCTCATTGCCAGAGCATATGAAAACAAAAGACAAATTAAACTTAGTGCAACAACAAACAAACGCATTGCTTGAAAAAAGTGAAGCAGCAAGAAAAATATAATACATTATGGGAAAATTAGTAGCAGGAAAAGCAACACCCAGAGGTGCGTATCCTCATATTAAAAGAGCAGGTGATTTTTTATTTGTAAGCGGAACAAGTTCTCGCTTGCCAGATAACACCATTGCAGGTGCCAATAAAATTGATGAAATGGGTACTATTTTTTTGGATATTAAACAACAAACCAGAGCCGTTTTAAATAATATTAAAGATGTACTGGCTTCAGAAAATGCAAGCCTGAAAGACGTTGTTGAAGTGGGGAGTTTTTTGGTAAACATGAATGATTTTGGAGGCTACAATGAGGTTTATGGAGAGTTTTTCGACAAAGAAACAGGACCCGCAAGAACAACCGTTGCCGTGCATCAATTACCGCATCCACATCTTGTTATAGAAATTAAAGTAACGGCCTATAAACCCTTATAGAAATTAAATTAAACAGTACCATGCAATCTATGCACTATTTAAAAAATTACATAAACGGCGTCAACTGCGATGCCCTCTCTGGTAAGTGGATAGATAATTACAACCCCAGTGATGGTAGTGTTTATGCACAAATTCCAGACTCAAGCAAACAAGATGTAGATAAAGCTTACTCAGCTGCCCAAGCTGCTTTTCCAGCGTGGTCTACTACTACCATAGATACCAGGAGTAAGATCATGTTAAGAATTGCAGATCTTATTTTAGAAAACCTTGAGGGACTAGCCAAGGCAGAGGCAAAAGACAATGGCAAACCCTTAAGTCTAGCCACAGCAGTAGATATTCCTAGGGCAAGTGCTAATTTTAGATTTTTCGGAAATGCGATAACTCAGTTTGCAAGTAAGGCACATCAAAGCGTTGGATTAAACACAATGAACTATACCCTTAAACAACCCATAGGAGTGGTTGGGTGTATTTCTCCATGGAATTTACCCCTGTATTTATTTACCTGGAAAATAGCTCCTGCCCTAGCCGCAGGAAATTGTGTGGTTGCCAAACCAAGTGAAGTAACTCCCATGACAGCTTATTTATTAGGAGATATATGCACCCAGGCGGGGCTTCCTGCCGGAGTACTGAACATAGTTCATGGAACAGGTCCAACCGCAGGACAAGCCATTGTGGAACACCCCAATATTAAAGCAATATCATTTACAGGTGGTACCCAAACTGGAGCCCACATAGCCAGAGTTGCTGCTCCTTTGTTTAAAAAGTTGTCTCTAGAGCTAGGCGGTAAAAACCCCAACCTGATTTTTGCAGATTGTGATTATCAAAAAATGCTTTCAGTTACCCTAAAATCCTCATTTGCAAACCAAGGGCAAATTTGCTTGTGTGGCAGCAGAATATATGTAGAGGAAACTATTTTTGAACAATTTAAAAAAGACTTCGTTGCCAAAGTTGCTACCCTAAAAGTAGGTAATCCCTTCGATGCAGATACTAAAATTGGTGCACTTGTGTCTAAATCTCATATGGAGAAAGTACAAGGGTACATTGAAATAGCCAAGCAGGAAAATGGGACTATTTTATATGGAGGAAAACCTGTAGCCGTAACAGGTAGTGAGCAGGGATATTACCTGCAGCCAACTGTAATTGAAATACAAGACAATCAATGCCGCATCAATCAAGAAGAAATTTTTGGCCCAGTGGTTACCCTTATGCCATTTAAAACAGAGGCAGAAGCACTCAAACTTGCCAATGATGTAAAGTATGGGCTCTCTGCGACTATATGGACAAGTAATATTGATAGAACCATGCGACTCTCTAAAGATATACAAGCAGGCATTGTATGGGTCAATACATGGCTCAATAGAGACTTGCGCACACCATTTGGCGGGGTTAAACAAAGTGGTGTAGGAAGAGAAGGTGGTTTTGAGGCCTTAAATTTCTTTACAGAAGCAAAAAATGTTTGTATTTCTTATCAAGGAAATAGCTAACTAAACAAGTAACATCAGTGATATTATAAATACTATGAATTTAGATTTAAAAAATAAAAATGCTATGATCTGTGGAGCCACAGCCGGTATTGGAAAAGCCGCTGCCACAGAATTAGCAGCCATGGGAGCCACTATAACTTTGGTGGCTAGAAATGAACAAAAATTGAAAGCAACATTAGCACTACTACCTACCCAAGACAAGCAAACACATAACTACTTAGTAGCAGATTTTACAAATCCAGCCCAACTCAAAGAGCAAGTAAAAGCGGCTTCTTTAAAGACAAACTATCATATTTTATTAAATAATACAGGAGGTCCAAAAGGTGGACCTATTTTTAGTGCAGACACCTCAGAGTTTATAAGTGCATTTTCCATGCACTTACAATGCAACCAAATATTGGTCCAAGGGCTGGTTCCAGCAATGAAACAGGATGGGTATGGACGTATAATTAATGTAATCTCAACCTCTGTCAAACAACCTATTGACGGTCTTGGTGTGTCCAACACAGTTCGGGGAGCTGTCGCTAATTGGAGTAAAACAATGGCCAATGAGCTTGGGCAATATGGAATTACCGTAAACAACATATTACCGGGGTTTACTGCTACTGATAGATTGGCTAGTATTATCAGTAATGCTTCCAAACGTTTTGATGGATCTGAGGAAGAGGCTACCGCTTTTATGAAAAGTATCGTGCCTGCTAAACGTTTTGGTCAACCCAAAGAAGTTGCAGATGCCATTGCTTTTTTAGCCAGCCCAGCTGCAGGTTATATTAATGGTATTAATTTACCTGTTGATGGTGGTAGAACAAAAAGTTTGTAACTTTAACCTATTGAAATAAATTTTCACACACCCAATGATGAGCAAAAGAAAACTACGTATTAACGGCCATTCTCATTTACTTCCATACCCAGAGGACATTCCTCAGTTTATGAAAGACAAAGGTATATTTTGGGTTGATAAAGATAGAAAGTTTATGTTGCAAAAAGACTGGAGCCGCCCGGTGACAGATTCTAGTTTTTTCTTGGATGAAAAACTGACATGGATGGAGCACAATAATATTGACCATGCAGTGGTGCTTAACCTTTCTCAGCTATACGGAAATGGCCTGCGTGTGGAGGAAATGAAACAAGCACTTCGCTTTCAGAATGATTTTAATGCCAAAATACAACATGACCATCCATCAAAATTCACTACTGGATTTGTGGTACACCCCGGTTTTGTCAGAGGTGCTTGTTGGGAGATAGAGCGGTGTGTGGAAGAATTAGGCATGCAGCTTTTATGTCTTCCAACACACTATATGGATACCATAGGTACTTGGCGATGTATTTTTGATGCAGAAAACGAGCCCATATTTGAACTTGCCAACAAATACAACCTCGCTGTTGAAATTCATCCTTATGATGGAGAAAAGTTCATCAAACTAGAAAACACCTCTTGGCGTTTTCACCTAATATGGATGCTTGCGCAGTGTGCAGATGCGTATCACTTTTTAACCCTTAATGGGTATGCAGATAAATTTCCAAACATGCGTACTTGCTTTGCTCATGGTGGACAATTGGCTCAAATGAATTTAGGAAGGCGCATACAAGGTTTTGATGGCAGACCAGATTTATTTCAAGGAAAAGAACATCCAAGAAAATCTGTAGGACATAAAAATATTTTCTTTGACACCCTTGTTCATGACACTGGAGGTCTGGAGTTACTCATTAGAAATCAGGGGTCAAGCCAAGTGGTAATGGGGCTAGATGATCCATATCCTCTTGGTGAAATGGAAAGTGAACAACAATCTTCATACCCAGGAAAAATTTTAGACCTGGCTATGGAAAGAAAAATTCTTAGCCCTACCCAGTGTGATGCTATTTGGGAAGACAATGTAATCCAATGGCTTTGTGGAGACCATCCCGATGTAAAACAAAAATTAGTAGACAGAATCCTAGGAAAAAAATAACAAACAATCAGTGCATTTCCTACCAGAAAATATTGATCAATACGCAATAGACCATACTCAAGATGAGCCAGAATTACTACAACAGCTCACCCGAGAAACATGGCAAAAAGTATTAGCCCCAAGAATGAGTAGTGGGCATTACCAAGGGAGAGTATTGAGCATGATTTCTAAGTTGATACAACCTAAAAGTATCCTAGAAATTGGAACTTTTACAGGATATGCCACCTTGTGCCTTGCCGAAGGCATGCAAGCAAACGCTACCCTGGATACCATAGATGTTAATGAAGAGTTGTATGATATGCAACGCAGCTATTTTGATGCATCTGCTTATGGTGCCCAAATCAAACAACATACTGGAAATGCTTTGGATATTATCCCTACACTAACAAAAACTTTTGACCTTGTTTTTATTGATGCAGACAAAAGTAACTATGCAAACTATCTTGAACTATTACTTCCAAAGCTTAGATCTGGAGCAGTTATTTTAAGTGATAATGTACTTTGGAGTGGTAAAGTTGTAGAGAAAGTAAATCCAAAAGACATAGATACAAAAGCACTTTTGCAGTATAACAAAATTCTTAAACAGCACCCAAAATTAGAAACAGTATTGCTACCCATCAGAGATGGCCTTACCATCTCTAGGGTAACATAATCTTAACTAATAAATCAATAAGTGTCAACTATGCTTTTGTAGAAAATAGCTTGCACGCTTAAATATCAAATAGGCTAAAAGACTTCCAACAAGCGCGCCAACAAGTAAATCACTAGGGTAATGAACACCAACATAGATTCTGCTAAGAGAAAAAAGTAAAGGCCATATAAAGGAGAGATATACCCATGGAGAAAAGTTTCTTACACACAGCACTACATAAACAACAATAGAAAAACTCGACGAAGCATGCCCTGAAAAGAAACTATAACCTGTTGGGTTTTTCAAAACACGAATAACATCCAAAAGATGATCTATATTATTTGGTCTAATTCGCTGGACAAATATTTTTGTAAGATCTGTAATAGCAAGGGTTATTAAAAAGGTAATAACACCTCCTAGTAAAAGAACAATTCCTTTTTTGCCCCTGTAATAATACAACAACACACCAATAAAATAAAGAAAAAGTGGTGTCCAGCTTTCTATTTGAGTAACAAAAATCCAAAAGTCATCAAAGGACTCACTACCAAGATTATTAAGCCAAACTAGAAGATCTTGATCCCAATATCTTAGAGAGCGGAGCATTAAAGGTTTCTTTTGATGGAACCACCAAAATCTTCAACATCATCCTTTATTTGCTTTAGATTATCGGATACATTTTTACTGACATCCTTCGTGAGATTTAAATCAATGTTCTGTTTATCTGCACTTTTGCTAATTTCAGATTTGATATCATTCGTCGCGTCTTTGACCTGTCTGAGGCCTTTACCGAGTCCGCGAGCAATCTCTGGAATTTTATCTGCTCCAAAAACCAATAAAACAACCACCAAGATAAATGCTATTTCTACGCCACTAATGAATAATAAATGAAGCTGTATCATACCACAAATATAGGGAGAATTGAGAATTTTGAATTCAGAAACCTAAATTAAATCAAAAGATACCTTGATGGTTTAGGCAAAAGGGTAATAAACACTAAACCCGCAACCTAATGGGTTGCGGGTTTAATGGGAGTATTTTAGGGAGTGAGCCGTAAGACTAGTTTTTTACTTTGTCTTTAAATTTTTTAAACTCTCCTAATTTTTTACGTTTTGGCCAAGCGTTATTGGCTGTGTCAATATCTGCAGTCTCTTGGTCTGGATCTACCATTATTTTGGTAATCTCCATTTCTGAGGCTACAACTTTTCTGACCTCTTTGTCATTTTTCCTCCAAACTTGAGCAGGGAAAGTTTCACGTTTTGTACTGCCATCACTGTAGGTGTACTCAACAATAATTGGCATTGGGATACCACCGGGTTTTTCAAAAGTGACATCGTAGAAAAAACGAGGGCTTTTTAATTTTGCCCTGTCTTCTGCAGAGATATTATCCATAATATAACTTTGTAATGTTGTAACATCATTAAGCGTTTGGGTTTTCATAGCCTGTTCAAAATCTTCTGAATCTTCTTCTACAAGATATACCAGTGGTGGAAGATCACTCTCTTTCATGCCACGAGCTTCAATCATTTCTCGTACTTGTTTGTTCATTTTAGAAGAAACATAATATTTCTTTACATCTTTTACACCAATATCTGTATAATCTGTGCTGTAAAACCATGCTCTCCAAAACCAATCCAAATCTACGGCAGAAGCATCTTCCATGGTGCGGAAGAAATCTTCTGGAGTTGGGTGTTTAAACATCCAACGCTGAGAGTAGGTTCTAAATGCGTGGTCAAATAATTCACGACCCATGATTGTCTCACGAAGTATATTTAAACCTGTTGCTGGTTTTGAGTATGCATTTGCTCCGAAGTTGTAGGTGTTTAATCCCTTTGTCATAATAGGAGCAATAAAATCTTGATCACCAGCCATGTAATTCACTATTTTCTTAGCAGGACCTCGACGTGATGGATATGCTTTATTGGGAGCTATCGCATCTGGATACCACTCTCCAAAATCTTGTTCAGCTACATACTGTACAAAGGTGTTTAAACCTTCATCCATCCAAGTCCATTGGCGCTCGTCACTATTTACAATCATCGGGAAGTAGTTATGCCCTACCTCATGGATGATGACACTCATCATACCATATTTAACCCTTTCACTGTAGTTACCCTCGGCGTCTGGTCGCCCGTAATTCCAGCAAATCATTGGATACTCCATCCCCTGTCCTTTTGCATGTACAGAAATTGCTTTATGGTAAGGGTAATCAAATGTCATTCTAGAGTAAGATTTTAGTGTGCTTGCAACTACTTTTGTTGAGTAATCTTCCCACAATGGATTTCCCTCTGGTGGATATAAAGAAACAGCCATCACATCTTTTTCTCCAATTTTTACAGCCATCATATCCCAGATGTAACGTCTTGAGGTTGCAAAACCGTAATCACGCACATTCTGTGCTTTGTACTTCCAAGTTTTGGTTGCCTTTACTTTTGTTTTGGAGGCATTCTCTGCCTCTTCTTGTGTTACAATAACAACTGGAGTATTGTAGGATTGTTTTGCCTTGTTGTAACGGCTCATCATGGTTTTAGAAAACACCTCTTTTCTGTTGGTGAGAACTCCTGTGGCATCCATGGTGTGATCTGCAGGAACGGTAATACTCACATCATAATCTCCAAAAGGAAGTGCAAACTCATCACGACCCCAAAATTGGCTATTTTGCCATCCTTCTACATCACTGTATACGGCCATGCGAGGAAAAAACTGAGCAATAACATATCCTTTATTCCCGTCGTCAAATACCTCATACCCACTTCGGGCTCTATCGATGGTATGGTTGACAATATTATACCACCATTTGATATCAAAAGAGTAGGAATCTCCTGGTGCCATAGCTTTAGGTATATCGATACGCATCATGGTGCGATTGATTATATATGGAAGGTTGTTTCCTTTTCTATCTTTTACGTACTCTATTTTAAATCCTCCGTCAAAGGCCTGTCCCATGTAACTATTAACAAAAGTACTTGCCTGCTGCGCAGGAGCTGCTCCGTTTGCCTCAATTAAAGGACTTTTTGAATCTGAAGCACGAACGTTTTGATCTAATTGTACCCACAAATACTCCAATACATCTGGAGAATTGTTTGTGTAAGTAATGGTCTCTCTCCCAGATAGAACAGAAGTATCATCATTTAAGAAAATATCCATTTTATAGTCTGCTTGCTGCTGGTAATAGGCTGGTCCAGGAGCACCCGAGGCAGATCTGTATTGATTTGGCGAAGAAAATTCTTGGTACAACTGCTTGAAACGGTTGTTGTTCAGGTGTCCAGCTTTACGCTCCTCTTTGGTTACTTCTGTTTCTTGTGCGGTGGTAAAACCGGCCGACGACATTAGTAAAATAAACGATAAAAACTTAAGTAATTTCATAGTGTTTTTTTGTTAAATAAAGTATTCAAAAATAGCCTAATCTAGGGCGTATACTGCGTGTTATTAAAATTTTAACAATCCTTTAGGATTTTCTTTGTCTAAGACAAGACTTCGCCTTGACTCAGGAGTTTTTACATGTATAATGTTTTGCTGATCCTCAAAGGTATCAAACAAAATTTTATTTTCTATTTCTACTTGCTCAAAAGAAGAAACATTTGTGATTTCTAGATACAACTTTACTCGATCTAGATCATATTGTAAACCAATATAATCATAGCTTTGCTTGGTGCCGTTCACAAAAATAGTCAACTTTTTAAACACATAATCTTGTAACAATAAAATATCTTCCTGTGTTTGCTTTTTGCTATCTAGATGAACATCTCTAAGGTTTCTCTCAGATAATGCTTGCTGAATGTCATCAGTGAAAATTTCAGTAATTATTTGAACAGACTGCTCTTGAGGCACATATTCTATCCTGGTGGTGCTCGCATAAAATTTATGAATTGCAGCTCCCGTAACACCAAAAACCGTTATGGATAAAATAAAAAACTTAAAAAAATTCATGAATGATTTATTTTATAAATTCAATACTAGCAAAACTAATGTAATAGTACTTTTTTTTTGCTAATTTTCTAAAACATGTTACACTATTAATTTTTCCTTTTATTGGGGTCTAACCGATATATATAGGCCGAAGATTTTTCTTTAAATGTTGTCAGCACACCGTTATAGTTTTTGATTTTGAAATCTTTCTCGATATCTGAGGTCTCAATGCAAAGCATTATAAAATCGTAGGTCCTGTTTTTTGGAATCTTATAGGCATCAAGAAAAAAAGAAGCCGTGTAATAGGTCAATATTTCTGTTGCAATGTAGTCTTCTGATCGCCATTTACGCATCCTTTTTAATGTTTTATAATACCCTGTGATGTGCTTATACAAACCTTCTACATCTAGAGATAGTGGCGTTATAACTTGCCCCACCAATTTAGGAATTTTTTCTTGAGGTTTTCCTTTAAAACCAGGTATCCCTACATCATCAAAGTTGAATTCTTTATTGGTTTTTATACTCTGAGCGTCTTTTAATAAATCTCCAGAAAGCGTATTTCCTATAAAGACCTCGTCTAGCTCATTTAGTAACACAATTAGAGAAACGCTAAGGTATTTTTGAGCATACATCTTATCTGTAACCACTACCTTTTTTGAAAAATACTTTATCCCAGAGAAAACCAATGTGTCGTATCGTTTAGCCTCAATAGTAAACTTACCCTCCTGATCTGTTATGGCATTATATCTTGATGTTGTGTTGAGTACATGAATATTCTCTACCTCATCAGGGTTGGTAACTCTACCCTCCAAAAGGATGATTTGCGCTGTTGTAGAAGTGAAAAAACACAAAAAAAGTAGGCTTAGAAAAATTGCTTTACTATTCATTTTTATTTTTATGAAATTATCACCACCCAAATATATAATTTAATACCATTAGAGCTGAGCTTGGGGCTGTAAAATATAATGATACAATGTGTACCTTTATAGAATAACTAAGCACTTGATGAAAAAACTAATTATTGCCAGTACCTCAACCATTTACAAGGGCACCTACCTAGAGTATCTACAGCAAGAAATTGAATCACTCTTTAAAGACGCCCAAGAGGTTGTATTTATTCCATATGCAAGACCTGGAGGTGTGAGTCATGATAATTACACCAAAATGGCCGCAAAAGCATTTGATAAAATGGGTAAAAATTTGCGGGGCATACACACCTTTAAAAATCCCAGAAAAGCTATCGAACAAAGCCAAGGAATCTTCACTGGTGGGGGCAATACTTTTTTATTGGTCCAACAATTACAGGACACAAAACTACTTGGCCCCATTAAAAAAGCAATTTGTAACGCCACACCGTATCTAGGAACAAGTGCCGGTAGTAATATTTGTGGAATCACCATGCAAAATACCAATGACATGCCTATTGTATACCCAAGCTCATTTACTACCATGGGTGTGATTCCTTTCAATATCAATGCCCATTACATAGAGCCAGATCCAAAAACAACTCATATGGGAGAAACAAGGGCCACAAGAATCAAAGAATTCCATACTCAAAACAATATTCCTGTAGTGGGTCTGCCAGAAGGTAGTTGGCTAAGAGTTAGTGGAGATACCATCACCTTAAAAGGAAACTGTAGTGCGCGTATTTTTAAGAAAGGAAAAGAGCCTTACCTGCTTGAAACAGGAGCTATTTTGAGCCTCTAGTATAGTATTGTAACAAGAAATAGTATATTTAAACAAACGCGAGTTAAAGACAGCAGATACATGAAACGGAAAGACTTTTTACATCTCATATCCATTTGTAGCGTAGGGCTCTTAACAAACCCATTTAACGCCATAGGCGCCCCACAAGATAGGTTTACTAAGGCACAACTTATCGGAAAAGGAAATCCTGATATTACAGGAAATTCTTATACCCAAAAAATGCACAAACAAACCAAAGTAGCGTTTTTGAAGATGAAGGCTGCGGCGGCAAAAGAAAATATAATTATTGAAACTGTATCTGCCTACAGAAGTTTTGAGCGACAAAAAGAAATATTTGAAGGCAAATACAAACGTTTTACCCAGCAAGGTTTTTCCCCAAAACAAGCGCTTTCAAAAATTATTGAGTACTCTACCATACCGGGCACCTCAAGACATCACTGGGGAACAGATATTGATATAATTCAGGGGAATACACAAGATAGACCCTTGAGTGTGCTGCAAGAAAAACACTTTTATGGTCAGGGTGTGTTTTGCGAGTTGAAAGTTTGGCTTACCAAAAACGCAAGCACCTTTGGATTTTATGAGGTGTATACAAAAGATGCAAACAGAAAAGGATTTTCTCATGAACCCTGGCACTTTAGCTATAAACCCATTTCAAAACCAATGCTTGTGGCGTACAAAAAGCTTGATATAAAAAGCATCTTACAGCAGGAAAAAATAGCAGGTAGTGAGCATTTTACTGATAGCTTTATTGAAAAATATATTAAAGAACATATTTTAGATATCAATCCTGAGCTGCTTTAAATTGCTAAGCAAACACACCCTAAAGCGTCTAATTTTATGATTGTATTGTATCTGCCAACGGTTTTGTAATCATTAATTACTCCCTATCTTTACACCATGAACAAAAAAGTAATATTACTTATCCTTGACGGGTGGGGAAATACCCAAGATCCTAGTATCTCTGCCCCTGCTAGGGCAGAAACTCCCTTTATGGATGCTGTAATAAAAAAATATCCTCATGCTACCCTACTAACCCACGGAGCAAATGTTGGCCTTCCAGAGGGTCAAATGGGCAATAGCGAGGTTGGGCACATGAACCTTGGGGCCGGTAGAATAGTATATCAAGATTTGGCAAAAATTAATCTGGCTATAACCAATGACACCCTTAAGGATGAAAAAGTAGTTCAAAAAGCCTTCTCGTTCGCCAAAAACAACCATAAAAATGTTCATTTTCTCGGTTTGGTCTCTGATGGTGGGGTACATTCTCATATGGATCATATAAAGGGACTCCTCAAGGCAGCCAATGACCAGGATTTAAAAAATGTTTTTGTTCATGCCTTTACCGATGGACGTGATGTGGATCCAAAATCTGGTATCAAACACCTGGAAGATTTACAGAAATACATGCGCCAAACCACAGGAAGTATTGCCAGTGTTATTGGGCGTTACTTTGCCTTAGATAGAGACAACCGTTGGGAGCGTGTTAAAAAAGCCTATGATTTGTTATGCAGCGGCATTGGCACTCATACTACAAATATTTCGCAAAGCATTGAAAAAAGCTATCAAAATGGCGTTACAGACGAATTTTTGGAGCCACTTGTAATCACTAAAAATAACCTTCCCATTGCAACTATTGAGAAAGATGATGTAGTGATATTCTTCAATTTTAGGACAGACCGTACAAGACAACTCACCCAGGTGTTAACCCAGCATGATTTGGAAGATTATGGCATGAAAAAAATACCCTTGTATTTTGTAACCCTAACAAATTATGATGCCTCCTTTAAGGGTCTTGAAGTTATATATAATAAAGAAAACATCACCCAAACCCTCGGAGAGGTTTTAGAGAGTAACAACAAAACTCAAATACGCATAGCCGAAACAGAAAAATATCCTCATGTGACCTTTTTCTTTAATGGAGGAAGAGAAGTTGCTTTTAAGGGCGAGAAACGAATTTTATGTCCCTCCCCAAAGGTGGCCACCTATGATTTAAAACCAGAAATGAGTGCTTTTGATATTCAGGATAAAATCATTCCAGAAATTGAGTCAGAATCAGCAGATTTCATTTGTTTGAACTTTGCTAATCCAGACATGGTTGGCCATACTGGAGATTTACAGGCAGCTATAAAAGCATGTGAGGTGGTAGATAGCTGTGCCAAAAAAATAACACAAGCCGCACTGGGCCATGGGTATGTTACCATTATCATTGCGGACCACGGAAATAGTGAAACCATGTGTAATCCAGATGGATCACCAAATACCGCCCATACTATAAACCCTGTACCTCTGATTGTGGTAGATCCAGATATAAAAAATGTAACAGATGGAGTGTTAGGCGATGTCGCCCCTACCATACTGCAGATAATGGGCATTGAAAAGCCTGAGCAGATGACACAAAAATCATTGGTATAAATAAATTCTTAAAGATGAACTATATAAATACAAAAACAGTACTGATAGCCTTTGCATGTATAAGCTTACTCTCCTGTAAAGATCAATCACAAAAAACTCCTCCAGGGTTTTTAGAAAAAAAGCAAGAAAACTACATTAGCGATAAACTTGTCCAGGACCCAGAAAATGATGGAGCACAAATGCTGCTTGGCAAAGTAAACTATGTAGATTTTAAAAACGATAGTTTGTTCCCTTGGATGTCTGAAAATTTTAAGGCTTATAAACCAGATTCTATTACATTAATTGGGCTAAAAAAAGAACTCAAAGGTGTTTACATTAAAGCCTTTATGGGAACATGGTGTGAGGACAGCCAGCGAGAGGTACCTAGTTTTTATAAGATACTCAAGAGCATCGGTATCAATGAAGAGCGTATAGATATGATTGCTGTTTCTCATGATAAAGATACTCCCCAAGGCTATGAAAAAGAACTAAATATTGCCTATGTCCCAACTTTTATTTTTTACAAGCAAGAACAAGAGCTAGGGCGCTTTGTTGAGTATGCACAAGGAGCCACACTAGAAGAAGACATACTTACTATTGTTACAAATCAGCCCTACATACCTGCATACCAATAATACTAAATTCTAATGCTGATTTTCTTTATAATTTTACAAGGTCAATTAACAAAACCTCAATATGAAAGACACCCTTACCATAGCGATAGATTTTGATGGTACCATCGTTGAAAATGCCTATCCAAAAATTGGGAAGCCTATCATTTTTGCATTTGAAACTATCAAAAAACTACAAGAAAATAGACACAGAATAATTTTATGGACCTACAGAAGAGGTAAAGAACTAGACCAGGCCGTTGCATTTTGTGAAAAACACGGTGTTGTTTTTTATGCTGTAAATATGAGTTTTCCTGGAGAAGATTATGACACTTCTTACAGCAGAAAAATAAATGCTGATCTATTTATTGACGATAGGAACATTGGAGGTATGAAGAGTTGGGGAGAAATATATCATGAGATTATCGGGGAAGTAAGCCCCAAAAAACCAAGTAAGAAAAAAGGTTGGTTTAACTTTTAAAAAGCACTATGATTATTGTAAAATCTAGAGAAGAAATAGCACTGATGAGGGAAGCAGCATTAGTAGTTTCAAGAACATTAGGAATGCTAGCCAAAGAGGTAAAAGTTGGGGTAACCACCAATGAACTCAATTCCATGGCAGAAGCCTACATCCGAGCGCAAGATGCCATTCCAGGATTTTTAGGATTATATGACTGTCCATCCACTCTTTTGACAAGTGTAAACGAGGCTATTGTTCATGGACTCCCCACAGACATCCCACTAAGAGAGGGTGATATTGTAAGCATTGATTGTGGCGCAATAAAGCACGGCTTTTATGGAGACCATGCGTATACTTTTGAGGTAGGTGAGGTGGCATCAGAAACAAAAAAATTACTCCAAGTAACTAAAGAGTCTTTGTATATCGGTATCCAGCAATTAAAAACAGGTAATCGTGTTGGAGATGTAGGATTTGCTATCCAAAACTACTGCGAGGGTCATGGATATGGAGTTGTAAGAGAACTTGTGGGTCATGGTCTAGGAAAAACCATGCACGAGGATCCTGAGATGCCAAACTATGGCAGAAGAGGTCGTGGCAAAAAATTTATAGAAGGTATGACCGTTGCCATAGAGCCGATGATTAACCTTGGTACACGACGTATCAAACAACTTAAAGATGGCTGGACGATTGTGACTCAAGACGGGAAACCAAGTGCCCATTTTGAGCACAATATTGCCATTGTTGATGGACAGCCAGAGTTGCTATCTACTTTCGATTTTGTGTATGAGGCGCTAGGAATCACAAGCAGTGAAGAAGATCCTTACAGAAAGAAATAAACCAGAGCCATTACAAAATTATTTTTTTTAATTTTAGCTAAGCAAAACACTTTTAGGTAGTTTCAAATAAAATTTATAAAACAATGATAAAGTTCTTTAGTAAAAATCGCTTTAAACTAATTAAACGAGAAAGTAAAACTATACAATATTTAAAATATTGTATTGGTGAAATATTTCTAATTGTAGTTGGTATTCTAATTGCTCTACAAATAAATAATGCAAATGAATCTTTAAAAACAAACGAAATAAAGAAGAATTATTATAATCAAATTTTAAATAACTTAAACATTGACAAGGAGGCAAACAAAAAAAAAATTAAATATTATAATACACAATTAAATGCTTTTGAAGAGTATAAACAAAATAAGGTCTCTAGCGAACTAACACAAAAGCAACTCTATAATATTATAAAAAAAATAAGTATTGTGACTAATCAGATTTCTTTTATGTCATTTAACACTTTGGAAACACTTGTTAATAGTGGAGAATTAAAAATTTTTCCAGAAAATTTTAAAAAAGAAATAGTAGCAGCAAAAAGACTTCTGGAACAAGCTATTTATGGCAATATAAATGATGGAATTGGAAAACATGCTCCATTAAATAAATTATTATTAATGATTGGAACTGATATTTTTAATACTGATTTTGTTATAAATAATGATCAAAAATTAAGAGAGATAATACTGGCATATGAAGGAATTCAATTATGGAGAGAAAATGATCATAAAAATAATTTAAGATACATCGAAAGATTTGAAAAACATATGGATTCGCTAACTAAGATTATAAACAAAGAATTAAAATAGTAATTTAATAATTTAAAACTTCAATAATTTTTTCTTTTACTTTTTCTGTAGAGGGTATCATGGTTTGCTCTAATACGCTATTGAGTGGTATGGCTGGCATATTCTCAGAACCAATGATCATCACGGGAGCATCCAAAGACTGGAAGCATTCTTCCTGAATACGGCCTTGCAAAGCTCTGCTAAAACTATTTTCACTTGGCTCTTCTGAAACTACCAAACACTTCCCACATTTGTTTACAGAACCAAAAACAGTAGCATAGTCTATGGGATGTAGCGTTCTCAGATCTACAATTTCTACTACATCCTCAAGGCCAAGTGCTGCAGTTGCGTTAATGGCCCAGTGTACACCCATACCATAGGTTATAATAGATAAGGTTTCATCTTGTTCTTTTTTCCAAATTTCTTGCAGGACCCACGCCTTTCCAAAAGGAAGTAAATAATCTTCACTAGGTTCTATGCTTGTGGCTCCTTTTGTTCCAGGAACTTTAGACCAATACAGTCCCTTGTGCTCAAAAATAACCACTGGATTTGGATCGTAATAGGCTGCTTTTATAAGCCCTTTTAAATCTGCACCGTTACTTGGGTAGGCTATTTTTAATCCTCTTATGTTACTTACCACACTCTCCATAGAAGAGGAGTGATATGGCCCGCCACTTCCGTAGGCGCCAATAGGGACTCTAAGTATCATTGATACTGGCCACTTACCATTGGAGAGATAGCAAGATCTTGATACCTCTGTAAATAATTGATTGAGCCCAGGCCATAAATAATCTGCAAATTGAACCTCAACGATGGGCTTTAGACCAACAGCGCTCATCCCCACGGTAGATCCTACTATAAAGGCTTCTTGGATGGCTGTGTTAAATACCCTATTATCACCAAATTTCTGAGCTAAGGTTGCCGCCTCCCTAAATACACCGCCAAGTCTTCCTCCAACATCTTGCCCATACAACAAACACTCTGGATGCTTTGCCATTAGTTCTTCAATGGCAAACAATGCGCAATCTACCATCACCACTTTATCTGCTCCTTTTGGGGTGCGCTCTCCTACTTCTTGTGTTATTGGTGTTGGGGCAAAATCATGGGTATACAAATCTTTAGGTAAGGGATCATCAGCGGCTAAGGCTTTACTTAAGTCTTGTTGCACGCGGCTCTCAATATTGGTTTCTATGGTTTGTATTTCAGCCTTAGTGATACCCTGTTGCAATACAAGGGATAGCAATTTAGGATATGGATCTTCAGATCTTGCTTGCTCCAAATCATCCCTGTAAAACTCCATCCGTACTCCCGAGGTGTGATGATTTAACAAAGGAACCTTGGCATGGATTAGAAATGGGCGACGCTGGGTTCTAATTTTCTCAAGTACCTCTTTGATGGTATTGTAGCATTGCTCAAAATCTGTACCGTCAATGGAAATAGCCTCTAAACCATGAAATCCTGCTGCGTACTGAGCAGCATTTTGAGCTCTAGTTTCTGCAGCATTAGCAGAAATATCCCAGCCATTATCCTGTACAAAATATAAAATTGGTAATTGTTTAAGAGCTGCCATCTGGAAGGCCTCTGCAATTTCTCCCTCGGTTACACTAGCATCACCTAATGAGCAAACGACCACTGGGGCTTGTTGCTTTGTATATGAAGTGAGTTTCTCCGCCTCTTGGTAGTGAAATCCCATGGCAACTCCAGTTGCAGGAATTGCCTGCATACCGGTAGCACTACTTTGATGCGGTATTTTAGGTTTATCGTCATCTCTTAAACTAGGGTGGCAATAATAAGTTCTGCCACCAGAGAATGGATCGTCTTTTTTTGCCAATACTTGTAACATCAACTCATAAGGGGTCATACCAATAGCCAGTAGCATCGCATCATCACGGTAGTATGGAAACAAATAATCTTGGGGCAATAACTGCACACCAAGAGCTGTTTGTATCACTTCATGACCACGAGAGGTAGCATGTACATACTTAGAAACAACTTTAAAATTAGCTTCAAACTCCTGGGTCATTGCCTTAGCAGTAACCAAGTTTTTAAAGGCTTCTAAAATTATTTCTTTGGTAATTTCCATACGATGGTATTCAATAATAGGTGACACATTGTGTTTTTAAAGTAGCTCAAATAAAGGGCTATTGAAAAAATCTAAATAGAGCGGTTTACATCAAACGCTTCCATGTTTTGGGCAATACGTTTTAAAAAAGAACCTGCTAAATGCCCGTCTACAATTCTGTGATCAAAAGACAGAGATAGGTACATCATACTTCTTATTTCTATAGTATCTCCCTGAGATTTTTCAATCACTTCGGCGCGTTTTTTTATAATTCCTGTTGCTAGAATAGCTGCCTCTGGTTGGTTGATAATAGGGGTTCCCATCAAACTGCCAAAGGTGCCTACATTACTAATGGTAAAACTACCACCTTTGATGTCTTGTGCTTTTAAATTTCCAGAGCGAGACTTTTGTGCCAGCTCGTTTATGGTGCCAGCAAGGGTTTTTAAGTCTTTCTTATCTGCATTTTTGACAACTGGGACAATTAAATTTCCTGTGGGCAGAGCTGTTGCCATTCCAATATTTATATCCTGCTTTACAATAATGTTTTTTCCATCAAGAGAGGCATTTATCATCGGGAAATCTTTAATAGCATTGGCAACCGCCTCTATAAATAGCGGTGTAAATGTAAGCTTCTCACCATGGGTCTTTTCAAACAACACTTTATTTGTATTTCGCCAAGCAACCATGTTAGTTAAATCTGCCTCTACGTATGCAGTTACGTGAGGCGAGGTATGCTTACTATACACCATATGATCTGCAATCATTTCTCGCATACGATCCATCGGTATGATTTTACCACTACCCTTGTCAAACTTTAAATCTGGTATGGTATAGCCTTCATTTTTTCTCTCTTGTTGAACAAACTGAAAGGGTCTTCCCTGCTGTAGGTAATTTGTGATGTCTGTTTTACGCAAACGTCCATCAAGGCCGCTACCGGTAATACAAGCCAACTCTTGATAGCTAATATGATGTAATCTAGCCATTTTATCCACAAGGGGAGAAATAAAGACGTTTTCCTTTACTGTAAAGCTACCTTTTGTGGGTAGGGGGTTTTTATTAAGCCTGTCACTTGTTGTCAGATCCTTTTTTGGGGAGTCGTTTTTGGGGGCCTTAGAACTTGCCACTTGGGTTGACAATGATACTACTGCAATGGTATGTCCTACTTCAATAGTATCATTGACATTAGCCTTATGAGAAATCATCACTCCAGAGCCTGGAGCAGGCACCTCGTTATCTACCTTATCTGTGGCTATTTCAACAAGAATATCACCCTCTTGGAAACTCTCACCCTCTTGCACCAACCAATTGAGTATGGTGCCCTGAGTAATACTTTCGCCCATTTTAGGCATCTTAAATTCTGTTTGAGTCATACCTAATCTTTCAATTATAGAAAATATAAAAATACAAAATGCATTTTAAAAAATGAGTATCACCTGCCTTAAAGTCAATAAATGGTATTTTATTCTAAAATATGTAGAAAATATATATATTTATTCTATTTTTATAGTAAAATAAACGAATAAATAGCAAATGAAACTTGACAGTACAGATATAGCCATCCTAAAGGCACTACAAAAAGACTCAAACAGAACTATAAAGAGTCTAGCTACCGATTTAAAAAGATCTACAACCCCTGTTTTTGAGCGTATTAAAAAACTGGAACGAGAGGGATATATAAAAGGTTATTGTGCAAGGTTAGATCAAAAAAAATTAGGGCTAAAACAAACTGTTTTCGTGGCCATTACCCTGCAAGGGCACACACGCACTTACTTAGAGAAATTTGTAAAGAAAGTAAACGACTTTCCGGAGGTAGTGGAGTGTCATAGGGTAAGTGGCACCTTTGATTACCTGCTCAAATTAATTGTTGAAGACATAGAAGCATATGAGACTTTTATCATCACAAAACTCACGCTACTGCCCTATCTTGGTAATGTGCAGAGTCTTATTACCCTATCAACAGGAAAAGAAATAAACGAAATAGACCTCAATCATTTGGCTACAAAGTATGCTGTTTAACCTGCAATCAAAACATCTATTAAAAATAATACATGTTATTGAATTGTTTCTAAGGTAAGGTAATTCTCAAGAAATTAGTACATTTATTGTTTTGATGATTCATGAGACTCTTAATTTCATTTCTATGCATGCTTTGCGCCTCTTTTTTGTGGGCACAAGACGATCAGATGGAGTTTTCCTTGTATTTCCAAAATGATAAATCACAACTGACTCAGGAACATATTTTTATTCTTGATAGCATCAAAAAACTCCATCACAAAGACCAACTAGACATCCATGTTAAAGGCTACACAAATACCGTTGGAAAAGAAGATTACAACTTAAAGCTCTCTCAAGACAGAGCGGCAAATGTGACCAAAAACTTACGAGAATTTACAATCATTTCCTCTCAAGGGTATGGAGAATTAGATAGTGATTCAAAAACCAACAGGCGTGTGGATATATTTATCCACCTCAAAAAACACCATGTTAAGGTCCCTGGAGAGATTGTGTTGAAACCTATCGAAAAAAATATTTCACCACAGTACGCAAAAGTATTTAGAGCTGGAGATAAAATTACAATTCAAGGGATTAGATTTTATCAAGACAGAGACATCATGACCAATGACAGTAAAAAAGCACTAAAAAAACTGCTTACTTTTTTACAACAATACCCAAACATGACCTTTAAATTAATTGGTCATATTTGTTGTGGAGACCCAGAAAACCCAGGTATTGATTTTACAAATTTAAGAACAGGAAAGAAAAACTTGAGTGAGGCCAGGGCACATAATGTCTATAATTATCTCGTAAAAAAGGGAATTAATAAAAATAGAATGAGCTACAAAGGAATGGCTTTTAGACAACCACTTGGCGGAAGAAGCAAAAATGACAGACGTGTAGAAATCGAAATCATCTCGTTTAATGACTAAAACTACCGGGTTCTCCAGAAAAAAGGAGTAAATAAAATAAGAACTGTAAAAAGCTCAAGCCTTCCAATTAACATTAAAAAAGTAGCCCATAATTTCGCCAAACCTGGAAGGTTAGCATAGGTATGGACAGGACCAAGATCTCCTATGGCTGGCCCTACATTCCCAAGAGTGGATGCAGCAGCACCAAGTGCAGTTTTAAAATCTAGCCCAAGTACAGAAAACACAATCACACCAACAATAAAAGAAAGCATGTATAGAATAAAAAAACCAAGCACATTAAAGACAATTGGGCGCTGTACAGCTTTTGTATTATAGCGCACAGGTAAAATAGCATTTGGATGCAGGGTACGTTTAAACTCTAAAACACCATTTTTAATCATGACCAAATGCCGCACAATTTTAATACCACCAGAGGTAGATCCAGACGATCCACCCAAAAACATAAGGCCAAATAAAGAAATAGTCAATATTGGAGTCCAGATGGTAAAATCTGCCGTTACAAAACCTGTAGTGGTAACGATGGCTAATATCTGAAATAAGCCATGACGCACACTTGCCTCCAGTTCTCCCCATACCATGGGATGCACGATACTACTAGCGCTAAAATCAACATTAAAGTAGATGACCCCTGCAAAAATAGCCGATATGGCTATCAATAGAATCAAGTAGGTTTTAAACTCCTCGTCACGAAATATTTTTGAAAACTTAAGTTTAAATGCAAAATAACTCAGCACAAAATTAGTGCCCGCCAGAAACATAAAAAACATGATAATGTACTGTATTAGTGGTGTGTCATTCCAATGGGCAATGCTAGCATTTTTTGTTGAAAAACCTCCTGTGCTTAGCGTGCTCAATGAATGATTGATTGCATCAAAAAAGGACATACCTGCCATTGATAGCAATAAGGTCTCTGCAGCGGTATAGCCTACATAGATAAGCCACAATCGTTTTGCAGTATCTGTAATTCTTGGATGTAACTTGTCTGCTGCGGGACCGGGAGCCTCTGCAGCAAATAGCTGCATTCCTCCAATACCAAGTAGTGGTAATATAGCCACTGCCAAAACAATGATACCCATACCGCCAATCCAATGAGTAATACTTCTCCAAAATAAAATACCTTTTGGGAGGTTCTCCACCTCATTTAAAATACTTGCCCCGGTGGTAGAATAGCCACTCATTGTTTCAAAAAAAGCATTTATAAATGAGGGTATTGCACCCGTAAACAAATAGGGCAATGTACCAGCTAAAGACATAATTACCCAGCCCAAGGCTACAACAATATATCCGTCTCTTTTATCAAGTTCTTTTTTGTGAGCACGTGTAACAAACATAACCAACCCCCCTGTTGCCAGGGTAACAAGGCCAGAGAGTACCATTTGGAAAAGTACACCATCTTGATATACGGCGCTCATAACAGAGGCTATTAACATAAAACAACCGTTTACTGCAAGGAGTAAACCCATAATATGAGCAATAATTTTATGATTTACTTGTTTTAAAAAACTCATCAGACAAAGAGTTTTTCTACCTTACCAATAGATTGGGGTTGGCAACATACAACAACACGATCACCGCTCTGGATTGTAAAATCACCTAAAGCAATTTGCCCTTGACCATCTCTCACTACACCACCAATGATGGCAGATCTTGGAATATCAATATCGCGTATGGTCTTATCTGCAACCATAGAAGATGGTGTTACTACAAACTCTAACAACTCTGCATTCATGTTATTTAGTTGAGTCATTGCAACCACCTCTCCTTTTCGGATGTATCTAAAGATATTATTGGCAGCGAGCAGTTTTTTATTGATTAAAGTGTCTATACCGATAGAGTGAGACAACTGAAAATAGTCCATATTTTCAACCAGGGCAATTGTTTTTTTAACACCCTTAGATTTAGCTACCAAACAAGACATGATATTGGTTTCACTATTTCCTGTTACAGAAATAAAAGCATCCATGTCCTGAATATCCTCCTCTAAAAGTAGTTCTACATTTCTACCATCTCCCTTAATAACAAGGCAACTAGGAATATCATCAGCTATTTCATAGGCTTTCTGCTTATCGTTTTCGATGAGCTTTACATTAAATCTGTTTTTACACAAATCATTTGCAGTTTTATATCCAATGTTGCTACCCCCCAGTATCATTACATTTTTTATCTCATGGCGCTCTTTACCGGTGAGCTTGTATATCTCATCAACACCTTCTTTGGTGGTTATAAAATAAACCTGATCTCCTTCTTTAAATTGGGTATCTCCCCTAGGGATAATAGTATACTGAGTACCGTATCTTTGCATAGCTATAGGAACGTACTTTAAATTTGGGTATACGCTAGCTACCTCTTTTACTGTTTTATTTATAAAACTATTGGTCCTATTTAGATGCAGGCCAATCATGGTCAAAGCACCCTCTTCAAACTCATAGGTGTCGTTAAAAGCACTCTGATTTAAAAGCAGCTCTATTTCATTGGCTGCTAAAGATTCTGGAGAAATCAACTCATCAATACCAAATTTTGTGAATCCAACCTCGTCTTTGCGGTCTATAAATTCTGTGTTAGAAATTCTAGCAATGGTTCTTTTTGCCCCTAGCTGTTTGGCCAAAACACAAACAGTAATATTGGTAGTTTCTGAGGCAGTTACGGCTATGACTAAATCTGTTTCAGCAACATTGCTGTCTTCTAAAACTTTGATGGAGGTAGCATCTCCACGAACAACACGAATGTCTAAATGGGTGTCTGCATATGACAAAGAATCTCTATGGGTGTCAATCAATGTGATATCCTGAGACTCGAAAGATAAGAGTTTTGCTAAATGGAACCCTACTTCACCTGCACCGGCGATAATAATCTTCATAACAATAATTAGGAATAAAGTACAAATGTATTGAATTTTTAAATCACAAGGCACACAGTAGATGGTATCTTCTATGTTGAGAATTGTTCTTGCAAGCAAACAAGGGAGTTTTAAAAGAGATTGTATTTTAGTATGGTTTTTAAAAATGGAAAAAATGTAACAATAAAAAATGCTATTTTTGCACCCGAAATGACTACACAAAAAAAAGTGACTCCCTACAAAGATTCTACTCTTAATAAAAAAGAGCAGGTAGAACAAATGTTTGACACCATATCTAGCAAGTATGACAATCTAAATAGAGTCATTTCCTTTAGTACAGATTTAAAGTGGCGCAGAAAAGTGTTGCAAATGGTAAAAGACCATACCCCTCACAGCATCCTGGATGTTGCTACAGGCACCGGTGATTTAGCTATTGAATTTGCCAAACACATCAAGGCAGAAAAAATCGTTGGTTTTGATCTCTCTGAGGGAATGCTCTCCATGGCACGCAAAAAAGTAGCCCAAACTCCTTTGGAGAAAAAAGTAACTTTTATCAAGGGTGATGGTGAGGCCATGCCCTTTAAGGACAATAGTTTTGACGTGGTTACGGTGTCTTTTGGAGTACGAAATTTTGAAAACCTAGAAAAAGGACTTTGTGAAATACTGCGGGTATTAACAAAGGGGGGGCTTTTTATCATACTTGAAACCTCTGTTCCAGAAAAGTTTCCTTTCAAACAAGGATATCATCTGTATAGTAAGAATATTCTACCTTTGGTGGGTAGTTTATTTAGTAAAGACAAAGTTGCCTATACCTATTTAAGTGAGAGCGCCTCTGTATTCCCTTACGCAGAAGCATTGAACAATATTTTAAGAAAAACCGGGTTTATAGAGGTACAACATAAACCACAAACTTTTGGTGTAGCAACTATTTATAGCGCTACTAAATAGTATGAAAAAACTAATTATACTTCTGGCCTTAGGACTGCTCACTCAAAGTGTGCATGCCCAACTATTTAGCAAAGAACGTTTGTCTAATTTAGAGACCTTTGATGCCAAATTTTTAACTTGGGGTTATTTTTTAGGTCTTAATAGTTACGATTTTAAAATTGAGTACAAAGATGAGCTTGGTAATACCAATACAGACGTCATTGTTGAGCCCACTACAGGTTTTAATGTGGGATTAATTGGAGATATGCGCATTAATAGATACCTAAATCTAAGGCTAGAACCAGGGCTCTATTTTACACAAAGAAACTTAATTTTTCCAAGAATTGGTGATGAGATAGATGCCCTGCGTGAGGTTAAATCTACCTATATTCATTTGCCTTTGTTACTCAAATTTAGCACCAAAAGACTCAACAACTGGAAGCCCTTTGTGGTGGGCGGAATTTCCACTTCTTTAAACCTATCAAGCAACGAGAAAAACCCCGAAGATAATAGCCTAGGGCAATTTAGAACCACCCGTGTTACCAATTATTTTGAGCTTGGTTTTGGCGTAGACATCTATTTATATTTCTTCAAATTTACACCCACTATTAGAGGTGTATTTGCAACAAGTGACGAGCTTGTGCCAGATAACAATCCACTGAGTACCTATACCTCAAATCTAAGCAGTATTAACTCTCGAGGGATGTTTATAAACTTTACCTTCCAGTAGTACGGGCAAATTCACTCAGCAATATTGCTGTGGCTGTTGCAACATTCAAACTCTCTGTAGCGTGCACTTTCCCATATTGTGGGATGGCAATTAAGTCAGTGGAAAGGGCTTTTATTTTTTGAGAAACTCCATTTGCCTCATTCCCAACAATTAGGATAGCATCACTAGCTAAGGTTGTTTCATATACATTTTCTCCATCCATGATGGCTGTATATATGGGTAGCTTGGATTGTTGCAAATAGTGATCAATTTCTAAATAATGTATGCATACCCTGGCTATAGAACCCATAGAGGCTTGGACAACCTTAGGGTTGTAACAATCTACCGTATCCCGGGAACAAACAAGTTGGGTAACACCAAACCAATCACAGAGTCTGATAATGGTCCCAAGATTCCCAGGATCTCTAAGGGCGTCCACCACAAGAGTTAGACCAGCGCTTACAAGAGGTGGTGGTGTAGGTATTTTAAAAGTGGCCAAGGAGGTGTTGGCCTTTTTTAGACAACTAATTTTTTGAAGAAGCGCTTCTGAAATTTCTTGCTGGCTTGTATCATCTGGGCTTGGATGTAAATGGAAATGAGAATGGAGTTCAAGCCCCTGGTTTAAGAGCTCGCCTATCACCTTTGGCCCTTCAGCAATAAAAAGACCTTCTTTGATACGGTATTTTTTTTGCTGTAAACTCGATATTAGTTTTATTTGACCTTTACTTATCAAATTATAGTATTTTTGATGTTTAGATACACAACCCTATTGACCCTTTCATAACATTTGAAATTAGGTGCCACAAAAATATCATTAATTTTAGGAATTACGACACTCCTGTGGTCTTGTAATGCAGTTAAAAATGTAGCCAATGGAGAACTTTTACTCACTAAAAACACCATTGAGGTGGATGGACAAAAAGTGGATGACTTTGGGGTTTTTAGTCAATTAACCCAAACTCCCAACACCAAAATACCTTTAATTGGTATTCCTGTAGGGCTTCATTTATATAACCTTGCAGACCAAAAGGCAGACAGCACTTTTACTTCATGGGTTCACAAAAAAGAGAAGAGAGAACAACGATTAATTAACCTTTTGTCTAAAAAACAACTAAAAGAATTAGGCAATTACTACAAGGGTTTTAATCAGTGGTTAAAAAAATCTGGAGATGCTCCAGAACTAATCAGTCTGGCAAAAACAAAAAAATCACAGGAGCGTGTCAAGCAGTGGTATGCAAAAAAAGGATGGTTTAATGTGGAGGTGGATTATGCCATTACAAAAAACAAAAGAAAAGCCAAAACAGCGGAGGTCACATACAATGTGAGTTTAAAAAAGCCTTATTCTATACATAATATCGAGAAGGAAATCGCTTCTCCAATTATAGATTCTATCCTAGAGGCTACTAAAGACAATACCTTTATTAAAAAATCATCCCAATATGCTGCAACAGATTTTGAGAGCGAACGAGAACGCATTAACCTGCAACTACGAAATTCTGGACTGTATAATTTTGATAGAGAGTACATTAACTTTGAAGCAGATACAGTAAACACAGGTAATAAAGTTAACATACGGTACATAATACCCCAGCGCACTATTGAGGTCAATGATACCACCAAAACAGTTCCTTTTAAAGTCTACAAGGTAAACCAGGTGAAGATCATAACAGATTACTCATTTGCCAACCAAGGCAGAAAATTTCAGGATTCTGTCAGTTACAATGGGTATTCATTATTTAGTTATGATGCATTAAAGTTTAACCCAAAGGCCATAACAGATGCCATTGCTATTTTGCCTAACAAAATGTACAGAGATGTAGATAGAAATTTAACTTACAACCAACTTAGTGATTTAAAAGTTTTTAAATACCCAAATATAACCTACCAAGAAGACCCAACAGACGCATCTGAGCAAGGTCTGATAAGCACTATTTTTTTAACACCTAGAAAAAAAGCTACACTAGATGCAAGTTTTGATGCCTTCTCCTCTAGCATTCAACAACTGGGTATAGGTTTTAAAGGCTCGTTATTTTTAAGAAATGTTTTTAAGGGTGCTGAAATTTTACAGCTATCTGGAAATGGTTCGTTGGGAGCCTCAAAAGATGTTGCAGACAATAACAGATTCTTTAATATTTCAGAATTTGGTGTTACTTCAAAACTATCCATTCCAAGAGTAATGTTGCCAATTAATGTAGATCGATGGATTCCAAAATACATGGGGCCAACAACCAATATTAGTCTTGGTTTTAATGCCCAAAATAACATAGGGCTAGACAGGCAAAACTTAAGCGGAATTTATAATTACAATTGGCGACCCTCAAAAACCAGGACCAATAGCTTTGATTTATTTAACATTCAGTTTGTTAGAAACCTAAACAAACGCAACTACTTTAACATTTACACCAACTCCTATGGGCAAGCAAATAAAATTGCTCAAGAAATTGAAAGCTCCAATCCAGGTAGTATAGACCCATCTTTATATACCAGCAATGCAGACGATGAAATACAATTAAATATTCCCTCAGGAATAGATACATTTTTAAGCAACAGTGCCCAAGGGGTCTATCTGCTAGATCAGGAACAAACCAATACGCTTTTTAGTGTGATCCAACGCGAGGATAGACTTACAGAAAACAATCTTATTCTCGCCACAAATTATTCCTGGACACGTGATACAAGGGAGAATATATTTGATAAAAATTTCTCAAGACTACGTTGGAAACTAGAGTCTGCAGGAGAGATACTCTCTGGGATTTCAAACATTCTTGGACTTGAAAAAAACAATACTGAAAACTACGAAACATTGGGAGTGATTTTTTCTCAATATGCAAAAATAGAAGCGGAGTTTATAAAACACTGGCAGGTTTCTAATGATTATGTGTTAGCCTTTCGCGCTTTTGGAGGCATTGCCATCCCCTATGGAAATAGCCAAAGCATCCCTTTTACTAGAAGTTATTTTGCTGGTGGAGCAAATGACAACAGAGGCTGGAGGCCTTATGATTTGGGTCCAGGATCAAGTGGTGGTTTATTTGAGTTTAACGAAGCAAACTTTAAACTTGCCTTTAATGTAGAATATCGATTCCCAATTATAGGAGCCTTTAAAGGGGCGCTATTTTTTGATGGAGGAAATATCTGGAACGCATTAGACAATGTAAAAGACGAATCACTAAGATTTAGTGGGCTTGAGGACCTAAAAGAACTGGCCCTTGCCAGTGGCCTTGGTCTTCGGTATGATTTTGGTTTTTTTGTAGCCAGATTAGACACAGGGTTTAAAATACACAATCCTGCACTCTCCCCAGAAAACAGATGGTTTACCCAAGCCAACTTTGCCAATGCTGTTTTTAATATAGGAATCAACTATCCTTTTTAAAGGTCCTAAAATTTGTACCAAAAGGGTTATAAAAACGACTAGTTAGTGCCACAATATGGACTCTGTAAAAAGAGCGGTAAAAGCTCCAATATTGCCCCTACGTTATAACATAAATTTACTATTTTTGTCTTTAAATTTTTAATATAACATATGTCACATACAATCAAACCAGGAGTAGCCTCAGGAAAAGAAATTCAAGCAATACATGCCTATGCAAAAGAAAAGGGTTTTGCTATGCCAGCAGTAAATGTTGTGGGAAATAGTAGTGTAAATGCTGTAATGGAAACTGCTGCCCAATTAAATGCTCCTGTAAATATTCAATTCTCTAATGGAGGATGTTTGTTTAATGCAGGAAAAGGATTGTCTAATGAGAATCAACAAGCGGCCATTGCAGGAGGTATTGCAGGTGCCAAGCATGTTCATCAACTTGCTGAATTGTATGGGGCCACGGTTATTCTTCATACAGATCATTGTGCCAAAAAATTATTGCCTTGGATTGATGGTTTACTTGATGCGGGCGAGCAGCACTACAAAGAAACTGGAAAACCACTCTACAGCTCTCACATGATTGATTTAAGTGAGGAGCCCATAGAGGAGAATATTGAAATCTGTAAATCATACCTAGCGCGTATGTGCAAAATAGGAATGACCTTAGAGATCGAACTTGGTATTACAGGAGGAGAAGAAGATGGTGTTGATAATAGTGATGTAGATGTATCTAAGCTTTACACTCAGCCAGAAGAAGTAGCGTATGCCTATGAAGAATTAATGAAAGTGAGTGACCAATTTACCATAGCTGCTGCCTTTGGAAATGTTCACGGTGTGTACAAACCCGGAAATGTAAAATTAACACCAAAAATCTTGAAAAATTCTCAAGAATTTGTCCAGAAAAAATTTGGTACAGGACCTAATCCTATAGACTTCGTATTTCATGGAGGGAGCGGATCTAGTGTTGAAGAAATTAGGGAGGCCATTGGGTATGGAGTTGTGAAAATGAATATTGACACAGATCTTCAATTTGCCTTCACA
>Ga0206123_10000581_pt1 | contig 35913 bp, 36 predicted proteins | sample Helgoland_Spring_2_FD_160086 | JGI IMG/M metagenome (GOLD analysis project Ga0206123, IMG submission 160086) | Pelagic subsurface seawater microbial communities from Kabeltonne, Helgoland, North Sea - Helgoland_Spring_Bloom_20160316_1 | ecosystem: Environmental > Aquatic > Marine > Epipelagic ...
CTCTGTTGCAGCCAATGAACTGGGGGAGATCTCACTCGCACTAGGGGACAGGGTGACGGCAAAAAACTACTTTCAATCTGCGATGGTCGCCGGTGGACCTGTAGGCAGCAACGCCGAGCACAATTTCCTCAAGCTGGATGTTGCCGACAGCCCGGCCAAATATCTCAGGATTCAGGCCCAATTGTCCGAAAGCAGGGAATTGGTCGCCATACTCGCAAACGATAGTCCGGCAAAAATGTCCGATGTTGCGATCGAATTTCTTGCGACCTTAAACGGACAACCTGTTCGGCGGATCATTAGTGTGACATCGGTGGATGCTGGCGCTTCGGGCAGTGTCTCGTCCGGTTGGACGATTAGCGAAACAGATCAGCTCGAGAATCTGAATATCAAAGTTGTCAGTGCCACGGCTAACTTTTAGGCATTTGTGCTCTGAATCAGAATCATTCAACTACCACGGGTAATCATCTCGTGAATGGATTCTGCCAATTCTTTGCTGCCATAAGGTTTTTTCATTAGCCGAATATAGAGAAGATCTTCTTCGGTCATGCCGGCATCCTGCAGAACCCTGTCAGGATAACCTGAGGTTAACATGACCGGTGTATCCGGGTAGCGGCCCCAAATCGCGATTGACAGGTCAATCCCGTTCATTCCTGACGGCATCACCACATCGCTAAACACCAGGTCCACACCATCACCGGATTCGTCCAGTTCTCTTAATTTCTCAAGTGCCGATGGACCATCATCTGCCTCAATGACAGTATAATTTAGCGCTTTGAGCATGTGTTGTGTGACATAACGAACATCAGGGTCATCCTCAACCACAAGAATTTTCTCACCCGAACCCATCGGCAAACTATTTCCATTCATTTAGCCAAACCTTAATCGCCAGCCCAATTTATTAGAGCAACATGTAAAGTGTAGTCGGTATTTCCCGGTACGTAGTGCAATAAACATGATTTTGAGGCGCATTTAGACTTCCTTGATATTATCCGCAGGATTACGGTCCACCAACTTGTTCATAGGGTCGATCCCTACGGCAACCGGTGCTTTATCAACGATAAAGTTGAAAGTCTGACGGTCGGAGGTGACATTTACCTTCTCCAAATGTAGTACTTCGTGTACCTGGCTTACTGCACCTATTTCACCCAGTACACCAATATCTACCCAGGCATCAACCGGAACCTCGTGTTCTACCCCATTGCCTTCTGCTTCATATTTTTTCGCTGCAATATCAATGGTCACTTCAAACTTGCCATCAGGACGCTCCTGGACCAGAGAACCTTCAACCTTGAGGTCGAACAACACAATTTTCTCGAACAAATCTGTAATGACCGTTGAATATTCCCCGGGTGCGTGACGGCGAATTATTTTGAGCAAATCCAGGGTCGTCGGATACGGAGCAGACTTAAATGCATAGCTTTGCAGAAACTCTGCCAGGGCGGAATTCACTGCATCTTCACCGATATAGTCCTTCAACGCATAGAGTACAACGCTCCCTTTTCTGTAATGAATGTAGGGTTGATTCTCAACCAGAAACAATGGCATTTCATCAATCAGCTCTCCGCCTCGTCCACTCAGATATTTGTCTAACTCATATTCAAGAAAACGTTTCATGAACGCTGCCCCGTACTTTTCTTCCATCACCATGAGTGCAGAATACTGGGCAAGCGATTCAACAATCATGGTTGCACCCTGCACGTCAGCACCCAGCACCTGGTGCGCCCACCACTGGTGGGCAAACTCGTGCGCAGTCACGTAATAAACGTAATTGATCATGGATTCGTCACGAAGGTCAGCGACGAAACCAATCGCCTCTGAAAACGGAATTGTATTTGGAAACGACTGTGCAAACGCGCCCTGAAAGGCAGGAAATTCCATAATTCTGAATTGTCGATATTGATAAGGGGAAAAATTTTCCGAAAAATAGTCGAGGGAGTGTTTACTCGCTTCAAGCATGGTATCGACATTGAAATTGTGCAGGTAATAGATCTCCAGATCCACGGCATGCCACTTTTCTCTACGGACCTGATAATCCGCTGAGACAAAGGAGAAAAAATTCCAGATGGGCGCATCCATCTTATAGTGAAAATACGTCCTGCCTTGCTCGGTCCAGCTTTTCTGTAAATAGCCGGGGGCTATCGCAATTTGATTGTCGCTGGTTGATACAATTGCCTCGAAGGAGACACGCTCCCCTGCAGACAGGCCCGCCCTGTAAAGCGCGTCCTGATCATCAATGCTGGCTGCCCGCTGAAGAGGCGGCAACAAATGTTCACGACGCTTGTTATTATCCTGCAGTTCATTCCCTCTTTGATAACCGGGAAGCGGGAACAAATCCAAATTGTTAATAAAGGTCCCGTTGCTCGCGACGTTCACCCCGTGCCCCGAGTTCGCAAACCCGGGTGTTAGCCAATCAATTTCAAAGCTGATGTCGAACTGCTTTCCCGGTTGCAGGGGTTCACTAAACCTGTAGATACGATAACCAAGTTCGGCATCATTCATTTCCAGTTCAGCGTCACCAACTTCCAACTTCCTGACTTTCACTTTGTCTGGCAACGACAGATGTAGCGTCTCTATTGACAGGTCAGTATTGTTGACCATGGCATAGTTACCACGTAAGTAGACATCCCTTTGCCCGGGAAAAATGTCTACTTCAGCAAATACTTTTGTCACAACAGGCTGGTTGATAAATTCATATTCTTTGTAGTTAATTTCATAACTCGCCTGATTAGCTTCAAGCTGATTTTGAGTAACAAAATCATTCACTATATTGGTGTTATAGAACATGTAGATTCCAGTCCCAACAAAAAGACACAAGACACCCGCTAGCACCAGACGCAACCGAATATTTAGACGCTGCATTGCAACTTCGATGCGGGTATGAAAAGCATCATCAATTCCCCTCGGCCACATCAGGTGAATAACGATCAGTAACAGACAGCCAAACAGCCCCCAATAGAAGGATTGCCACAGATAGGGCACAAGGTTTTGGCTATAACCAGTAAAGTCAGAATAGACGGGATTCACCGCGCGCAGGCGATACAGATAGTTCTCAAAGCCAAGCCGCGGTAATGCAATCGACAAGACAATATAGACAATCATCAAGAACATACTGAGATATTTACTTCTGGTCAGCACATAGAAAAAAACTGAAAGGACCATCATCAAATAAAGCGGGAACTGGAAAAAGAAAAACAGCCCGGCCAGATAATGAAGAATATCAATCTGGTAATACCCCCGGCTAAGCTGTACACAGATCGCAGCGATCGTCGCAACAAACAACATAGACAAAACAACCAGTGCCAGGCCACTTAATTTCGCCGCCATCATGACCCAGTTAGGATAGGGCATGGCATCCATGATTTCGTTGACCTTTACATTGCGCTCCCGAACCAGCAATTCGCTGGAGTAGTAAATCAAAACCGAAACCAGTGACAATGAAAATGCACCATTGATTATTCCGACCATTGCTGTTGTTGTTGGATATATTGAAGTCCCGACAATATTCCCCAGGTCTCCGGTAGCATTCGCAACCACCATCAACAAGCCCAGTAAGAGCAGCACTACAAAAGGCGCACTGCGCACAATATTCCTGAATTCAAGTGCTGTTTGAAAAAAGTACTGATTGAATTGACCTCGCAAACTAAAATTGAGCGCAACAACCGGTAACGAAATTTTTTGCCTGAATCCACTGCTACCATTTAAAAACGGCATTTGCTCAGGAGGACTTGCCTTGCTTCGCCGGGTTTTTTCAGTGAAAGAAAAACTCGGATAGGCACAGGCTAAAAAAATCAGACCAAGCATCATCCATAGAACCCGGTTGATAAGGAAAGCACCTTCAATCACGGGAACCTGATGGTTCTTCTCGAATACCGTCCAGTATCGGGTCACCTCCTCGAGCGCCGAAATACCAAATGGATCAAGAATGCTGGTGAGTTCAAGGGTCGCTTTTTCAGTAAAGACATCGAGCAAAAAGGACAACATTAATAACCCAACCGCCGCAACATAGGTGCCCATCATGCTTTTGGTGCGTGTCGTAATCAGGAAAAACAAAGCCGAAAAAACAAACAGATTCGGAATACCAATGGCGAGCGTGGCAAAAAGATAGGCGCCTAAATTTGTATCACCTATCCGCTCGGCATCAAGCCAGGGCATTAATTCACCCGCCAGCACCCCGGCTAAACCTGCAAAATAAAGCAGATAGGTAAACACTAATGATCCGAAAAATCGGCCATAAACATAATCAAATTTAGTTACCGGGGTGGTGAAAAACATCTCCGATGTACGGTGTTCAAAATCCCGAACAATGCCATTCGCCGAAAAGGCAACCGAACCGAACATCGCCAATATCGTGAAGCTCGCCAGGGTCATCACCACAGTATAGGAAGCGTTCAGATTGAGATTATCGACGCCCCCAACCATTTGTACATTGGGTGTTGAGGTTGCCAAAAACAGCAATAGAAAAAACACAGCCGAAAGTGTGTAAATCAAATACTGATGACGATGGTATTGCAGTTCGAACTTAAAGATTTGAGCAAACATGTTTTGTCCTTTTCCCTGGCCTCGCCGGATTCATTCCGTGAAATTACAAGGAGACGGAAATTCCGTGATTAATAAGCGTGGCGAAATAGACATCTTCCAGTTCCGCCGTTACTTCGCTAAAGCCTTCCGGTTTGGACTCACTCAAAACGTGGATCTCCGTTTCACCTTCCACCAGGTGTGAAAGAATCACTTTGTAGTTAGCATGGAACTCAGGTATCGCTTCCCGGGATATTCGACGGGACCAGATGTTACCTTTCAGCTGGTCCATTATTTCGCGGGGTTTGCCACTCAACAATATTTCCCCGTTCCCCAACATTGCCATGTTTGAACACAAGTCACTCACATCGTCGACTATGTGTGTTGACAGGATTATCACAACAGACTCACCTATCTCCGCCAGTAAATTATGAAATCTGTTTCTTTCGGACGGATCTAAACCTGCGGTAGGCTCATCCACGATGATTAACCGCGGATTACCAATCAGCGCCTGCGCAATACCAAATCGCTGCTTCATCCCGCCGGAGAAAGTGTCAATCGACTTATGCCTGACATCATAGAGATTGGTCTGGTGTAAAAGCGCGTCAATCATATCCGCACGTTCCCCCCGGCCATGCACGCCCTTTAGTACCGCAAAGTGATTCAGCATCATTTCAGGAGACATGCGCGGATAAACGCCAAAATCCTGGGGTAAGTAGCCAAGCACTTGCCGAAGACTCTCTTTATCCCGGACAACGTCAATTTCATCCAGCATCACCGTCCCTGTGTCTGGTTCCTGCAGTGTTGCGAGGGTTCTCATCAGCGACGACTTTCCAGCCCCATTGGGTCCAAGCAGCCCAAACATACCTTCCGGTATTTCCAGAAATACATTCTTTAACGCCTGGACACCGTTAGAATATGTCTTTGATAGATTCCGTATTGTTAACACTTTGACTCCTGCTAGGTAGATTCAAGCACTGATGGGTATGAAACCAGCCTGTTTTATAGTGCAATACGCAATATCTACACCAACTCTGTAAGCCATTGATTTAAAAAACGATGGCCGCAAAAAGCTCTGGGTACGCCCGCGTATTTGACCAAATATTCGCTTAACTGGCACAGGCAAACGGGTGCCAAAGCAACAGCTTATCCTGTTTTGGTAGTCGTAATCAGGACAATAAAAGTTTTAGCCCTGGTTTATGGAAAGGGAAACTTATCCAAAGGAAACTTATCCAAAGGAAAACTATTTATTCACTAACACCGACAATAAGACTAATAAAATCGGGAACACCTTGATGTTTGCCCCAAAAACCGATGAACAATTGATCGCAAAAGCGCTGAAAGGGTCAGAGCATGCCTGGCTGACCCTGGTAAAGCGGTATGAAAAGCGTCTGTATAACTACGCCCTGAGGATGAGCGGAAGCCCGGATGATGCAATGGATATACTGCAGAATGTTTTTTTGTCGGTGTACCGGAATCTTGATTCCTATCGCGGAGATGGAAAGTTTGTTTCCTGGTTATTTCGAATTGCCTCGTTTAGGGCAACCGACTTTTTTCGAAAGAAAAACTTCAAGGTTGGCTCAATCGAAGATGAAGCGGAGCTTCTGGATGATACTCACCAGTACCGACCGGATAATTCACTGGGTTCAAGTCAGGATAATCAGGGGATAATGAGCGTCATGGCAAAACTGTCCTCGGAACAAAGACATGTCGTGGAATTAAAGTTTTTCCAAAATTTCACCTTCGATGAAATAGGCGGCCAGCTTGGTATCTCACCTAATACAGCGAAAACGCGGCTCTATACCGCGCTAAAACATATGCGCAGCGAACCAGAGCTCAATACAAAATGTGCAGGAGATTTCCTATGACTCAATATGACTGCGAACAATCCAGCTCACACTTCATGGAATTGATTGAGGATGGACTTTCAATTCTCGAGAAGCAACGGTTGGACCAACACCTTGACCAGTGCGAAGACTGCCGCACGCAGCTGTCTGAACTATGGGATTTGAAGGCAATGTCTTTGCAATGGCAGGATGTACCAACGCCGGCATGGGACAGGAAACAGAATCTTTTCGAACATCGCTCCTTTCTGGCGGTATTTCAATATGCCAGCAGTTTTGCCTCTATCCTGGTACTTGTGCTGATACTAACAAGTGCGGAGATATCCACAGCCAATGGGCTTAGTATTAATTTTGGGGGTAACTACGTTAGTCGAACGGAGCTCGCCCAACGCCTCGAAAATCTTGAGGTCGACCAGAAAAACCTCTTGCAAACAAGTGTACAGAAGCTCACAGACCAACAAATAACAACCAGTCAGCTCCTGATGAAAAGCATGCTGACAGCCAGCAGGGTTGAACGAAGAGAAGACCTGTACCAGGTCATTGCCCTGGTTGACGAAGCACAGGACCAACAATCCCAATTTACCAACAACAGCCTGAAGGTGCTGCTGTCTAACCAACTGGAAGACCGACGCAACCTTAACAAAATTAACAAAGCCCTGTCTGAAGGTGCTTTGAAAGGACGAGAATTATGAGATTATCTGACCACTTCAATGTCGCGACGCTCACCGTAGCGACCCTGTTTTTCACCCTGAGCTTTTCGGCCAACCTCAGTGCTGCAGCGAACGACTTTTCCAAAATAAAGCGGGACATTAATGTGATGACCCAGGTTATCAAGGGCACTTTCGAGAATGCAGAAGAATGTGCTGATTGTAAAATCAAGATTGAGTCAAAGTATCTTGCGTCACAGGGTGCGGTCTTCACCATTTCACCAACCCGGGGATTCTCGTTTATCTTTAACGATCAGGACTTCAGTTTTCGAATTCCTGAATTCCCTGACGAACCTGATCATCCGGACATGGAATTTGTAACCGATGATGACGAGATGTCCGGGATAGTTGAGGGAATAGTAGAGGGAGTAGAATTGAGTTTGTCTGGCTTGAGCAACGCCATATCGGGTGACCAATTTGAAGCTCATGCCTTTGCTTACTCCACTGATTCCTCAACACGGGATGCATTACGCGAACTTCGTCGGTCCGAGCGCGAGTTGCAAAATGAGATCAGGGATTACGAAATCGAGTTAATCCACGCCGACGACGAGGAAAGGATAAAACAGATAGATGCTGAAATCGCCCGATTAGACGCTAAGGTTGATGCCACAATTTTGAAAAAGGAAAAATTGGGAGAGGAAATCGAGAAAGAGAGACATATCATCATTAGACAACGTGAAGAAAAAAGAGAAAAGAAGCAGCAACTGGAAAAAATGCGATTCAAGCAAGTTGAGAAAATTGCGCTCAGCGCATTCTGCGACTACGGTTCCATGTTGAAAAATCTGCCCAGCAGGGAACATATCAGCATCATCTTTGCGGGCGGGAAACGTGAAGGCAAGTCAGACCAGATTTATGTCCTCGAAAAGTCAGATCTGAATAACTGTAGTAGTCGAGAGGATTTAGCAGAGAAAGCAATCAAATACGAGTTCTGACGCACTTCCGGCTTTCTGGAAAGCTATCCGGAATAGCTATCCAGAATAGCTATCCAGAATAGCTATCCAGAATAGCTATCCAGAAGAAGTATCCAAAGTGCACCAGACAAAACCAAACCACCTGGCGTCGTTCCCAGTAGAAGTTACCAGTAGAAAAGGAAAGGAGCCATAAGCTCCTTTCTTTTTGCCTCCAAATTGGAGTTTTACGCAATTCCCAATCTCGAATATGATAGCGCTGCAAACCAATCTCTAAAATAGTCACAAAACCTGGTAAATGCTAATCCCAGCCCCAGGCGGCGTCCAAGGAAACCATGAGCAAATCGATTGAAGTGAAAAATTCAACAACAACCAAAGTCAGGGTCTGGGATCTACCGGTCAGAATTTTTCACTGGTCCCTGGTCATACTGTTCGGTTTCTCGTTCTACTCGGGGAAAACAGGCGGCTTCGAGTTAATGGATTACCACATGCTTAGCGGCTACACCTTGCTCACACTTGCGGTTTTCCGAATATTCTGGGGGTTTCTCGGCGGTCGTCATGCCCGCTTCAGCAGTTTTATTGCATCCCCGGCGCGAATTATTGGATACCTTCGTTCACTTGTCGGCAAAGACCATGCTACGACTATTGGTCACAATCCCGCCGGGGGACTAAGCGTCATGGTTATGTTAATGCTGCTACTTGGCCAGGGAGTCACAGGGCTCTTCACTAACGACGATATTATGCTGGAAGGACCATTGACCCATCTGGTCAGTTACGAAACCAGTAGATCGCTGACAGGTACCCACGAAACCATCTCCTGGTTGCTCGCAGCCGCAGTCTCTTTGCACATTCTCGCAATATTGTATTATCTGGTTGTAAAGAAAGAGAATCTCGTTAAATCAATGATCACCGGATTCATCCAAATAGAAGGCACTCACGAACAGTCACCTGAAAAAGTAAAGATCACAAGCGATGGAAATTCAATTGAGGGAACCCTCTGGTTTCGCGGAGCGCTAGTGCTTGGGGTTTGTGCCGGATTCACTTACTGGATTATTAACTATTTGTGATCACTTTCATTGATCCCCCCCATCGATCACTCTCACTCAAGAGGCAAGTAAAACAAACAGCTGATGTTTGGTTCACCTGAAGTGGAAGCTGCCGCAGGTGAACCAGGTACAGAAAACTTACTCAGTCGGCATTTTTGAAGTCGTCATGACAGCCTTTACAGGAACCACCCAGCTTTTGAATCGCTGGTCCAATCGCACTCATCTCTCCGCTATCTACCGCCTCTGCCATACCGTTGGCTGCTGCGACAAACTTATCCAGTGCCATTTTAAATTCTGCTGGTTTTTCCCAGATTGCTGGCAGTGCTTCAGTTTTGCCATCACCACTTCCTGCTGGAAACAAGCTCGGCACAACTCTGGAAATCGAGCGCATACCATCAGCGTGTATTTTTAAATCACTTTGATGCATCCGGCCTTTCAAAATGGTACCCATTGACTTCATATGGCCACCGACCACCATCATGGTACCTTTTCGATAATCAATATCCTTTTCGGCGTCAGCCAGGGTCGCGTTGCTTAAAAGCAAGGCCAAAAATGTTAATGCAATAGACTTCATATTTTCTCCTGAAATTCGTTTAACGATCTATCCAGGCAATCTGCCCGGCTAAAACACAAGGGTCTACAACTTGAGACCAGATGAGCATAACTTGTATTTCAAGCAGAAGAAATTGTTAAAAGCCAATAGGCACAGGTTAAGTAAGGTTATTAGCCGGTTTTATTCCGGAGTTCCGCCAACAACCGACCCTGACGCTTCACAACATGCTGCACCATTAATTCTTCTTCAGCCGCTTTCATACCATAAAATTCTACCCGTATTGACCACTCGCCCTCATTACCCTCAGATGGCAAACAATCCACAACATCGCCCATGGTTTGGACATGGAGGTCCGTCGGCAGGAGAGTGATATTCAGATACATTTTGCGGCCAATTTCAATTTTATTTTCGTCATCAAAGGAGATGCCTGAAGCAGATATGTTCACCTTCTTTACAAACGACTGAGTGCCGTATTCCAACGCGGTCTCAATTTGCGATTCTTTGAGCAGGTTAAATTTAATATTTAACAATGAGATTGCTTCGGCAAATTCCGGATTCTGAATCCTCAACTTGTCTATCAACAGTTGTAGCTGTCTCTCTGCGTTTTGAAGTCTGCCTGGTGAATCAAATTGTTCGTGGTCAAATGTAGCGAGACGTATCTCTGCTTCACGATCACTTAGTATTTCGTAGTGCACACCGACAACATCTTCGATCCTGAAATATTGTCTACGCTCGTCGCCACTGTTGACCATCGTTGTCCTCCTTCCCTAGAAGATTTCGTCTTTGCTCAATTGAAACCGGGTTTGAAATTCTGATTTGATCTCATTATAAAGACCGGGATCTATATTTTTTATTGCATTCAACTGATCGTCTGCTTCCTGATCCAGCCCCTGGGAGATAACAATCTCAACCCGGCGATTTCGAGACCGGTTACTCGCAGTATCATTGGACTCAAGTGGCCGGGTCTCCGCATAGCCTTTAACGGAGAATCGATCTTGCCGCAACTCGCCTCCCTCAAACAGGCCGTGGGCAACTGAAACAGCACGGGCGGAAGACAGAGCCCAGTTTGATCGGAAAGCGGCTGTGTTAATAGGAATACTGTCGGTATGCCCTTCAATAGAAATCACTCCCGGGGTACCGGAGACAACCTGTTTTATCACCGCCAGCGTTGGCAAAAAATCTTCGTTAAGGGTGGCCGAACCCGACCGGAATGATCCCTTTTCCCTGACCCTGATCGTTATTTTTCTACCCTCAGTTTCTACCTCGAGCATGCCTTCACTGATTTCCTTACTCAGCGCCCCGGCTATCGTCAAAGCGTCCTGCTCGGTTTCACCAATCAACTCTTTGAGTTTGTTCATAATGACCAGTTTGACGGCATCACCCCGTTCACCTGCATTACTACTCCCGGTATCGAGACAAGCAACATCCAAACTACTCTCTGTCAGGTTCGCGGTTTTCTGCCAGATTTCGTTAATCGGCGTTGGATCCGGTCTGCCAGGGGAAAATTCCTGGGCAATAATGCTGGTGCCTTTGGGTATATCTGTCACATTCAGAACATTCTGGACACCAAATGCTTCATTCATCGAACCAGCAAGACGTTTAAATTTAAGCGCATCCATCTCCGAGAATGAAAGCAGGAGTACAAAAAAACACATCAGCAGGGACATGAGATCCGCAAAGGTCATTACCCAGGCAGCTATTTTTTGTTTACAGGGAGCACAATCTTCTACTTCGTCCATAGTTCCTTCTATCTACCAGTGAGCTATACCAATTAGGCTCCAGAGCGGTTGATTAAGCAGCCTCTTCGACAACCTCGTCACGTTTTGACTCGGGCAAGTACGTTTTCAGCATGCTCTCGATAACCCGCGGATTTTGTCCGCTCTGAATCGCCAGTAATGCGTCAATGATGAGACTCTTCACGGTACCCTCTTCTTCGCTGCGTAGTGCCAGCTTGTCTGCCAGGGGTAAGGCCAGCATAGTTGCTAACATTGCACCGTAGAGGGTCGTCAATAGCGCGACCGCCATCGAGGGTCCAATCGTTTTTGGATCGCTCATATTGGCTAACATGGCAACCAGTCCAATCAGTGTCCCAATCATCCCCATGGCAGGTGCGACATCTCCCAATGATTCAAAAATTTTCTGGCCCCAGCCGTGTCTCGCCTCTCCCTGCTTCAGATCTTTATTCAACAGAGTCCGCACGACATCTGGATCGTGGCCATCAACCAGCAGTTGTATTCCCCTGCTGAGAAAGTCATTGCTGACTTCTTTTCCTTCCAGCGACAGAAGGCCGCCTTTTCTGGCAACATCCGCCAGTTCAACAACTTCGGTGATGATGGTCTGGGGTGCATCCAGCTTAAAGCTGAATGCCTTTACAGCAATTTTCGCTGCACCTAGAAACTGGCTCAGGCCAAATTTCATCATGACGGTGAAAACTGAACCGACCAGGACGATGAGCAATGACGGCACATTCACAAAAAGCGTGATATCCCCGCCAAGAATCATTGCGTATATCACGATACCAAACGCCCCTACGACGCCAACGATTGTTGCTAAATCCATTATCCTTCCCAACCCGCATAATCTCTTACTCTAAAGACTAGACGGTAATTTCCCTCTTGCACGATTTGCCACCGCCCCTCATCGGGTAAATGCGAACAGGCCAATTCTCCCCTGAGAATTGACCCAAACAGCTACCGTCAGTAAGGTGCACTAGTTATTTATTGAGCTTAGGTAGAGAATTCGATCATGCCATCAAAAAAAGCAGCATTTCCCTTTGAAGAATCCCTGGCAAAACTGGAAGGACTGGTGGAAAAAATGGAAGCAGGGGAGCTATCTCTGGAGGATTCTCTTAAAACTTTTGAAGAGGGAGTGAAACTCACTAGAGAGTGTCAACAGGCACTGGCTCAGGCCGAACAAAAAGTTAAGCTGCTCATTGAAACCCAGGAAGGTGTTTCTGAAGCTGCATTTAGCCCTGGACTAGATGTCGATGACTGAGTCATTCACATCCAATAACGATCCGTCATTTCCTGCCTATAAAGACCGAATAGATTCTAAACTTAGAGATCACATTCTGAATCATACAGGTCAATCACCACAGCAATTGCCGATCCCCCATCAACTTCATCTCGCAATCCAGTACGGGGTTGGTAATGGCGGCAAACGTATTCGGCCGTTGTTGATCTATATGATCACCCAGGCCCTGGGGACGGATCTCACCCGTGCGGACAACACGGCCTGTGCAGTTGAACTGATCCACTGCTATTCACTGATACACGATGATCTTCCTGCCATGGACGATGACGAACTCCGCCGGGGAAAGCCGACCCTTCATATTGAATTTGACGAGGCAACCGCGATTCTTGCTGCCGACGCCATGCAGACAATGGCCTACGAGCTAATCGCTAGTGATGACTCACTTACTGCCGAAGCCCGACTAAAATTGATAGCAGCACTTGCCGATGCCTCAGGGCCCAGGGGAATGATTGCGGGCCAAATGATCGACATGGAGGCAGAGTCCAGACCCTTAACCGCCCCTGAGCTCGAAAATATGCACCGGCGAAAGACCGGTGATCTCATCGCTTTTTGCACCAGCGCTGGCGCAATTATTGGGGCCGCAGACCCGGAGATGACGGCATGCCTGCGCCAGTACGGTTATGCACTGGGTCTGGCGTTCCAGGTCAAAGACGATATTCTGGATGTCACCGGCACTGCTGATATCATGGGTAAACCCCGGGGTTCAGACATACAGCGCAATAAAACGACCTTCGTGTCGAGTTATGGCCTGAATTCGGCGATTGCCCAACTTGAAGAGCTGAAGACACAAGCAATTACCAGCCTTGCTCCTCTGGGCGCCGCTGGCGCCGAATTAACCACACTCGCAAATTTTGTTGTATCCCGCAACCACTAGATGATGAACAGCCATATTCCAGCAGGAACTACCCGGGCCGATGGTGTAGAATTGCGCCAATTATGATCAATGACATTCCCCGCCAGAAGCCAGATACACCACTACTCGATACCATTTCGTGCCCAGCCGATTTACGCGCGTTGGAGATTGACAGGATCCAGCAAGTGGTGGACGAGCTTCGTCAGTTTCTTGTGTACACCGTCGGTCAGACCGGTGGACACTTTGGTGCAGGGCTGGGGGTCGTCGAACTCACAGTTGCGCTGCATTATGTTTTTGATACCCCGAATGATCAGCTGGTCTGGGATGTTGGCCACCAGACCTATCCACACAAGATTCTGACGGGACGCAAGGATCAAATGCTCACACTGCGACAGAAAGATGGTATTGCACCATTTCCCCTTCGCGCCGAGAGTGAATTTGATACCTTTGGGGTTGGCCACTCATCTACCTCTATCAGTGCTGCATTAGGGATGGCTATCGGCGCAAAAATGAACAACAAACCCCAGCGCACCGTGGCCATTATCGGTGACGGAGCCATGACCGCAGGTCTCGCATTTGAGGCGCTTAATCATGTACCGGATACCAAAGCTGATTTGCTTGTTATTCTGAATGACAACGCCATGTCCATTTCGAAGAATGTTGGCGGTCTCGCCCAGTATTTTGCTCGCATCCTGAGCAGCAGACTGTATCTCTCAATGAGGGAGGGCAGTAAGAAGATTCTGAGCAGGATCCCGCACGCCTGGGAGCTTGCCAAGCGCACAGAAGAACACATGAAAGGCATGGTGGTACCGGGCACCCTGTTTGATGAGCTGGGTCTTAACTATATGGGGCCAACCGATGGTCACGACGTCGAAGCCTTAATCGCGACTTTGTATAATATCCGGGATTTGAAGGGCCCCAATTTCCTCCATATTATTACCCAAAAGGGTAAAGGTTACGGTCCCGCTGAGGATTCTCCGGAAGGAACCCATTCACTCTCCAAGATTGAAGGTGAAAAATCCACACCGGCACCCCAGCACAACTCACCAACCTACTCAAACGTGTTTGGGCGCTGGCTGGTTGATATGGCCGAGGCTGAACCAAAACTTGTCGCTATTACGCCCGCCATGAAAGAAGGCTCTGATCTAGTCGAATTTTCCGAGACTTTTCCGGACCGATACTATGATGTTGCAATCGCAGAACAGCATGCAACAACACTCGCGGCCGGGCTTGCAACCAAGGGTATTCTCCCGGTTGTCGCAATCTACTCAACATTCCTGCAACGTGCTTACGATCAACTGATTCACGATGTCGCAATTCAGGACCTGAACGTGCTCTTTGCCATCGACCGCGCCTGTCTACTGGAAGACGGACCGACCCATTCAGGGGTCTTCGATCTCTCGTTTCTTCGTTGTATTCCCAACATGGTGGTCATGGCCCCATCGGATGAGAACGAAACAAGACAGATGTTATACACGGGGTTCAAGCACAAGGGTCCGGCGGCGGTGAGATACCCCAGAGGTAAAGGCCCAGGGGTTGAGATTGATAAAACGATGGTTGCCCTTCCAATCGGCAAATCCAGAACATTAAGAGAAGGTAAACGGGTGGCTATTCTCGCGTTTGGGTCCATGGTGAACGTTTGCACCACAGTTGCATCTGAACTCAATGCAACCCTGATTGATATGCGGTTCGTTAAGCCACTTGATGAGCATGCCATTGCCAGCCTGGCAGCAAACTATGAATTACTTGTTACCGTGGAGGAAAATGCCGTCAGGGGTGGTGCTGGATCAGCGGTCAATGAGTACCTGAATGCCAGCGGTACTCAGATACCGACTCTGAATCTTGGTATTCCCGACCGGTTTATCCATCAGGACAAACCGGTAAACATGTTGGCTGAATGCGGCCTGGATCAAGCCAGCATTATCCTGGCAATCAAACAAAATCTACTCCCGATTTCCCAGCAAATGTCCTAATTTGCCAGCCTTTGTCGCCAGATATCTCTCATTGCTTGGGTTTTGTCCGGTTTCTATAGGTTCTCTGACTGTAATTTCCAAACCAAGTTTGGTTAAAGCATTTACCTTTAGCGGGTTGTTTGTCATCAGCCGAATTCGCTCAACCTGAAAATGTGCAAACATGTTCTTACACACGGTGTAATCCCTGAGATCGGCATCAAAACCAAGTCTTTCGTTCGCCTCAACGGTATCTGCCCCTTGATCTTGCAGGGCATAGGCCCTGATTTTATTTATCAGGCCAATGCCCCGCCCCTCCTGACGAAGATAGAGAATAATCCCTCGACCTTCTGCGGATATACGTTCCATCGCAGTCTGCAATTGCGACCCGCAGTCACAACGCTGACTAAATAGCGCATCTCCTGTTAAACACTCTGAATGAACACGGCACAGAACAGGTTCATTGTCGCTAAAATCACCCATCGCAATGGCTATATGCTCTTTACCCGTCTCGGCATCCTCGAATCCGTGGATTTTGAAGTCTCCCCAGGGAGTAGGAAGGATAGATGTAGCAATGTAGATGACGCTCAAAGGTGACTCCGTTTCAATAAATAAAGGGCTATAAATAAAGGTTCATAAATAAAGGGCTCTAAATAAGGGGCTCTAAATAAGGGACACGAAATTAAGGGCCTAATTAGGAAATTAAATGGGACACATAAGTGGGATGATTCTAGCAGGACGCTCAAATTGGCGCGAATGATAAGCTGAAGTTTTTTACAGCTTGCTTGTCAGGGTCATCACACCTTCAGATTTCTGGATTTCAACATATTTAAGAAAAGACATCCCAAGCAAAATATCGCTGGGATAACCACCCTCCAGAACTACCACCTCTACGTTAGAAACACTAATACCGCCAACCGTCATCGCGTCTACCTGAATACGATGTCCACCTACAACGCCACCGGCTGTTTCTACGCTCAATACCTGGCCCCGCTGATAATCGACTCCCAGAGCAGCTGCATGATTTCTGTTCATGGCAACAGTGGTGGCACCGGTATCGATAACAAAATTAACCGACCGGCTGTTTATACTGCCCGGGGTCTGAAACTGGTTATTATGTTCAACTATCCTGACTGTGCTATTGATCGCTTTTTCAAATGTTGTAGAAATTTTACCCGAGAGTGATAGCTCAATTCTGTCGCCATTATACTCCACTATGCCGCCTTTGGAATCTGCCTGAATAAGCTCAACGCCCTCCGGACTCTGAATCCCCAGCTTCAGCAACTGCTGTTTACCATCAATCATGACCAGAGCCGCATTCTTAAAAAGCCCAACAACCTCGATCTCCAATGCCCATACATTTCCGCAAACGCCCAACAGGCACACAAGCAGACACCGCCTTCGCAATTGCACCAGGCGCGAAGCAATGTATAAAGCTGATCGAGTAATCCTTGTCCGCTCCATTGCTGACTTTTATCCCTTTAACTTCGGTTCCTTTAACTTAGATCAGGTAACTTCTATCCTGGAATTTCGATTTTTCAAAAATAGCTGTTAATCGTAAAGCTGGCCAGCTGAATACATCCAAGGGCGTAAAAACCCGCCAGCACGTCATCCACCATAATGCCGAATCCACCTGACAATGACTTATCCGCCCAACTGACGGGCCATGGTTTGACAATATCGAAAAATCTGAAGAGTGCAAAACCACTCACAACCCAATACCAACCCACCGGTAACAGGAACAGTGTAATCCAAAGCCCGACAAACTCATCCCACACGATGCACCCCGGATCCTTGACCTTCATATCGTTGGCCACATGTTCACAGAGCCAGACACCAAACAGGAAAGCAGTGAGTACCACCAGCCCGTAGCCGACGACATTTAACTGATTCATCAGGAAGAAAAAAGGCAAGGCGGCCAAAGTCCCAAAAGTGCCCGGCGCTTTGGGTGCAAGCCCGCTGCCAAAGCCAAGCGCCAGGAAATACCAGGGGTTAGTAAAGGTTTTGCGTGTTCTATCATTCATAGACGAAACCTACGACCATTGCTTGAATCAGGTATACCGGGTACCGGCAAGGCACCTCAGCGGAACACAACATGTCCACCACTTTAACTCGCCCGGGGTTTATCGTCGCCGGGCGCGACTACCGGGCGTGACTAAAAGTGACGATAACCCTTAATGCCAATACTGACATCCTCTCCTCGCTGATTTCGAACGACGACGTCGACCTCTGCATGTGCAGATCCAACAACACTGCCAACCCGTGTAATCGGAACCCCGGTATCGCGTGAAATCTGCTTGACCACGTTAGCCTCCTCAGGCGCGGCGGTAAAACACAATTCGTAATCATCTCCTCCGCCTATTGCCAACAATTGCGCCTCATCGAGTCCAAAGGAAGCAGTCAGTGAATCGGAAACAGGAATAAGTTCAAGCTCAACCTCGGCAGCAACGCCACTGCTTTTGCAAATGTGGGATAGATCTGCGGCAAAACCGTCTGAGATATCAACGGCTGCGTGTGCCACATGATTTAGTGCCTGCCCTATCGCAATCCTCGGTGTGGGATAATTGAAACGAGTCACGAGTTGGGCCTTGGGATCTGTAAACCTTTCTTGCTGATCACCGGCTTGAATAATCTTAAGCCCGCCGGCAGCATCTCCTAAATACCCCGTAACATAAATATCATCACCCGCAAGGGCGCCACTTCGTTTAATACCCTCGCTCTCGTTAACGGTGCCCATTACCGTAAAGGTCAGCGACAAATTCCCACTGGCTAGATTACCGCCAATCAAAGGAATAGCGTATTCATTACCCAGCAAATCAAGGGTCCGGGAAAAAGTTTCAAGCCATGTGTGACTCGCACTTTTTTTGTCCAGTGTTAAGGCCAGCGTATAGGCAAAGGGTTTCGCACCCATGGCAGCAAGGTCACTTAGATTAGCCACCAATGACCGATGTGCAACAATATCTGCTGCACAATTTTCGGGGAAATGAGTCCCCTCAATCAGGGTGTCGGTTGAAATGCACATTGCCTGAGTGCCTGGTACTGTGAAAATCGCACAGTCATCTCCCGGCCCCAACAATATATTTTCGTGAGTAAACTTTATCTTGCCAGCGAAGTATCGCTCTATGATGTCGAACTCTTCAATCGAAGCGTTCATTTTTGGACCTGGCTAGCCTCATGCTCAACTTCAGCTTTTCGGTTGCTTCTCGCCATTTTGTCGAGCACCTGATTTACAAGCCGATGACTTTCAGCACCACCAAATTGTTTAGCCAACTCAATGCTTTCGTTAAGTACAACCTTGTAGGGAATTTCGATACGCTGCTGCAGTTCGAAAGCGCCAATTAACAATACAGCTTTTGCGACAGCATCAAGATCATCCATACTTCTCGCTTCACTTTTGGCTGCCCCGGGGACTTCAGTGTCAACCTGGCCTTCGGTATTAGTTGCGGGGACCGCTTCCACATCCGGGACGGTCTCCTGCCCCAGAATCAGATTCAAATCCAGCTCAAGGGCACCTCTGCTCTGCATGACACCCGTCAACAAATCATGAAAGTAGTCGGTATCAACTCGTTTCATGTCGTGATCCTGACGAAACTGCATCTCAACCCTACCCGCTGACGATTCGGCAAACTGAACCTGATAGAGCGCCTGCAATGCAAAGCGACGTGCCCGGCTTTTCGCCGCTGGGGTATTGTTGGTCATCAGGAAAGTTTTCTTATCAAGCTAACCATTTCCATTGCTGACATCGCAACATCTGCCCCCTTATTACCTGCTTTTGTACCGGACCGCTCAATTGCCTGCTCAATGGTATCCGTCGTTAAAACACCAAAGACAATGGGCATCGATTCTTCCAGCGCCAATCTGGAAATACCACTGGCACATTCGCCCGCAACAAAATCAAAGTGTGGTGTACCCCCGCGGATGACAGCACCGAGTGTAATTATCGCATCATGTTCACCCTGGCGTGCGATTTTTTGGGTTGCCAGCGGCATTTCGAACGCACCCGGCACACGCACAATTGTGATATTTGAGTCCGCAACACCATGTCTAATCAGCGTGTCAATCGCACCGCTCAAAAGCCCCTCAACGACAAATGCATTAAAACGGGCAACCACAATTGCAAATTTGGCGGTGGCAACAGAAAAATCGCCTTCTATGGTTTTAGTCATATCCTGTTCCTTTTACTTTCCAAGTGGGTGTTAAATATTAACCTATCGCTTATTCAATGCGCTTCTACAAGATGCTTTTAAGTAGTGATTCCAAATAATGCTTCTAACTTAATGCGGCTCAGATCAGGGTTCCTCATGGGGGTGCCTATTGAGGGTGACTATTAAGAATGTCTATCAAGAATGCCTATCGAGAATGAGAACGGATCCTTGCAATTGTTCTTACATCACGTCCAAGTTGCCTGACATCCTGAATCTCAAGCTCAACGAGGTCACGCATATTATCAGGAGAAGTGAAATTTAGTAATGATTTTGCTTCATTTCCCATGAGTTTTGGCGCAGTGTAAATAACCAATTCATCTACCAACTGCGCCTTAATTAATGATCCAGCGAGTGTCGCGCCACATTCAAACAAGACTTCATTAGCGCCCGTCCTTGCTAATTGCTGTAATACAGAGCGCAAGTCCACTCTGCCCTCGGCATTTGCTTTCGTCCCCCAGAGCTCGGTTCCCAAATATTTCCCGTCTCCTAACGCAGTCGTTTTCCCAACATCCGGGTTATTATTGACACAAACAATTGTTGCCTCGGGATTTGCCAGCACTTTCGCACCTGCCGATATTCGAAGCTTTGAGTCAAGAATCACTATTCTTCGAGCAACCTTTGCAGACAACTCCGCAAATTCAACATCCAGCTCTTTTGCCCTGACGGTCAATTCCGGATCATCATCGATGATCGTCTGCACCCCGGTGACAATTGCAGAACTTCTAGCCCTTAGTTTCTGTACGTCTCGCCTGGCTTCAGGCCCGGTAATCCACTGACTTTTACCATTTTTGAGCGCAGTTTTGCCATCCAGGGTCATGGCTAACTTTAGTCGCACAAAAGGTAAACCCTCCTCATATTTTTTGATGTGCCCAGGATTCAGCACTTTCGCTGACGCTTCAAGTAAGGGGCCATCCACTTTAATGCCTGCGGCACGCAACACATCCAGCCCTTTACCCTGGTTTTCATGATGAGGGTCGGTCATCGCATAAACAACACGCGTGACGCCCGCCGCGACCAGTGCGTGCGCACAGGAGGGTGTTCTACCCTGAAAACTGCAAGGCTCGAGGGTCACATAGGCTGTAATTGCAGATTCACCATTGTCAGCCGAATTCAGGCTTTCAGACGAAAGCCGGGCTAATGCATTGGCTTCGGCATGACCTTCGCCGTCGGTAAGGTGATACCCGGTTGCAACAACTTTTCCGTGCTGAACAAGCACGCATCCGACTCTCGGATTGGGCTGGGTTGTATAGAGGCCTTTCTCAGCGATACGAAGCGCTTGCGCCATAAAATATTCGTCGGTCATTTTGGACCCGGGTCGTCGTTGCGAACTGATTTATCCTGATCAAGCTTTAGTATTTCCTTTGCAAACTCACTCACGTCCTGAAAACTTCGGTACACAGAAGCAAATCGAACATAAGCAACATCATCCAGAATTCTTAACTCATCCATCACCAACTCTCCCACCGTCAGCGTTTTTACTTCAGGTTCACCTGTTTCACGGAGATTGTGTTTTATCCTGTTAATCAGGGATTCGACCATTTCGATACTGACTGGACGCTTTTCGATCGCCCTCAATATACCGTTTCGAAGTTTTTCTTCGTCAAAGGGCTGCCGATTCCCATTACTCTTTATCACCCTTGGAAGCACCAACTCGGCTGTTTCAAAGGTGGTATATCTTTCTCCGCACTCCAGGCACTCTCTGCGGCGTCTAATCTGGTCACCATCCGCCACTAGACGCGAATCAATCACCTTGGTTTCAGTATGACTACAAAATGGGCAATGCACAGGAAAAACCTCTCGAGGAAACGGCCAATATTTTACTCTATTCAGAATAATTATGCGGTTTTAGACACCAGGGAATTATGCGCGCCGACCAATGCTTTGAAATATCGCAGCCAGGCAAACCTCATTTTGATGGCACCGTGTTACAAAATTTCTATTCTGGTAGACTTTCGTTACGACACATCTGCATTAATTCAATTTCAGATTCTACAGAGAAGAATAATCACGCTATGGCTCAATACGTTTTCACAATGTCAAAAGTGGGCAAGATAGTCCCGCCGAACAGAACAATTTTGAAAGATATTTCCCTGTCCTTTTTTCCAGGTGCGAAGATCGGGGTACTTGGTCTTAATGGCGCCGGTAAATCCACGTTGCTACGAATCATGGCGGGTGTTGATACAGAATATCTAGGAGAAGCCAGACCCCAGCCTGATTTGAAGATCGGTTACCTGTCACAGGAACCCGAACTCGATGCAGACAAGGATGTGTACGGCAATGTCATGGATGGTATGCGTGAAATTCAGGAACTGTTGGAAAAGTTTAATGCCATCAGCGACAAATTTGCAGAACCCATGTCAGATGATGAAATGAACGATCTACTGCAGGAACAGGGCGAGTTGCAACTCAAAATCGATGCTGTAGACGGCTGGGATCTGGAACGAAAAATCGAAGTAGCGGCGGATGCACTTCGACTGCCGCCCTTTGAAGCCGACGTGACGAAACTGTCCGGTGGTGAGCGAAGGCGAGTCGCACTTTGTCGTCTGTTAATGTCTAATCCTGACATGCTGCTATTGGATGAACCCACCAACCACCTGGACGCAGAGAGTGTGGCCTGGCTGGAACGCTATCTAAAAGATTTTCCGGGCACCGTGGTCGCAATCACCCACGACAGGTATTTTCTGGACAATGCTGCTGGCTGGATTCTTGAACTCGACCGGGGCTACGGCATTCCTTACGAGGGTAACTACTCCGCATGGCTTGATGCCAAGAATAAACGGCTGGAAGTCGAAGAAAAGCGTGAGGTTTCGCGACAAAAAACCATAAAGGCAGAACTTGAATGGGTGCAAACCCAACCTAAAGCCAGACATGCGAAGAATCGGGCACGACTCGCACGCTTTGAAGAACTCAATAGCCAGGAGTTCCAGCGTCGCAGTGAAACCATGGAACTGTATATTCCGCCAGGGCCACGCCTTGGGGATGTTGTGCTCGAACTCGAGCATGTTTCCAAGGGGTTCGGTGATGAGCTATTAATAGATGATTTGAGCCTATCGGTTCCCAAGGGTGCCATCGTCGGTATCATCGGCGGCAATGGTGCAGGTAAGTCCACCTTGTTTCGCATGATCTGCGGTACCGAACAACCAGACAGTGGCAGCATCCGACTTGGTGACACCGTTGAACCTGGTTATGTTGATCAAAGTCGTGATTCACTGTCTGATGACAAGAATGTCTGGGAAGAAATTTCCGAAGGCAATGAAATACTGCAGATCGGTCGCTATGAAACTCAATCAAGGGGATACGTTAGCCGGTTCAATTTCAAAGGTAGCGATCAACAAAAACTTGTGCGTGATCTTTCCGGCGGAGAACGAAATCGCGTTCACCTCGCCAAACTGTTAAAACGTGGCTCTAACTTTTTGCTCCTCGACGAACCCACAAACGACCTGGATGTTGAAACCTTAAGGGCATTGGAATCGGCCATTGAAGCTTATCCCGGCGCCGTTATGGTGATATCACACGACCGCTGGTTTCTCGATAGAATCGCGACTCACATTCTCGCCTTTGAGGGTGATAGCAAGGCAGTCTGGTTCGACGGAAATTACTCGGAGTATGAAGAGGACCATAAAAAACGGATGGGAGATAAAGGGCCAACCAGAATGAAGTACAAAAAACTGGCCTAGATTACTCAATCGGTCGCGCCGAAATCCGGTGCGTCCATCCTTAACCAAACAATTTGTTTCGTCTTGCATACTCAAAAAGCAGATATGAAAGCACTAGCACCAGCGCAATAAAGGTTGGCTCAAAAGCTGAACCGAGAATTTCCCGATACTTCTTAGCCCAGAAAAGCGCAAAAAATCCATGCATCACCAGCAAAAACGTACTCCAGAATAACAAGTATTTAGCCCACTTTTGCCCGCGAAATCCCCACCATGCAAAATTCCCAAACAGGAGAACTGAGCTGAGAATGATTGTCGGAATCAGAAAGTGTTTACCGATCACAAAGGTTTGCAGCACGCCCAACAATCCCGCAACAGCGATGATCGCTGCGAGACATTCAAGACTATGCTTCCGGGAAAATAGTGATCCAATTGAATTGTTTTCTGGCTCTGACATTATTGTTACCTGTTCGAATAACGCTGTTTTTTCAATACCCCGAATTGCACATGGGGCCTGTAACCTTAATATAATGTTACGAATCTATGGCATCAAGGGCATCACTCAGCTTTCCCACCCCGATGACCGACATCCCGTTGATTGGCTGCTTGGGCAGATTTCCCCTGGGAATAATGGCCCGCGTAAAGCCATGTTTAGCAGCTTCTCTCAATCGCTCCTGGCCATTGGGAACCGGTCGAATTTCTCCCGAGAGACCAACCTCCCCAAAACAAATCATATCCGAGGGTAATGCCCTGTTTCTAAAACTTGATACAATCGCCAAAAGTAATGCCAGATCACTGCTCGTTTCCACAACCCGAATACCACCTACCGCATTGACAAAAACATCCTGATCACCGACCTGCAAACCACCATGACGGTGCAATATCGCGAGCAACATCGCCAGTCGATTTTGTTCAAATCCCACCGCAACCCGGCGCGGATTACCCAGCGCACTTTCATCTACCAGTGCCTGGGCCTCAACCAATAATGGTCTGGTACCTTCCCAGACAGCCATCACGATGCTGCCGGGGGTTGGTTCTTCACCACGGGATAGAAATATCGCCGAAGGGTTGGACACTTCCATCAGGCCTTTTTCCGTCATCGCAAAAATGCCCAATTCATTCACCGCGCCAAAACGGTTCTTGCTACCTCGAAGGGTCCGGTAACGGCTGTCGTTCTCACCTTCAAGCATGACAAAACAATCTATCATGTGCTCCAGCACCCGTGGCCCGGCAATGTTGCCGTCTTTGGTGACATGACCGACAATCAATAGAATAGTACCGGTTTTCTTGGCGTGCTGAATCAACATGGAAGCGCTCTCCCGAACCTGGGCCACACCGCCCGGTGCTGATTCAACATCATCAAGATGCATAACCTGGATGGAGTCGATCACCAACAGCCTGGGTTTTAACTCGTCCCAGGTTGCGCAGATCGACTCGACATTGGTCTGTGACATAACCTGAAGTTTGTCCATGGGCAATTGCAGCCGCTTCGCCCGCATTGCGATTTGCGCCAGACTTTCTTCGCCCGTAATGTACAACGCCGGATAACGTTGGGATAGCTCACACATAATCTGGATTAATAGCGTGCTTTTACCTGCTCCGGGGCTTCCACCGATCAGTACCGCTGAACCAGGGACCAGACCACCCCCCAGCACACGATCAAACTCGACCAAACCCGAACTGATTCTTGGCATATCTTCAGAGGAGACTTCAGCGAGCGTCTGGGCACTTTGCAGTTGGCCGGCGAAGCCTTTCTTACGCGAAACCGAAGAGGCGGTCTCAACAGACAAGCTACTTAATGTGTTCCATTCTTTACACTCTGCGCATTGACCCTGCCATTTGGCAAAGTCAGCACCACAATCGCTACAGACGTAAACTGTTTTACGCTTCGCCAAGAAAACTCCCCGAATTAATTTGTGTCATTTGATGGTTGCCTGACCAGACTTTCTGCAGACCTTTTTTTTGCAGAGAATGTTTCTGCAGAAACGGTTGAAACGACCCGCGCTACTCTGGCGGTGAGTCCGGACATCAAGGTATATCCCAGTGTACCAATGTGCGAGGCGACATCATCAATAAATAATTTGTCCCCAAACATCACCGCACGATCGCCACGCCTGGCAGGAACACTCGCCGGTACCTCTACCATCACCATGTCCATCGATACCCTGCCAACAATGGGGCATCGTGTACCATTAATTAGCACTGGCGTCCCCGGTGGTATCTCCCTTGGATAACCGTCAGCGTAGCCGATGCCAACCACCGCGATACGGGTGGTTTTAACTGACTGCCAGGTGCTCCCGTAACCAATAGATTCACCTGCCGGCAGATCCCTCAAGGCGAGTATCGGTGCGGTTAGCGTCATGCCAGGTTTTAGCGCTGGATCATAGGAATTGGAAGCAGCGCTACCGTACAACATGATGCCTGGACGAACCCAATCGTAATGGCTGGCATTCAATCCGAGAATCGCCCCGGAACCTGCCATGCTTCGTTCAACGGAGATAGGCCCGGTGATGGACTCAAATAATTGCAATTGTTGCAGGTTTTCTTCGTGATCAGCAACATCTGCATTCGCAAAATGACTGGCGATACCGCCAATCACCAGACTGCCAGGCTGGGAAAGGACTAGATCGATTTCTGACCCACTTAATCCCAGTCGATGCATACCAGTATCAAATTTAAGCCAGCACGATAGTTGGAGACCAAGTGAATTGGCGAGTTGCCATTGTTCAAGGGAGTGGATCATCGGTATCAGTTGACTGCTCTGACAGTGCCGCAGTTCTGTTTCATCCAGAAAGCCCTGCAGTACATAGACCGGTATCTGAACACCCAGCGACCTTACTGCCAGCGCCTCTTCCACCCGGGCTACGGCAAATGCATCCATCCTTTGCAATGCAGGTGCAACTAACTCAACCCCATGACCATAGGCATTAGCCTTGATGACAGCCATCGTTTTGCATCCCGGGGATTTCGAGCGAACAAGATCGAGATTAGCCTGAATGTTATCCAGATGGATGTAGGCGACGGGTTTATTGTTCAGATGAGGTTCGATTGAAGCGGCTGCCACTTTGTTAAAGTCCTCGAGTTAACTGGATACGAGACTATTCATAGTCGTCGTAGTCGCCATACCCCTGCGCGAGATCTTCGAACTTTGTGTATTGGCCAATAAATGCCAATTTCTTTCTACCAATAGGACCATTCCTTTGCTTCAGAATGATCGCTTCAGCAATCCCCTTCTCGGCATCGTCGTGGTAAACCTCGTCCCGGTAAATTGCCAGGATTAAGTCAGCATCCTGCTCAATCGCTCCTGACTCTCGTAAGTCTGACATCACCGGACGTTTGTCAGGTCGTTGCTCAAGACTACGATTCAACTGGGAAAGTGCGACTAGCGGACATCTGAACTCTTTGGCGATGCCTTTTAAGGATCTGGAAATCTCGGATATTTCGGTTGCCCGGTTTTCACCGCCACCGGATACCTGCATCAATTGTAAGTAATCTACAACGATCAGGCCAAGCTGGCCATGCTCCCTTGCAACGCGCCTGGCTCTTGACCGTATTTCATTGGGTGTCAATGCGGCAGAGTCATCGACAAACAGGGGTTTATCGTTCAGTAAGGTCACCGCAGAGGTGAGGCGCGGCCAATCTTCATCGGCAAGCTGCCCACTTCGAATTTTGGTCTGGTCGATCCTGCCAAGAGACGACAACATTCTCATAATCAACGAATCTGCCGGCATCTCCATACTAAACACCAACACCGGCTTGTCACCTGCGATGACAGCGCTCTCGGCGATGTTCATGGCAAAACTGGTTTTCCCCATCGAGGGTCGGCCAGCCACGATAATCAGGTCTCCGGGCTGGAAACCCATTGTCATCTCATCTATATCCCGGAATCCTGTGCTGAGACCGGTCAGCGCACCTTTCGTTTGAAACAGTTGGTCAATGCGTTCAACAGCTTCGGTCAGCAATGGTCTTATCGCTTTGGGTCCACCGGTACTGGGTCGGTCATCGCCTATTTTGAATACTTTGGATTCGGCGATATCAATTAATGTCGCACTATCACGACCATCGGGATTAAATCCACTGTCTGCTATTTCATGGGCAACGGATATCAGTTTACGAACCGTCGCCCGCTCGGAAACGATCTGCGCGTAAGCCAGAATGTTGGATGCGGTAGGTGTGTTATTGGCCAGTTCGGATATGTAGGCAATACCACCCACATTTTCCAGTTCGTTGACCGAATCGAGTGATTCGGCAATCGTAATGATGTCGAGAGGCTGGTTTTTTTCAACCAGATCCTCCATCACCCGAAAGATAACCCTGTGGTCGCCCCGATAAAAATCATCCGCGGTCAATGCGGATGAAATTTTATCCCAGGCCTGTTCATCCAGCATTAGACCACCAAGCACCGAACACTCAGCCTCAAGTGAATGAGGCGGTACCTTTAACAGGCTGGTGCTTGTGTCGTCTGTGGTAATGCTCAAGATGCACTCAGAGGTTACTTACTCTTCTGGAACAACAGTTAGCTTCAGTTTTACGTTAACTTCTGTGTGCAGATGAATATCAACTTCGAAATCACCCAATTCACGCAGTGGTCCATCGGGTAGTCGTACTTCACTTTTTTCAAGCTCAACACCCGCAGCATTAACGGCATCAGCCACGTCGCGAACCGTGATTGAACCAAACAGCTTGCCTTCTTCACCAGCTTTGGCAGTCAGTGTCACGCTAAGCGCACTTACCTTCTCACCACGGCTGACTGCAGTCGCTTTCTTCTCGTCGGCAACCCTTTGTAATTCCGCACGTCGAACTTCAAAAGTCGCGACGTTATCAGCAGAAGCAACAACTGCCTTCTTTTGCGGTACCAGGTAGTTACGTCCGTAGCCCGATTTCACTGTTACCTGATCACCCAGGTCTCCCAGGTTCGAAATTTTCTCTAATAGAATAACTTGCACTTTTTATACCTCTCGATCTAATCGAATTCTCTTTCTCAAATCTAACCAACTATCGGTCAATGCTACAAAAGCCATTATCGGATAAAACAACTGCGCCAAAAATATCAGCATAATATAAAAACCGACTAACCAACTACCGCTCATTGTTCTGGCTGCAACCAACCAATGTACAAAACAAACGCCCGCAATCACCAGAGGTACCATTAACAGGGGCACCCACCGGACAAATCCGAGGGTTCCGATTGCCAGGCAAACCAGCACCAGACTCAATACACCGGTTGCTATAGCCGGTGACAATCGCAACTGATGCATTTCCTGCTGAAACCCACCAGGGTTGTACAACACGCTTTGCCACCACCTTGCCAGAGCCAGAAAACCAAACATGGCAACACCCTGTCCCATGGCAAAAAAGCCAAGCAACAGGATTCTCATATTGGCAAACCGTTCCTCGGCTTCAACAACCGAGAGCACAGCCGCGTCCTGGCCTACGGCCTGGTCAGTAACCGCCAGGTAAAGTTCTGCAAACTGGTCAAAGGCAGTTCCTGCTACCAGCTCAAAGATCAAGCTGCCAACAGCAGAGACCACCACAAGCGCCACTAAGGTCAATTGCCAGGACATTGTGGTCCTCAGCAACCAGGCTAGCCCCGCTGAACCAATAAACGCTATTGGCGGGCCTGCATCACCGGTCATCCAGAATAACACCAGAACCGGGAGGCAACTCCAAAGCAGCACAAAAGCGCCTTCTCCTACCCCTTTTCTGAGGATGACAAGACTGATAATCGCGATGCTTAGCCAATGTAATAGTGGCAGCGATGCGCAAACAACCGCAACGCCAATGGCTTGCCGCCTGCCACGCATTGCAAACTCGGCTAATGCTCGCATACTACATCATCCGCAGGTTGCCGGTTTATTTGTGCGCGTCAGTGTAAGGTAACAATGACAAATATCGAGCCCGCTTAATTGCTTTCGCTAGCTGTCGCTGGTATCTGGCTTTGGTTCCGGTAATTCGGCTAGGCACAATTTTGCCTGTTTCCGAAACATACTGCTTTAAGACTTCAATATCTTTGTAGTCAATTTCAGTCACACCTTCAGCGGTGAAACGACAAAACTTTCTTCTTCTATAAAATCGTGACATAAATCCTCCGCTTACTCTGCTGCTGGTGTTTCGGAAGTACTAGCTTCCGGTTCGGCTGAATCTGTAGCATCTGCTGCCGTTTCGCTAGCAGCAACCGGGGTTTCTGCTGCTACTGGCGTTGACGCCTGAGCTTCTTTATTGGCGTAGCGATCTTCTTTGTCTTTCTTCTGACGGCTCTCGCGCTCAAGTTTCATAATCGGAGAGTCTTCAGTATCCGCACTTTTACGGCCAATAACGATGTTTCGCAGAACAGCATCGTTAAAGCGAAATGCAGTGTTGACTTCTTCAAGGGCTTCTTTGCCGCACTCGATGTTGAGCAGGGCATAGTGGGCTTTGTGGATTTTGTTGATCGGATAGGACAACTGGCGTCGACCCCAATCTTCAACTCTATGCACGTTACCGCCACTTTCTTTGACGATAGATGAATAACGTTCGATCATTCCTGGCACCTGTTCACTACGATCAGGATGTACCAGAAACACTATTTCATAATGTCTCATACAAGACTCCTCTTGGGTTAATGCTTCCAATGGCCGAGATGTTCAGCCGCTGTGAAGCAAGGAGATATTTTGGGGGGCGGATTGTATCGGTACTATTGCTGGATTACAACCAATCTTGATTGTTCCCGACTCAGGGCTTGATTGGTCGCTCATTACCATGCTTGAAGTGCCCGGTAGCCTTGGCCATCAGCAATTGGCACTGTCTACTGTCCCCGGCATCTATCTTTGTGATAAAGCGCCGGGCGTCTTTTCCAGCGAGTGTGGTGACTATTTTGCCCAAATAACTTATCTGCACCAGCCCACTCCTGGTCTCGGTATAGTCAAACCTTTCACTTTCCAATCTGTCTTCGGTACTCATGTGCAAATTTCCTCGGTTCCAGCTTTACTGCTAAATAGTCGGCTTCCGGGCAATTAGTTTTGGACTTGTTTCTGACCATTGACAGAATCGGACTCAATACTCAATTTTAATGCCTGAAATTGTTGCTCAAGACTGGCAACCCGTTCTTTTTCTCTCTCCAATAAATTTACCATCTCCCAGGGGTCTTGCTTTAGGTTAAACAGAAATTTTGGAAGTTCAGACCTATCCAGGATTAATTTGTAATCGCCCCGCCTGTATGCCCACTCATTAACGGCATCATCCTGACCAGGCATATCAATGGTCCAAACCATGGGTTTTCTATCCAGTGTATGCCCTTCAAATGTAGCGGTGATAGATTGCCCATCGATCACCCTGTCTGCCGGCGCCTTGAAATCCATCATTTCAGCCAAAGTTGGCAAAAAATCGAGGCCGTAAACCGGTTCATTAGAGATAGTCCCCGGGGCGATACTCGCAGGATACCGGATTATCGCCGGTACCCTGATACCACCCTCCAACAGATTATCTTTTCTGCCACGGAAACCGCCGGTCTCTCCCGCCATGGATAACTCCCAGGGCTTGCGTGACTCCCGGGTGACCGGGCCGTTATCACTGGTGAAAACTACAATGGTCTGATCAAGAACACCCATCGACTTTAGCTTGTCAATTACCCGGCCTACCTGTGCATCAAGATAACTGATATTTGCGTAATACTCTCCCTCGCCACGATATGGCAGGTTTAGCCAGTCCCAATGAAAAATGTCAGGGTTGGCCCGGGCATGGGGCCTAATATAGTCAGAGTACATCTCAAGGTAATTTTGGGTGGAAGCGACCGGTGTATGCACCTCTGAAAATGGTATATACAAGAAAAACGGCTTATCCGTCTTTCTTTGGCCCAGCCAGTGAATGACCTCGTCCGCAACCAATTCACCGCTAAGAGCATTGGTCTCACCAACCGCCGCACCATTCCGATAAAAATTATCCGGATACATCTTGCCCACTCGCGGGGATCCATCTTTTGTGGCGGCTTCAACCCTGGCATTTTTGACAAACCCACCGGGTATGACAAACCCGTAATCAAAACCCATGTCCGGGGTTTGGGGGTGTGCCTCCATTTGGATGCCACCATTAAGATGGAGCTTGCCCATGACTGCTGTCTGGTAACCAACATTTTTTAGCAAATGTGCAATCGTAATTTCATTTTTACCGAGATGGACATCCTGCCCCTCGGGAATCCAGGAGCGGATGCCTGTTCGATAAGGCGTTCTACCCGTCAACAGGCCTGCACGGGAAGGAGAGCACAAAGGTGCGGGAGCATAATACTGGGTGTACTTAATCCCCTCATTGGCAAGCTGATCTATTCGGGGTGTTTTAACGATGGGGTGACCGTAACTGGAAAGATCTCCATAGCCAAGGTCGTCAACATAGAAAATGACCAGATTTGGTCTCACCGGTGCTGGCCCGGTCGGCGTTAAAACTTCCGCAGGGGCAACTTGATAGATTAATACACTCAGGCTGATTAAAAACTGAGCAGCGTTGGTTAAGGCTTGTCGCATGACTATTTCACCCTGGCGTGGTGACTGTTATTGCTGCTGGTTTTGCAACTCCAGGATTCTCTTCGATTCTGCCTGAATCATTTCCTGCAGTTCCGGAAGATTGTCCTGAATACGCTGCTGACCAACCTGGCTACCTTTCGCCATCAGTTCAGGCATTAATCTGATCGTTTTTTGCCCAACACTGGAGGAGTAGAACGCATTAATACTCTTGAGTTCTTGTTCAGAAAAGGCTTCCGCGTAGATAAATACCATGTCGCCTTTTAGACGCTCAAAGTTCATGTGTTTGCCGAAAAATTCGAGCAGCACTGCCCGGTAAGGTGCCATCCCCGGATTTTGTTGAATCTGCACATTTATCATCTGGGCAATCGACTTTTCCATCACCTCCGACATGTTCATCGTAGTCAGCAGTTTTTCTGCTTCCCTTTCCGCGCCGGCATCCGCAAATGAATTAGCACTGCTCAACCCTGTCAACAGGACGATGAGCATCGACACTAATATTTTATTTATCATACTCAAATCCTTACCTGTTTCAGGCTGCATTCAATCCGGTTTAGAACACTCTCTGCTTTTGCACTTCGTAAAGGGCAATACCAGTGGCGACCGACACGTTAAAGCCAAGATCGGGATTAACCATTGGTATTTTCACCAGAAAATCACAACACTTTTCCGTTTTCTGTCTAAGACCCTTGCCCTCTGAGCCCATAACAATCGCAATATGTTCTTTCATATCCACCTGGTGGAGCATCTGCTCGGTTTCCAGCAGGGTTCCAACTATCCAGACCTGGCGCTTCTGTAACTGACTAATACATCTAGCCAGATTTACAACAGAGACGACTGGAACCAGCGAGACACCGCCGGAAGCTGTTTTACTCGCAGCTTCATTTAGGGGTGCACTTTTGTCTTTTGGTACAATTATCGCGTCAACCCCCATACTCGCCGCGCTCCTGACGCAAGCACCAAGGTTGCGGGGGTCAGTAACGCCATCAAGGATCAACAGCAGCAGATGCTTTGACACAGCCTCATCAATCTCGCCATGGTTCCTTGCAGCAACCTTACGGTCTACCATCGACAGCAGAGATTGTTCATCCATCATCAGCGGTTGACCAACAATACCGGCACCCTGGTGATTGAGATCAGTCAATTCATCAAAACTATTACCGGGTATCCGCTCAACTCGAACACCAATCTTGACCGCAAGGTCAGACAACTCTTCCAACCGCTGGGACAACTTCCCTTCCCGTAACAGCACATGGTCAATTCCGGATTTACCCAGCATGAGCCGGGCATTAACCGAATTAATGCCAAACAATCTTTCCATTTATTTTCTGCTTCTCTTTTTGCCACCCCTGGATGGCCCTGCGCCTCGCGCTTTAGGCTTTTTACTCTTGCCTGATTCTGGACCAGAACCGGCAGTCACTTCTGAACGCGACCCGGATTTATTCTCGGCGGCAGTTTTTTTTGCTGCTGGTTTTTTTGAGCGTTTTTTTGGCGGCCTTGATGAGTCTGCTCGTTTTACCTTCTTTTTGGGCATCGAGCGCCGACCTTTCAACGGCGAATGCTCAACCAATTGGAAGTCTATTTTTCGTTCGTCCACATTAACCCGTGCAACCTGAACCTCAACTCTATCCCCCATGCCAAAAACAGTGTGAGTCCGTTCACCAACCAACGCCTGTTCTGACTCTTCAAAGTGATAGTAGTCTCCTGCCAGGGTGCTCACATGAACAAGCCCCTCTATGTAAATGTCATCAAGCTCAACAAAGAACCCAAATTTTGTCACCCCTGTAATGACTCCTGATTGGGTTTCACCAACCCTGTCCGAAAGAAAATCACACTTCATCCAGTCCAGTACATCGTAAACTGCACTCTCTGCGCGTCGCTCAGCGAAAGAGGTGTGTTCCCCAAAGGCGATCACTTCCTCTACACTGTAGGGGTAGAACTGCTTTCCATTTTGCTTGTCAGCCTGTTTGCCGATTCGCTTCACAAGCCTGGAATCCTGATTGCTATGGATAACAGATTTGATCAGACGATGGGTAAGAAGATCCGGGTACCTTCTGATCGGCGATGTAAAGTGTGCATATTCTTTGTAGGCAAGTCCAAAATGGCCCTTGTTTTCTGGCTGGTAAACAGCCTGCTTAAGGCTTCGAAGTAAAGCGATTTGCAGAACCTGACCGTTCTCACGATGTTTTAGCTGGTCAGTAATTTGTTTGAAGTCCTTCGTTTCTATCGGGTCCCCTGCTGTAAAGGTCACACCAAACCTGGCAAAAAAGTCGGCGAGATATTCAACTTTCTCCTGTGCCGGTGCTTCGTGGACTCGAAATAATCCGGGAACATTTTTACTTGCACCTTCCGGTACGGGTCTCGACATGAATTTTGCGGCAGCAACGTTTGCGCACAACATCGCTTCTTCGATAATTTTATGCGCAACGTTTCTTGAGCGAACGTCGATTCGTTCAACCCGACCTTCTTCATCAAAATGAAACAGTGGCTCGGTGGACTCAAACTCCAGTGCCCCTCGTTCTTCCCTTCTCAGCACCAGCGACTTGTAAAGGTTGTGTAATTCCTCGATAGCCGGAATCAAATCAGGTTTCGGAAATTCTCCCTGATTTTCCAGTAACTCACCCACTTGCGTGTAAGTTAGTCTTGCGGCGGACTTAATGACCGCCTCGTAGAAAACATAATTCCCCATCCGCCCCTGGGCGGAGATTGTCATCTCGCAAACCATCGCAAGTCGATCAACTTCCGGCTTTAAGGAGCAGAGCCCGTTTGAGAGCTTTTCCGGTAACATCGGCACCACATACTGGGGGAAATACACCGAAGTGCTTCGATCATAGGCCGCCTGATCAAGATCAGAACCAATTTCAACATAATGGGCAACATCAGCAATAGCAACGTACAGGCGCCATCCTCCGCCCCGCTTTGGCTCGCAATAAACCGCATCATCAAAATCTCTGGCATCCTCACCGTCGATTGTGACAAAGGGGATCTTTCTTAAGTCATACCTGCCTTTGCCCGCATCCTTTGAGACTTCGGCGGGCATGGCATCAACCTGTGCCATGAGACCTTCTGGCCAATCAATCGGTATATCATGGTTGCGCAGGGCAATCTCGACCTCCATCGCGGGGGTCAAATGATCACCAAGAACTTCAACAACTTTTGCTGTGACATGACCATGATGGGTAGGTTGATCAACAATCTCTACAACAACAATCTGATTCTCTTTATTTTTCAGGTTTCCGGAGCGGTCCCCAGAACTATTTTCTGAACTATTTTCTGAACTATCAATAATTACTTCATGATTAATTCGGTTGTTAAGGGGTTCGAGGAACGAGAATTTTCCCTCGAAGTAGATTCGCCCAACCAATTGCTGGGTATTTCTTTCCAGCACTTCAACAATTTCTCCCTCGGGTCGACCTCGCCGGTCCCTGCCGCGTATTCTCACCTGGGCCCTGTCACCATGAAATACTGCTTTCATTTGTCTTTCGGTCAGGAAAATATCTTCTTCATCACCCGGCATTAGCAGGAAGCCAAAGCCGTCGGGATGAGCCGAGACTTTACCTGTCAGTAATTCCAGTTTCTTTGCAATTGCGTAGACGTTTCTACGGTCAACCGCCAGTTGGCCGTCACGAACCATGGCCCGAAGCCTTGTTTCGAGTGCGGTTTGTCGATCTTCCTGCTCCAGACCGAGGGCTTTCGCCAGTTTTTCAAGACTTGCCGGAACGCCAAGTTCCTCCAGGGTTTCAAGAATGTATTCCCGGCTGGCAATAGGGTTGTCGTACTTTTTGGCTTCACGCCGTTGATATGGATCTTTTTTCACAATAATTGGTTCTTCTTTAATTTAGTTCGGGGATTTTCCCCGGTGATAGTGTGCACTTTAACCTTCTTTGTATGTTACCGCTGGCTTTTAGGAAATTCTTCCTTTTACTCCAACAAGGTAAATAGCAGAAAATAGGTGCGTTAATGATTTCTATGATTGACAGCAATGGTGGGGCTTAGTACCCTTTCGCGTCCTCATTGCCGAGGTGGTGAAATTGGTAGACACGCTAGCTTCAGGTGCTAGTGGGGGCAACCCCGTGGAGGTTCAAGTCCTCTCCTCGGCACCAACTTATTTTGGGCCTTCGGCCCAAAATAAAGGGGGAAGTCCAGTTCAATCGCGGA
>Ga0206123_10000582_pt1 | contig 35901 bp, 30 predicted proteins | sample Helgoland_Spring_2_FD_160086 | JGI IMG/M metagenome (GOLD analysis project Ga0206123, IMG submission 160086) | Pelagic subsurface seawater microbial communities from Kabeltonne, Helgoland, North Sea - Helgoland_Spring_Bloom_20160316_1 | ecosystem: Environmental > Aquatic > Marine > Epipelagic ...
CACGCGCAGCGGTTTAATCCCGTAATACTTTAACACGTCCTTAAATCCCCGCCAGTTAAAGCTCTGACGCTGGCTGCGCCGGTTTAACCACTTGAACAAGCAGTGCAGAACATAGTTATTAATATCGTTCACACTACGGCTATTATCGGGCAAACCGAAGTAGTTGCAAAAACCTGCCAACTTGCGTTTCAGTGCTGGCATGAACAGATTCAATCGTCGAGATCGATTCCGCTTAATCCAGTCATAGAAAGCCTGTCGAGTAGATTTATGCTTCTTCGCAGCTGTGCGCCGCCGCAAACGCGGCGCGCCTTTCAAATCTTTGTCCCAGTAAAATTCAAAACCCAGGAATTGAAAATTTCTCAACCTGCCAGGATGAAACCGACTGAAACGAATCAGGTGCGTTTTCTCAGGTGCAACGTCAAGGTTAAATTTCTTCAACCGTTCAGGCAACACCTGATAGAACTTGCGAGCGTCCTGTCGATATTGGAACGCCACCACAAAATCGTCGGCGTAACGTATCAGCATCGCGCGACCTTTAAGAATTGGCTTAACCCGCTTCTCAAACCATAAATCCAGTGCATAGTGAAGGTAGATATTCGCCAGTATAGGGCTAATGACGCCCCCTTGTGGCGTGCCACTGACCGGTTTAATTAATCCAGCCTCTGGCGTTTTGATTCTGGCCTTCAGCCATTGGTTGATAAGATTAAGCAGCGCCTTGTCATCAATCCGCTGGGATAGCATGTCCATGAGCCACGAGTGATTCATGTTATCGAAGAAGCCCTTAATGTCAGCTTCAACAATGTAACCGTATCCCTTGAACTGAAGATTCAGCTGTAAGCTGTGAATGGCTTGGTGAGCACTTTTGTGTACTCTGTAGCCATAACTGTTTGGCAAGAAGTCTTGTTCCCAAATGCTTTCCAGTATTTGACTGACGCCCTGCTGAACAACTTTGTCGTCCGTAATCGGCAAGCCCAATGCACGCAGCTTACCGTTAGACTTGGGGATGAAGACCCGCCTTACGTCACCCACTCGAAACGTCTTTTGTTTGAGCTGGCGACTCAGGCGGTCAAGATTTTCTGGCAATCGTTGGCCGAAACAATAGGGGCTAACCCCATCGATTCCCGCCGCAGATCGTTTATTAAGTTTACCCCAGCTTTGAATCAGTAAATCAGCATCTAGCAGTCCGTATAGAGACTGAAACCGATATCCGGGGTGAGTCTGTGCTTTAAATGCTATGGCGTCTAATTCGGTTGTCACAGTGAGTCCGGCCCTACTTTGTTCGGCCTGTGTGTCTGTTACACGCCGTGATATAACTGTCAGCCCCTTCGCCATGTGAACGGCTTTCCCGTTCTCCGACTACTATGAACTGATCCGACTTCCAGTATGCCATCGTGTTGCCTCGCTGTTTACTCGGCTTCACTACCCGCTTTACATTCCCTGCAGGAGCGCACTGGATCTCACAAGTTCTCAAAACATCTCTATAACCATGCCACGGTTTAATAACTCCGCTAACTCGCCGCAACCTGACCAATAACGGTTGCTTTGCATGGACTTCGACGGCGTTACAAGCCTCGTCAGTTAGGACAAACTTATTATCGGAGCGATACCAACACTCAAGGAACACGTATTCCCTATGGCCTAATTATTTCTCTGTCTACGCTTCACACTGATTGTTCGACTGATTGCAAGGGCGACATATCATCGCCGTTACTGAAAAGAGTTCTCTAATCTCAATCTCCGCGCAGCGCGCAAGACTCGGTACAGGTGGTTGGTTAGACCTTACCTGACAGGGACTTTCACCCTGCAAGATGCTCCAAGCTTAGCTTGTCGCACTAACGCCTTTGCCACAGGCTGATGAAAGCGAAGCTTTTAGCAGTCCAGCCAGCTTGCTGGCGAGTGTGCGCAAACTTGTTATGTGGTGGCTTTAAATTGCTATGCAATGCCTGCGACCAGTTGATTGATTGTTAATACTTTCGCGTCCTTTTTCGCTGTGAGCACACCAAGTCTCGGATGTTGAACGAAGAAAACGATCCTGTATTCGTTGTCACCTTCGTAGTCGGTTGATTTTTCAAAAAGAGCATTTTGATAAAGATTTTGGAGTGCATTTGTTTGGAATTCATCAGCTGTCCTCAATTTCCTAACTCGTGAATCTACATATGAAACGTTTCGATGCACCCATGTGACATGAGCTTCTTGCGAAGGTATCGCCAAGGGGGCTGGCTCATGAAGTCGATCGAAGAGAATATCTTGGTAAGTTAAAGATTGATGAAGGAGGTGCCCCAAGATCTTCATAAACTGATCCAAGGATTCTGGTTCAACTTCATAGTAAGAGTCGTAGCTTGGGTCAATTGTAGCCGGGTCGGGAATATCTGCTTCGTCTTCAATCGCCGACAGGCAAAACATGTAGGCATTGGGATAGGAGTGTTGAATACGAAGGTTACCGTGGTAATTGATCATCCCTTCGTTGGTAAACTCCATTCCACCGTCACTCATGCTGAAGTCGACTGGACCGGGCCACCTGGTGGGGCTTGGTTGATCCTGACGAGTAATCTGGACGGCGCCACCAGAAATAGAGTTCCATTGTTCAGGGGTTAGCAGCAAAGGGTTTTCAGCTGTTGGCTGCGCATGATATGTAATTGTCCCCTCGTCTTCGTCTGCTATAGAAAAAGACGGATCAAGTTCTCGGTAGTACTGAAAAGTTCCAAGTTGGATAGTGGGGCACCCAGCTTTGATGTTGTGTTCGTTCTTACAAAACTTGATGAGGCGCATCAATTTACCTTCGTGATCGCACGTTTTGTCTGAGCGACCTAACGCCACTGTAATGAGCATTTTTTGTGAAGTGGAGTTTTGGTGTAAAGTGGCGAAGCCGCGCCAAAACGGAGCGAAGCAAAAAATGTCCGATTGACAGCTTTGTTAGCATGGTGGCAACGCAAGATACAAGTTAACCTTCATCCTGAGTTGTCCTATCACCCAATACCTCTCTTACCGTATCTTCATCATCCCGTCTCGCTTTTATCCTTTCGAGTCTAAAAGCTCTTTCTCTTTCCATTTCGGTTTTGGCGTATTCCTTGATAGTTTCTTTGTCCAAGGTTTCCAAGTATTTTTCGAATTCTTCTATTGTCTTAATAGTAGCTTTCACATCAGCCTTGGTGGGATCACTTCTTCCATGCGCAGCCATATTTCGAATTTTCCGAATTTTATCTATATTCATTCGCAAGTCGTCAGGAACATCAATTCCAAAACGTTCAAGCCTTCCAGCTTGCAGTTCCATTACAAATGGACGACGACGAAAATCCATGCCGACTTCTTGAGAAAATTCATCTGTGCTCTTTTCAAAATACGACCAAGCTGAAAATAATGCCCCCAAAGGATGAATCTTTGCTAATTCTTGAAGCTTTTCAAGTTCCTGATCGTTTTCTGGAGCACCCAGCTTAAACGCTACTAAATCAATTTCGTCTGCAAACTGAGAAATAATCTCATCGTAGTCTTGTCCGTAATGCTCTTTTAGAACTGACTTAAAGAACTCTTGCGCAATATTCATGTAGAAGATACTAGTTAGCTCATTGGGTGAACCAAATCGATGTTGAAGTGCATTACGCTCATCAATTAGAAGCTCAATCTTATTCAAGTATGGAAGCGATACATTTTTTTCTTTAAGCGAACTCAAGCAGCCCTGAATTGTAATTGTCTCTTTTGCATTTTTATAAATAGACTCACCGGAATCCAAAACCAGATCTTTCAAAATCAACTCGACAGCATTTGCTAGATGCAATATCAGCAGCTTTCTATCAAGCTCTTTTTTTCCATTGTAGTGTGAAATCGAGTGCCCAAGCAGCTCCATTGCGCTTTGAAATAAAGGAGATTCTATCGCCATTCTAATTCTCGTATTATTGTAAAGCTGACAGTTTATTCTCGTGCAAGAGGCAAGAGGCGTCTTTCACTTTGCCTGTTTTTGTCTTGGTCATTTTCATGCCTTTTTTGCAAATCCCATTCAAAACAATACTTTATCGTTGGTACAACTTCAAAGCCTGGATGTTTTACGTCACATGCCGCTTTTTTTGGTGCCCTAAAGCGCGAAAAGTTAAAGTGAGCTTGTCTGGGGAAAGTATCACAAAAACAATTTGTTACAACGGATATCTCGAAAATTCGCTGGAGAAAAGAGGCACGTGCCGGTGAAAAACGTAGTTTTTGGCAAAAATTTCAGGCGGGGATATGCTGGCAAGTTTCAGTTTGTTCATATTTTGTACAGGGCTTTCAAGCTATCTGAGGTGCGACACTTGATTCGGGTTTAAGGGGTAATGCTCACAATTTGTACACTAAAGTGCAACCGGTGGTCCCTGGTGGTTTGGCGAAAATTTTGGCTAAGCAATGCCATGGCTATGGCGGGACTGGAGTCAAGAACCCTGCAATGAATGCGGTTCAGGTGTTGTCGAACCTGGTCTGGAAAACTTTCATTTGCCAGACCGGGTTCTTTACCACTAGTGAACAGTTAGATGGAGAACCTCAATGCCATCGTAATGTCCAACTTCTTTCTGGATAGGTCCAGGCACTTCGCCAACTGGCACGCGCTGAAACCCTTCTTGTGTCGAATGAAACCCGGAAGCACCGGAATTTGTCTGGTAGAAAGCACCATAAAGATCATGTGCCTGCCACTTGCGAGTGGAATGCACCAGAATATCCCTGAGCGGCTCCCAAAATTCATCTTTGTTGCGCCACAAGGTACATTCCCCATAAAGAATAGGTTCCTGGGTTTCAGGGTCCATTCCCAATGGGCGAACCACGGTAAAACCCAGCACCCGCTTTCTGCAATCAAGCAGTGCATTGCCATATCCCAGGAAGATGACCGACTCGATATAAGAGTCGGGTCGCTTTCCGACATAGCCCCGCTTTAGTGATTCTTTATACAGGCACTTGATCGAACGAATTTGTTTGTCGGTAAACTCGCTTCGTTCAGAGATTACATCCAACGCTGTGACATCAGGAGAAGCAATCATGAGATTCTCCTTTCGATCGCATCAAGCATGTGGTTGTAAGCCTCAGCAGATTGCATCATGTTCTTGATGAGATCCTGCTGGACCGCAGGTTCAAAATTGTTGATGACTTCCAAGTCACGATTCACATGACCAACGTCTGATGCACTGTGACCCCTCAAAAAAGTGTTACAGCGTTTGTTTGCAAGGTTCTCAACCCTGGCCGCCACTGTCGCGCCCCGCAATACTGCAAGTTGCTCCAGCACAATGGTGTAACCATAAACTGCCTCAACTGACTTTCTGATGGAGAACTGTGGCTCCCAGAGCAGCCTGGTTGACGGCAGCTCTTCCAGACTCGCTAGATCAAAACCCAGTGCTTTGATGTCGTTACTTAGCCATTGGTCATGACCCTTTTCCTCATCCGTGTGAACTGTGCGCGATCGATGCAAATCCGGGTGCGTTCGGATATCTGTTCTGCTTACCAGCCAGGACAGTAACGAGACTGTTTGAGAGGCGTAGTGATAAACCTGGGCCAGCCAATTGGCATAGGCTTCACTTTTCTCAAACGGGAATCGGTCGACTCGCTCGACCATACTGGTGATAGCAACTTTATTCGCTGAATTAAAATCCATTTCAAACTCCTTTTAAGTAAAACAACCTGTTTCATCATGAAACAGGTTTCATTTAAGAAGACAGGACAAGTTCTGGCTAGGTGTTTTTTTAAAATGTGCAATTCAGGCTCGGTATTTCGACGGTCGGTCACGGGACTGGTTGCTGCTTGTACAATCGACCCGGGCACCCTGATTGATAGTTTGTCCTGCAAAGCGCTTGGCAATCAGGGCGAGTGCAAGCTAGTATCTTTTTGACCGGCGTGCAGTGAGATCAAGCCGCACGTCTTTGCTATTAAAACCGATTATTTAAGGAGTCATTCATGCCAGCAGTATTTGTACATGGAAACCCTGAGTCAGCCGCTATTTGGGAATTACTTACCCCGCTCTTAAACAGGGATGATATCGTTCTACTATCACCCCCCGGTTTTGGCGCGCCAACGCCTCCGGGCTGGAATGCGACAAGGGTTGAGTATCTCGATTGGTTGGTGACACAACTTGAAGCGATCGGCGAACCCGTTGATCTTGTGGGTCACGATTGGGGTGGGGGACACGTTGCGGGTGTTGCCTTGACTCGACCGGACTTGCTTCGATCCTGGGCGATTGACCTTGGCGGGATCTTACACCCGGACTATGTCTGGCACGATATGGCGCAGGTCTGGCAGACACCGGACGCCGGTGAGGAAGCAGTGACTGCCATGACCAATGCCCCTCTGGCGGACAGAACCGCCCAATTTGCCGGACTCGGTATGCCTGCAGACATCGCTGCAAGCGTCGCGAGTGCCAGTAATGAAGAAATGGGCCGTTGCATTCTGGCACTCTACCGGGATGCTGCTCAGCCTGCTCTGCGTGAACTGGGCCGGGATCTTGCCACCATGAAAGAGCGGCCCGGCCTTGTGATCATCGCCGAGCAAGACACCTACGTGGGTACTGAGGCCATGGCGCGGGACACGGCTAAACGCGCTGGTGCAGAAGTGAAATTTTTAAAAGGTGTTGGGCATTGGTGGATGCTGCAAGACCCTGCTGCCGGTGCTGCAGCATTAAACTCGTTCTGGGCCTCGCTTAAGTAAAGGCTGATGGGCGAAACGCAGGTTTGGTGACATCACCAGGAAACGAGCCCGGCATTAGTCAAATTGTTTTTCGCCTGATGCAAATAGCAAATAGAAGACCATCCCAAACAGGGTCACCCCCGCGGTGACCTGAAACACCATGGCCCAGGAGTTGGTCGCTTCCAGTATTAGCCCTGAGATAAATACTCCAATAATCCCCGGGATTGTCCCTGCGGTATTGGTGATACCCATCAGGGTACCCGCGTGTCTTGGACTAATGTCCATGTGATTGACCGCATAACCACCAACACCGGCGGCGGAGAACACCTTGCCAAGACACAGAATCCCCATCGCTGCCCAGACCGTATCAACTGTGCCGATAAGCAACAGGCAAGCGGCGAGTCCACCAAAGGCAATACTCTGCATCAACTTGCGGACAAAAGTAACGTCCATGCCTTTTCTGATCATTCGATCTGCGATATTGCCGGCAATATTGAGGCAGAAAAAAGACGTGATGTGCGGCAGCATCGCGATCAATCCGACCGCCGCAAAACTCACCCCCAGCCCTTCATTCACATACTTGGGTAGCCAGGAAAGAATCACATAGAGGGTCCAGTTACTGCAAAAATGCGCGACGATAATCGCCCAGACCGCTTTGTTTTTGAGGAAGGTGAGTATGGGTAGGTTTTCTTCAACTGTGCCCGAGGCAGTTGCATTTTCTTCCAGATATTTTAACTCGGTGGCACTGATGCTGGCATGTTCCTGTGGCGTTGTGGTCACCAGCTTCCGCCAGGCTATAAACCAGAGCACACCGACCATACCAAACAGGTAAAACGCCCATTGCCAACCCAGGTGAAGCACAATGAGGGGCGTCACAATCAGCGCAAACACTGTGCCTATCGGAATGCCACTCGAATTAAAGGCAACCGCCTTCGACTTCTCGTCGGCGGGGAACCATCTGGTGATCAAGGAATAAACCGAGGGGAATGTCACCGCTTCACCTAGCCCCATACCGATACGCGTCAGGAACAGTGCAGACAAGCCGGCAACCGCGGCCCAGGGTGTGACAATTGTAAACAGGGACCAGATAAGCACACCAAAACCAAGAATCAGTTTGCCGCCAAATCGATCAGCCAACCGGCCGCCATAGATCTGCATGACCAGGTAGCCAACGTAAAATGACGAGAGAATGGCACCCTGGGTTCTGACATCCCAGCCTAACTCTTCTGACATGGGAATAATTGCCACCGAGATATTTACCCGGTCGATATAGCAGACAAAAGTAGCGGCAAAACACATCAGAATCACGGTATATCGACTCTGCCAAAAGCCACTCTTCTCAACGACTGTATTCAAGACGGTTCTCCGGTCTACTTTTTATACCTGGGTTAAACTAGCACAGCCAACCCGGCATTACGCGCTACAATTTAAGAGGGTACACTGTCTTGTTTCAGCGCAGCAATAAAACAAAGCAAACACACAAATACCTTAATCCTGATACCCGGTCTCCACCATCCGATGAGCAATCAGAACAATAAAACGCCCGGTCATGCCGACAACACAAGATCTACCAATCTAACCGCCTTTTACATAGCCGGTGGGCTTCGGGAGATCATTCCCATTTACCCGCTTTATGCGATCATGTTTGGCGCTAATGGCGTTTCCGCCTTTGAACTGTCGTTACTGTTTGTGATCTGGGCAATGATAGGACTTGTCACTGAAGTACCATCGGGCGCCTGGGCTGATACCTATTCTCGTAAATGGATGGTGGTTGCCAGCGGTCTCTTTAAGTCGGCAGGTTTTCTAACCTGGTATCTGTGGCAGGACTTCCCTGGCTATGCACTTGGCTTCATCATGTGGGGGTTTGGCTCAAGCCTGCGCTCTGGCGCGTTTGAAGCGCTACTCTATGACATTCTGCACGAGTGGGATCAAACCCAGGCTTACACCAGGCATTATGGTCGCATCACCGCACTGGCAACATTTTCTGCCATGCTGGGTGAGATTCTGGGGGGCATACTGATTATCTACGGCTATGATCTGGTATTGCTGGTCAGCATGGCAATTCCATTACTCGCCAGTATTCCCTTTATTATCTATGTAAAGGATGCACCCAAGGAAGAATCCATCGGCGATACCGACTATCTTGTTCACCTGCGCCAGGGTATTGCTGAATCCATGAACAACAAAAGCGTACTATTTATTTTGCTAACAACCACCTTCCTTGTGGTGGCCTCGGGTGTCGTCGACGAATATGTGTCGCCAATCATGTTTGAGAAAGGATTTTCGTTATCCATGATCGCATTCCTGGCGGCGCCCTTGTTTATTGCACAGGCGGCCGGTGAATACCTGGCTGACCGGTTCGAGACATTGAACTTCGATCAACTCCTGCTCATGATGATGCTGGGTTCCGCCTGCCTTATTCCAATTTTCCGGGGTTCCGGCTACTTGATACCCGGTTTGTTTACTCTGTATTTCTTTCTGTTTGGTCTGGCCAGCACAGTGCTTGCTGGACTGCTCCAGGAAAAGATCAGCTCCGGGTCTCGGGCAACGGTGACGTCAGTGGTTGGCTTCGGCGACAGCCTCGGTGCCATGATCTGGTTTTTGGTGATTGGCGGGCTGGCGGAATTTTATTCACTCTCGGTCGCGATCAGCCTTTTCACCATCATTATTATCCTGTCCTGCGGTTTCGGCTTGTTCTTCCGGCGCAAGCTGGATATCTGAGTCGGCGGGGGTGGCGTCCGTCTCCTGCGCCAGTTCAATGGTTTCACCCAGTTTGTCCGCAAGACCCAGCAGCGCATTTTCCAGCGCATCAACCCTCGCTTCCAGTTGTTTAATCTGAACATCTTTGGCGCTGGTCCTGCTACCGGCACTGGTCGCATCTGACGCTTTATGAACAATATGCTCGGCTTCAGCGACTGACTCAATCTCGCCTGCAAACAGATGCATGTATTCGTGGTCCATACGGCCGGGTTTTCTGGGTAGTCGAGCGACCAGGGCATGACCTTCCCGTTCCATCAATGTCTTCAGACAATCTGTGACCTGTTGGTTATCTTCAAATTCATAGAGTCGACCACTGCGGCTACGAAGTTCTCCCGGGGTTTGCGGACCCCGCAACAACAGCAGACTGACGATGGCATATTGGGCCGGGTTGAACTGATATTCTCCCAACAGGGTATTGCAGAATCGCTGGGTGTACTTTTCAACATTGCCGCGGGCACCGGATTCAATACTGACGAGGTGTTTATCTGCCAACAGTCGGGCGCACCTTTGCACCTCACCCTGGGCGAGGCTCATCACCGGGTCACGGCTTGATTTCTGGTTACAGGCATTCGTGAGGGCGTTCAATGTCAATGGGTGCTGGTCAGGGGTGGTCACCGCCTTTTCCATAAGACAGCCAATGACCCTGAGTTCAGTCGGGTCAAATTGATCGATCATAATTCTTTGCTCACGGGAAATTCCTCATGCGGTGATCATATACTTATTATAGACACAGCACCTACTCGGCCGTATTCTAAAGCCACGTTCTAATCAGGTATCGCATTATGAAAGCAGCAGTCTATTACGAAGGCGGAAGCCCGGATGTTCTCAAATACGAAGAGGTCGCAGATCCCAAGGTTGGCCCCAGACATGTACTTATAGAAGTGCATGCGATTAGCATTGAAGGTGGAGACGTGCTCGCAAGGGGCTTTGGTCCCGCCGGACCCACGCCTTATTGTGGTGGTTATCTTGCTTCCGGTGTCATTATCGCAATTGGTGAAGCTGTCACCGACAGGTTCGTTGGGCAGCGGGTCACAACAACCGATAATGGCGGTTCACATGCAAGTTTAAGGGCCGTTAATTCACGCTCGAGCTGGCCAATCCCGGATGATATGCCCTTTGACGTGGGCGCCTGCATTCCAATTCCATTTGGTACCGCCGATGATTCGCTTTTTGAATTCGGCAAGTTGCAAGCGGGTGAAACCGTTTTGATTCATGCTGGCGCCAGCGGTACGGGTCTTGCGGGTATTCAGTTGGCGAAACGTGCCGGTGCAACCGTACTGGCGACGGCCTCTTCCGCTGATCGGCTCAACAAATTGGCGGAATACGGTCTCGACCATGGCATTAATTACACCGAGGTGGATTTTGAAGTTGCGGCAAAAGAGCTGACTGACGGCAAAGGTCCAAACCTGATCGTCGACTCTGTGGGTGGCAAGAATCTTGAAAAAAGTCTAAGTTGCGCGGCCTACCGGGGCAGAATTGTTTCCATGGGTGGCGTTGGGCGTGATACCTACCAGCCTAACTTCCAGAAAATGGCCGGGCAAAACAAAACCTATGTGAGTTACTTTCAAGGTGCAGAGCTTGCCTATAACGGTGTCAGAGCCAGAGCCAACGTACAACGGCTTATTGACGATGTTGCGAAAGGCGAACTGAAGGTCGTCATCGACAGTCACTACAAACTTGAGGAAGCCGCCGCGGCCCATGCCCATATTGAGTCTCGGCAGGCATTCGGCCGGGTTGTGCTCACCCCCTAATATTTGGCTGGAATAACCAGCCAGGATTCAATCTGGCTGGTCACGTGGAATCTTCCGCAAATAATGCCTCCCGTGGCCAAGTCGCCGCAGGAGGCATTTTTGCTTGTGAGCTTGTTTAAGCTTAAATAGCCCCAAACAAATCCCTTATTTAAATGCTGAAGATATGGAACCGAAGCTGCAGGCTTCGACCCACACCTGGCAATCTTGCACCCACGGCAACATCGGAATTACTCACCCGGTTGTAACCGGCAAGATGATTCTCATACTTTTTATCCAGCACATTTTCTAATCCGGCAGAGATAGAAATTTGCGGGCTGACCCGCCAGGTGCTGTACAGGTTAAGCAATCCATAACCGGCCGTTGCCTGTTCGTTGTTGGTCACCGACACCCGATTCTGCTTTTTCACCAGGATAGTTTCAGCAGAGACCGACCACTCGGATTGATCATAGACCAGGGACAGGGAAAGCTTGTCCGGAGATATTCGATAAAGATTGTCATCGTTGTCCCGTCGTTCTCCACGGACCATCGAGACAACCCCTTCTATTTTCCATTCAGGCGATAGCTGATAACCAAAGTCAGTATCAAAACCATAAATCCTGGCATCCACATTACTGAATCTTAGCGGGGTTGTATCACCTGACCCGGCTGAAACCATCTCCACAGGAGAATCAATCACATCGGGGGTGTCATCGAAGGGTACCCCCTGGATGTAGTCATCAACCTGCTGGTAGTAGACGGTAGGACGAACCCAGGCATTGTCGCCGTCGTAATCCACACCGGCTTCAATTATGCGAGCGGTTTCAGGCTCAATATTCAGGTCACCGACATAGTTATTACCGTCTGCCAAACCGGCACTGGCCTGTGTTGGTAGCCAGGCATAGCGCTCAAGAAAACCGGGCGCCCTGTTTTTACTGGCAAGACTAAACCGCCAGGTTAGCGCATCCCGCCTTTGCCACAGGCGTGCGACAACATCAGCGGTTGCATCGTCCCAGCTCCTGTCACCGCTGTTATAGGTTGCCGCCAGACTTTGAGCCATGCCCGGCAAGGCTGGACCATAGGACGCTTGCTCTGCAGAAGAACGATGACTGTCAACTCGTCCACCAAGGGAGTAGTGCCAACTGTAGATGTCATTCCTAATGCTTGCATAGAGTCCCGTCCGTTGAATATTGACACCGGAAAAGTTATTCACATAAAAGTTTGTATTGAGCGGATTAAATATTGTCACATCCATATCCGAACTCTGGTAGTCAATACCAACCTCAACTGCAGTATCTACAACATCAAATAGGAGTGCAGCCGTTGCACTATCGGTTAAAGCCGAGGCTTCGGTCTCCCGATAACGTGCCGGATTCGCCGGTGCCGGTCTGAATTCATTATTGTTCATTTCGTGGTAGACATCGCTGTGCCCAACGGCCAGCTTCAGTGTCATATCACCGATCGCACGTAAGTAGTTAAGGGTATAAAAGTCCGTATCAACCAGGTTGATATCCATCGCAAACGGTGCATTTCCGGTGGGGTCCGTTTCATGCCGGCGGGCCGAGATGGTTAGCTCACTCAGGTCAGTTTTGTAACCACCGGTTAAACCGAAGACCCGGCGATCATGAAAGGTGTTGTCGATCTCACCGTCGGCGAATTGTTGATTCGAGCCGCTCTCGACCGAGAATAGACCGGACAGTTTGAACTGGTTGTTCGACACCCCGGCAATGCCACCAACGGCATAACTTTCATCTGCTGTTCGGCCAATGGCGGTGATGTCGTAGCTGGGTTCATAGTCAACCCCGCTGGCATAGTTAAGACTTTTTAAGTCTGCGTTGACACCGCCACTCAAGGAGGGTCCAAAACCCACCGAACTGACGCCGCGGTGTACCGTGATCGATTCGATTAACGTGGGTGGCGCATAGTGCATGGGAGGGTCCATAAGATTCGGACCACCGGAGTGAAAACTCTGGTTGTTAATCTTGGTGCTCACTCGACTCCCAAACATGCCGCGATATTGCACCTGCCCGGACAAACTGCCGTTATTAATCAACGCAGCACCTGGCAATCGTTGTACCAGGCCTGCGGCGTCAGGTGAAATGAGTGCTTCCGAGTCTGGTTGGACCTGATTGCTTCCGGCAACTTCTCTTAGGCCGGTGACAACTATTACTTCTTCAAAAATGCCTGTCTCACCTGACGGGGTGTCTGCACGGCTATCTTGCTCTGCTTGCACCGCGTTAATGTTAATTAGCTGCGTCCCCAATAACGCAGCGCAAAACAATCCACACTTGTCAGCGACAAGTATTTTCAATAATTTTGTGCTCATGATAATTTCCGTTCCGTAGCAAAGTGCCGCTGCGTTAGCTGGCATTTACCTTTTATATAGATGATCCATCAGCGCGAATTTTGTGTTCGCTCTGACTGTTCTGGATAATTTGGTAGACCTGGTTAGTTGCTTTGTTAACTAACCTGTGGGGGACCACGGGGCGGGAGTGAAGGATGTTTGGTTTGTCTAAATCCGGATACTATTGTCTGCCGGGGTGACTCACCTGCTGGCGGCGCAGTTGCATCATGCGCTAGCGCAGTTATTGACAGGTGATCTGTGGTTGCAAGGTCAAAGGGGCAGAGGTCAGTGTCCGACACCGGATGCTCACCGGTTCCCACGACTGCAGGGACCGGTTCCGTGCTGGTAAGATAAGGATCAGGCTTAACCAAAGCACCGGTATTGAGATCAAAAAAGACTATCCGGGGATTTGTCGCGGAACAGATTGAGAGCTCGACAATGTTTGATTCGCTGTTGCGGGTCAGCATCATGCCCGCGGGGACCAGCATTGGGACCAGCAGGGACACAATAAAATACAACTGCGCGATCTTCATCAGCAATTGTTTTGTATCCGGCGAAAGAATCGTTTTTGCGTTACTCATGTCTCAATTATAACCAGAACCCGGTGCCATATTTTCGATCTATAGGGGATAGCCAGGATAAATTTTAACATCACCCCGAATTATCAACTTGACTTAGGTCAACCCTGAACCGGCGAGCAGGGTTCGATGAGCAGCGTCAATAGGCCGTCCCGCTTTGAACACAAACTTTGAATACGAACTTTGAACCGTTAGAATCGCCTGTTTTGCGACGTTGAATGAACTAAACCGGCTTCGGGCCGGTCTGAAATAAATAGCGAGTCAGGCAGTGTATTGCTGTATAAACACTCTACTTATTCTCCGACTACATCCCTCTACAAAAATAATAGATATTTTATGATTAATCGCACCAGAACAAGAATTTGCATCCCGACATCCTTGCCACTCGTAGCACTATTACTGCTGCTGGGTTTCCTCACCGCCTGCAGTAGCGATGATGACGATAACAACGCTGCACCTGCGCCAACACCAACCCCGATAAATACCAGGCCTGCGGTTTCGGCTGGTATTAATCAGACGGTGACCGGTGGCACGGTGGTCACCCTGAACGGAACGGCAACCGATGCAGACGGTACAATTGCCAGCATCCAATGGCTACAATCCACGGGTCCCAGCGTAACTCTTTCGGATACCACTGCGCTTTCATTAAGCTTTACTGCGCCGGCGGTTGCGGCAAATACCACCCTCTCTTTCTCCCTAGAGGCCCGTGATAATGGCGGCGCCGCGACCAGTGACAGCATCACCGTGACGATCATCCCAAATGACAATAATCGTGTGCTATTGGGACCGCTGGTCGGTGCCGATGTTGTTGTCACCAGAGTAGGCAATAGCACTGAAACACTGGCGACGGCGACCACCAGCACCACGGTTGATCTGGCTACAGGGGGCAGCTTTTCGCTCACCCTTGATGGCCAACCGGACGATGACTGGGTGCTAGTGACAGTAACCGGCGGAACCGATATCGATGCCGACGACGACAACGTTATTGATGCAGTACCTATGTTAAATGCAGGTGAAATACGGGCGCTGGGTAAGGTCTCAGATTGGCGCAGCGGCGGCACTAATGTCACAGCACTCTCGGAAATTGCCGTACGTCGACTGCTTAATGGCGGTGTTAATCTTGATTCTCTGGACTCGAAAAGCATCGAAATTCAGTTGACTGGACTGGCCCATGAATTATTACTCAATGACTTGAATGCTGATTCCACTCTTGATTACAGAGACATACTCGCATTCACTCCATCCGCAGGCGGCGACCTCAACACCGCGACACTAACGGCCACGGATGTGAACACCATCGCGCTGTCATTAGAGAATGCAGACAATACTCAAATCGATACCCTGTTGACCACCGCATTCACCTTCGACACCTTTGCGACCATCAATACCAATCGCGGCGCGATGAAATTCCAACTGTTCCCAAATATTGTGCCCAACACTGTCATCAATTTTACCACCCATGCCAGAAACGGATTCTATGATGGCTTGCTCTTTCACAGGGTGGTTACAAATTTTGTCATTCAGGGCGGAGACCCAAATGGTGATGGAACAGGAGGAGAAAGCATTCTCGGGGGTACATTCGATGACGAATTCGACGACAGCTTAAGCAACGTCGCCGGCACCTTGTCAATGGCAAATTCGGGACCCAATACCAATAGCTCCCAATTTTTTGTGAATGTCGTCGACAATATCAGTCTCGACTTCGATCAAACACCCCTGACTTCTGCCCACGCGGTTTTTGGCCAAATTGTTGAAGGTGAGGACGTGTTGACGGCCATATCGAATGTTGTAACAGACGCCCAGAATAAGCCATTAACTGACGTTATTATTCAATCTATCGTCATCAGTCGACAATAGCGACTGGAAACCCTGGAGTACAAAATAGTACTCCAGGGGAATCCAGGGCGAACCTCTTCAAACTTCCCGCCAGCGACATTTATTCCATCTGCACGCTTGTTGGTCGCCAGTTGTCCGGGTCGCCGCGATAGCCAGGCAACAATCCTTCGATCCATTTTGGCGTAATTTTAATCAGCACATAATCGTCCGGGAAATTTGGATATATCCGGTCGCTGTCGGCATCACGGCGCATCTTTAGTTTGGTTGCTGTATCAGTCAGCAGTTCCGCCTGGCCCATAACCGAGACGTAGTTTCGGTCCGCCTTATCAAAATAGAACAGGGTGACCTGGGCATGAGTTTTGATCTGTTGTACTTTTCGCGTATTAGGTTTGGTTGCGACATAAATAACAAATTTTGCATCGGGCAAAAACGGATCAACAATTCTGGTTCGAGGTTGTCCTGCCTCGTCTACTGTCACAAATGTCGCGTACCGCGCCTTCTCTATCGTTTTACGGGCAAGATCAAGCACCACAGCATCGTCACTGGCGGCAAATAATGGCGCTGCACAAACGATTAGTAATAGCAGAAAAATTCTCATTTTATCCCCTGTTTGAAATCAACAAATGTCAGCCTATCCAGATTTAAGTTTTGCGCAAGACATAGCCAAATCGCGCACATGCACTGTCACTCCTGGCTCAACTAAAGACAACCGGATTGGGGCTATGGTATCTTCCCCTCCATCTTAATCAGGCCAGATTATTCCACAATGCGAACACCATACCTACTCGTCAGTCTATTTCTACTGTCAGCCTGCGGTAGCGGTAGCAACTCACCAACACCAGCTGCCGTACCTGCTCTGCCAGCTCCGCCTGTTGTGTCAACGGGTGTATTTACAGACAGTCCGGTGAATGCATTGTCCTACAACACCGCAACCCAATCCGGGACGACCAATGTTGCCGGAGAATTTAAATATCAGGCTGGCGAATCTGTCCAGTTCTCCGTCGGCGGAATTGTGCTGGGGAGTGCCACAGGCGCCGCCGAGTTATCACCCCTTAATTTGTCCGGGGTGACCACCCTCGACCAGGCCAGGGCAAATTCAAAACAGACTGAACTGCTCAATCGGTTACTGTTTTTGCAATCATTAGACAGAGACCAAAATCCGGATAATGGCATTGACCTGGATGGATTAGATTTAGCCCTTGCAGCTGAGCAATTGGACTTCTCGGATCCTGAATTTTCCAAGGGTAACTTTCGAAAAATAGTGAGCGAAAATGGCGGCTATTTCCAGTCGGAAAAAAATGCCTTAAATCATCTTTTGGAGACCCTGCAACAGACCGTTGCCATCGAACTTTTGACCCGCGAAAACATTGACCTTGATGGCGATGGTACCTTTGATGTTGTGATCGATCTGATTTACAACGAACAGGGTTTGTTAGTTAAAAAGACAAGTACCGATATCGGTTCAGCTGTTGTCTCGTCGATTCAGGAAATTGAGTATGACGCAAATAACAACCCGGCAAAAATAGTGACGGGCTCGACTGTACAGACGATCGAAAACCATCCAACATTTGGCATTATCAGCTCGGTAACCACGCGAGATGATATTATTTTATCCTCAGAACAGAGAGTATACGATGCCTTTGGCAACCTGACCGCCAGCGAGACCACCACTAATTTCCTCGATTTACTGCAATCATCCCCGGTACCTGCCGGGTTCAGCTCTATTGTTCCGTTGCAGATCTTCTCACCGGGCCAGTTAACCCGCCCATTGCCGTCAGATGTGCTTGAAGCGACAGGAGAAAACTCCAACCTTGCGGGCATCATCTTGTCACCTGGGCTGGCAACCCCGATTGCGACGACTACAACTAACAATATGTTTGATGAACAAGGCCGGCTTACCCAGGCAACTTTAACTTTTTCCCTAAGAGCCAGCCTGGACGAAATTAGCGACAACGAACGGGTTTCGAATATTAGCTTCAGCTACAACGGCTTTCGTCCGGATAACATCAGCATTACTAACTCATTTTCGGAACAGATGACTGAAATAGCCCTCGACTACAGCGCTGCAGGTAAATTCCTCGGATGCACCCAATCAATTGATTCAATCCCGGCAACACCGGATGCCTTCTTTTTTAGTCTCGCCAATCCCGCGCAACCGATACCAGGAAATATTCTTGGTGCAGAAAGAATCAATACATTCATCACCTGCTCGGAATTTGTTGAGTATGACGCTCTAGGCAGGGTCTTAAAAATCGAACAACCCGCAACTAATTTTCAAGCCAGTTATACCCAGGAATTTGAGTACGCCGGCAGCAATATCATTCGTTCAAGCTTTACGCTTAATACTGATCCGGTTCAAACACGGGTTCACACATACCTGTATTCTGACTCGGGTCAGTTATTGGAGGAAACGCTCACCGTTGATGGAATAAAGACTTATGCCCGGGTTCTGGCCTATACAATCGTGACCCTGGATCAACTACCGCGGTAGATTAGTCTTTTGGCCAAACACCATATCCTGTTTCCATCCGCTGCCTGACTTCCTCAATCTGTTTAGCTGTCAACACATGGGGTTCGCCGAGCAGACAAGCCAGGTGATATTGTTGACACAAAGCTTCCAATTCTCCAGCTCGCCACAGGGCCTGTTTCAGATCAACACCACAGGCGATAGCACCATGGGTTCCGAGCAAACAACCTGTTCGGTCCTGCAGCGCAACAAGCGCATTGTCGGATAGTTCCTGGCTGCCGTAATGGGCGTAGTCAGCACAACGGACGCTATTACCACCGAAGATTCCGATCATGTAATGGACGCTTGGAATATCCCGCCGCAACATGGACAGCGCCGTCGCGTAAGTGGAGTGGGTATGGACAACGGCATTAATGTCATCGCGCCGCTTATAAATGTCTGCATGAAATTTCCATTCAGAGGATGGCCGATGCTGGCCAATCGATTCTCCCGACAAACCGTCACCGGGCAGTAGCATCATGTCTTCAGGACGCATGTCTTCGTAAGGCAAACTACTGGGTGTAATCAAAACGCCTTCTGCGACGCGGATGCTGATATTTCCGGAGGTGCCCTGATTCAAACCAGAGTTGTTCATCCACAAACAGGCATCAATAATGGATTGGCGAATCTCAACTGCATCTTTTTGTATCATCATGTCCCCTTAATAAATTGTTCTACTTACCCAGATAGGCGCAGTCTATAGGGTTCAAAGCAGCCTGTAACCCACCGGTCAAATTCTGCCAACTCCCGGGTTTGTTAGCCCGCTAACTTAACGATAAGATGGATGGCAGACAGCAAAGCCTTTCGCTTGCTGATATCCATCCTAAACGGAGCACAACAGTGAAACTATTAACCGGCGACCTCAGCCCTTATTCCGCAAAAATTCGAATGCAGATATATGCCATGGGCATCACTGATATCAAATTTGAAATGCCAATCGAGTTTATGACAGGAAAGTTCAAGGAAGTATCACCGATTGGCCGAATCCCGGCGTTGGATGTCGACGGCACAATTATTCCCGAATCGGAAATCATCGCGGAATATCTTGACGATATTTATCCTGACAAATCGATGGTCGGCACAACTCCCCTGGAACGCGCAGAAGTTCGTACGCTTTCTCGTATTGCCGACATCTATCTGATGAACAACATATTTATGTCGCTGTCTCAGCTGATGACCAAAACACCAAACCAGGGTATTTTGGATTTGCTACTTGGTCAGGTAGACCGGGGTATTGGCGCACTGGAACAACATATCGGTAGCGGCGATTATGCTGTCGGGGACAAATTGACCCGGGCAGACTGCACCCTGGTACCGGCGTTGTGGATGTGTCAGGGTACAGTCCCAAGACTCGGTGGCGAAAACCCCATTCCAGGCTCTCCTAAAGTTGCAGCCTACTGGGAGAAAATTCAAAAGAACGAACATGCCATCAAAATCATTGACGAGATGAAACGTGGCATGAAAGCCAGACTCGATGGTACCGAAGCCAAAATGAGGGCTGAGGCAATCGAGAAAGCAAAAAATGCCTAGCATTAACACCTGTGTAATTGCGTTGCTGATTGCTATTGCGATTAGCAACTCATCCCATGCTGCCACCGGCGATACCATTCTGCCAATGAAACAGCGAGCGGCACTCATCGACAAGCTGCTCTCAAAACGTTTTGAAACCTTACCGGCAACGCTAATGCGTCGGGAAGGTATTGCCATGTGGATACTGATCGCACGGGAATACAATGAAGACCCGGTAGTGAAAACCATGCTGCCGGGTACTGCCCATGCCGCCCGCCGCAGAACAATTCTGGTATTTGTGGATGAAGGCGAATCTGGGGTAAAGGGTTATGCCGTTGCCAGATATGGTGTCGGAGACTTTTTCAAGCCAGTCTGGAACCCGGAGGAACAACCGGACCAATGGCAGGCTTTGTCTGACTTTATCGACAGCAAAAACCCGGCAAACATCGGAATTAATACCTCTTCCACTTTTGCGCTGGCAGACGGCTTGACCCAGGCAGAGTATGTCGGACTCATGGGCGCCCTGACGGCAGAGCAAAAGCGCCGGGTTAAATCAGCGGAGCACCTCGCGGTAAGCTGGCTCGAAACCAGAACAATTGAGGAGATGGAGATTTACCCATCTATTGTCAAAATTGCTCATGACATTATCGCAGAGGGGTTTTCCAGCGATGCCATAACATCAGGTCAAACTACCACTGAAGATGTACAGTGGTGGTATCGAGACAGGATCAGGGCATTGCGTCTGGCAACCTGGTTCCACCCCTCCGTCAGCATTCAAAGAGCCAATAGCACCACAAAATCCGGTATTATTTTAGCCGGGGATTTGCTTCATGTTGACTTTGGCATTACTTACCTGCGGTTAAATACTGACACCCAGCAACACGCCTATGTACTACGCTCAGGTGAAGATACAGCACCAAACGGGTTGACCAATGGGCTAGCTACCAGCAATCGGTTACAGGATATTCTTACGTCAAAATTCAAAGTTGGTCGAACCGGAAATGAAATTTTGCGAGCGGCACGACTCCAGGCACTCGACGAGGGTATTACGCCTTCAATCTATACCCACCCAATTGGTTACCATGGCCATGCCGCAGGACCAACCATTGGCATGTGGGACAATCAGGGTGATACACCAGGCCGGGGAGACTTTCCCATGCATGAGAATACGGCTTACTCAATCGAGTTAAATTCGACCGTCATGGTCCCTGAATGGGGTGGCCAGGCAGTTAAATTCAAATTGGAAGAAGATGCCTTTTTTGATGGTGAGACAACCACTTACATCGACGGTAGACAACAAGCTTTGATATTGATTAAGCCTCATTAGAAGTACCACTAGTGGAAAGACAAGCCTGAATGAATCGACAATTAGCCATTTTTGGCGAAGCAACCAACACGCTGACCCGACAAGCAATCGAATTGGCTAAACTTCTTGGTTATGCAGAGGCGATTGTCACCGATCAATTCCCCGGGGACAGCGAGCATGTTTTTTTGAGTCTGGAGGACAGGGAACAGAGGCGGCACTATATAGAACGCCATGGCAATGACCGATTCATCAACCTTTTTCACCCCAGCGCCTATATCAGCAGTTCCGCCACGTTTGGTTGCAACGTCTTTGTTGGTGCCAATGCAATTGTGGGCATGAACGCAACGATCGGCAATGGCGTTGTGCAAAATGCACTGAGTTCAATTGAGCATGATAATCGAATTGGTGCTTATTCGTTTCTCGGCACTGGCGCTATCCTCTGCGGCAGGGTTGAAACCGGTGATGAGGTTTTTATTGGCGGTGGTGCAACCATTAAACCCGGCACTAGAATTGGTGCCCGAACCACAATTGGCACCGGGGCTGTTTTGATCAAGGATGCAGACCCTGATTCAGTCTACGTTGGCAATCCTGCCCGTAAACTCGAAAAATAACCTTCCCCGCTTCACAGCAATTTTTAGTCCATGCGGTGTTTCTACAGCAGCACACTGTGGCTAAAACCTACTGCATAAGAGAAACTAGTCCCCATACTTAAATCAACAGGAAAGCGACATTGGAATACATCAGCCTCGAACAAGCAAAACAGGAATCCGGCGTTAGAATCATCTGTACCCGATTGGTGCCGGGACCATGGGGTGAGGCAGCCAAAGCCATTCTGCGTTTACGCAAAGTTCCTTTTAAAGTGGTTGCGCAGGCGGGCGGCGAAGAAAACCAGGAGATTGTTGAATGGACCAAACATCGCAATGCGCCCATCGTGATGTATAAGGATGAATCTCCACGGGTCAGGGCAATGGAAATAATTGAACTCGCCGAACGACTCGGCACAGGTCCATCATTGTTACCCGAGGACCTGACCGACCGAATGTTGGTTGTTGGTATCATTAACGAGTTGGCAGGTGAAGACGGGTTTGCCTGGAATGGTCGGCTACTGATGTTAAAGCCAGGCTACGAGAAACAGGGAGAAAAGATCCTGACAACACCCATGTACAAAGATTATTTTTCTTTAGCACATGCAGAAAGAGCTTTACATAGAGTCAGAGAAATCCTGGATTACCTTAGTAGCCAGATAGAGGCCCAACGAGACCGTGGAAGCAAGTATCTGGTTGGAGAAACCCTCAGTGCCGCCGATGTTCATTGGGCTTACTTTTCCCAGATGCTGGATGCCTACCCGCACGAACAAAACCCCATGCCTGGTTTTCTACGCAAGTCATGGGGCATTGTCGCCAGTTCACTCGGCGAGTACGATCCTGTACTCATCGAGCAGCGAGACGCAATTTTCGCGGAACACCTGGAGTTGCCGATCGATTTTTAGTCTGGCAAGCGAGGACCATTACCTCAAAGCTGGACGCCAAATTTCTCCAGAAACTTCTCATTGTATTCAGCATCTGACAAGTCGCCGCCCATTTGGACCCACTCTTCGGTATCGGTCTTGTTGCGCGCTGCCAAAAAGCCTTCCGCGTCTGGTCCAACGGGCCAGCGTAATTTGTATTCGTCGGTGGTGATCGATTCCAGTATGGTCTCGGCAACCGCTTCCGGTGGTACTGCCCGTTTGAAACCGGCGGCAAAAACTTTGCCGTTTCGGCGCATAATCGGCTGATAAGGCGAAGTTTTGTCGTATCGAGTTTGCTCTGCCGAGTTTTCAAATATATTCGTCATGATCACACCCGGTTCGACATTCACAACCCTGATGCCAAAGCGGTAAACCTCATGGGCCAGGGACTCACCTAAACATTCCACCGCCCATTTAGACGCTGAATAGGCAATCTGGTTTGGTGTTGCCATCAATCCGACAGCAGAGGTGATGTTGACAATACAACCGGTTGACCGTTCACGCATGGCAGGTAAAACCGCTTGAATACAATTAACCACACCAAAGTAGTTGGTATCAAACATTTGTCGATGCTCATCCTCCGGTGTTAGTTCAAGGGGGGAGGAACCACCAATACCCGCATTGTTAACCAACACGTCTACCGGTCCCGTCGCCTCTATCTGCTTGAAGGCATTTGCGATGGATTGGGTGTCACAGACATCCAGTTGAATGACTTCAAGGGCAAGGGACTCTTCTAACGCCGCCGCTTTAAGTGCTTCCGACTTGGCCAGGTTTCGCATACCGGCAAAAACATGGTATCCGTTTCTTGCCAGGTGAAGACTTGTGGTATATCCAATACCGGTACTGGTGCCGGTAACAACTGCAATTTTCATTTGGTCAGGGTCCTGTAAGTTATTGTCCATAAACACCGCCCATGGAACCGGTGCATCTCAAACTAGACATTGATATTCGAGAAAGTGCCGTGCAATTTCCCGATATACTGTTTCGGAAATCCATGATGTTGTACCTGTAAGGATAAAGCCCGGCAATGAATTCCGATAGCCCCATACCGCTTATTAATCTTCTGGAAGATATAAAGTCTTGCAAACTTTGCGCCCGGGAACTGGAACTTGGACCCCGCCCGGTACTTCAGGTTCATGCCAGGGCGAAAGTGCTGATCTCCGGGCAAGCACCGGGAATAAAGGTTCACCGCTCAGGTGTACCCTTTGATGATGCCAGTGGTGAGCGCTTGCGTACCTGGATGGGAGTCGATCGAGACACCTTTTATGATCCAACCCAGGTTGCTATCCTGCCCATGGGATTCTGCTATCCGGGGAAAGGCGCTTCAGGGGACCTGCCACCCATAAGACGCTGCGCTGCAACCTGGCGAAGTGAGTTGTTAGAACATCTTTCAAACCTCAAACTCAATCTGGTCATCGGGGCCTATGCGCAGCAGTGGCATCTTGGCAAGTCAGATCTCAATCTCACCGAGACCGTTAGAAACTGGGCAAAATTAGACGCATCGATCATGCCGTTGCCGCACCCTAGCCCCAGAAACAATATCTGGCTGAAGAAAAACCCCTGGTTTGAGCAAGAGGTTGTCACCGAGTTACAAAGGCGAGTCGCCTACGCGCTCGCACAAGATGACGCCTGAGGGAAAACTACTTCAATTTCATCGCCAGGTAGCCTGAAACCAGTTTCAACCCGGCCATCAACACCTCGGTCGGATTGGCATAGCCAATGCGAACATAGCCTTCCATCCCCATCGCTGAACCCGGCGTAAACATGACCCCGGTCTTTTGCAAAATTTCGATACAGAGGTCTCGAGAAGCCATCTCGAATTCATACTTTAACAAGGCCGTTGTCCCAGACTGCGGCGGCACCCAACTTATCGCCAGTTCAGCGTCCACCCAGTCACTCAGGATTTTCAAGTTAGTCCGCGTTATGCTTTTGCTCCTTTCCAGCAATGCCTCACTATTTTCCAACGCCAGTGCGGCGAGGTGATCATTAATCACACCCACTGAAATGGTATTGTAATCACGGTGCACCATAACCGGTTCAATCACTTCTTCGGGTGCAACAATCCAGCCAATGCGCAATCCAGCCAATGAAAATGCTTTTGACATGCCAGCGGTACTGATCCCTTTTTCATAAATATCTGCGATAGAGGGTGTGGTGCCTGAACCGGATTGATCGGTACCCCGATACACTTCATCACAAAGCACCCAGGTTCCTTTTGCCCTTGCGATCCCGGCAATTTCTTCAAGATATTCCGCATTCATCAAACTACCGGTGGGATTGTTGGGATTAGTCATGGCGATGAGTTTTGTATCATCAGTGACCATTTGGTTTAGTTCTGACAAGTCCGGCAAAAATTGATTCTCGGGTTTTAGCCGCAGCAATTCGACTTCAGCACCGATACTTTGCGGTATCGAATAGTGCTGTTGGTAAGTCGGCACTATCGCAACTACCCGGTCACCCCTTGACACAAGACTTTGATGAACAAGGGAATTTGCACCGATTGTCCCGTGGGTTACCAGAATGTTTTCAAGCCTTTGATGTTCATATAATGAAGCTATGGCTGTACGTAAGCGATCACTTCCCTGAATTGCACCGTAACTTAATTTTAACGAAAGCAGCGAATCAAGACTGTGGTCAGACTCTCCACACAGCTGCAACAATTCGGCAACAGTGATGCTGTAGACACAGGTCTCTGCCAGATTATAATCGCAGCGCGTTTCGTACTCATTCATCCAGATTTCGACACCAAAAGGTTCGATCTTCATTTATCCATCCTGATCATGTGAAGTGTTGTGTGACGTGTTGATTGACGTGTTGATTGAAGAATGGGTAACAGATCAAGCCACTGAAATTTTTGGCATCAAGGCCCTGGCGATAATCGCACCGCGATGCCCAATCACCACACCTGCGAGGGCGTGTCCATTCCTTGCTGCTGCTATAGGTTCCAGCCCCGAATTACGGCTAGCAAGATAGGCACCATTAAACGAATCCCCTGCAGCAGTTGTATCGACCACTGCAACAGGACTGGTAGGCACATTGACCACCTTGCCATCTATATGCAGCAAACAGTCCCCGGCACCGTCCTTGAGCGCCAGTTCCGCCACGCCCCAGTCAGCAAGTCGGGTCACAATCTCTTCTGCTGACGACTCATCAAACAACAGGTATTCGTCATCGGCGGTAGAAAGTGCAATATCCGTACATCGATACATCTGCCCGTAAACTAACTGGGATTGCGTTTTGCTGGCCCACTGGGAAGGTCGGTAATTACTATCAAAAGCGATCATGCCACCATTTTTTCGAAACCCCGGTGCAAACTCAAACAATTTTGCTCGACTCTCTGCTGTCATAAGCGAGAGAGTAATACCTGACAGGTATAGCATGTCGTAGCCGCTAACCTGCTCCAGCACTTTCATCACGGCATCTCGACTCTGCAGCAAACCTCGCGCTGGAGAATTCTCCCGCCAATAAACAAATGAGCGCTCACCTTGCTCATCCAACTGAATCATATAGAGCCCCGGCACACCGTTGGCATCAAGTACGACATGATCACATCCAACCCCTTCTGCACGCCAGTTTTCGAGCATCCAGGCGCTTAATGGGTCATCCCCAAGTGCCGACAGGTAGTCTACCTGGCCACCCAGGCGTGCATAATAAATTGATGTGTTCAGGGTCTCTCCCCCAAACGAAAGGCTCGCAGGTCCAACACTTTCCCCTGTGGGGAGCGTCGCACTCATTTCAAGCATACACTCGCCAAGCACGCACATGCGTTGTGTCATTACCAGAACTCAGATGTTGTAGCCAGGAACCGACCGGACATGGCTACAGGGTTGGAAAAATCTTCAGCACTATTAGTATCAAGACTGGTGCGATTAATAAAGCCCGCATAATTGGCAACCTCTGAAATCACAAGACAGGTAACTATGTTTCACGAAAGCTTCAAAACTCGACTAGCCCTGGTTACACGCACTGATTAAGTGCATAAAACATTCTGGTTACGCCGGTCGCGAGCGACTATTCGCCTTATTAGATCCAGCTTTCGTGCTCAATTGGCACAGCCTTGCTAAACTCCAAGAGCAGACACCCAAGTATCAGGCAAAATGAACAGTACACAACAGCCTCCCTCAGGAATCGAAAGCGCGCTGGATATCAGAAACCAGCGTCGTGAGCGTCTTTGCCAGGTACTCTCAATTCTGGGCGTTGTACTGCTTTTCATCTTTGGTATCGTCAACTATCTTGGTCAGACCTTTTGGCTCGCCGGTATCCTGTGGCTATTCTCTGCAATCATCCTGGTAAATATTTACGCCCATCACCGAAAACCCGATGTCGAGCGCGCGGTTCAGATTCTCAATGGGATCATGCTCATCTTTTCCCTGATACTAATTGTTACCGGTGGTACCGACAACACAGGCATATTCTGGATATATCCCATCCTGGCAATCAATTTGTCTATCAATCGATTGCGGTCGGCGGTGATTCTCGCCGGTACCTACGTGACATGCAGTTTTTTGTTACTTTACACGCCGCTTTCGCAAGAGCTACTGACAACCTATTCCGACTCATCAAGCCTTAGATTCATTGTTACCCTACTCTTTCTCGCTGCTATCAGCCTGATGAATGTCCGTTCTGAAGAACAAGCCTATGAAACCGTAGAGCAACTCCATAGCGACGAGATCCGTGAACTTGCATTCTACGACTCACTAACAAAACTCCCGAACCGGCATAGTTTTCGTCAGAACCTGGAACGACAGATGAGACGAATGACCGATACCGGTCAAAAGGTTGGCTTGTTATATATCGATTTGGATAATTTTAAGCAGGTCAATGATAGTTACGGTCACGAGGTTGGTGACAAGTTACTGCTGCAATTTAGTGAACAACTTCAAAATACACTCCGTCCCAATGACATGATCACCATTGCCCACGAGGACAAATTGGCGAGGCTGGCAGGTGATGAATTTGCCGTGATACTCCCTGAACTGGCCAACTCAATCGACGCAGGAGTTGTCGCACATCGAATTTTGGATCTATTCGAGGGTGGTTTTGAGGTCGACGGTACCGTCCATCCCGTTTACGCCAGCATTGGTATTGCCATTTATCCGGATGATGCGGGCACCTCCGATGAACTGTTGCACCATGCAGATGCAGCCATGTACGAGGCCAAACGAAACGGCCGATTTGGGCTTCAGTTCTTCACCAACGAAATCTCTGAGGCACTGCATGCTCGCCAGAAAATAGAGCAGGGTATAAAACTCGCCCTTGAATCAAAATCCATGTTGCTCGAATACATGCCAATGTTCCATTGTCATTCCCTGGGTATCATGGGTATTGAAGTCCTGGTACGCTCAAACCACCCAGATCTTGAAGGAATTGGTCCCGACCAGTTTATTCCCGTGGCTGAAACCACCGGCTTGATAAAGGAACTGGATCAGTGGGTTTTGGATAATAGCTTGCGATATCTAAAACGACTACAAACGGAACACGGGTTCACCGGCATCATGTGCATCAATACATCCGGTGCGGAACTGCACAATGAAAGTTTTCCACAGCAAGTCAGCCAGCTGCTACAAAAGCACAATATAGACCCATCCACGGTTGAACTTGAAATCACCGAAACCGCCCTTGTCCTTGATGACAAGAAAGGCATAGCGACACTTCGCCAACTTGGAGACCTCGGCGTCTCTCTTTCTCTGGATGATTTTGGTACGGGTTATACCGCCTTTAGTCAGTTGATTAACTATCCTGTAAATTGCCTCAAGATCGACAAGTCATTTGTTAAAGGACTGTTCCTTGAAGGTAAAGCGCAGAAAAAAATCGTCAGAATCATCCAGCATTTGTCAGAAATCTTCGAGCTTCGCGTTGTTGCAGAAGGCGTGGAGTCAGAGGAACAACTGGAATTTCTCCGGGACAGTGGCTGTGATTGGGTTCAGGGTTACTACCTGTCCCAACCCATTTCGGAGAACGAATTTATTGATCTACTCGCAAAACCCGAAAAAAATATTGCCCTGCCCAGCTGACAGGGATACAAAACCAGTAAACCCCGACCGGCCCACACCCACCTAAAAACACTCCCGCAAGTCGCTGCCGATTCAAGTAGTATTCATGCTCATTCGCGTTGCCCCTTAGGCGCCGGGTAAAAACCCAATATCGTGAGCATCACATTTAGCGGCCTGTTCCATGCTGTTTGCGGGAATCAATTTATCCCCTTTCTGCGCAGCGGTGGCAGCTATTAATCTTTTACTGCGACTGAAACTGGTTATCTATGTTTCACGCCTGTAAAACAAATATAAACCGCGGTGTTAAGTATGAACGTGCTGATTCAATTGGAAAATGTCTCCAAACATGCAACAAATTACATACCCCAAAAAACATAATGGTGGAAATTGGCCAGGGTGAAGTTGTCAGAGTAATCTGAGCCTCAGGTTCCAGCAAGCCAACGATGATTGAATGTATTAACCAGCTGGTACCGGATGACAATGCCGGGAAGATTACGAATGGAAATACTGTGGTTGGGGATACGACTTTTCAAAAATTTTTTTCTAGCCCACTGGCGCACCCAGGACAGAGGAGTATAAGGGTGGCAGTTATGAAATGCACCGGGCGCGATGATATAAGGGAACCTGCCGAAAATATCTTCCTGGGCTTGTTGATTGAAAAACCCCAGCAACCAATTATGATCGACACAGAAAGTGACAACCTATGCGATCGAGATATCTGCCGCACCCAATGTCATTCCGATCTTCATAAACCGTCAAGGCTAAACTCAAATCCGCCATATTGCCTCGGCACAAAATAACGATACATCTGCGTAGCTTCGACTGCCTCCATCACTGAATCGATTGGCATTCGACGTTGTTCTGCTTCGACGGCGTGTGATTCCAACAGTGGTGCCAGCGCAATAATCTCATCCAGAAGTTCCTGTTCTTTCATCATACGCCACAGAGAACTATCCAAACTGGTTGATATTGATTCTGACACTAAATACCATCAGCCTCAATATAGCTGAAATGAGCTTGTGCTCGTTTACGTCGACAAGGATGAAAATGAAACCATCATCGAACAACCCAACCGGCCTGGCCTCGAAACGAACATTTGTCTCGATGACTTCCCCAACAAGTGCACGGAATGGCGCAGGTTTTTATCCATGCCAGGGTCTTTATCACGAACCCGTCAGCGAAAAACCGACAACCGCGTTTATCGCAACGCATTACAACGTCGACTTCAGCGAACACTACCTCGGTGACTATATGGCGGCGAGAGGTTACGGATTTCTAGGCTGGAATACCCGGTTTCGAGGCAACGAAGCCTACTTTTTGCTGGAACATGCGCTGATAGACATTGGCCAGGGTGTACGCTGGCTAAAAGAGACAGCAGGAATCGATAAGGTAGTCATCCTGGGGAATTCCGGCGGCGGCTCACTCATGGCGGCCTATCAGTCCCAGGCAAATGGGGTCACCATGACAGCGACGCCCGGTTTAACAATTCCCGACGCCTTACATGATCTAATTCCCGCTGATCTCTATATCTCACTGTGTGCCCACGGCGGTCGACCAGAAGTCCTGACTGCCTGGTTTGATCCATCTATCACCGACGAGAAGGATCCCGCCAGCATAAATCCTGCACTCAACATGTATGACGACGCCAATGGCCCACCCTACTCTGCTGAGTTTGTGACCAAATACCGGGCAGCACAGGTTGACAGGAACCATCGCATCACCGCGTGGTGCCACGAAGAATTATCACGGCTGTCTGCACTGGGCATGGCAGATCGGGCATTCAATTTATATCGAACCTGGGCGGACCTCAGATTGATGGACCCATCAATTGATCCCTCTGACCGCAGGCCGCAGTGGTGTTATGCGGGCAACCCCCGATCGGCCAATTTTTCTCCCCGGGGAATTGGCCTGACAAATACCCTGCGAACCTGGCTCTCTATGTGGAGCCTGGCAGAATCCCATTGCCAGGGACCACCACATCTCGGGCGGATTGAGGAACCGGCACTGGTCATCCAGAGTCTGGCCGATACAGGGGTATTTCCCAGTGATGCACAGGGGATTTTTGACGCCCTTGCAACCGAAGACAAGGAACTGCACCTGATAACAGGAGACCACTATCTGGAGACGCCGGTCAATGCACGAAACGAGGTTGCGGACCTGATAAGAGACTGGTTGCAGAAGCACGCGGCTTAACAAATTCAGCACCGGCGATGGCATCTGCGCACCGGGCGGGATGCTGACCACAATGTCGTTTCAATTCCTGCTTCAGGGCAACTGCCCTGGAAAAGCCTCGTGGCTCCACTTTCTACCTGATTCAGCAGAGTTCTTTAGCGCAAAATGGCATTGGGAAAAATAATTTCATCTTTTTGCCTGTTTTTTGTAATAAAGTCCGCCGGATCACGTATTACCTATTAACCCCATCGGAATCTGCCAATGGCAACGAATGTAGTTTTTAAAATTCTATACAAGGATTACTACGTCCGTGTGTTCGGTTTGTGTCGACGACTCCTGAATTCCTCGACGCTGGCGGAAGATGCAACCCAGGAAGCGTTTATGCGGGCTTACCGAAAATTCGACAGTTACGACAGTGAGCAACCATTTTGGCAATGGATAGCAACCATTGCGAATCATCACTGTATTGACTTACTGCGGCAACGGAGTCGTACAAACCTGATTTTCGGTGAAGAAGCGATGGAAATGGAAGCGATTCAATCTAACGATAAAGCTATTGAATCCCAGGCGATATCGGCCCAAAACGACGACGAACTGAATATGGCGGTGGCAGGGTTACCGGACAAATACAGAGTGCCGCTGATACTGGCTTATTTTCATGAGGCAACTTACGAACAGATTGGCCAGGATCTTGCGATTAGCCCAAACCATGTCGGCGTCTTGCTGCTAAGAGCAAAACAAATGCTACGACACAACCTCGCGGACCCAGAAACACAGGGGTCAAACCTATGACTCACCTGACAGATTTAGAGTGCTCGATGTACGCCGACCATGTTTCGAACCCTGGTATATCGACCGGTAGCATATTTGACAAAGATTCACTTGCAGCGCTCGATTTACATATAAGCACCTGTTCAGAATGTAGCAATCGAATAGAAGATCTATCCCGGGAACGACAGTTGATCAGCCGGGCATTGGCGTTCGAAGATAATTCAATTCCTGTTCCACCCGAACTGAAATTTGCTCGACCCCTTGGGTTTCGTGAGTTTGCGCTGGCCAATGTTGTTACCGGCCTACTGTTCTGGTTGATTCAGTTTCTATGGAAAACCCTGTTTGGAGAGCTGATTATTAACGGCCTGGCTCGCCTTTCAGCCATTTATGTCCCTGATGTCTACGGGATGTTTGTAAACGCGACACTTTACTTCTCTGAAAGAGGTACCACCATGATTTATACATATCTTGGCTACACACTGCTAATTTTGATTGCGCTCACACTGACCTGGCTTATTTTTGCAGCTTCCAGGCATCGCATGATCGTTGGTGCCTGGGTAGTACTCCTGTTTTCCGCCAGTCTGATGACCCCTTCGACGGCGGAAGCACTGGAGCGTCGATACAGTGAAGGCACAATTACAATTACCAGTGCCGAGACCATAGATGACACCCTGGTCGTTTCAGCAGACACAGTGGTCATTGAAGGTGCCGTCAATGGTGACCTCTTTGCATTTGCTCGAAAAATTATCGTCAGTGGCCCAGTGAAAGGCAACCTTGTCGCCTTTGCAGAATCAGTTAATTTGACTGGCGAGGTCTCGGGCATGGTAATGACAGCCGGTTCGACGATTGTGACTGACGAATCCACTATTGGTGGCGATTTTTGGAGCGGCGCAGGAAACATCACCATCGGCAAGGATACAAAAATAGCCGGTAATGCAACCCTGGCAACCGAGACTGCCTCCATGGCCGGGCAGGTTGGTCGTGACGCTCACCTGTTCGGTGAGTCCTTTGATATTCAAGGTTCTGTCAACGAAGACCTGGTTGTCTATGCCAAACGAATTAACCTGTTAGGTGGCGCGCATATTTTTGGCAACCTTAGTTTTCACACCAATAACAAGGAGAATCTCGAGCTTGCACCAACGGCAACAGTCGATGGTGAAATTGAATTTCTCGAAAGATCCGATAGCTTCCAAACTCAAAGCAAATATCTCACCGGGAAATTCTACCTGCAGCAATTACTGTGGATCATCAGCGCATTTGTTTTTGGGTATATCACCCTGCGGCTTTTCCCGGCACTTCGTGATGTTACACTTTACGGTGATATGGAAGGGGTGAAAACAGCAGGAATTGGTCTGCTTGCGATGATTAGCCTGCCAATTGTTGCGGTCCTGGTTGCTGTCACCTTTATTGGGATACCCGTCGCCATCATCGGGTTCATTAGCTGGTTATTAATAATGTACATCTCCAAAATTGTGTTGGCGAGTGTTATTGGGCAGATGATCTTCAGTGATTCGGAACGACAAGACAGTCTTGTCATCACGCTTCTCGCGGGTTTGGCCATTGTACTCGTCGCCTCAAACATCCCCGTGATCGGTGGCGTCATTAGTTTTGTCATGGTGATTGTTGGTAGCGGTTTGATAATCCAACTGCTGGCGGAATATATCTCCGATGTAATGGCAAGCCGGTCAGAGACCTAGTGACCAATCACTTTCCGCAATCCACGAACCAGCGCTACAGGATGGCAGGACATATGAGTTTCGTCAGCGATGACCTGATGGGTCAAGTTGAGATGCTCATATTTCCTCGCCTCAAGTGTCTTAACAAGCGCAAGCAGGTTCGACACCATGCCATATTGATCAGGCTTCTTCTCTGACTCCTCAAGTCGACCTGCCGACAGATAAACACTGGCATTTAAGTCACGATGACTTTCCGAATAACTTTGTTCGTGAGTCAAAATGTCCTTTTTATTCCACCAGATCGATGGACTGCCAATAACATAACGATTGAAAGAATCGGGTTTGTTAAAAAGCGTATACAACCCAAACAACCCACCAAGAGAATACCCTGCATAAATATCTTCATCAGGTGCTGTGTTGTAGTGCTGCTGAATAAGTGGTTTTACTTGACCGTTAATAAATTCCAGAAAATTGGCGGCACCACCGGGCTTCGCCACGGGTAACTTTTTCATCCATTCCGGTGTACTTTCCGGGTCCATTACCATGTCCCCTGCACAGTGGGTCAAATCTCTGGTTCTCAAGGTCATCGCGTCCATCGAATTTTCGACATCGTAGGTCATGCCAACAGTAATAAACGGCTTAAGCTCACCCGCCAATTGCAACATTGGCACCACTGCACTTAATGCCAAAAAGGCGGGCCCGCCATCTGTCACATAAACAACCGGGCAGGGTTTGCCAGTGGCGTTATATGAAGGTGGTGTCGCTACATTAATCAGGTAAGGCTGGTCGATGGTTTCGCTAGTTAATCGATGAACCTGACTACCCGCAATTTTGACTTCATCCTGCATATCCTTGCCCTTCTCCAAGTGGTGTTTAGCAGCAAGACAAGCGAACACCGTCTGCTGAAGGAATCTACAGACTTTACCGGCTTTTGTGGGGATGCGCTATTGAACCGAGCGGCGAGCTTTGTGTCAGGCGCTAACCGCGATGATAGCTCAGAATGCTGCCTTTAAATGGACTCACAAGATACTCACAGTTCTCGGGTTTGTACTGGTTATGGGTGAACCCAAGTTTTACCATTTGCTTGCTGAAGGGCGCGTGATGACCACGGCCAGGATCAACAATCATAACTTCGCATTCGACCTTTGCATGCCTGTCGATAAATCCCGATAACTGTTTTATATGTTGGGTTTCATAAAGCAGGTCGCTGCCGACAATCAGGTCAAATTTTCCGAGCCCGTCATGGCTCATTGTCCAGTCAGCTCGCAGATAGGGAATCTCCTGGCCATTGTTAAGTCGCGTATTTTCAGCCAGAAAAGCCCCTACCTCAGGATGATAGTCAGTTGCTGTAATATCAGCATGGCGGGCGTTGAACATCATGCTGGTGAGCCCCAAACCACAGCCGACCTCCAGGATTCTTTTATTTTCGATACCCCAGCTTGAAAGCTCATGTGCCAGCACCTGGCTGGAATCCCAGATCACCCCAAACAAGGGCCACTGTGCAGAGGAAATACCTAGCGCATCAGCCTCACCCAGTGGATCAGCATATTGATTGGTGTCACGCAGGGCGCGCATATGGATGTCGAAATTTTCAAATTCAAAGGTCTGGAACCGAACGCGATAACCAATCACATCTTCACCTGTTACGTTGGGAGACGGGACAAGCCAAAAGGAAGCCGATTCGCCACGTAGAATATCTACACTATACGCTCGCCAGTACCAACATAACAGCAACCCCGGGGAACACCCAAACCAGTAAGAACTATAAAATAGCGGTGTTTCCAGGGCTGCGGTTCTTTTTCTTTGTTAGCCCTCTAGTCGGGTAAACCCAGCACGCGCTTGGCAATGATGTTTAGCTGAATCTCATTGGAACCACCGGCAATCGAGATCGCTTTGGACTCCAGCCACAATCGACCTTTGCCAATTTCCTCGTCACTGAATGACTCACCTTCCCAGCCCAGTCCTTGAGTACCCCTGATGCGGATCTGTAGTTCCAGCTGTTCTTTCACAACTTCCGCTTCGACATACTTGAATATCGAGGTGGCGGCGCCGGGTGTATTGGTCTCCGACTCGGCAACGGTTCTTTGCTGGGTCAGTGAGAATGCTCGCCTTCGCATTTCGTTCAACAGAATTTGCTCACGTAGGACGGTGTCTTCGATAGTGGCCTGACCTGCATATTGTTTTGCCAGGTCCGGTAATGGTGATGTTGGCCGGATACGCTCCATGACGCCACCTGAATCAGCACTGGCAAGTGCCGCCAGACCAGAGCGCTCGTGTTGCAGTAAACGCTTACCAACGGTCCAGCCCTGATTAACCTTATGGACCAGGTCGGTTTTGGGTACTTCGACGTTATCAAAAAATGTCTGGCAGAAAGGTGATTGGCCATTAATCAGGACGATTGGGTGGGTTGTCACACCGGGACTATCCATTGAAAATAACACAAAGCTGATACCGTCGTGTTTTGCCACATCGGGATCGGTGCGCACCAGGCAAAACATCCAATCGGCATAGTTGGCTCCCGAGGTCCAGATTTTTGACCCATTCACCAGGTAGAAATCACCCTGATCCACCGCCCGCGTTTGATCAGGG